>Ga0316197_10001109_pt1 | contig 19177 bp, 16 predicted proteins | sample OudBiesiAoxic_MG_FD_204939 | JGI IMG/M metagenome (GOLD analysis project Ga0316197, IMG submission 204939) | Coastal sediment microbial communities from Oude Bieten Haven, Netherlands - site A oxic | ecosystem: Environmental > Aquatic > Marine > Coastal > Sediment | place: Netherlands... | reverse complement strand
GCCATCAAACAAAAAACGTTGCTGGATCAGCTCATTGAGGATGAAAAGACACTCAATCTGCTTGCTGATGATGCGATAACCCATGCTCGCAATGAGAATAAGTGCAGACCAAAGACACTGGTTTTAACTCAAAAGGCTTTGGATCTAATAGAAAAGATCTCATATATTTATGATATACCCAGGGATTTTCTCATCGAACTTTCAGTAGCCAGACTCGCCTCTTACATTAATTCGTTAGCTCAGACACATGCTAAGAGAAGAGCCCTATTGGGAGAACTTGATCAGTACAAAACGCAACTAGCCGATATGGCAGAAAAAGCGGGAAAAATGTTGCAAGATGATGATGTTTTTCAGGTCAAGCTTGGTAATCTCGTGGAAAAGACTGTAAGGCAGACCGAAGAGATCAAAAAGACTGTCAAAAACGAAAGTGAATTTGTTTATTAGCACTTATAGGTGTTGGGAGCATTCGACGATGATACTTGATGGTGAAGAGATAGAGCAGAGTGAATAGACGTCTGTCTTCATTTCAGCTTTGGAAGACCAAAATAACCTTTTTAAAATGCACAAAAAAAGCAACGTAGCAGTGGCTGGAAAGAGAAAAGAGGTTGAGGCAGAATGTCCCCGGATAACTGGCCTGGTGCCAGTGATCCAGTTTGATCATTGAGCATATTTCAATGTGAATTTGATAATTGCTCCGTTCATAGCGCTTTATGCTTCGGCTTTTCTGCTTATGGCAGGAATCGGCCTGTTGGGAACCTATCTACCGCTTCGGCTTACGGTTGATGGCATCGCCACACCGATTATCGGCTGTATCATGTCCGCCTACTTTTTCGGGATGTGCATGGGAGCCCTGTATTGCCATCGACTGATCAGATCTGTTGGGCATATCAGAGCGTTTGCAGCCTTTGCCGCAACAACAACCGCGGTCGTTATTTTGCATGGGTTGTTTCTAACTCCTGTCCTGTGGGGATTATTGCGATTTTTGGCAGGCTTATCTACCATCGGTCTCTATACCGTTATCGAGAGTTGGCTGAACGAGTGCACAGATCCATCATTTCGGGGCAGAGTCATGTCCGTCTATATGTTCGTGAGTTACTTCGGAATGGCGGGGAGTCAGTATCTCCTGAACTTCAGTTCGATCCAAGACGTCAGGATTTTTTTCATTATCAGTCTGCTTCTGATGCTCTGCATCGTGCCGGTCGTGGTGACCCGCTCAATCCATCCACAACTCCCCCATTTCGATAGGTTCAACATAAGGCATCTCTTTCGCAGGGCCCCAGTCGGAATGCTCGGCTGTTTTTTAGCAGGGCTATTGAATAGCGCGTTTTATGCACTGACACCAGTTCTCTGTCATGACATCGGTCTCTCTATTGCGCGCCTGTCAATGGTCATGAGTGCTGCGATTCTAGGCGGACTGATACTGCAATGGCCTATGGGAGTAATTTCTGACCGGTTTGATCGTACCTATCTGCTATCCTCGATATGTCTGGCGGTTGCACTGACCAGCACCGTGCTTGTCTTCGCCGCGGAGTACTCTTTTCTCTTTTTTATACTGATAATGGTCCTGTTCGGCGGATTGATTTTCACCATATATCCTGTTTCCATCGCCCGGGCTCACGACCTGTTTGATTCAGATGATATCGTCCCGGCCAGCTCAGTTTTGCTTCTCTGCTATTGTATCGGTGCAACCGCTGGTCCCATAGTGGCATCATGGGCGATGCTTATCCTGCAGACCGGATATGGATTTTTTGTATACTGCGCTGCTGTCTCCCTGGTATCCGCAATCGTTATTTTCTGCATGCGCAAGAAAGAGTTGATCACGATTGTAGCAGCCGAAGATCAGAGCATCTACGTTCACATGAAAGGGACCTCTCCAGCTGCGGTTTTCATCGACCCACGCACCGGCAAAGATGACGAAGCCGGCGGCGAGGAATGATCAGAATCACCGGGGGTAAATCTCTGATTACCTTCTCCTGGCTTGATCTTTCGTGTGGAGGCCACCGGGCGGCGATCACTCCTGGTGGATTTTCATGCCGGCGCTCGAAATTGATACCCGTTTTCTGTTTCTAAGAATTGAGGGCATCAGGCATCTTAAGTGTTAGGTAAAGTCCGGTCTGGCTATTTTGATAAACCCGTTATATCGGCGGCAGTCCGGGAGGAAATCCCACGCAGTAGAACCTCTTTTTCAGAGATGACTGCAAGGGCTAAGGTTATTTAGGCGGCCATAAAGGTCTCCTGCGGATTCGCCTGAGTATTTGTGCCTCCGAGCTCAAGCGTTTCATCGGTGGAGATCACGAAATCCTTTTCAACATTTTGTCCTACTATCTTGTAAACCTCCACACGCGTTTCAGTTCGCGCCCCTCCCTTACAGGAAGTGGATTTATTACGCACCGGCGGTCGCTATTACAAATTGTTCTATTTCAGAGCCGCTTAAAAATGTCTTATTACCTCCAGAGCACTCCCTCTCCGATTTCGCAAACACTGGCACAGCCGGTATAGATCATGGCGACCTTCAGTTCGTTGCAAATTTGTTTCAGGGTCAACCGCACGCCATCTGTGCCCGCGCCAATGGCGCCAATGGCCAGCGGCCTGCCCACCAAGACGGCGTGAGCGCCAAGGGCCAGCATCTTGAGCACGTCCACGCCGCTGCGCACGCCCCCGTCGGCCAGTACCACTAGGTCGCCGCGCACTGCTTGGGCGATCTGCGGCAAGACCTCAGCGGTGCCGGGAGTGTGATCCAACACCCGCCCGCCATGATTGGAGACGACAATAGCCGCAGCTCCGGCCTCGCGCGCAGCCAGTGCGTCCTCCACGCTCATAATCCCCTTTAGAATTAATGGCAATGCCGTGCTTTGCACCAACTCCTTCAGTTGCGCTACCGTCTTTGGCTCCACCGGTTGGCCAGCCGCCCTCATGGGCAAGATGCCGGCGGCGTCCAGGTCTATCCCCACAGCTGCACAACCCGCAACCTCGGCCTGATGGAGGTTGGCAATGATGCTGGCCTGGTCACGTGGTTTTGTGATGGGAATGCCCTGTCCCCCGTGAGCCTGGACGACTTGCAAACCGGTGGGATAGATCAGAGGATCGGGAGCGTCTCCCGTCATGGCCAGTGTTCCTGCCTCCCGGGCGCCAGCGATAAAGGCCGTGGCCAATTCCTCTTCGCTGACGATCCCCTGAAAATTCATCTTGGCGCCGGCCACCACCGCCCCCAAAATTGGCATTGAGAGCTTCTGTCCCAAGAGGGTCGCCGACGTCTCCGGGTCGCCAGCAGCGTGGACCACGCGCATCTTGACACGCAAGGCGGCAAGGGCCTTGTAGTTGTTGATGAACGACAAGCCGCTGCCGACACCCCCAATGCCGGGGAATTCACCGGCGCAAGCTACGCCGTTGCACTCGCGGCAGACGCGGCAAATGCCCTTGAAGCGTTTCTTGGCTTCTTTACGTACTTCTATGACGTTCATTTATTGACCTCAATTTATTGACCTCCATCTCTCATACCCATGCACATTCTGCGCTGTCTCTCGGATGATATCTCACGCCCCACCAACCTTGCAATAGGTAATAAAAAACAAACAAATTCTTAGGGGGTCCAAGAATAGGTTTCATGCATATGTGGTGTCCTGACTCGGACATAAAGGCATTGGGATTAGCAAATTAAAGGTGTCGATTCTGAAAATTGCAGATTAGTTGAGGTCTCCAGTGCGGCATTTTGAGATGGGTTACGAAAATCCTTCTCAGTTCAGCCGCGACTACAGCAGGCTTTTGGGTGCCCCACCTTTGCGTGATATAAAAAATGCGTCAGGATACCACGAACCAAGAAATGGTTAGTTAGAGATTACCCATACCAGTATACGGAAATTTACAGGCTGGTCAAATTGAGATTGTTCCTGACAATGTCTTGATATTCTTTAATAACTGATACATAACCTTACTTTTTGATCTCTTTATCCACACTAATCTGGCAATTGTCGGTCACTCCTCACTTCTAGAATCAGTTCAGTTCCCAAACAGGGACTTGAACTGATTTCTGGTGGTGATGCAAAGTAGAAGAATGTAAGAATCAGTACGCAGTTATGTGCGCTATCTTTCTGAAATTGCGTATCATACTGTGAGCCAGGGTGGAATAATGCTTCAATTTTACTTCTCGTGGCTCAATGATTCTCCTGCAGGATTTTACGCCCACGCGTAAATGAGGCAGTCCCCCGTTTATTGCTCGTTGAGCTATTGCACTTCCTGCGCTTCAGGTACAGGAAAATCCAAGTTCTCCCTCAGGAAGTCGAGAACGTCCTGTTGCGCGGTATCGAACTCCAGCAAGCCGTGGTTGTCCGCCAAAACTCCATCTCTATACACGATGGATTTGCTGCCGTTGGTCGAGTTCAAGAATTGTGCGCAGTTGCCTCTGGTCCATCGGTTTTGATGCCATGGGTCTCGTTCGCCCAGGAGGGTCAATACCGGTTCACTTTCGGGAGCATTTACGCCGCGGTATTCCAACCAGGGCGTGTTACATGTCCAGCCTTCCGAGACTCTGGCTCTAACGTGTTGTTGTTCATTTGCGGCCTCAAAAGTGACGGCGGCTGCTCCTCCTTCGCTGAAACCCATCAGAACAATATTCTTGTCATCAACAATGGGAAGCCGCCTTGCCATTTCAATAGCATAACCAGCATCGTTTTGTCTTAACACCAAAGTGCCGCGGAACAGACCTCCCTCGTGGGTATCCACATTGCAGGACCGAGGGTATGTTTCCCGCGCCAGACTGGCTGGTGCGATAACCAGAAAACCGTTGTCTGAAAGGAACTTTACACGCTTGTGGGTGCCCGGCCAAATCCCGCTGCAGCCATGCATGTAAATGATGGTTGGCAATTTCCGTTCGATCTCCGTTGTCTGCTTTTGCAGGTCGTCGGTTGTCTCTCGTCTGGACTGACCTCTTCCGGCTGGAACTCGAACGATTGCCGCACGCCAGGTTCGTTCCATTTCATACGGATCCGACCAGTCCTCCCACGAAAGGTCAGCTGGAGCCGAGAATACCTTAGAACTGTTGTGTAGACCTCGGTCCTGCGAAAATGCAGTAGCCGGTAGTACCATTGCACCAATGAATGCAATCGCGACTCCGATAGTCGCAGCCTTTTTGCTGTGAGTGGAAGGCAAATATGCAACCTCTGTCAGTTAGCTGCTGAGTGTTAGAGTCCGTCGTATGTTTACCCATAAAATTATAGTTTTCTGCCTTGGTGATGGCTCATCCTATCACAGGTCCCATTATTGTGTCACTTGTGTAAGAGATCATAAAGTATGAAGCCGTATACGATGGCCCATTGTCCGGATTTCCATGATAACCCCAGATGATATATGAATTGTTACCTTATGCGGGATGACCTTGTAGATGATATTCGGTATGTTAATCTTCGATGCACTTCAATGTCCAATATCGTTTATATTGGACGTAGTTGTCGGGATCAGGTATAGCAACAGAAAATTGAAATCATTTCAGATATATTTAAGATTTATTCTACAGACAATACAACCCGGAGGACTGTTGGCAAACTGATGCCATAACAGCCCTCACAAAGTTATAGGAAAAGTGATTTGAATACATTGCACGAGCGGCAGGTATTCAGTTTTTCGAGATAGGTATCTGGCACATTATCGTCACATGGGGTGCTGTAAATGTACCAGCACATGGTGCCTGACTGGAACTCCCAGGCGGGGCATTTTTCTTTGTTGGTACATCCTCTCAACTTCCAGCATGGTAATTCCGAATTGCCCTTTCTGTTCTGGTTGATCAGGAGATAGAGAAGGTCTCTCAGGATATGTGACGGGATTGGGCGCCATCCCTGCTCATAGCTGTGAATGGTCTTGAGTGATACGCCCAGCAAGGAGGCGAGTTGTTTCTGGGTTTTACCTAGATTACCCCTGATCTCTCTGAATTCAGCTATCTTCATTTGTGTACCTTCTAAAAAGAAAACGTTAGCCTCAGGTCCCCACTAGGCCAGTATTTCATAACTATTTGAGTGGTCGAGACGAATCGTGTCAATTTACAATGGCCATGCTGAAATGCAGCATTGAGCTTTTCCCCGGGACCAGCAATGTCTAAAGGCTGAGCACTGGATAGATTGATACGTGTGTAAGCCTTGCAGAAACCACGGCCGATCTCTAACCTCCTAGACAGGCTATTTCTCAGGCGGTCGCTGGGTAATTCGCCCGTAAATATTTTAATGCGAGAACGGCAACCTGGCTGGCGTAATATGAGCGGTAATGAGGGTATTGCCGTTCGGTTTGCATCCACCTGTTAACAGGTGATACGGGGTCAGAGCAGAGTGTCTTTTTTTCACCAGCTATGAGCAGGTTGCAACCTGTACAACTTCGGTCAGTTGTACTATTTGAGAGAGGGCAGGAATTGGTCCACTCACCTTCGAGTTTCACCACATGCTTCATGTAGTATTCACGATCATGGGCAGGATGGCAGCATAACCAGGTCCACATTTTCTTAAAATTGATCAGTTCGTCTTTGCCGGTCATAATAATTTCCTCCGCTAAAAAGGTGACTTCTAAAGCTCTTCCTCGAACATTTTGTTCTTTCTGGGGTATGTTATGAGGCAGAGCGTTTGTGTTATGACTGACGTTCTATAATTGATGTGTCGCTAGTTTTTGCCTTATCTGTTTTATGTTATTTTTACTCCCGATATTATATATTTAAAACTCTATGACGAGACATGAGCTAATTCTTTTATTTGATCTTCTGGTTTTCTAGGGCAACATTTCTCTCCTCGTTGTTTACGACAAATATCCTCTCTGTCCGTTGCCATGATCTCTCTCAGAGCATACCTGTCTTTTTCGACGGTAGCCGTCTGGTATAACTGGTCTTCAAGCCAGTCAGTCACCTGCCCGTAATTATTGCTTGCTCTGTTCAACCGATAATGGACCCACCGGCCGTCCTTGTAGCTGTCAATAAGTCCTACCTGTAAGAGAATAGACAGGTGTCTCGAGGTCGTCGCTCCCGAGACCCCCAACAATTCAACAATCTGGCACGCACACAGGTCGCTGTATTCTTTAAGGGCTGCAATTATTCTCAGTCTGTTGTGGTCCGAAAGTGCGCTGAACAGTTTTAGTAAGTTTCCCATGCTTTACCTTTTAATCAGATTGATTGGCTGTCTTTCGATAAAGTCTTCATTAAATAATGATCAAATCAAGGTCATTTATATGATTAGCTATATATCTAAATATATTGTACGACAAAGTATCACATTTGTAAATATTACGGTTTAGTCTATTGCTGAAACTTAGAAAACAATAATGCAAACCGCCCCACGGGACGGTTCACATTTTTTACACGGTGTGGATACTAATTACCGATTCCCGGATCCATATCAGGATCAAAAAGCAACTCATCAAGATGTTCTATGTACTCCAGCGGATCAAACGGCAGTTTGTCTTTGTCCACATACGGTCTTGATAGTGCTTCCACTTCCGGTGTGGGATTCTCGATACCGGTCCAGGGAATCCCGGTTACATCCTTCACATCAGGATATCTCTTTTTCCATAGTTCATGACGCAGTCTCATCCTGTTGAAGGGATTCTTCAAGTGAATGAGATTTGCCAACATGGGTGATTTTTCGCGGGCATCTGGCGGCAGGAAAGCTCAAGCCTTCGAAACGCTTTTTTGGCAGGTGCCTACGAGTTGAGAAACGGCATACCTGAGGGCGAATCTCTCAATTCCAGTGGCCCTGATATCATTAAAGCAATGGAAACAGGCCTGTGGCTCGATTTTTTGGGTATCAGAATGGTGAGTGAAAAGGCCGCTGGTATGGAGTTTGCAATTAATTTGGATACCCCAGACAACGGCGAGAAGTACTTGGTAGAATTGAGCAACGCCTCATTGAGCAACATTGAGAGGTTTCAGGCTGATAATGCTGACTTGACCATTATACCATCAACAGGACCGATTTGGACCTTGTCATGATGGGGGTGAAAACCATGAATGAAATGATTGTTGATGGAACTGCGATAACCATTGGTGATAGGACCATCATAGACAAACTGAAGTCAACCCTAATTTATTTTGATCTGCGCTTCGAGATCCTTCCAGGTACCGTGCCGGTTGGCGAGCAGCAGTTGGTGAGAAACCCTTTTCAGCAAGATTTATCGGCAGTTCTGAAAGCAGAGTAGTACAGCGTTTTGTATTAAGGCTCGCTTGGTGTGTCTCAATGGACTTTTTGTTTCCCAAACGGCTCTGCTATTTTTTAGCATAAATCCAAAATTGAAGGAACTGCTGGGGAAGTCTGTCGCCTAAAATCAATGAATGTTCGTGGGTATGGCCTAAGAATGCCAGTGGTAGTTTCAATGATGGTCTGAAAACCATCGAGCTAGGATTATTCCTGATAATATGCCAAACCCTTCAAATGATAGGCAAAAGAGATGTCCATCGGCAACGTTCAACTATCTGATAACCTCTATATTTGCCGAACTTTGCTCAGTCGAATATAATCAGGATTAAACTTCTATTTGGTGAAGTGATATTTCCCCTAAGGTTTTTGATTTGTACACAAAAGAATTCTGAACTATGTTTGTCAGTATAAGCTGAAATCATAGGGAGGGTGCGTGTGATCTCCTGGTTTATGACTGTTTTGAATCTGATCTAGAAGGGGATATTAGAAACAATTACCTACAATCGATTTCATTGAGGAGATGATTATGAAAAAGCAAATTCTGGCCGCAGCAGCGGTTCTTTTTCTGGGTGCAAATACATCTCTGGCGGAACAGGTCACAGTTTTTGGTCCCTGGCTTGGGCCTGACCAGGAGAATGTGGAAGCCGTGCTGGCGGCATTTGCCGAAAAATCGGGACATGATGTTCGCTATGTGGGTTCTGATTCTTTCGAGCAGCAAATAATGGTCGATGCCGAGGCTGGATCGGCGCCGAATTTGGCGGTTTTTCCACAACCGGGACTTGCTGCCGATATGGCCAGGCGTGGATTTCTCACGCCACTGAAACCCGGTACCGGTGAATGGATACAAGAAAACTATGCAGCTGGTCAATCCTGGGTTGACCTGGGCACCTATCCTGATCAGAACGGAGAAGATCAATTATTCGGCTTTTTCTACAAGGTCGATGTCAAATCACTGGTCTGGTTCGTGCCGGAAAACTTTGAAGACGCCGAATATGAAGTCCCCACTACCATGGAAGAACTGAAAGAACTGACTGAGCAGATCGTGGCTGATGGCAGCACGCCCTGGTGTATCGGCCTTGGTTCAGGTGGGGCAACCGGGTGGCCGGCAACCGACTGGGTGGAAGATATGATGCTTCGTATCCAAACACCAGACGTCTATGATGGCTGGGTCGATAATTCGATCAAATTCAATGATCCACGTGTGATTGCCGCTATCGAGGAGTTCGGCGCTTTTGCACGCAATGACAAGTACGTTGCCGGTGGCGCCGCTACGGTCGCTTCCACCGATTTCCGTGACAGTCCCAAAGGCATGTTTGCCTCGCCGCCCCAGTGTTATATGCACCGTCAGGCGAGTTTCATACCGGCCTTCTTCCCTGAGGGTACTGTTGTCGGTGAAGATGTGGATTTCTTTTATTTCCCGGCTTATGCTGGAAAGGATCTTGGCAAGCCGGTCCTCGGAGCGGGCACAGTATGGGGGATTACCAACGAGAATGCAGCTGCTCACGATTTGATCAAGTTTCTGCAGGATCCCCAGGCGCATGAAATCTGGATGGCCCGCAAAGGTTTCCTCACCCCGCACAAGGGTGTCGACAATTCCAAATTCTCTGATCCAACGCTGCGAAAGATGAATGACATCCTGCTTGGCGCCACAACTTTTCGTTTCGATGGATCCGATCTGATGCCTGGTGCTGTCGGCGCGGGCTCATTTTGGACCGGGATGGTTGACTATACCGGTGGTAAAGCTGCAGATGAAGTTGCCGACGAAATCCAGAAATCCTGGGATGCCATGAAGTAATATATCGTTTGTAAAACCCTCGCCTGGCATCCGGTTGCTGTGCGCCGGATGCCCTTTTCTTCAGGAATAACCGCAGAGGTGAATTGAAATGCATCCAGCGTTACAAGGTCTCATTACTATAGTGCTGGGCGTAGGTGGATGCCTGGCCTATTTCTTCCTGGCAAATCAGGCGCTTGATAGATTCATCTTTCCGCCCAGACCTGATGATCGGGGGCGAAACATCAATCGCGCCAATCTGGTTCGCCCGTGGCTTTTCCTTCTTCCTGCCATTCTGGCGCTCGGTTTATACCTTGCCTACCCTGTTATCGAGACGCTGCGATTATCCCTCACAGATCGTTCGCTCGGTGGTGCGTTCGTCGGTCTGGCAAACTACCAGCAAATGATGGGGGAGCCGAAATTCTGGGAAGCCATGCGTAACAATATGTTGTGGTTGATCGTAGTCCCGGCGGCCTCGACCGCTTTCGGACTACTGGTAGCCCAACTGACCGATCGTATTGCCTGGGGCAACATTGCCAAGTCGTTGATTTTCATGCCCATGGCGATTTCCTTTGTAGGCGCATCTGTCATCTTTAAACTTATCTATGACGCCCGCCCGGCCGGCCAGGCACAAATCGGTGTGTTGAATGCGATCTGGATGAAATTTGACGGCGGTATTGGTTCCTTCTTATTCCTGAAAATATTGCCGGCGATCATGTTGATAGGATTTGCTCTGGTCGTTGGCTATGCCGCCTGGGTAGTACTTCGTCCAATCCTTTCCCGGGGGAGTCGCAGTGCATGGTGGCTCAGGTTGCTGCAAATAGGGTTATCCGGTTTGGGCATCTATCTCGCAGTGCTGGCGTTGATTAATGTGTTTCGAGTCCTGGGTGCAGAATTCGAATATGGCCAGCCACAGACATGGTTGACGTTGCCGTTCTGGAACAACTTCTTCTTGATGGTGGTGTTGATCTGGATTCAAACAGGTTTTGCAATGGTCATTCTTTCTGCCGCGCTGCGCGGTATACCGGAGGAGACGATCGAGGCGGCGATCGTCGATGGGGCTAATCCTTTCCAGGTTTTCTTCAGTATCAAGGTGCCGCAGCTGATGAGCACCATTGTCGTCGTCTGGACAACCATCACCCTGACGGTGCTCAAGGTCTTTGACATCGTCTTCGCCATGACCAACGGTCAGTGGCAGACCCAGGTGTTGGCCAATTACATGTTCGACAAGTTATTCCGTGCCAATGACTGGGGGGTTGGTTCGGCCAGTGCCATCGTAATCATGTTGCTGGTCACCCCTATCCTGGTGTGGAACGTCGTAAACGCACGTAAAGAGATGAAATAGGACAGTCATATGGACAATATCGCCGGTAGCAAATCAACCCTCGTGTGGACAGTGCATATCTCGGTAGCGTTGCTGGTTCTGCTCTGGCTGTTTCCGACGGTTGGCCTGTTCGTATCCTCATTTCGAACAGCCGACCAGATCGCCACCAGTGGCTGGTGGGCGGCGCTCGGAGAGGTCGAGCAAAACCTGGTTTTACGCGCCAAAGATCCGGACGACTTTCGCGTTGAAAGAGATAGCGTGTACGTTGTTGAAGGCAATCTCTTTGAAGAAGGCAAGGATGCACGGATCAGTGTATGGGGGACATCGTCGAAGGCGATTTCCGCCTACCAACCGGGTGATAAGGCCGATCTCAAGAAAGGCGAAACCATCACTGTTGATGCGGAAGGGAATTATGTCTGGTCGGGTCCGGAGAGTCAAATGAAAGGGCGTGGTCAGCGCGTGTTTGTCACCGCCCAAACGCCGCCGGATTTCACCCTGGATAATTACCGCAAGATGCTGCTCGACGAAAAGAATGTCGACGGCATGTCAAAAGCATTTTTCAATACCCTGACGGTGACCATTCCAGCGACCATCATCCCCATAGTCATTGCCGCGTTTGCCGCTTACGCCTTGGCCTGGATGGAGTTTCCAGGCCGTGCCCTGCTGATTGCCATGGTCGTCGGCTTATTGGTAGTCCCCTTACAATTGGCATTAATCCCTTTGTTGAAGCTGCATCTGGGTATCGGCATCGGCAAGGGCTACCTGGGGGTCTGGCTTGCCCACACCGGATTCGGATTGCCGCTTGCTATCTATCTGTTGCGTAATTACATGGTCGGTTTGCCACGCGATATTATCGAAAATGCGCGTGTCGACGGGGCTACTGAATTTCAGATATTCACCAAAATTATCTTGCCTCTGTCATTTCCGGCATTGGCATCGTTTGCGATTTTTCAGTTTCTCTGGACCTGGAACGATCTACTGGTTGCCAAGGTCTTTTTGATCGATGCCACGGGCGAAACTACGGTGATGACCAACCGCATTGTCGAGTTGCTTGGCACCCGTGGAGGTAACTGGGAAATCCTGGCAACGGCAGCATTCGTGTCGATTGCGGTGCCGCTTGCTGTGTTCTTTTTAATGCAACGTTATCTGGTACGTGGCTTACTCGCCGGATCGGTTAAGTAATGGATCAGTTTGAAATAACAACACCCAATAGTTCTGCGGAATGGTGGCGCGGATGCGTTATCTACCAGGTGTATCCGCGAAGCTATCAGGATGCCAATGGCGATGGCATTGGTGATCTGGCCGGAATCCGCCAACGGCTGCCATATATTGCCTCGCTGGGGGTGGATGCCCTCTGGATATCGCCTTTCTTCAAGTCACCGATGAAAGACAACGGGTATGACATTAGTGACTACCGGGAAATTGACCCACTGTTCGGCAGCCTTAAGGATTTTGATTTACTCCTGGGCGAAGCCCATGAATTCGGTCTCAAGGTGATGATCGATCTTGTTTTAAACCACTCATCGGATCAACACCCCTGGTTTATAGAGAGCCGCAGGAATCGCGACAATGACAAGGCAGACTGGTATGTCTGGGCCGATGCAAAACTAGACGGCACCCCGCCGAACAACTGGCTGTCTGTTTTTGGCGGTTCGGCCTGGCAATGGGATACACGACGTCAACAGTATTACCTGCACAATTTTCTCGCAAGCCAACCGGATTTTAATTTTCACTGCCCAGCGCTGCAGGATGCCCTGCTTAATTTGACCAGGTTCTGGCTTGAAAAGGGAGTCGATGGTTTCAGACTCGATACGATTAATTTCTATGTCCATGATGCTAAGCTTCGAGATAATCCGGCCCTCGAAATTGATCAGAGAAATGATTCAATTGCACCATCGGTCAATCCGTACAATTATCAGAATCATCTTTACTCGAAAAATCGACCCGAAAATCTGTATTTTCTGAAACGTTTCCGATCACTTCTTGATGAATTTGAAGGTCGAGCCTGTCTGGGCGAAGTAGGTGATGCTCAACGGGGGTTGGAAATCCTTGGCCAATATACCGAGGGCAACGAAAGGGCGCACATGTGTTATACCTTCGAGTTACTGCAGCCCCATCCCGTTACCCCTTCATTTATAAGGCAGGTTTTCGAGCGCCTAGACATTGTAGCCAAAAATGGTTGGCCGTGCTGGGCCTATTCCAACCACGATGTTATGCGGCACGCAAGCCGCTGGAAACTCTCTGATGCGGCACTCAAACTGCACGCGACCTTGTTGATGTGCCTGTATGGATCAGCCTGCATATACCAGGGAGAAGAACTTGGGCTGGAAGAAGCTGAGGTGGATTTTGAGGATTTGCACGACCCTTATGGAATTGAATTCTGGCCCGAATTCAAGGGACGTGATGGTTGCCATACTCCGATGGTATGGGAAAAAACATCAGTAAATGCTGGATTTTCTTTAGCCAAACCCTGGCTGCCGGTATGCTCAGATCAGCAGCAACGGGCTGTATCTGAGCAGGAACATGCCCCGGAAAGTCTGTTGAATCATTACCGTCTGGTGATCTGGTTGCGTCATCAACATGCTGCGCTCGCTGCCGGCGATATGAAGATCCTGAAATCAGAGGGTGCGATCCTAGGATTCTTACGGCGGACTGATGAAGAGACACTTTACTGTGTGTTCAATTTAAGTGACGAAACGGTCGACACGAGTCTTCCAGCAGGAGACTGGTCAGACATTGGTGATGAGGTCGGTGGGGCTCCCATCCCGGAGGATGGATCTCTGCGCCTTGATGCATGGCAATGCGCCATCGTCCGGAAAAGAGGTATACAAAATGGCTGATCTGAAACTGGTAGGTATCGATAAAACGTATGGGACGGATATTGACGTACTCAAAGATATCAACCTCGACATTACTGCCGGAGAGTTGATCGTTTTTGTTGGGCCGTCAGGATGTGGTAAATCAACCCTGTTGCGCATGATAGCCGGCCTCGAGAAGATTACTGGTGGAACACTGGAAATCGATGGCCAACTAGTTAATGATGTTCCGCCTGCTCAACGCGGCATTGCTATGGTTTTTCAGTCCTATGCGCTTTATCCGCACATGACCGTAAGGGATAACATGTCTTTCGCACTCAAAATAGCAAAAAAATCCCAGTCCGAAATCGATGATGCCGTATCCAGGGCCGCGCAGATTCTGCAGCTTGAACCCTTCCTGGACCGACTGCCCAAGGCGTTATCAGGGGGGCAACGTCAACGTGTTGCGATTGGTCGATCAATTGTACGCGACCCCAAAGTGTATTTGTTTGATGAGCCTTTATCCAATCTGGATGCAGCATTACGGGTTGCCACACGTATCGAGATTGCGCGGTTAAAGGAAGCAATGCCTGATCGGACGATGATTTATGTCACCCACGATCAGGTTGAAGCGATGACCTTAGCTAGCCGCATCGTAGTTCTTGCTGACAAGGGAATAGCGCAGGTCGGCGCACCTCTGGAATTGTATGAGCGGCCACGGAATGAATTTGTGGCCCAATTCATTGGTTCTCCGGCGATGAATCTACTGCCAGGGAAAATCACCTCCACCGGTGATGAAACGATAGTCACCCTCAACAGCGGTGCAGAGGCCCGGTCGTCTGTTCCGACCCGGGATAAAGACATGGGGCGAGAGGTGAACATAGGTGTGCGTCCTGAAGACTTTGTTGCGGTTGTAGATGGAGGAATTTACAGTGGTCATGTTGAGATTACAGAAGCGCTCGGGGAAATCACCTTGCTGTATTTTGAATCAGAGACGCATGATGGTAGCGGTGTCATCGCCAAACTTCCGGGAATTCATGGTAATCTGCGCAACGAGACCGTCAGAATAACCGCAGCCCCTGAAAAGATTCATCTGTTTGCAGATGGCATTTCCTTGCTCTATACTGATTAGGAAGCAGGCATGCCCATCTCCGTTTATTAACAGTCCGCCGGTGGTTCTTATTCAAGCCGTGAGGATCTGACAGATTCGAACGAGTCGAACAATCTGGCCTCCTGCAGTAATAGTCAGACCCGCCTGCTTGGCCTCGATTCTGAGATCATGATTGTCGCCAGGCTTGAACACTATTCTGGACCTTTTCTGCTGCGGCGAGGTATGAATTTGCCGTCTTCGGTTGAGTAGGAGAAAGTATTGATGGATTCCTTTTCATTTGCCCGTGGAGATTTTCCGGAAGGTTTTATTTTTGGTACAGCTACTTCAGCCTACCAGATTGAAGGACAAGCCTATGGTGGTGCCGGGAAAAACCACTGGGACAGCTTTTCGGCAACGCCTGGTAATGTGGTGAGAGGAGAGAACGGCGCGGTAGCGTGCGATCATTACCATCGCTTCGCTGAGGACCTCGACCTGGTCGCGGGGGCCGGTCTGGATGCCTACCGGTTTTCCGCCAACTGGTCACGGGTGATTCCTGGTGGCGTCGGTCAGGCAAACCCTAAAGGCCTTGATTTCTACGACCGTCTCGTGGATGAAATTTGTGCCCGGGGCCTCAAGCCGTTTCTAACCCTATATCACTGGGAGCTACCCTCAACACTCGCGGATCGAGGGGGGTGGACCAATCATGATATCGCTAACTGGTTTGCTGATTATAGCGAAGTGTTGTTGTCACGTATTGGCGATCGATTATACGCAACGGCACCGATCAACGAACCCTGGTGTGTGGCATGGTTGTCCCACTTCATGGGATTACACGCGCCAGGTCTTCGCGATATTCGTGCCGCTGCTCGTGCGATGCACAACGTGCTGGTTACTCAAGCCGGAGCACTGGAGGTGATCCGAGAACTGGGGGCGGGCAGTCCCGGGGTTGTTTTCAATTTTGAATATGCCGAACCGGTGGACGATAGTCCGGAGGCTGCCGAAGTTAGAAATTTCTACGATGCAATTTATAACCGATGGTTCCTGGAGGCGACCTGCCTGGGTGAATACCCGAGAGAGGCTCTGCATTATCTTGAACCGTGGTTGCCTGAGAGCTGGGTGCAGGACCTTGATTCGATTGCAACACCTGTTGATTGGTACGGTGTCAATTATTACACGCGCAAGTTGTTGAGACCGTCGAGGGGCGTTCCGTTGCCAGCAGTAGGAGAACATGTGGGTAGTCTGCCTCAAACAACGATGGGGTGGGAAATATACCCCTCTGGTCTTGGGGAATTTTTACGTCGCATTCATGTGGTCATTGGGAGCGATACTCCCATTTATATCACAGAAAATGGGATGTCGGCTGATGATGTGGTCTCTGAAGGCTGTGTCGATGATGGGAAGCGTATTGCCTATATCGATGCCCACCTGTCTGAAGTAAAAAAATCCATCTCCGACGGTGTACCTGTAGCTGGATATTTTATCTGGTCGTTGCTGGATAACTATGAATGGGCGCTTGGTTATGATAAAAGATTTGGCCTCGTTCATGTCGATTTTACAAGTCTTGAACGGACACCAAAAGCATCCTGGTATGCCTTACGTGAAGCGCTTAGTGTTTAAGCGTTCCATGATCAAGCACTAACTGTCACCTCTCCTAAAGGCGTTACCGTGCAGTGGGACAACGTTAGTTGCCAGGTAAAACCTCAGCCATTGTAATAGAACCTATTTTCGCAAATTATCAGGAATAGTCTTCGGTTCATTTCATTTTCGATATAGAAAAGCTCTCCATCGCAAATCTCAAGAGTCGATTTTTCGTGCCCTATCCAGGGAAATTCAACATAGTTGACGGGATGGTTCCAGTGAGCAACGTTTCCATTATTAATTTCAGGCTCTAGGAAAGGCAGATGACCTTCCCCTATGTCTTTCTCAACTGTTCGATAGTTATTTGTTGTTGACAGAGACGCCACCCCAATTACACTGTTGATCAATATAGCGTACCACATAGCAGAACGACAATTGGTTGTTAAGAAGCACAACATTTACCATATCCGGTTGGTGATACTTATAACCATGCTCGAACATGTAGCAGCTTATCCAAGCTCCTGAAGGGTCGTGCCAGGTCACAAATAAGTAAGCAAAATTAGTGCGTTGGGCCTGTGGTTATCCTCAGACTAGCTGTTGACAATATCTCAGATAACATGTTAACCAGATGTAACATCAGAATTGGTGCTGTATATGTTGTCTATATCACCGCCCTGCCGTCTTTGATCAATGGCAAGCAGACATCCCGGAAGCTGCCAGATTGAACTCACCAAGACACCCATAAAGGAGGAGACCATGCCAAGCAAATTCACCCGCCGATTTGTACTCGTTTTGACATTTGCGCTCGTCGTATTGCTAGCTGCGCCCATTCTGGCACAGGACAAAATCAAGCTGCGGATGTCCACGCCGGCTTCTGCCACCGACCAACGCTCGGTTGCCCTTGAGGAAATTTTCGGTCCGGCCGTTGCCGATTTTGCGGTTTATGAACCCCACTACAATTCATCTTTGATTGCCCAAGGATCTGAATTGGAGTCGATTGCCGCAGGCGATTTGGAAATGTCAATCGCATCGGCACAGGAACTGGCGAATTTCTTTCCCGAGTTCTCAATCTTTGCCACCGGATACGTTCATCAGGACGCGGAACACCAAGTACGTGTCTTCAATGATCCGCTGATGGAGCCCTTTAAAAGTAAAGTCGAAAAAGAACTTGGTGTAAAACTCTTGAGCGTGATGTACCTGGGCCGCCGGCATGTCAACCTACGTCAGTCCAAAGACGAACTGACGGTTATGAAACCCGAGGACCTCTCCGGGGTTAGCCTGCGCATGCCGGGTACAGACGCATGGCAGTTCTTGGGCAAGGCCTTGGGCGCCAATCCAACCCCTATGGCTTTTACCGAAGTATACACCGCGCTCCAAACCGCTTCGGTCGACGGTCAGGACAACCCGCTTCCGACGGTAGTCGACGCCAAATTCTACGAAGTAACCAAACAAATTATCCTGACCTCTCATCTTGTCGATCTGAACTATATCGCCTACTCAAAGGCGATATGGGACAAGTTAACCCCAGAACAACAGGCTGCTACTCAAGCCGCGGCTGATGCCGCCGCTGAGAGCGGGCGGAAAAAGCAGCTTCAAAAAGAAGATGAACTGGTTGCTTTCTTACGCGATCAAGGTCTTGCGATCTACGAGCCGGACCTGAAAGTATTCCGCGAACACGTGCAGGCACAATACGCTGGTTCAGAATTGGCCGCATCCTGGCCGGAAGGCGTGTTGGAGAAAATCAATTCACTTGGTAACTAATCCGTAATATCAGGCCGTGGTGGACCATATAAAACCAATTATAAAATGGTTCAACCGAGGCACCGAATTCATGGCGGCCGTGATGATGGCCGCCATGTTCACCACGTTTATCCTCCAAATCACGATCCGTTACTTGGCACCCGTCGAGTGGATTGCCGCGCGTTTTCCGTTCCTCAACACCTCTAATTTTGGTTGGACCCTCGAATTTTGCCTCGCCCTCTGGGTCTGGATCATCTGCTTCTGCAATGCTTTTATTGTACGTGAGCAGGACCACGTCACCTTTGACTTACTCTATACGCATGTCAACCCAAACCTGCGAAAATGGTTCGCCATCTTTGCAGGTTTAGTGGTGTGTGTGGGGTTTTTGTGGGCCTTGGAACCGACCTGGAGCAAGTTCTCTTTTCTGCGATTGAAGAAAACAGCTACACTTTCTGCGGTTTTGGGCGACTGGGTCCGGATGCGCCATATCTATTCAGTGTATGTGCTGTTTCTCTTCGTCGTAGCTCTCCGTTATGCGTGGCGAGTCATTCACACCTTTCGTTTCGGAGCCGAGACAGACCTCTACAACTTCTCAGAGGGAACTGATAAGTCCACTGGAGAGGCGAGCGAAACGGACGTAACATGACGCTCGAATTTACACTTTGTCTGCTTACGCTTTTCTTTTTAGCCGGAATCGGAATGCCGATTGCCTATGCCATC
>Ga0316197_10001108_pt1 | contig 19203 bp, 15 predicted proteins | sample OudBiesiAoxic_MG_FD_204939 | JGI IMG/M metagenome (GOLD analysis project Ga0316197, IMG submission 204939) | Coastal sediment microbial communities from Oude Bieten Haven, Netherlands - site A oxic | ecosystem: Environmental > Aquatic > Marine > Coastal > Sediment | place: Netherlands... | reverse complement strand
CAACGACTTGTGGCTGCGCCATCGTTTCGAGGAGATGGGTGTGATCCAGTTCGAGGACTGGGAGGACACCAGCGAGGAGTTCGTGAAGTTCGAGCTCGGAGCGGACGCTCCCGACCCCGTCGCCGGAGCCTGATCCCGTCTGCCTGACTTCGTTTGCGTGAGGTTTCGGGAGCACTATCGCTCCCGAAACGTCACGCAAACGGGATTTCGAGGTGGGTCGAGCACGGGGGGCGGACGGGTTCTAGGTTGCCGTTGGTGACCGCTGGTGGATCGACCCGATGGGCGCGACGGGCCGTCGGAGTCGGCGTGCTCGCGGCGCTCGGAAGTGCCATCTGGTTCCAGCGCGGCACGATCGCCGATGCGCTCGCAGAGATGCGAAACATGGCCGCCGGTGTCGTCGCGTTGCTCGTCCTGCTCGGGATCGTCGAACGGCTCACCCGGGCCGACATCCTGCGTCGGTTGCTCGGTCGTCCGACGTTCGGCCGAGCGCTGACGATCCACGACGTCGGATCGGCGGCCAGCAAGGGAGTGCCGCTCGGCGGGCCGCTGGCGACGGGGCTGCGGTGGTCGATCGCTCGCGATGCATCGATCCCCACCACGACGTTCATGTCGGCACTCGTCGCATACGGCGTGGCCACCACCTACGTCACCTGGTTGCTCCCGCTCGGCTGGCTCGTCGCGGACACGACGCAGCGAACGGCCACCACGACCGACGTCGCGGCGCTGATCGCCGGTGTGGTCGTGCTCGGGGGTTCCACGCTGTTCTGGACGGTGATGCTGGGGTCGGAACGGGTCGCCACGCGGATGGTCGCCTGGACCGATGCCGTCGGCGCACGGATCGCTCGCCGGATCCCAGCGGTCGGTGCTCACGACCCCGGGGCTGCGCTGCTCGACGTTCGGTCGTCGCTGCGGCTCGCCGCCCGTCGTCCCGTCGGCCTGCTCCTGCAGACGGCGGTGGCCCAATCGATCGGCGCTGCGATCCTGCTGGTCGCCCTGCGCGGCCTGGGGGTCGGCGTCGAGCTCGGCACCGTCGAATTCCTCCGCATCTACTTCGTGGTCACGCTGTTGAGTTCGTTCGTGCCGGTGCCCGGCGGGCTCGGTGTGATCGAGGCCGGTCTCACCGGTGCGCTCGTCGCGGCCGGCGTCGAGCCGTCGACCGCGCTGGCCGGCGTGCTCGTCTACCGACTGTTCACCTACGTCGCCCCGATCCTGCTCGGTGGGGTGCTCTACGTCGCCTGGCGTGTTGGGCGGGCTCGGGATGGGTGTCCCGGTCGGGACCTGGGAGACGATCTGGCCGGCCCGCCGGACGTCGAGCGTCACGTCCCCGCCCGCCGGCGCGTCGGGTCGCCGGCAACCGGCAGGGGTGCTGCGGTCGGAATCGAATAGCGTCGGGCCCGTGAACACCCCCACGACGACCCTTCCTCCCGCACAGGTGTGCAGCTGATGGCCCGCTTCGGCCGAGTGCTCACCGCGATGGTCTCTCCGTTCGACGCCGACGGCGAGCTCAACATCGATGCTGCCGTGGCGCTGGCGACGTGGCTGGTCGATCAGGGCAACGAGGGCCTCGTCGTCGCCGGCACCACCGGCGAGTCGCCGACGCTGTCGATCGACGAGAAGCTGCAGTTGTTCGAGGCGGTCGTCAACGCGGTCACCGTGCCGGTCATCGCCGGCACCACCGGCTCCAACACGACGCTCGACATCGGCCTCACCGAGGAGGCCGGACACCTCGGTGTCGCCGGGATCCTGGCCGTCTGTCCGTACTACAACCGGCCATCCCAGGCCGGCATCGAGACCCACTTCCGTGCGATCGCGGCGTCCACCGATCTGCCCGTGGTGCTCTACGACATCCCGATCCGTACCGGCCGCAAGATCGACGGCACCACCATCGTCAGGCTGGCCAACGACGTGCCGAACATCGTTGCGCTCAAGGACGCCGCCAAGAACCCAGGGGCGACCGCCGCCGTCGTCGCCAACACGCCCGCCGACTTCGAGGTCTACTCGGGCGACGACTCGATGACGTTGCCGCTGCTGGCCGTCGGAGCCGTCGGAGCGATCGGGGTCGCCACCCACTGGTGCGCACCCGACCACGTCGCGATGTTCGACGCATGGGATCGAGGCGACACCGACGCCGCGCGGCGGATCAACGCCCGCCAGTTGGAGAGCTTCGAGTTCGAGGGCAGCGACGATGCCCCGAACCCGGTACCGTCCAAGGCAATGTTGCGAACGCTCGGTCATGACGTCGGGGAATGCAGGTCCCCGATGGGGCCGACACCACACGGGCTCGAGAGCGCAGCTCACGACGTCTACGAGCGATTGGTCGCCGCCCGTGGCTGACCGCGGCTCCGTCGCGGCGCTCGGCGCCGGCGAACTCGACCCCACGGTTCCCGTCAGGGTGGTGTTCCTCGGTGGCCTCGGTGAGATCGGCCGCAACTGCATGGCGATCGAACAAGGTGCGGCCGACGACCCCGACCGCACGATCATGCTCATCGACTGCGGCCTGATGTTCCCGGACGCGAACATGCACGGGATCGATTTGATCCTTCCCGACTTCACGTACCTGCGCGAGAACGCGTCGCGCATCGCAGCGCTCGTGCTCACGCATGGTCACGAGGACCACATCGGGGCGATCCAGTACCTCCTGCGTGACGGCGACGGCATCGGTGACCTGCGCGACACGCCTCTGCCGATCTACGGCGCACGGCTGACGCTCGGCCTGGCCCGCAACCGGATCGAGGAAGCCGGGCTGATGCCCAAGACCGACATGCACGCGGTCGCCGACGGCGACTCGATCGACATCGGCTCGCTGCGGGTCGAATTCGTGCCCGTGACCCACTCGGTGCCGCACGCCCACGCGATCGCGGTGCACACGGCGCAAGGCGTCGTACTGCACTCGGGCGACTACAAGATCGACCTCACGCCCGTCGACGATCGGCGTACGGATCTGGCCCGGATCGGCCAGCTCGCGAAGGATCCCGGCATCCGCCTGCTGATGGCCGACTCGACCAACGCCGAGGAAGCCGGCTACTCGCCCAGCGAGACCAGCGTCGGCTCGGTGCTCCACGGTCTGTTCGCCGCACAGCGAGGGCGGCGCATCATCACCGCCAGCTTCGCCAGCCACCTGCACCGAATCCAGCAGATCGCCACCGCGGCGATCGCCGACGGTCGAGTCGTCGCCACGCTGGGGTTGAGCATGAAGAAGAACGTGCGCCTCGGCCGCGAACTCAAGGTGCTCGACATCCCGGAATCGTCGCTGATCGACATCGAGGAGATCGACCGCCACGACCCGGGCAAGGTGTGCATCATCTCGACGGGCTCGCAGGGCGAACCGATGTCGGCGCTCGGCCTGATGGCGCGCGGTGAGAACCGGTGGCTCAAGCTCGGCGACACCGACACCGTCGTGCTCTCGTCGCATGCCATTCCCGGCAACGAGGGCAACGTCAACACGGTGATCGACGGCCTGCTCCGTTTGGGTGCCGAGGTGGTGCATTCCGGTGTGCTCGACGTGCACGCAACGGGCCATGCGCAGGCCGACGAGATCAAGACCTACCTGTCGATCGTCAACCCCGAGTGGTATGTGCCCATCCATGGCGAATACCGCCACATGGTGGCCAACGCCCGTCTCGGCGAGTTGATGGGCGTCGCACACGACAACGTCATCCTGTGCGAAGACGGTGATGTGCTCGAGCTGACCGCCGACGACCTCCGACCCGTCGGACGGGTCCCGTCGGGCTACCTGTACGTCGACGGCATCGTCGGCGACGTCGGGCAGGGAGTGCTCCGCGATCGACAGAAGCTTGCCGAGGAAGGTGTGGTCGTCGTCGTCGTCACGGTCGACATCCAGACCGGCAAGGTGCTGGTCGGTCCCGAGATCATCACCCGTGGCTGGGTCTACGCACCCGAGGCGGATGATCTGCTCGACGAGGCATGCGACACCGTCGCCGACGCCGTCGAGGCCTCGCTCGCCAAGGGCGTGCGCGACGTCGAGGCGTTGGAGCGCGACGTTCGACGTGCGGCCGGCAAGTTCGTCAGCGAGCGCACGAAGCGCCGCCCGATGATCGTGCCGGTCGTGATGGAGGCCTGACGGCCCCGCACCGTCTCGTCATGACCAGCCAGCGTTCGTCACGACAGCTCACAACGACCGTCCTGGGAGCCGACGACCTGTCGACGCTGCTCGACCGGGTCGGTCGTCACGAGGTGATGGACCTGATGATCCAACGTCTCGGCGAGCGGTTCCGCCAGCACGACCTCGACACCGTGGAGGTCCGGGCCCGAGACGGATTCCGATACGAGAAGCCCGACCTGGGGCTCGTCGAGTGGATGCCGACCCACGAGACGGGCGGGCCGGTCGTGGTCAAGATGGTCGGCTATCACCCGACGAACCCGGTGCAGCGAGCGCTGCCGTCCGTGATCGCCACCAGTTCGATGTGGGACACGGAGACGGGTCACCTCGAGGCGATCGCCGATGCGACCCTGCTGACGGCGCTGCGCACCGGCGCCGCGTCGGCGGTCGCGACCGATGTGCTGGCCGTCGACCGTCCGGTCGACGTCGGTCTCGTCGGTCTCGGGGCACAGGCGGTCACGCAGCTCCACGCGATCTCACGCGTTCGGGAGATCCGTCGCGTGATCGGATTCGACAGCGATTCGCAGGTCGCCGCCACGTTCGCCGCGAGGGTGGCGTTCCTCGACGTCGATGTCGACGTCGTCGCGCCGGAACACGCATCGACGATCATCTCCGACGTCGACGTCTTGTGCACGTGCACATCGGTCGACATCGGTGCCGGGCCGGTGATCAGCGACGGTCGCACGCGGCCAGGCCTGCACGTCAATGCCGTCGGCGCCGACTTTCCTGGCAAGCTCGAGCTGCCGCGGAGCCTGGTCGAACGGGCGACCGTGGTCCCCGACACCCGCGAGCAGTGCGAGCTGGAAGGCGAGTGCCAACAGCTCGATCCGGCCTCGATCGGCCCCGAACTGTTCGAGCTGCTGCAATCGGCCGATGCGGGGGAAGCGCTGCGTGATCGCCTCACCGTGTTCGATTCGACGGGGTGGGCGGTCGAGGACGACGTGGCCCTGCGGCTCGCGGTTCAGCTCGCCCGCGCTCACGGAATCGGCACCGAGACCCGTCTGGAGCGGCTGCCCGCCGACCCGTACGACCCCTACGGTCCAGCGGCGGGGGTGGCCCCACAGCGATGACGGCGATGCGTGCCGGGTGGCGGGCATGCCTCGGCATGGTCGTGCTCGGGCTGGTGGCGTCGTGCGGTGGGGGAGACGACGAGGGCAGCGAGCGCTCGTGGGTCGGCAACATCGAAGCGGCGATGGAGGCCGTCGAAGGCGTTCGCGGGGGTGACCAGGAGTACTTCGAGGTCACCGCGAACCCCCAGCTCACGAACGTCTTCGTGGCAGTCGAGGACGCCACGGCCGCGGTGCCGTACGTCTTTCTCGACGGCGAGCTGCAAGAGCCGGCGCCCGTGCTCGACGGCGCCTCGGGATTCACGTTCACGCTCGACGATGTCGAGTTCGACGACGAGGCGATCCTCTCCACGGTCGAGGCCGAGCTGCCCGGTGTGACCATCGATGCGCTCAGCGTCGAGGGCGGCGACGGCGGCACGGTGCGCTACGTGGTGTCCGCTCGCTCCGAACAGGGCGGCGTCCTCGACATCACCGTCGGTCCCGACGGCACGGTGTTCGCCGTCGACCCACTCTGAGCGAAGCTGCGTCGAGCGTCCCGTGGGTCGGCGGTCCGTACGAGCGGGCGGCCGGGTTTGCTCGGGGTACCGGTCTCGTGTGACACCCGGTTGGTACCGTTGTCCCCGCATGTCCACGTGGGGTCCGTCCAAGAAGCGGTCATCGAAGGCCGGCGGCGCGTCCAAGGGCTCCTCGGCGCCCTCCAAACGGTCGTCGACGTCGTCGAACTCGTCGAAGTCGTCAAGATCGTCGAAGTCGTCGGGCACCGTACGCGACGCGACGCCCCCCGACCTGCCGCGATCGAAGCGAGAGCAGGCCGAAGCCGAACTCCGCGATGCCGTCGGAGGCCGTGAGCACGAGTTCATCGGGATCGGGCTGATCGGCGCCGCGCTCCTGCTCGGGCTCGCCGTCTATCTCGACCTCGCCGGCCCCCTGGGCCGTGGCATCGAGACGCTCGTCGGCTGGCTCGCCGGTCTCGGCCGGTTCGCGATCCCGCTGGTGCTGCTCGGCGTCGGCGTGTCGTTCGTGCGTCGCGGGCGGTCATCCAGCCCGTTCCGACTGGCGATCGGCTGGGTGATGATGTCGCTGTCGGCTCTGGGCCTGCTCCATCTCGCCAACGGGCCCGACGGGATCTCGGCATCCGCCGACGAGTTCATCGATGCCGGGGGCTATCTCGGCGCGTTCGTCGCGGAGCCGCTCCAGGCGATCATCGCCACTGCGGGTGCCGCCGTCGTGCTGATCGCCGTGCTCGCCGGCGGAGCGCTGCTCGTCACCCGAACCTCGGTGGCGACGCTCGCACAGAACACGGGCGGCTTCCTCGCCGCCGTCGCCGCGCCGCTCGGTCGCGCCGCCAAGTCGGGCATCAGCAACATCTCCACCCTGAGCAGCGACCGCCAGGACTCCGGCGCCACGGCCGACTCCGTCGAGGTGGCCGGCGAAGCATCCGAGCTCGCCGCAGGCTCGGCGTTGTACGACTTCGCTGCCGAAGGCGACGACCTGCCCGGCGCCGCGCCCACCAAGAAGCGGCGGGCCGCAAAGCCCAAGGTCGACACCGGCGGTCAAGCGGCTGTGATCAGCGGCGACGGGGCGAAAGTCGGCGACTGGGTACTGCCACCGATGACGTTCCTCGATCGGCCGGGCGAGAAGGCGATCGACCGCAAGGCGGTGGCGGCGCGAGGCGAGCAACTCCAGGCGTCGCTGGCGTCGCACAACGTCGAGACCACGTTGGTCGGCATGACCGTCGGGCCCACCGTCACCCGTTACGAACTCGAGCTCGGGCCAGGGGTGAAGGTCGCCAAGGTCACCAGCCTCCAGAAGGACATCGCCTATGCGATGGCGGCCACCGACGTCCGGATTCTCGCTCCGATACCGGGTCGATCGGCGATCGGTGTCGAGGTCCCGAACCACCAACGCCAGCTCGTTGCCCTCGGCGATCTGCTCAGTTCGCCCGAGGCGGCGACGGCCACCAACCCGCTCGAGGTCGCGGTCGGCAAGGACATCACCGGCAAGGCCGTGTTCCTCGACCTCGCGGCCACTCCGCACCTCCTGATCGCCGGCGCCACCGGCGCCGGCAAGTCGAGCGGCATCAACTGCATCATCACCTCGCTGCTGATGCGCACCACGCCCGACAACGTGCGGCTCATCCTGATCGACCCCAAGCAGGTCGAGATGGGGCAGTATCAGCGGCTCCCGCACCTGCTCACGCAGCCGGTGACCAACCCCAAGAAGGCGGCGAATGCGCTGGGGTGGGCCGTCAAGGAGATGGAACGCCGCTACGACGTGCTGTCCGAGCTCGGCTACCGCGACATCACGGGGTACAACGCAGCGTTCGCCAAGGGGCAGATCCAGCCCCCGCTCGGCACCGAGATCGACTTCGAACACATGCCCTACATCGTGGTCGTCGTCGACGAGCTCAACGACTTGATGATGGTGGCCGCCCGTGACGTGGAGGAGTCGATCACGCGGATCGCGCAGAAGGCGCGTGCGGTCGGCATCCACCTGATCGTTGCCACGCAGCGTCCGTCGGTGAACGTGATCACCGGTGTGATCAAGGCCAACATCCCGGCCCGTATGGCGTTCGCCGTGTCGAGTCTCACCGACTCGCGGGTCATCCTCGACCAACCCGGCGCCGAGAAGCTGGTGGGCAAGGGCGACATGCTGCTGCTGCCGGGCAACTCGTCGGTGGCCAATCGTGTGCAGGGTTCGTTCGTGAGCGAGGACGAGGTGCGCCAGGTCGTGGCGCACTGGCGTCAGCAGGCGCCCGAGCCCGTGTACTCCGGCGATGTCGAGGCCGGTGGTGATGCGCCAGGTGACGACTCCGCAGCAGGTCAGTCGACGCTCGTCCCGCCTCGCAGCGGCAGCGTCTCTGCCGGCGCACCGGGAGGTGCCGCACCGACGGCGCTCGACGCCCTCGACGTCACGTCGGATGCCAACGCCTTCTCGGCCGGCGACGACGACGAGGACACGGCGATGATGCGCCAGGCGATGGAGCTCGTGGTCCGCAGCCAGCTCGGTTCCACGTCGATGTTGCAGCGCAAGCTCAAGGTCGGATTCGCCCGTGCCGGTCGCATCATGGATCTCCTCGAGCAGCGCGGCGTCGTGGGGCCCAGCGAGGGGTCGAAGGCTCGTTCGGTGCTGATGACGGTGGAGGAGTTCGAACTCCTCCAGCAGAACGGGCAGGTCTGAGCCCGAGGCCCGCGGTAGCGTCGGGTGCTCACCGTCCGACCGTTCCGGTCGGCAACGCCAGGGGGATCCACATCATGCGCACTGCTCGACCTACCTTGCTCGAGCGTCTCGTCGGCGCCGGCCTCGCAGGAGTACTGATCGTGGCGTTGAGCGCCTGCGGCTCCGACGACGACGAGGGCGCCGATGATGCAACCGCCTCGGAGACAGAGGGCGCCGAGTCTGGTGGCGGTGACACCTCAGGGGAGGGCACGACACCGGGCGGCGACATCGCACCGGTCCAGGTCGCCATCGTCAGCGTCGCCGATGGGTTCGCGCCCGGTTCGGTGACCGTGCCGGTGGGTGCCGAGGTCGTGTGGACCAACATCGACGGCATACCCCACACCAGCACGGCAACCGACGGTGAGTGGGACTCGGGAGACCTCGGGGTGAGCGGCACATTCACGTTCACGGCCTCCGAGCCGGGCAGTTACCCCTACTTCTGCTCCATCCACCCGTCGATGGTGGGCGACATCATCGTCGAGTGAGCGCCTGCGTCGCGCTTCGGGGTGGTCGACCTCGGGCTGCCACACTGATCCGATGCCCGACGTACTGGAGCTCACACCCGAACTGACCGAGGTTGCCGGGGGTCTGCGGTTTCCGGAAGGGCCGATCGCCATGCCCGACGGGTCGATCGTGCTCGTCGAGATGTTCGGGCAGCGGCTGACCCGAATACATCCCGACGGTACGACGGACACGATCGCCGAGATCCCCGGAGGTCCCAACGGTGCCGCGGTGGGTCCCGACGGCGCGATCTACCTCTGCAACAACGGCGGCTCCTTCCGGGCGGTCGAGCTCGGTGATCTCCTGCTGCCGGGCGGCTTCAACGGCGACGATTACACGGGCGGTCGGATCCAGCGCGTCGACCCGCACGACGGATCGGTGACCGATCTCTACACCGAGTGCGACGGCCGGCCGCTGCGGGGCCCGAACGATCTCGTGATGGACGGTCACGGAGGATTCTGGTTCACCGACCACGGCATCCGTGACACGCATGCCCGCACCGCAGACCTGACCGGCATCTACTACGCCCACGCCGACGGGTCGGGCATCCACGAAGCCGTCTTCCCCACCGACGCGCCCAATGGGATCGGGCTCTCACCCGACACCGACACCCTGTACTGGGCCGAAACGATCACGGGTCGGGTGTGGCAGCGGGAGGTCACCGCTCCCGGCGAGCTCGTGCCACCGAATCCGCTCGATTTCTCTGCCGTGCTGTACGGGCTTCCCGGCTACCAGTACCTCGATTCCTTGGCAGTCGACGGTGAGGGTTGGGTGTGCGTCGCAACGATCTTCAACGGCGGCATCACCGCGATCTCGCCCGACGGCACCCAGGTCGAGCACTACGCCACCGGCGACGTGATCACCACCAACATCTGTTTCGGGGGCGATGATCTCCGTACCGCCTACGTCACCTGCTCGAGCACGGGGCGGCTCGTGTCGTTTCGGTGGCCGCGGCCAGGTCTGCGGCTCGCCCACCAGTGACCCACCCGAACGCCGGGCGCTTCGACCCGTCGTCGGCCCGACAGCGGGCGGTCAGGCTGCCCCGGCCAGGATCGGCGCCGGGCGGCGACCGGAGGGGTAGCGTGGTGTGCCGTGTCGCAGCGCTTCTACATCGAGACGCTCGGCTGCCCGAAGAACGACGTCGACTCCGACAAACTGATCGGCGCGTTGCTGGCCGATGGGATGGAGCCGACGGACGACGCCGGCGCGGCCGACCTGGTCGTCGTGAACACGTGCGCGTTCATCGACGAGGCACGCCGAGAGTCGATCGACACGATCCTCGCTCTGGACGAACAGCGCATCGACGGATCGCGACTCGTCGTCACGGGCTGTCTGGCAGAGCGCTACGGCGACGAGCTCGCGGCCGAGCTTCCCGAGGTCGACCAGGTCGCAGGGTTCGGTCAGGCGTTCAACGTCACGCCGGTGCCGCGTGACGGCACCGAGGTGCCGACGGGTGCAGCACCGCCCCGCAAGCTGATCCCGGTGTCGAGTACGCCGCTGCCTGAGTTCGACCTGCTCAACCTGCCCCGGCCCCGCTCGTCGGTGCCCTGGGCCTACGTGAAGATCGCCGAGGGATGCGACCGCTCCTGCGGATTCTGTGCGATCCCGAGCTTTCGCGGGCCGCAGCGCAGCCGCGACGTGGCTTCGATCCTCGGCGAGGTCGACGAGCTCGGCGCCCGTGAGATCGTGCTCGTCGCGCAGGACCTCGCGTCGTATGGCAAGGACCGGCCGGATGAACTCGGTGCCGGGTCGATCGTGCCGCTGGTCGACGCCGTCGCGGCGGCCGTCGACCGGGTGCGGCTGCTGTATCTCTACCCGAGCGACCTCACCGACGCCCTGATCGATTCGATCTGTGCATCAGGCGTTCCCTACTTCGACCTGTCGCTGCAACACGTCAGCAAGCCGCTGCTGCGACGCATGCGGCGTTGGGGTGACGGCCGACGGTTCCTCGATCGAATCGCCGACATCCGCGAGCGCGAACCGCAGGCGGCGTTCCGCAGCAACTTCATCGTCGGCTACCCGGGTGAGACCGAGTCCGATCACGACCAGCTCCTGCAGTTCGTGGAGGAGGCACAGCTCGACTGGTGCGGTTTCTTCTCGTACAGCCGTGAGGACGGCACATACGCAGCCGACCTCGACGGTGCGGTCGATGAGGGTCTGATGGGTGAGCGGCTCGCGGAGCTTCGCGAACTGCAAGACGACATCACCGCCACCCGTCGGGATGTGCTGATCGGCTCGACGGTGACCGTGTTGGTCGACACGCCAGGCGTCGGACGGACCCATCGTGAGGCGCCCGAGATCGATGGCGTGGTGCACGTCGATCCGACACTCGAGCCGCGCTCGATCGTCGACGTCGACATCGTCGATGCGCTCGGCCCCGACCTCGTCGCGTCCGGTGTCGATCTCGCCGGGCTGGAGGCGACGGCGTGACGGTCCCTCCCGACAAGATCGCCACGTGGGCGAACGCGATCACGGTCGGCCGGCTGCTGCTGTCGCCGCTGATGTTCTGGGCGATCCCGAACGACGACCAGGGGTCGTGGATCGCATTCGTGATGTGGTTCGTGTTCTGCTCGAGTGATGGCATCGACGGCTACATCGCTCGCCGGCACGGCACCACCTCGGCGGGAGCGTTCCTCGACCCGCTGGCCGACAAGGTGCTCGTCCTCGGGGCCATGTTCACCCTGGTCAGCACCGGCGTGTTCTGGGTGGTGCCGGTGATCATCATCGCCGCCCGCGAGTTCGTGATCAGCGTCTATCGGGTGTTGGTGAGCGGTAAGGGGATCAGCGTGCCCGCGAGCAAGCTCGCCAAGTACAAGACCTTCAGCCAACAGCTCGCCGTGGCGTTCGCGTTGCTGCCGTTGACTGCCCTCGACGCCACATGGCTGTGGCAGGGCTTCCTGTGGCTGGCGGTCGTCCTCGCACTCGTGAGCGGTGCCCAGTACCTGCTCGCAGCCCGTCGGTTGCGACTCGTTCCGGTGGCGTCGACCATCGATCAGGTCGGCTGAGTGACGCTGCGCTGCGACGTTCTGGCGGTCGGTACCGAGCTGCTGCTCGGCCAGATCATCGACTCGAACTCGGCCTGGATGGGCGGGGAGCTCGCTGCGAACGGCATCGACTCGCTGGTGCAGGTGAAGGTCGGCGACAACGTCGGTCGGATCGAGACGCAGCTGCGCCGGTTGCTCGAATCGGCCGACGCCGTGATCATGTGCGGCGGGCTCGGCCCGACGCACGACGACCTCACCCGGGACGCGATCGCTGCGGTCATGGGCGTGGGGCTCGTGCAGGACGACGCCGTCGCCGACGTGATCCGCGAGATGTTCGCCGCGCGTGGGCGGCGGATGTCGGACAACAACCTGCGGCAGGCTCAGGTGCCTGCCGGCGCCACGATCATCCCGCAGACCCGGGGTACCGCGCCCGGGCTGATCTGTCCGGTGGCGATCGGTGGCGTCGACAAGGTGATCTATGCGGTGCCGGGTGTCCCCCACGAGATGCAGGACATGATGCATCGGGCGATCCTGCCGGATCTCCGGCGGCGCAGCGGCGACGACGCCGTGATCGCCAGCCGTGTTCTGCGCACCTGGGGTGAGAGCGAGAGCGGCCTGAACGAGCGTCTCGACGACGTGATCGAGCAGCTCGAGGGTCCGGACACGCCGACCCTCGCGTTCCTGGCCAGCGGCTGGGAGGGGCTCAAGGTACGACTCACCGCCAAGGCGCCCTCCGCCGAGGAGTGCGACGCTCAGCTCGACAGATGGGAAGCCGTCGTCCGAGAGCACATCGGTGAGCTCGTGTTCGGCACCGACGGCGACACGATGGAGTCGGTCGTGCTCGATGTGTGTCGCAGGCGCGGACTGTCGCTCGCTGTCGCCGAGTCGGTGACTGGCGGGCTGGTCGGCGCCCGGATCACGGGCGTCCCCGGCGCGAGCGACGTGTTCCGAGGTGGCATCGTCGGCTACGCGACGGCGGTGAAGCGGTCGTTGCTCGGGGTGGGGGAGGGTCCGGTCGTGAGCGAGTCGGCAGCTCGCGAGATGGCCCACGGTGTTCGCGGTCGGCTCGGCGCCGACGTCGGCCTGTCGCTCACCGGCGTGGCCGGCCCGGCCGAGCAGGACGGCCAGCCGGTCGGCACCTTGTACGTCGGTCTGGTCGGGCCCGGTTTCGACGAGGTGCGCCATGTCCGGTTGCCGGGTCAACGCGAACAGATGCGGCAGTTCTCCGTGATCACCGCGCTCGGCTTTCTCCGCCAACTCCTCGGGTAGGTTGGCAGTCTGCCCTCGTAGCTCAGTTGGATAGAGCAACGGCCTTCTAATCCGTAGCGCGCAGGTTCGATTCCTGCCGAGGGCGCGCGGTCTTGGTCTGCCGGGCGGACATGTTCGCCATGTGCTCGCCGGCGGTCGATGATGCCATCCTTGCGTCATGACGCGCGACGATGCCGACGACCAGCCCACGGTGACCGGCGGGCTGTCGGTGGTCGACGGGGTCGAGTACTACCGGATCGACCGCGTCGAGGAGATGGAACCGTTCCTCATGACGGTGGTGTCGGACTCCGACCTCTGGATGTTCGTGTCGACCACCGGGGCGCTCACCGCAGGCCGGATCGATGCCGATCACGCGCTCTTCCCCTACGAGACCGACGACCGGATCCACCGCGCCGCTGAGACAGCCGGGCCGGTGACCGTGATCGCTCGCCGTGTCGGCGGGGACCGCGAGCTCTGGCAGCCGTATGCGCGCGTGGTCACACCGGGTTGTCGACGGTCGATCGCGAAGAGCGTCCTCGGCGATCGTCTCGTGTTCGAGGAGCACCACCCGGCCTGGTCGCTCACCTTTCGTGCCACGTGGGCACCCTCCGATCGATTCGGCTGGGTCCGGACCGTCGAGTTGCTCGATGCCGGTGGGGCGGCCGACAGCGAGTACGAGGTGCTCGACGGTCTGGTCGACGTGATGCCCGCAGGGGTCGATGCGTTGACCGAGCAGATCCGCTCGAACCTGGTCGACGCCTACAAGCGTTCCGAGGTCGGATCGTGGGGTTCCCTGGCCGTCTTCTCGCTCGAGTCGTTGATCTCCGATCGAGCCGAGCCGGTCGAGGCCCTCACCGCGACGGTCGTGTGGTCGTCCGGCTTCCCAGCGGCCGAGCCCGACCTCGATGCGCGAGGCGTCGCCGACATGATCGACGGCTCCCCACGAGCGGCTGCGGAGCTGGTGACCGGACGTGCGGGCGCCTATCTCCTGCGCGGCACCGTTTCGGTTCCTCAGGGCGGGTCGGCACGGTGGATGATCGTGGCCGACACCGGGCTCGACCAGGTCGCAGTGCTCGATGCAGTGATCGTCGCCACCAGCGCCGACGCCACCGAACAGGTCGTCGGGGATGTCGCACTCGGAGCGACACGGCTTCGCGAGCTGCTCGCAGCCGCCGACGGGTTCCAGACGACCGGCGACGACGTCGCCGACGCCCATCACCTGTCGAACGTGCTGTTCAACTCGATGCGCGGTGGGATCTTCCCGTTCGGCCACCGGATACCGACCGACGACCTGGCCGTGTTCGTCGCAGCCCGCCACAGCGGCGTGGCCGCCCGACACGAGCTGTGGTTCGCCACGCTCGAGCCCTGGATGGCTGTGGACGCCCTCCGCACGAGTGCTCTCGCAACCGGTGACGCCGACCTCATTCGGCTCGTGCTGGAGTATCTTCCGCTCACGTTTTCGCGCCGTCATGGCGACCCGAGCCGACCGTGGAATCGGTTCTCGATCAACGTCCGCGACGAGCACGGAGCGCCCAAGCTGTCCTACGAGGGCAACTGGCGCGACATCTTCCAGAACTGGGAGGCGCTGCTCCAGTCGTATCCCGCCTACTTCGCCAACATCGTCGCCAAGTTCGTGAACGCAACGACGCTCGACGGCTACAACCCGTACCGCATCTCGCACGACGGCATCGACTGGGAGGTGCCGAACCCGGACGACCCATGGAGCCACATCGGCTACTGGGGTGACCACCAGGTCGTCTATCTGCTGCGGTTGCTCGAGATGTGGGAGCGGTACGAGCCCGGAGCGATCGAGGCATGGCTGGACCGGGCCGTGTTCGTCTACGCCGACGTGCCGTACACGATCGCAGACCACGACGAGATGGTGCTCGACCCGCGCAACACGATCACGTTCGACGAGGATCGCGCGGCAGTGATCGCCGACCGGGTCGTTCAGCTCGGCGCCGACGGGCGACTCGTTCCCGACGATGGCCAAACGCTGCTGCACGTGGGGTTGCTCGAGAAGCTCGTCGTGACCGCGCTCGCGAAACTCACCAACTTCGTGCCCGGCGGCGGTATCTGGCTCAACACGCAGCGGCCCGAGTGGAACGATGCCAACAATGCGTTGGCCGGCCCGGGGCTGTCGATGGTCACCCTCTACCACCTGCGCCGCTACCTCGATGTCCTGCGCGCGCTGACCGAGGCGGTATCGACCGACACGGTCATGTTCACGGCGTCGGTCGCGCAGTGGCTCGACGATGTGCGACGAATCCTGTCCGACGTCGACGGGTCGGCGATGGACGACCGCCGGCGGCGATCGGTCGTCGATGCGCTCGGGAGGAGTGGCGAGGCGCACCGTCACCGGATCGCATCGGGGTCAGGTCGGGACACGGTTGTGGTCGCGGTCGGCGACATCGACCGTCTCTGCACGGTCTCGTGCGATCAACTCGATCGGTCGATACGTGGGGGGCAACGATCGGATGGTCTGTACCACTCCTACAACCGGGTGTCGTTTCCCGCCGTCGACGTGGCCTGCGTCGACTACCTGGGGCCAATGCTGGAAGGGCAGGTGGCGGTGCTGTCGTCGGGCGTGCTCGACGCCGACGCAGCCGCCGACCTCGTCGACACACTGTTCGGCTCGGGCATGTATCGACCGGATCAACAGACCTTCATGCTCTATCCCGTCGTCGAGCTCGGTTCGTTCATGCAACGCAACCGCATCTCGGAAGACGCTGCCCGTCGGCTGCGCACGATCGGTGCGGGCGACGGTGCCCTCGATCCGGTCGTGGTCGTCGACCGGTTCGGTGAGCTGCACTTCCGGCCCGAGGTCGTGAACGAACGAGCGCTGGAGCAACTGCTCGAACCGATCGGCCTCTCCGGCGCCGACCGAGCCGCTGTTCGTGACGTGTACGACGAGGTGTTCGACCACCGTTCGTTCACCGGGCGATCGGGCAGCATGTACGGCTACGAGGGCATCGGGTCGGTCTACTGGCACATGGTGGCCAAGCTCCTGCTCGCCGTGCAGGAGTGCTACTGGGCGGCGGTCGATCGTGGTGACGACGACGCTGCCGTGGCGCGATTGGCCGATGCTTACCGCAGGATTCGATCGGGCCTCGGATTCGAGAAGACACCGACGGCGTTCGGAGCGATCCCGACCGACTGCTACTCCCACACGCCCGCGCACGCCGGAGCGCAGCAGCCGGGGATGACCGGGCAGGTGAAGGAGGAAGTGCTGACCCGGTTCGGTGAATTCGGGTTCCGGGTCGTCGATGGTTGCCTCACGATCGCTCCCGGCCTGATCGCTGCCGAGGAACTGTTCCCAACGCTGCCGGACGGCGCGCCCGGTCCGGCTCGACTGACCGTCTGCGCAGTGCCGATGACCGTTCGACCGGGTGCGGCCGACTCGGTGCTCGTGGAATCTGCCGATGGCGCCGTCGAACGATCCGCCGGCCTGTCGCTCTCGGCGGCGCAGTCGCGGGACGTGTTCGCCCGTGCGGGTTCGGTCGTTCGCGTCGACTGGACCGTCGGGACGAGCTCCCCCGAACGTTGAATGCCACGGGCCGCAGCCGGTGCAACACCGCGTGAGCCGACGCTCGGGGCGAATCGGGCGACGGCCACCACGGCCAGCGACAACCGCCGGTATCATGGTCTGCCGCTGCGACGGGCCGCAGCACCACGAGCCAGGAGAGCTACTGCGTGAAGTTCAAGAAGGGCGAAACCGTCATCTATCCCCAGCACGGCGCGTGTGTGGTGCAGGGGACCAAGAAGATGGAGTTCTTCGGTGAGAAGCAGGAATATCTCATCCTGAAGACCGTGATCAACGAGATGACCCTGAAGGTCCCGATCTCGAGCACCGAGGAAGTCGGCGTTCGCCCGCCGGTATCGGCCGACGAACTCGAAGACCTCGTGTCCGTCCTCGCGAAGCCCGACCCGCGCGTGCCCTCCAACTGGAGCCGCCGGTTCAAGAATCACCAGGAGAAGCTCAAGAGCGGCGACGTCTACCAGGTCGCCGAAGTGGTCCGGAACCTCGCTGCGCGCAACCGTGATGCGTCGCTGTCTGCTGCCGAGCGCACGATGTACGAGCGTGCTCGCGTCAACCTGATCTCGGAGATCTCACCGGCGCTGAAGGTGTCGGCCGAGGAAGCCGAGGAGTATCTCGACGATGCCCTCGCCAAGGGCGTGCTCAAAGCGCCGCCTGCGGAGCCCAAGAAGAAGAAGTGACGTAACGCTGGTGTCAGACACCAGCGTTACAGGGTGAAGCGAACGGTCACGGGGAGGTGATCGGAGATCGCCGCCCACTCGGGCCCTCCAGCGGGGACCGTCACCGCCACTGCGGTGGCATCCGGGGGCAGGAGCACGTGGTCGAGGACCTGAGTCGGTACGTCGGCCGGATTCGAGGCGGTCGGTACGACGTGTTCGATGCCCGGCAGCGCGAAGATGATGTGGGGGTCGCCCTCGTCGTTGAAGTCGCCCGCGATGATCGCCGGCGGTTCGTCACCGTGTTCGGCCACCAGCTCGGTGACCCGCACCGCTTCGGCTCGCCGAGCAGCCGCGTCCCCGTGTGGGGACAGGTGCAGGTTGTAGACGCGAAAGGCCGTGCCGTCGGCCCGTCCGACGAGCGCCCACTGTGCGATTCGTCGCTGCCACGATCTCGATGGCTTCCCGTCGGAGATCTCGGTGTGACCTGCAGCGTCGAGCGCGTGCGGCGACATGATGGCAGCGCCCTCGGCGAGCCATGGTGCGAGCCGGGTGTACGGGTAGTGCTTCGGCGCCCACGAATACCTCATCATCAAGGACTGGGCGAGGGCGGTCGCCTGCGAGCGGCGGATCTCCTGGAGCACGACGACGTCGGGTGACTCCCTCCGGATCTCCGCCGCCGCCTGTTCGATGGGGGGCTGTTCCGAACCGTGGAGGTTCCACGTCATCACGGTCCATGGATCGTCGAGCGCGTCGGCCACCAACCGAGTGTCGCACGTCGGCATCGGCGCCGGAGGCACATCGACCGAGCTTGCGCGGGCCGGCGGGGACCCGCGGACGTGTCAGACTCGCCGCAATGACCAAGATCGCATTCCTCGGACTGGGCGTCATGGGCGCTCCCATGGCCGGACACCTGGCGAAGGCCGGCCACGACGTCGTGGTGTACAACCGCACGGCGGCGAAGTCACTGGCCTGGGTGGCCCTGCACGGTCGACGAGCAGCACCGACGCCTGCGGAGGCGGCGGAAGGAGCCGACGTCGTCGCGCTCTGCGTCGGTAACGACGACGACGTGCGCGAGGTGGTGCTGGGCCCCAACGGCGCGTTGTCGGGGATGTCCGCGGGCTCGATCCTGATCGATCACACCACGGCGTCGGCCGGATTGGCCCGAGAGCTGGCGGCCGCCTGCGCGGAGCACGGTGTCGGATTCGTCGATGCTCCGGTGTCGGGCGGGCAAGCCGGAGCGGAGAACGCGCAGCTCACCGTGATGTGTGGCTGCGACGACCCCGAGGTGTTCGAACAGGCGGCTTCGGTGATCGATGTCTATGCACGATCGTGCGTTCGCCTCGGGCCGGCCGGATCCGGCCAACTCACCAAGATGGTCAACCAGATCTGCATCGCCGGTTTGTTGCAGGGGCTCGCCGAGGGTGTGAACTTCGCCAAGTTGGCAGGCCTCGATGTCGATCAGGTCGTCGACGTGATCGGCAAGGGTGCGGCCCAGAGCTGGCAGATGGACAACCGGGCGCGGACGATGGCTGCCGACGAGTTCGAGTTCGGCTTCGCGGTGGAGTGGATGCGCAAGGATCTCGGGATCGTGCTCGACGAGGCCGATCGCAACGGCGCACGCCTTCCGGTGACCGCTCTGGTCGACCAGTTCTACAAAGATGTCGTCTCCCGTGGCGGCGAGCGCTGGGACACGAGCAGCCTCATCCGCCTCCTTTCTTGATCGGACACCGGACACCCGGCACCCGACGCCCGCTCCGACACCCGACGCCCGCACCGGCACGCGACGCCCTTGGGCGGTGAGCGGTGAGCGGCCCAGACCCACTCACCGCTCACAGCGGCGTGGGGGGGGCGTCGTCAGGCGAGCGAG
>Ga0316197_10001107_pt1 | contig 19206 bp, 18 predicted proteins | sample OudBiesiAoxic_MG_FD_204939 | JGI IMG/M metagenome (GOLD analysis project Ga0316197, IMG submission 204939) | Coastal sediment microbial communities from Oude Bieten Haven, Netherlands - site A oxic | ecosystem: Environmental > Aquatic > Marine > Coastal > Sediment | place: Netherlands... | reverse complement strand
AAAAAAATTAAATAATTATTTTTATTTGCCTTATAAGGTAATATAAACCTTATATATCCCAGGGTGAACACAACATTTTTGTAATTGAATACTTTAAACGAACTTTGATGAGAGCTGTTATTTTTTTTATCTGAGCTTATATTATTTATTTTTTTAATTGTAAAGTTTAAGCTTAAACTCTTTATTAAAGTAATGCGCAACATCTAAATCATGCCTGTAAAATGCAAAGCAGCCATTGCAATCGGAAATGGCAATTTCACTATTGAAAATATTGTGGTTAATGAACCACGGACAGATGAAGTTTTGGTAGCTATTAAGGCAGCTGCTTTATGCCACACGGATTATGATTCACTAAATTGGGGAAAGCCTTTGATATTGGGACATGAGGGGGCCGGAGTGGTTAAGATGATCGGAAAAGATGTTAAAGGACTTCATGTGGGCGACTCTGTAATTTTGAATTGGGCTACTCCATGTTATAATTGTTTCCAGTGTAGTTTAGGTAATCTGCACATTTGTGAAAATAATTCCCCTGTGGTGGCAGGAGCCAATGGATATACAAATGGACACGCACATTTGGAAGGAACCTTATGGAAAGACAAACCTATTGAACGCTCTTTTAATATTGGGACTTTATCCGAATATACGCTTGTAAAGGCATCTGCAGTTGTAAAAAACCCAGCCGAAAAAATGTCTTTTGCCTCGGCCAGTATAATCAGTTGCGGGGTAATGACCGGATATGGATCTGTTGTAAATTCTGCAAAGGTAAAACCCAATAGTTCCGTTGTGGTTTTAGGTACAGGAGGGGTTGGTTTAAACGTTATTCAGGGAGCAAAACTGAGTAAGGCTTCTATGATTATAGCAATAGACACAAATGAACAACGACTAACTATGGCGAAGGAATTTGGTGCAACAGACATTATTCGTGCCAGTAAGGAAGATAGGGGATTATTGAACGCGGCTGAAGCTGTAAAGTCACTGACCGAAGGTAGGGGAGCAGATTATGCTTTTGAATGCACTGCTGTTCCGGAGCTCGGTGCTGCACCCCTGGCAATGATTAGGAATGCGGGTACCGCTGTCCAGGTAAGTGGAATTGAAGAGGAAATTACTATCGACATGAATTTATTTGAATGGGATAAAATTTATATTAACCCCTTATATGGCGGATGCAACCCACAGATAGATTTTCCAAAAATCATTAAACATTATAAATCTGGTGAATTAAGGCTTGATGAGATGATAACCCAAACTTACGATTTGGACCATTTGCAAGAAGCATTTGACGATATGTTGGCAGGAAGAAATGCCAAAGGTGTTATTCTATTTGATTAATTTTAGGGATGTTCAGAACTATTGAAAAATCAAATCCGGCCTTTGAAAGCAATCATTTAAGTTTTATTACGGTAAAAACCAAAAACTTAAAAGGCCGTGGTGATATTTGTATTTTTGTTCCTCCCGTAGAAGGCCTGAAAGACATCCCTTTGGTTATACTCCTTCATGGGGTGTATGGCAGTGCCTGGGCATGGTCACAAAAGGCGGGTGTGCACCTCACCGCCTGGGATATGATCCAAAAGAAGGAATTAGAACCAATGGCGATAGCTATGCCTTCTGATGGACTTTGGGGCGACGGCTCGGGCTATTTGCCTCACAATAATTTTGATTTTGAAAAGTGGATTGTAGAAGATGTACCCAGGGTCGTTGTTGAGAGCGTTGGAGCGATTAGTGAAAAATCGGACCTTTATATTTCCGGACTTTCTATGGGCGGTTTCGGAGCGCTGCGTTTGGGAATCAAATACTCGGATAAATTCAAGGCAGTATCTGCACATTCATCAATTACCGAATTGGAGCAAATGTCTTTGTTTGTTGAGGAAACAATAAATGAGTACAAGCAGATTAGCAAGCAGGAGGAATCCGTTTTGGAATTGGCTCTGGACAGAAAAGAATATCTACCTCCCTTAAGATTTGATTGTGGGACTGAAGATTTACTGATTGAACATAATAGATTTCTGCACCAGCAATTGAATAAGGCCCAAATAGCCCATGAATATGAGGAATTTGAAGGGGGGCACGAATGGGATTATTGGCAGAAACACATAAAGGACAGTTTGCGATTTTTTAATAAGTTTATCAAATAACTAAAACTATTTGTAACCTAAAATTAGTTGTATGAATTTGATTCAGACATAAACCATTAGAAATTTATATATGGCAGCAATAAAAGACCTTGCGGATTATCATGAATTGGTATCCAACCTTTTTAAACAACCAAAGTCGCCCGAAGAATGGGATCAATACAGGTTGAGCGATGAACAGGTAGCTCATTTTCATGAATATGGATATTTGTCGGGTATTAAATTATTGGAGGATGACCAAATTGAAGTCTTGCGTAGCCAATTGACGGAGGTTATGGATCCCAAACATCCGGCTCACCATCTATTCTATGAATTTCACAGCAATGAATCAGAGGATTCCGATTCGGTTTTATTTCATTCTTTGGGACAATGGCGTATAACCAACGGTTTTCACGATATTCTTTGGAATCCGGCATTTGTTATGGCTGCACATCAATTGTTGGAAAATAAGCCGGTCAGATTCTGGCATGATCAATTATTTTATAAACCGGCTAAACACGGAGGTGTAGTAGCCTGGCATCAGGACTATTCGTATTGGACGCGCACAGTAGCCATGCAGCATTTAACCTGCTGGACAGGCCTGGACGATGCAACAATTGAAAATGGATGTTTGTACTATGTGCCTAAAAGTCATAAATGGGGATTGTTGGATGCACCTTCTCTTGCGGGTGATATGAATGGATTAATGAAATATCTCACTGAGGAGCAAAAAAAGGAGTTTAAACCGGTGGCCATAGAAATGAAAAAAGGCTTTGGAACCTTTCATCATCCTTTAATGGTTCATGGCTCTTATGAAAACAAATCCGAAATGAGCAGGCGGGCATTTGTGATCAATGTATTTGCAGATGGCACGGTTAGCAATACAGATGAAGAACTATTAACAGGAGTTCCGGTTATTCCGAAAGGAGGCAAAATGCAAGGTAAATTTTTTCCATTATTATACAACCCGTAGAATAGAATGTTAAACCAATAACAACCATGAAAACTAATATTTTGAAAGAGGCTTTGGAAGAAGGCCAAACTGTATTCGGGCCATTCTGCAAAATGCTGGACCCTGCAGTTGTGGAATTGGCGGCTTTGGCAGGCTTTGATTTTGTGATAATTGATATGGAACACGGGCCATATAGTATAGAAACTGTTCAGCAAATGCTACGAGCAGCTGAAGCCAGAGGCATCACAGCGGTGGTTAGGGTTGCAGAAAATAGTGAGACATCTATTCTCCGCGTATTGGATATTGGAGCAAAATGTATTCAGGTGCCACAGATTTCTACAGCCCGGGATGCAGACAAAGTAGTGAAATCTGCTCTGTTTCATCCCAAGGGAGAACGTGGTATGTGTAGATATGTGCGGGCTGGAGAATATACTGCCATTGATAAAGCTGAACATTTTGGCAGATCTAATGATAGCATATTAACCATCATCCATATTGAAGGGGTGGAAGGCCTGGAAAATTTACCTTCTATTCTCAAGTGTGATGGAATTGATGTTATCTTTTTAGGACCTTATGACCTGTCTCAATCCTGCGGAGTGCCCGGACAAGTGCACCATGAAAAGGTTGTAAAACGAATGGAAGAAGCGATTGTTTTGGCAAAAAAAAGCGGTAAGGTAGTGGGTACTTTTGTGGAAACCGTTGAAGACGCAAAAAGGTGGGAAAAAACAGGGGTTCAATATATTTCTTATGCTGTTGATACGGGCTTAATTTTAAATGCATTCAAAAACATAACCACAGGTTTAACAAAACACTAACCAATGCCTTTTTGGGTTGGGGGTTTTATTGATCCATCACTTCCCTGAAGGCTTTCCATTTTGTGATATCGCCCTCAATATCGTAGGTATCTGACTTTTTAAAAATTGCGGTTATTGCGCCTACTCCCGCACCAATGGCCCCCATAGTTAGTCCTCCAACGGCAGCACCCTCACCTTGGCCCCACCATTCATCTTCACCGCCGGAAGCAATCCCCAAAATTGCACCGGTTGCTGTGCCTATAACCGCACCCAAAAAGATATTATGCCCGGCAGATCGTTTGGTTTTTATAGAACCAATCCTGCTTACATCAATATTTACTGGTTTTTCTCTGGGCCCGGTAACAAGGGAAGTGTCCGTTAGGCTGGCTATTCTGCCCTTGGCTATTTTTTTACCGTTTAGGTCATATACCCTTATAAACGGGGCTGCCTTCGTTTTTTCTTTTTGAGCATAAAATAGACCGCAGGATAAAAGCGCAAGAATTAGAATAAGGATTTTCAGGTAATCATAAATGCGAATGTTTTGGTCAGGTAACAACATAGTTAAAGGATCTGAATTTTTATCTTACTTATAAATATCAGGTTACTAAGACAATCAGGGCGGTATGTGCTGTCTTCGGGAGAGTATTTAAAAATAGAAAAATATTACGAGAAAATTCAGAAACATTCAATTATTTGGCAGAACCTGTGTCCTGCAAGGCTTAATTTTTAAATTTTCCATGGAGGATTTCTCCTGTTCACTCCACCGTAATAAAGTATTACCAGATTACCATCAGGATCTTTTAATCTTGCTTCCCTCCATAGCCATGGTTTGTCATTGGGTAATTCATCAAATTCGATTCCTTTGGATAATAGTTTACCTACGTACTCATCCAGATCTTCGCATTCAAAATACACATATATTCCATCTCCTGAAGGCAGTTTCTCGGTTTGGTGAATGGAAAAAGTACTATCCCCTTCAGGACATTCAAATCTTGCGTAATGTGGTAAGGCCTTAACAATTAGTTTTAAACCCAATTTTTCATAGAAAGGAATGGATTTAGTTAAATCGAGCGATGGAACAGTTATTTGATTTAAATTCATTTAAACTTTTTTCAATTCTAAATTGCGAACACATTTTATTTGCAAAGATTTCTCCAGGTCTACGCTTCGAAAACCTCTGTGGAATTATCTATTCGGATTTATGGACTTCCAATTCAATTTCTATCATAAACTCTGGTAATGCCAATTCCTTAACCCCAAGCCAGGAACCTGTAGGAAATTGCTTGGTATAAATAGTATTCCTATAAGCGGCGTGTTCCAGAAATAAAGACATATTAGTCGTAAATACATTTTCAACAATAACATCGTCAAAAGTGCAACCGTAATGCTTTAATATCTTTTCCAGATCAGCGTAGCAATTTTTCATTTGTTGTTCAAAATCTCCTACAGCTGTAGGATTGCCGTCATTATCCATACTTACAGCACCCGAAATTTTAATGTCATTGCCAATTTTTACAGCATGGGAATATCCATAGGCTTTTTCAGTTTCCGGGCGGAGTAGAAAATATTCAGGCTCTTCAACTTCAACTATTTGTTCTTTTTCAGCTTCCTTGGGTGCCTGATTGCAGCTCTGAATTAGTAATGCAAAAACAAATAGCGAAGTAAAAAATGTGAATTGGTTTAAAAAGGTGTAGTTTTTTTTCATGTTATTAGGTTGTGAGAGATTTATTATTTGAATGTTTCTGAATTTATGGTTATAAAAAACCGAAGTTAATGAAACTTTAATTTCAATGAATCATTTATTTTCTATCTGGCAAGCAAATTAGTTTAATTGTTAGAATATTTTTTTCCGTTTGGAAAAGACGCAATAAGTATTGATCTGCACTCAACGCAATTGCTGTCCTAAATTTTCATAGCATATTTTTCTTCACTCACTTATATTTCCTTAAATTCAGATCTTGTAAATCTTAATAATTTATGGCAAACTATAATATAGATGCTAAAAAGAATATGACCTATGACGCCATTGTTGTAGGATCCGGAATCAGTGGGGGCTGGGCTGCTAAAGAGCTTTGTGTAGCGGGTTTAAAAACGTTGGTATTGGAACGGGGAAGAATCGTTGAGCATGTTGTTGATTATCCAACTATGAATAATGACCCCTGGGATCTTGAATTACGTGGAGCCCTGGGGCCAGAGGATCTTAAAAAACACGCAATAGGCGCACGGGCAGGTTTTGTTGGAGCAAATAACGAGCATTTTTATGCAAATGATGAAGAGAATCCTTATACCGAAGTTAAACCTTTTCTATGGGTGCGTGGTCATCAAATGGGTGGTCGTTCATTACTCTGGGGAAAGCAGTGTTACCGGTGGAGTGATCTCGATTTTGAAGCCAATGCCAAAGATGGTCATGGAGTTGACTGGCCTTTGCGATATAAGGATATAGAATCATGGTATACCTATGTTGAAAAGTTTGCAGGGATTAGTGGTCAGGCTCTTGGGTTACCACAATTACCAGACAGCCATTTTCTGCCTCCTATGGAACTCAATTGCGTAGAAAAAGATATAAAAAGCAGAATAGAAAAAGAATTTCCCGGACGTGTTATGACTATTGGCCGGGCAGCCCACCTTACAGAACCTTTGAATGGTCGCGGCCAATGCCAGTTTAGAAACCGATGCGATAGGGGTTGCCCATTTGGCGCATACTTTAGCAGTAATGCCGTGACTCTTCCGGCGGCCAATGCAACCGGCAATCTTACCATAAGACCTTATTCGATCGTTAATTCTATCATTTATGATGATAAAAAGGAGAAAGTTACAGGGGTCAGAATTATAGATGCAGAGACCAATGAGCACATAGAATTTTATGCAAAAATTATTTTTTGCAATGCTTCTGCCTTGAGTACTACTCAGATTTTATTGAATTCCACATCAGGTCGATTTGAAAATGGACTTGGAAATGATAGTGGTGAACTTGGGCACAACTTGATGGATCATACCTATAGAGTTGGTGCCATGGGTAGGGTAGATGGCTATGAAGACAAATATTATAAAGGCAGAAGGCCAAACGGCATATATATTCCGCGCTACGTGAATATTGATGAAAAAACAAAGACTGATAAATTTGTTCGTGGCTTTGGTTACCAGGGTGGAGGTGGCCGTGCCGATTGGGGTGCAGGAGCAAATCAGGAAGATTTTGGGGCTGATTTTAAGGATGGTTTAATGAAACCGGGTCAATGGGAATTCTTTATTACAGGGTTCGCAGAATGCCTGCCTTATCATGAAAACAAAGTTACACTAGATAAAGAAAATCTCGATAAATGGGGACAGCCTACTTTAGCTATCGATTGTGAGTTTAAAGAAAATGAAAAGGCAATTAACAGGCAGATTAAGGCAGATGCAGTAGAAATGCTCGAGAAAGCTGGGGTGAAAGATATTGTGGGATTTGATAATGAACACGAACCGGGATATGGGATTCACGAAATGGGGACAGCCCGTATGGGTAGAAATCCCAGGACCTCCGTGTTGAACGGAACAAATCAAATCCATGCCGCAAAAAATGTTTTTGTTACTGATGGCGCCTGTATGACATCATCTTCCTGTGTTAACCCATCGTTAACGTATATGGCCCTCACTGCCCGGGCAGCGGATCACGCCATTTCCGAACTCAAAAAGAAAAACCTTTAAATTATGGATAGAAGAGCAGCACTGAAAAAAACCGCCATGGTAGCAGGGTCTGCAGCACTGGTTCCATCCCTTTTTTACTTATTACAATCGTGTCAGCAGAAAAAGCGAATCAATTGGGAACCTATTTTTTTAACTATTAATCAGGCTGAATTAATCTCAACTTTAGTAGATACTTTATTGCCAAAAACTGAAACTCCGGGGGCGCTGGACGTGAAAGTAGATGTTTTTATAGATTTGGTTTTTGCTAAGCTTTTTAACAAGGCAGGTCAGGATGCAATGATTGCTCAAATGGAGCAGTTTAATACAGCTTGTAAAGAGAAATTCGGTAGCGTATTCTCAGAATTAAGTGAGCAGGATCGCGACGCATTTTTGAAAAAAGAGGAGTTCGAATCTGGCAAATATAATGGCAGTGTCTGGGGGACAGCTGTTGGTGAACAAAAGCCGGTTGGGTTTTATCGTACCCTTAAATCACTGGCCTTATGGGGTTATTTTTCTTCAAAAGAAATTGGAAAGAATGTATTGAATTATGATCCCATACCAGGGGAATACCTTGGTTGTATTCCGCTTTCAGATGTAGGGAATACTTGGTGTTTATAAAACTTAGAAGCTAAGTCACTGGAAACTTGTAAAAGACTGTGAAAGGCAGATTTACATCAAGGTATTAAACGCATATATAGTTAATTTACAGCCATTTAAATTCCTTTTTATACGTTTTAATACCGATTGGCTTGCACCGATTAAAAGGGAAATAAGAGAGGCGCAGAACGAGAAATACAAATTTTAGGAATCCTTACGTTTTAGAATAATCAAAGAATTATTTTGTACATCAATAACATTTTTAAAGAGTTCTTTAATACTAAGATAATGTTCTGATTTGAAATGCGAGTAGTTCAGTTTCAATGCGCAATATATTGTTATGGAATTGTTGTGAGCAGAAGCCTGAAATTTAAGAATACCTAAATTTTCATCCAGCGTATATATATTTTGCTTAGGAAGCTTATTGACCTCATAACCTTCTGGTAAAACTATGTTTATTCTATATTCATAATTTTTTTTATAACCAAAATCTATAGGGAAAATCCGGTTTTCAGAAAGGAAAGGATTCTTTTCAAAGAATTTGATTAGAAAGGGATTAAAATATATTACATCATTATCAAATAAGTTTTCTATTTCAAATTCAAAACGTTCTGAGATGATTTTCTCACTACTCCTTTCTTTGTTTTGCTCGTAAGAGGTAATAATAAATTCACTGGATATTTCATTTTCTATATTTTCCAAATATTGTTCTTCACTAATTTCTTCGATCTCATTTCTGCGAAGGGTAGCTTCATATCCCGACCTTATTTGATCGAATACACCTTTAGTTTTATTTAGATTCGGATCAAAAATCACTTGAGCCCTTATCAAGTGTCTGCTTTCTTGTGGTACGACAATATCTTCCCAGTAACTACTGTTTTTAAAATCCATAACTCTACCGTAGTGGTTAAGACATCTATAAGGAAGCATCCCAAAAGGAGTAAATTTGTCAGAAGCATCTAAAAGATATTCTTTACCGTCGATGGTCGTTTTCGCAATTACATAGTTAAAATCTGAGATTACAGGATGACTCCTTTTAGGTAATCCGTGTTGACGTGTGGAAAGAAGCATAATATTGGTAGGGATATTGGCTGCATTCAAAAGATTTATCAGGGAGATATTTATTTCACCTATATTCCCCTTTTTCTGATCAAAGGCCTCTTTTACATCAATATCCGTGTAAATACCATATTCTCCATTCCAAGCATAATGTTCCCGTATATAGTTATAGATGTTGTATGCTCTTGTTATTTTATCTCCCTGAGTTAATAGAGCTTCTGGCACATTTTTTTCGAAAAAGACTTTCTTCGTAAGTTGACGCCCGATATCCTTATCTGATCTAAATTCTTTGTCAACATATTCCCAACTTTTGGTGTATTTATCATTAATTCCATCCAAACGGTGATGTTCTGAAAGTTCAAATTCTATTCTGGAAATATAATTAGATGGCGCAAGCATATATTCCTCTTCCATAAAAGATGGAACATCCTTCATGACATATTTTAATACCTCACAGTCTGCAGGCTTCCCGTATCCTTCAACTCTAAAACAATTTTTTTTAATTGTTGCTTCATTCGTGTCTAGACTCAATTCTCCGATCAAACTTCGGTTATAGACATAATTTCCGGGTATTTTGGCATTGTATTCACTATATTTTTTAGGAATATTGGATTGAAAATTCCAACCCGTAAGATTATAAATAAAAGGAGAAATTATTTTGTATTTGTACTCTAATACAGACCCCTTTTTTATAGCAGGGAAGGCAAATTTCTTTTCCGACCATCGTTCATTAATATCATTGGTAAAAATTTGATTTTGCATTAGACTGGTCTTTACGTTTCCGTTATGTGTTATCCCTCTTATTTCCTCAATTTTTTCAGAATCTTTTTCTCCGCGATAAAACGGTATAGAAACAGTTCCCTGATCCAAACCTTGGTCGTCAAGTATTTTGATTTTACCATGGTATTCCTTGACTAATAATATTCGGTTTTGGACCACTTCAAAATAGTTATCTCCTTTTTCATAGAGAACAATTGCGTGGGCTGTGCTGTCTTTAGAATAAGAATTAAAGTTTTGCTCTTCAACAGTAAGCCTGCCAAAGTCATCTTTTTTTTGGGAAAACAGTAGCGAAGTGTATAAAACAAGAAAAAAAGACATTAAAACTTTACAATTTGGTAACTGAATAAATTTGATGTCTTTTTTTGATTTTAGGTAGTATCTTTCCATGTGATTTAGTTTTTTGGGGTCTTTTAAACGAGGAAAAAATTTTCAACAACAGTTTTTATTACTGACTTTTTCTTTTTTATTGAGAGGCCTTGACGGGGTAGAATCTATCTGAGACTGGATATTTGCATCAATTCTTGTTTCGGCACTTTGCTAAATTTGATTTTTTAAGTTGTGACGATGACATATTATACCACAGAAAAAAGGAACGTTTAAATCAGGCAGAAATTGCCTTATTAGCTCTTCTTTATAAGTACTATCTGTCCGTTATCGCCATTGACTACTTTTTTCCTAAATGCCCGATAGGCATTGTATTTTTCCTTAGGATATGAACCTGCTTTGACCAAAAAACTCCTTTCAAAACGTATTGAATTTGTGGCTTTTTCATATTTTAATTTGGTTCGGTAATGACCAAACTCATTTTCTTCCTGAATGAAATTCGGTAATGATTCTACCGAATAACCGTCGGGAATCGTGATCAAAAATTCGGATTTGTCCCAAAAACCCCTCTGTATATCCAAGGGTTGTTTACGGTTTCTGTAACGTTTAGGAACAAAGGTGTTTTTATCAAGGGGGTTAGCCTCAAAAAATAATCGATTTCCGCTTATCTTTGCAAAGTTGCTAGCGGTAAACTTTATATTCTCTGTGAAAATCACATCATCCCTGTTGTTCTCAAATTCATAGCTATTTATTTTAAGATTATTGATGTCTTTCCAATATAGGTTATAATATTTCTTGATCTCATCATCGTCCTGTGTCTCCAAGTTAAAATGCCCATCATATTGTGTACCCTGGGTAGCAATCGTTGCCTCCACACCAATGGAACCATCAGGTGTAATTTCGTATTGTGCATTTGTTTGTTGATGGTTCTGCTCGTTCAAATACGCTACCGTCTTGATCAATTCACCCCCGTTGGGCTTGATCACAAGTGCTTTGCGATCATCAGTAAAATCTCCCACAAATCCAAATGGCAAGGTCTGTGAGGTACAATCCATCCAATAGTACTTGTCTTGATATGGAAGGGCTAAAATAACATGGTTTCCCTGTGAAATATCTGCAAACCCATTATCAAAATCGATTTTATCATTTCCGGCCTCAATAACTGTATAAAAGGCAGTTACACCTACGCTTTCCAGAAGCGCTTTTGTATAATTCGAAAGGCCTTTGCAATCACCATATTTCACCTGGTCAACATCGATGGCACTAATGGGGCGCAGCCCGCCTATTCCAATTTGAATGCTGACATACCGTGTGTTTTCCTGAACGTATTTATATATGATCCTGGCTTTTTCAAGATCATCAGATATTCCCGATACAAGCTGTTTCGCTTTGATTTTAGTTTCTTCAGGGAGTTCATTCCTTCCTGTTAGGAGCTGATTGTTTACCCAAAGACCTAAGTCCTTCCAATTATCGACCTGAGCAAAATTTCCTTTAAAATAAAAATTTCGCAGTCGAGCGGCCAATCGAGGTGCTATCGAACTAAATTCAGGACCGAGACTCTCTGACTCTAATGCAATAAGGTTACTAGCCTCGTAAGTAATATTGTTTTTATCTTCTGATTTTATGAAATCGATATTCTTCAGATTATATTCTTTGATTATTGGTTTTAGGTCCTCAGATGCATACGAAATGGAATATTTGCTTTTTTCTACACTAACCAAATAGTTCGTTAAAAAATACCAAGAAGGAAATGCTCCGGTGTCTGAGGATTCTATCTCGCACCTAAAGTCTATAGTATAAGGATATTGTATTGGTGTGTATCTATATTTTAACAGTCGGTCATCCAAATACAAGGAAAATCCATCCGCTGCACTCACGTCCTGAAAATCCTTTTTCTTTATGTGTTCGATTTCATTGCCAAACAGATCATAAATAGAAGCTTCGATATTTTTTATTTTGGTTTCCTTGTCATAAAATGCATGGGTACGGGCATGTTTATTGCCCAATTTATTAAATACTGTAACCACCTTTCGTATAGTATATTTCATTTCCTTGGCGGAAGAAATCTGAATATCCATTTGACTCAACCGAACCACTGCATTCGCATTTTCGGTCAACCCTTTATCAATTAGATACGCTGGGTACTCGTTTTCCTGTGCAAAACAAAAAGCTGAGTGAATGATTATTAAGATAACTAAGGTTATACGCATTGGTCAGTATTGGTCAAAAATGTAACTAATCAGCACCAAAAAGAATGGAATTAACAGATAATTTAAAAAATGGGGCCGTATTCAAGAATACAAATATATTCAAATACATTATTTATGGATGCTTTTTCACAATTCATTATTCGTCCAAATAAAGAACGTGAGGAGGTAGGGTTAAAGAGAAAAAATTGTTCGCATAAGGGCAATTTTGTACTCTATGTTAGTAAGAATATGGGAATAAAAATAGCTAGCTATTTGAATATCATATATTTTCAACGTCGGGAATAGCTGGAGTTTAGACCAGATTAACTAAGATCCCTAATTTTCTTTTGCAAAACAGGGATAAGATCATATTCAAACCAGGGATTTTTTTAACCAGATATTATTTCTCGGAGAAGGATGTGGCAAGGGCAAATATCTGGTAAAATATTTCTTATAGTTTATCACTGTTTCTGTTAATGTCTTGGCTTTGTGAGCACCCAGATAATAGGATTGAGCATAAATTCCAATAAGTATAACTAACTCAATCTTTTTCCACTTTGGTCATCCCAGGGAATACCTGTTTTATGTACAATGCTACCCAGGGCTTGACCAATTATGGCTATTCTACTATTACGATGTACTGAAACCACCGGGTTTACCCCATGGTTTAAAAAAGGTAAACGAACCTGACAATTTTTTATTTCTTTCAGTAAAGATTGCATCTCAAAATAATTCTTTCCCTATATTTCGTTTAGCTTAAAATACCTGTGTTCATCAACAACATTGTCATTCTTGAATACTGCCTTCTTAAAAACCGCTTCTTTTTTATAGCCATTATATTCAAGGGCTTTCATTGAAGCCTTATTAGATTCAAAAACACCTGCAAAAATCCGATTTAGTTGTAAGTCAGAAAACCCATAAATTGTCATTAATTCAATAGCTTTTGAAGCTATTCCTTTGCCCCAAAAGGGCTCTCCAATCCAATAACCAATTTCAGCTGATTTTCGGTAAATATCTTTTTGTATGGCCAAGCCTATTACACCGCAAAGGATGCCATTGTATTCAATACCGAAATTCTGCCTGGGTTTTTCTTCTGTTACCCTGTTTATAAAAGACTCTGCATCGCCTTCGCTATAGGGATAAGGGAAGACGTTTCTTAAATTATCCCAAATATTCTTATTGTTGGCAAGTTTTGCTAATTGAGAAATATCAGATAGATGGAGTTCTCTTAATATTACTTCTTTTGGATTCAATAGTTATTTTTCTTTCGATTAAGTGGTTTTAAGGGATACCTGTTTTTATACCGTATTCTTAATATTGTAGCCTTTTTTTATGTAATGTATATAATAATAGTTCATCATCTTCATTAGGCAGTTTAATTGTACCTGTCATTACTAATCCTAATTTATTTAAAAGCCTTTGCGAGGAAATATTCTCTTTAGATGTAATTGCCTTAATTTCTTTAATTTCAAATTCTTCAAAGGCCGCTTGTTTCAATCTATTTGCAGATTCAAAGGCATAACCTTTCCTTTCATATCCGGGGAGAAATGCAAACCCAAGATCTATACCAGCTAATCCTTCTCTATCATAGAGTCCACAAGTTCCTATTTTTATAAGGTCTGATTTACGAAATATTGTGTAATTAGAATATCCAAGTCTTTTGAGCTGTGGTAACATTTTGGTTTTAATATAATCTTCTGCACTTTCGACTGATTTGATATCTCTATCTCCAATATATTTAATAAATTTTGGAGTATTCATAAGATTATAAATAAATTTCGCATCTCCTTCTGAAGTTGGTTTAATAAGCAATCTTTCCGTTTCAAATTCTTTGTACATTATTTTTTTACAAGGTATTTTGTATATTGATTACCTTGAACCTGAAGCGTTTAATCGTACAAAACAACCTTAATAATTGCTCATTTTAATTCCGTTTTTTTATCGTTACCAGTAGGTTTGTTCTTTACATATTTTTCCAGCCATTGATCCTGCTCCCAAAGTAGATGCAGAATAGATTCCTTTGCTCTATAGCCATGACTTTCGTTAGGTAACATAACTAACCTTACCTGAGCTCCTAGTCCTTTAAGTGCGTTAAAATATCGGATACTTTGCATAGGATAGGTTCCTGAATTATTATCTGCTTCACCATGAGTCATTAGTAAAGGCGTCTTCATTTTATCAGCATGCATAAACGGAGACATAGTGTAATAAATTTCCGGAGCTTCCCAATAATTTCTTTCTTCACTTTGGAATCCAAAAGGTGTCAGGGTTCTATTGTAAGCACCACTCCTCGCAATTCCAGCAGCGAAAAGATCGGAATGGGAAAGCAGGTTAGCAACCATAAATGCTCCATAACTATGTCCTCCAACAGCAACGCGGGTTCTATCAATATAACCCAATGCATCTACTGCGTCAATTGCGGCTTTGGCATTTGCCACTAATTGCGTTCTAAAAGTATCATTAGGTTCATCATCACCTTCCCCTACTATGGGAAATGACGCACCATCCAGCACTACATACCCTTTAGTAACCCAATAAATTGGGGAACCGTAATAAGGAAAGGTAAATTTATTTGGGTTTGAAGTCTTCTGTGAAGCGCTCGATTGATCTTTGAATTCGCGAGGATAAGCCCATAAAATCATAGGCATTTTTTCTTTAGCTTCCCGATTGTAACCCACGGGCAGATATAAAGTCCCCGATAAATCCAAACCATCTTCCCTTTTATAACTAATTACTTCTTTATGGATACCCGCTATACTTTTAAAAGGATTTTTAAAGTCAGTTAGCCATGTAAGCTTATTTTTCTTAAGGTTTCTGATAAAATAGTTAGGATACTCATTGGGTGATTCCAGTCTTACAAGGAGCTCATTTTTGTCAACATTATAACTTGTAAGGCTTTCGAGCTTGTCAGTATATCCCGATTGATAAATTCTCCTTGTTTTGAGCGATTTAAGGTTAATTTTATCAATAAATGGGAATTGTCCTTTTTCAGAATATCCGGCTCCGTTAAGGAAGGCTTCTCTACCCTTCAAAGCCAGGACATCACTCCCCATTTCGTTCCTTTTTGTCACAAAATCTCCCGGATCACTGTATCTATCCTGATAATTTCTGTCAAAAAGAGTTTTAGGTTCTACAGAAGAATCAGATGGATTAAATAAATAAGTCTTGGTATTTCTTGTATTCCACCAGTAATCAATGATAACCGCTGTGTTTTCATCACCCCATACCGCACTGTCATATCTGTTTATGGTTTTTATCAGGCTCTTAGGTGTTCCATTGAACGGGGCATCTAATTGAAAAACTTCATCCCGGTATACTACTTCTTTTTCAGGATCACCTCCATCCAGAGCTTCGGCATAAACCAGGCTTGCAGGCATGTCGTTCCTCCAGCTAAATCTTCTTTTCCCTTTGCGCACGGCCATGAAACCCTTTGGCAGATCTTCAATCAAAGGAACTTCTATAACGGTCTCAACCTTTTGGCCATCCTTCGAATAAATAACAGTTTTGGAGGGAAATCTGCGATAAGGCACCAGGTATGAAAATGGTTTTTCAACAGTTATTACCATTACGTATTCACCATCCGGGGAAAACCTAATGCTATTGTACATATCACTGTCCAGCCATTTTTCACTTGTTCCATCCATTGAAACTTTGTAAAGCTCTGATAAAGCGAGTTGTTCAAAATTATGCTCATCATTCTTGTTTTTTAATAAATCCTGATACGTTCTGTTTTGTGCTTTTTTTCCGTCATTCACGGAAATGGTAGGGCCGGTGGGAACTGCATTCTTTGTATCAATAAGCTCCTGCCTGTCAGGGGAAATCATTTTTACCAGGATGGCATTCCCATCCTCAAACCAATTTATCGCATTTCGAAGGTTGCTATTAACCTTCGGTTCGGTCAATTTTGTTGCAGTTTGTTTAAGGATATCAACTACCCAGACTTCAACCCCCGAGGAAGTCGTATTTGTACATGCAATTTTCTTTTGATCTGGCGAGTACTTAAAATTGGTCAATTTTGGTTCTTGTGGTAATCCACTTACCTGAATTACTTCAGATTCATTATTTATGAGCGGTTTTATTTTTAAATTATTATAGTAAGTCACCCGGCTTCCAATATTGGTTTTTGGATTAATTCTTAATCCACCCAATCTTAATTCTTCCTGGGATATTTCTTCTATACTTTTAAAGGCATCTCGATAAAGTAGGACCATAAAATCTTTATTGTCATCAACAATCACAGATGGCGCCAGGGGTACATCTACAAGCTCAAGTATTTCCTTTGATGGTTTCTGATAGGTAAGTGATTCCTGTGCCTGAACTTTTACAAGAAATAATAGTAGTGCCAGGTAAATAAAATGTTTCATATTTTCAATATTTATGGGTAATAGTTTTGTCTTTTAAAAGAGGCATTTTTTCAGCAACTCCTTTTTCAGCTGCAATAAATGTATGAAAAAAGCACAAGCTTCAATTACCTGGGCTTAAGAATCTGTTTTTTTAATACTATACGCTTTTGGCCACTTCTATTCCTTATTCTTAATGGTAGTGGCACTGATATAAGAAGCCGGTGTTTTAGTGATAAAAGACATCATGAATATCAAATATTGTTGTCCCGGGTCTACTAAGGCCGAAAAATTTCTTCTTCAAGAATGGATAATGCAATAAGTATAATGTGAATTCGTAATGCCCGTCAATTTCTCTTTAGCCAGGGTATTTTATTAGTTGTAGTCATAATTATACGGTTAGTTAGCAAATCCTTGTATCTGATTTTACCATTTTTTTAAAGTTAATTGTAATGTGCTATAAATAATTAAAGAACAGTTCTACAATAATGCCCATTACAAAACTGCCAAACGCTCCTACAAAAGATATGCGCCCAGTACCAAACGCATTAGAAAAAGCAAGCCAGAAGGCAAATACAGCACAGCACAAAAAAATGATCAGTGCATAAAAAGGCAACCCAGTTGTAATGAGTCCAACCAGGTTTAATATGAAATCTAAAACTACGGTAAACCCAAATAGCGCCATGGTAAAATTGGTCTTTGGATGTCCGGTAAAAAGATAAAAACCGGCAATCAGGAGTTCAACACAAATAGCCAAAGGTCCGAATTGGTTAATATACGCTGGCTTAAAGTAACCTTCAAGACTCTCAGGCAACACTATCTCTGAAAAAAATATTGCGCCAAGAATTAGCGCAATTAGTATGAATACAGAGGCAATAACCTTTCTTTTTTTCATGATGGGATATTAATGGTTTAAAGATATCCTGTTCTAATATTTTATCAAGTAATTCTATTCTTAAATCCACAAGTTGCACCTACTTTTAAGGAAGAAAAGTTCCGTATTTCTCATGGACAAAGATATTTTCTAATTGGTCACTAGTCATATTTTCGACATGTTTTACAAACTTTTCTGCATTGGTCCATATCTCATTAAATAGTTGATTCCAATCTTTTTTGGATTTTATTTCCGGAAGGTCAAAACTATGTTTATCTCGAATTTCAAGAGCTCCTGCTTCGAAAACATTCAGCATTCCGGATATCTAATAATTAATTTGATAGGCCAGAGCCGCAATAGTGTTTAACGATCTAATTTGTTTTGTCGTTTGTTTCCAGGTAATTATTGAGAATTGATCCTTGTAATTCGTATTTGCAATCTATTTTCCATTTAATAAGACTTCTTTGAAACGACTTGCAATTTGGGTTGGATTTTTCATCTCTTTTAAAATTAGTGCACTTAGGCTATGATTTTGTTCCCAGTTCTCGGAATAAATTATCGTTCTTGTTGGTCACAGTTTTTATTCCGCTTTTAAATAGGCTTCTTTCAGCCATTCTTTTAGCTCATTATCAATTTGAGACATTTGCAATAATTTCACGCGATGTGTGCACATTGTTCCAAATGGACCGGAATTTTCCAGTCGGTCTGTTGTTGGCTTGTCTTTTATTTTTAGTCCCAAATCAATTCTCGTTTTGGTTGAAGGCTGTATTAGTACGAATTGTTTTTTTCTAATAACGCTTACGCTTGCTTTTTTCGGGCTTATAGTAACATCTTCTCCAAAGCCTTTAACAACGGATAAGAGTTTTTCATAAATGGGGATTAAATCTTCTTTCCCTTGATATTGATTTTTTACCAGATCAACAGCTGTAATATCTTCTTCTTTCGAGAGTGTCACAATTGTATTGGCAAAACCGTGAGTCACATTGTATTCTTCTTTTAGAAATTTAACAGCTTCAGAGTGTTTAGAAAACGACTTTCCCTTTAAAAGAGATTTCCATTCATTTAATGATTTTCCCGTTTTTTCAGGCATATTGTCAATCATTGTTCGAAGTGCTTTGTCCATGATATTCGTATTTTATTTATTCAGTTCTAATGTTACCTCAAATAGCCAACAACATCAAGACTATAGGGAGTTATACAAGTTATTTTGCTCTTGTCAGACATTTTATTTCTCTATGACCTTTCTGCTAATTTAAATCCGAGCCAGGCCATTGGAATATATGCTCCTACAAGATCTAGAATTGTAAACCAGGTAGGTGATGGAAGCATAACAATATTGGTAATACCACCAATTAAGAAGAATATTCCAATTAATAAAGCAATTTTCATTTTGTGATTTGATGAAATCAGTGTCGCCAGAAAAGCACCTGCTAAAGTTCCCAAAGCATGCGCCAGAAAAGGAAAAATAAAATGTTTAGGTTCAAATAAATGAATAGATTCTTTTAATCCTTCCATTGTGGTGACAT
>Ga0316197_10001106_pt1 | contig 19209 bp, 16 predicted proteins | sample OudBiesiAoxic_MG_FD_204939 | JGI IMG/M metagenome (GOLD analysis project Ga0316197, IMG submission 204939) | Coastal sediment microbial communities from Oude Bieten Haven, Netherlands - site A oxic | ecosystem: Environmental > Aquatic > Marine > Coastal > Sediment | place: Netherlands... | reverse complement strand
CGATCAGCAGGATGGCGACCGCCCGGATCACGACGCCCGTCTCGAGCTGCGTCCACCACCGACGGCGTGGCACGCCAACGACACGCAGCTGCTCGAGCTCGTCGATCGGGCGAAGGTGCCAGTCGCGCGGAAGCTCACCGAGCAGCCGTTCGAGACGGATCGACATCTCGACGTACGAGAACGAATCACCACCGAGATCGGCGAAGGTCGACGTGGGATCGACCTCATCGAGGCCGAGAACCAGCGAGAACGCATCGGCGACCGACCGGTCGTCACACTGCGCAGTCGCAGCCGGCATGACCGACCGGGCGGATTCGGTGAGCGCCGGACCATCGACCTTGCCTGAGGCCGTGCGTGGGACGCCAGGCAGCCGGACCGCGACAATCCGCGCCTCGGGGATCGCTACGAGCTCGAGAACCTCTTTGCGCAGACGGTCATCAGGTGCCGGCTCGCTGTCCGGCGACAGGGCCACCACCACCAGGCCATGATCGTCGCCTGCGCACGTAACCGGCTGCCCCGAGGTCGAGAGTCGGCTTTCGAGGTGGTCGAGGTCGACACGCTTTCCGTGGAGCTTCAGGAACCTGCCGGACCGTCCGACGAGCTCAAGCCGTCCGGCGTCGTCGAGTCGACCGAGATCACCCGTACGGAGTTCGGTCACATCCCGGCCACGGGCGAGGTCGTCCGAGCCGTTGGCGTAGCCCATCATCACATTCGGACCGGAGTAGATCACCTCGCCGACATCCTGATTCCGGTGCGCCTCGCCAACGAGCTGGTCGTTCACCCGCTCGATACGGAACGCTCCACCCGGAACGGCCCGGCCGACCAACTCCGGATGCGCAAGCGTGTCGGCTGCTGACGAGACCGCCATCCGCGCGGTGGCCTCGGTCTGGCCGTACATCATGACGAAGTCCCAGCCCACCTCCTGACCCAGTGCTGCGTAGCGGCTGACAGCCGACCGCTCCATTCGGCCGCCGGCCTGCGTGATGAGGCGAAGCGACGGCGAGCGGAGCACGTCGGTTCCGACTCGGTCGATCATGTCGAACGTGTACGGCACGCCGGCAAGGTTGGTGACACCCCACCGATCGACGGCGGCCCAGAAGCACGGGTCGACGACCGACGCGTCGGTCACGACGACCGAGCCGCCAGCCGCGAGGTGCGAAGTGACGACCGACAGCCCGTAGCAGTAGTGCAGCGGAAGGGACGTCACCGCACGATCCCGTTCTGACAGGCCGAGCGACGCGCCGATCGCAACAGCATTGGACAGCACGGACTCGTGCGACAAGCGCACGAGCTTCGCCCCACCGGTCGTCCCCGACGTGCTCATCAGCACGGCGAGGTCGGAGTGGAGTTCGTGTGGTGTCGGTGTTCCCCAGCTCGTCCGATGTTCGACTCGAATCTCACCTCCGCGGCCGGTCACAACCGTGTCCGGCCGGAAGCGGTCGGCGATCTCGCGTTCACTTCGCCCGGTCTCGGAGAAGATCAGCGGGTACCCCCCGTCGAGAGCTGCGCAGAGTGTCACGATCGCCTCGACGTCGTCGACACCCACCAAATGAACCAGTCGCCGGGTCCGACCGAGCGCAGCGCGCCGCACGTCGATGCGTTCCGCGAGCTCCGCACACGTGATGACCGTGCGCGCCGTCAGGCCTCCCTCACCGGCCAGGCCACCGTCGACGATCAGCGCCGATTGGTCACCGCGGCTGCGGAACCACGCAGCCGAGAGCAGATGCGAGGCCTGCGAAGCGAGTCGCCGCGTCGGCGCCGGGGCGAGGTCGGTCACCTTCTGCAAGATAAGCTGTCGGGGTCTGTAAGGCAACCCTAACTCGCTGATGTCGCTCTCTCTTCCCGCTCGCTCCTCGAACGATCCAAGCGTCCGTTCGGTCCTCGGGCGACGCGGATCGGCTCGGTTAGCCTCGGCGCCGATGGAACGGGCCCTCGCGAGTGTCGAAGTCGACTCGGTGTCCGTCGCCTATGGACGCGGTCCCGACGCCGTGCGAGACGTCACGCTGTCTGTTGCACCGGGAAGCATCGTTGCCCTGCTCGGTCCGTCAGGGTGCGGCAAGACCTCGCTCCTCCGAGCGATCGCTGGCCTCGAACGCCCACGCCTCGGAACCATCAAGATCGGCGACAGGGTGGTGTCATCGCCGTCGAGCTGGGTCAAGCCTGAACACCGCCAGATCGGCATGGTCTTTCAAGACGGCGCGCTCTTCCCACACCTCACGGTCGCCGACAACGTTGCGTTCGGCCTTGCCTCGCTCAGCACCAAGCCGAGCCGCTCTGCACGGGCTCAACGAGTGAGCGAACTGCTCGAACTGGTCGACCTGGCCGGTCTCGGCGATCGGCTCCCGGACACATTGTCCGGCGGCCAGCAGCAACGCGTGGCGCTCGCCCGCTCGCTCGCTCCCAACCCATCGGTCCTTCTCCTCGACGAACCGTTCTCTGCGCTCGACGCTGGCCTCCGGATCCACGTCCGCGCCGAGGTGGCCCGCATCCTTCGCGACGTCGGAGTGACCTCCGTGTTCGTCACCCACGATCAGGATGAGGCATTCGTGCTCGGCGATCAGGTCGCCGTGATGCGCGACGGACAGATCGAACAGGTCGGCACACCCGATGAGCTGTACCGGACACCGTCGACACGCTGGGTCGCTGGCTTCGTCGGCGAGGCGAACTTCGTCACCGGCTCCCGCAATGGCGACGCGCACCAGGTCGACACCGTGCTGGGGCCCGTTGCTGTCGATGCGTCTTCGACCGAACTCGCTGGCGACATCGCCGTGTTGGTCCGCCCTGAACAGGTCGAACTGTCGCCGGGCGACGACGCCGAGATCACCACCGTCGAGTACTACGGACACGATGTCCGATACGAGCTCCTGCTCGCCGACGGAACGACACTGTCGGCCCGCGCGCACCCCGACCGCCTCCACCAACGCGGCGACCGCGTCGCGCTCGCATTCGAGTCGTCGGCGACCACCACGATCTTCCCCGCTTGAGGCTCGCCGGCCTCGGCTGCCCATCCGTGTGCCATGGGCACCTACGTGTACGTTCGCGCCATGGCCGACACGACCATCTTCCCCGCCCGCCGGATCGTCACGTTGGACCCGTCGCAGCCCGTTGTCGAAGCGGTCGCGGTGCGAGAGGGCAAGGTCCTCGCCGCCGGGTCGATGGATGAATGTGCGTCCTGGGGGCCCCACGAAGTCGATGATCGTTTCGCCGATCTCGTCCTCGTGCCGGGGATGATCGAAGCACACGCGCACAGCCTGGAGGGAGCGTTCGCCCTCCTCCCCTACGTCGGATGGTTCGATCGTCATCGACTCGGTGGGATCGCCCGAGGGATCACGAGTTACGGCGCGCTGATCGACCGGCTCGCCGAATTGGATCAGCAGATGCGCAACGAAGGCGCGGGCGCCACGGAGCCGCTCGTGGTCGGAGGCTTCGATCCGATCTACTTCCGCGATGAGGAGCGACTGACCCGCACGCACCTGGATCTGGTCGGAACCGACCGTCCGATCTTCGTGTTCCATGCCAGCGCCCATCTCGCCACCGTGAATTCGGCGATGCTCGAGTTCCACGACATCACCCGCGACTCGACCACCGTCGGCGTTGCACGCGATGCCGACGGCGAGCCGAACGGCGAACTCCAGGAGATGCCCGCGATGTCGCTCGCCTCGTCGGCACTGCACCGGATCCTGCGCGCCATGAACGATCCAGCGTCGATCGAGGCGCTCGGTCAGATCTGTGCGAACCAGGGCATCACGATGCTCACCGACCTCGCCTCGGCGGGGCTGCAGCGCCCCGACTCTCAGGACCTGTGGCATGCGACCGTGGATCGGGACGAGTATCCGGCACGAATTCTGCAGCGTCACATCGCCGCGCTGCCGCCCGGTGCGACCGATTGGACCGAGGCCGCCGAGGCGATCGAGCGGCTCCAAGACGGTGACACCGACAAGCTCCGTACCGCCGGTCTGAAGGTGTTGCTCGACGGATCGATCCAAGGCTTCACGGCCAAGATGGGTTGGCCCGGGTACTACACCGGCACCGACCACGGCGTCTGGATGACCCCACCCGAGCAGGTTCTCGACATGTGTCGGCCGTTCCACGAACGCGGTATCAACATCCACACCCACTGCAACGGCGACCTCACGATCGACCTCTGGATCGACACCGTTGAGCAGTTGATCCTCGAGCGGCCGTGGTTGGACCATCGGCACACGGTCCAGCACTGCCAGCTGACGTCACCGGCCCAGTACCGCCGCATGGCGAAGCTCGGGATGTGCGCGAACATCTTCACGAACCACATCTGGTACTGGGGCGACCAACACCATGACCTGACCGTCGGACCCGAGCGGGCTCGACGGATGGAGGCCTGCCGCACTGCCGAGCGTGAGGGCGTTTCCTTCTCGATCCATTCCGATGCAAACGTGACCCCGCTCGGACACCTCCACACGATGTGGTGTGCAGTCAACCGGGTCACGCCCTCCGGTCGAGTGCTGGGGCCCGATGAGCGCATCTCGGCTGAGTCGGCGCTCCGATCCGTAACACTCGGCTCGGCGTATCAGCTCCACCTCGATGCCGAATTCGGTTCGATCGAATGCGGGAAGGCCGCAGATTTCACCGTGCTCGATGACGATCCGCTCTCGGTCGAACCGATGGCGATCAAGGACATCGACATCTGGGGCACCGTCGTCGGAGGGCGCCCCTTCGCCGCCACGGCCTGACCAGGGCAACCGCTCAAGACGGTACGGCTACGCACACTGCGTACGCCGTCGCCGTCCACGAACGACGCGTGATCGAGCCACGCCCGAGAGTGACCGACCATGTGTCCGGAGCTGAGGGCCGGCTCGACAACAAGAACGGGGGCTCACGATTGCCGTCAACCGGAGCAGGACCGGGCGCACCGTCGGCACCAGCGGGACCCTCAGAGCCGGCCAAACCGGTGCCGCCGCTGCTCGAGGCGAGTGTGTAGTACGCCAACACGTCGATGATGATGTTGACTTGACCTCGGTTGTTGTAGAGCTCGAACTGGCCAGCCGCCGACAACGTGATCGATGTGCTGTTTGCTGCGACCCGGGTGCTGCTCGAAGGGTTCAGCTGCGACGCGACGGGTCGAGCTTCCCCTGCCGGGTACGTGGTGATGAACGTGGATGCCGCTGTGCCGCCGGCCCCCCGTGAGATTCACGTCGATCGCGGTCACACCGCTGGGAATCGCGCAGTCCCCATTCGACTCAAACACGTCGAATGTGAGCGTCTCGGCCGGACCGACCGGCCGACGCAGAGGGCCCTTCGGGTCAGCCGGGCGGGTATCGATCAAGCGGCATGGAGCGATCGGCGTGACCATCGATTCGACCTCATCAATCGCGCGAACGAACCCGATTCCACCGGACCCGAGCGTGGCTGCGACGGCCGCGCCGACGGCGGCCCACCGACCTCGACTGAAATTTCGGCGCGGGCGACCATTCGACTCCGCGCTGCGTACCCGCCAGGCGCTGCTCGCGAATGATGACCCTTCCATGCCCTCTTTTTCGACTCGCGAGCACCCTCACTTGAGAAGAACTTGAGGAAACGCTGACATGACGATCGTCACCCCCACCCAGCGAGCAGCGGATACACACGGTGCGAGACCGGTCAGAACCGGACACCACGCATGCGGGTGTCGCGGCCAACCGCGACCCGGTGCATCACGCGGCGATCATTGGGGTAGTCGCTCACCGCATAGTGCTGCGTGGCCCGGTTGTCCCAGATCGCAACAGTGCCCGGCCGCCATCGAAGACGAACCTGGTGGTCCGGGCGGTTGACGATGTCGAACAGCATCGTGAGGATCCGTGCGCTCTCGGCGGCTCCGACGCCGATGATCCACCGCGTGTTCGATTCACTGACGTTGACATACGGTCGCCCGGTGACAGGGTGGTGCGAGATCACCGGCCACACCGCCGACCCGACGGTCGACAGCATCTCGTTCATTCCGGCATCGCCACCCTCCGCGTACGGTCCGTTGCGGAATGCCCCCGGGTCGTGAGTCGCGGACAGCGACTCGAGGTCCCGTCGAAAACCGGCGTCGAGCCGATCGTGGACCGAGTACATGCTGGCCCACAACGTGTCCCCACCGACGGGGGGCACGACCACCGCCTGGAGAATCGACGCAAACGGAGGCTCGGCGGTGAACGTCATGTCGCTGTGCCACTCAGCCGCATCGGGACGCTGGCCCGGCTGCCAATCGAGCACGACCACGTCGTCGCTGTCGGGATGCGTGACATACGAGTGGTGTCGAGCGCCGAGCTCACCGAATCGACGTCCGAAGCTTGCGTGGTCGATCGGCGAGAGGTGCTGCTCACGCAGGAACAGGACCTGATGCTCGATCAACGCGGTGTACAGCTCGTCGACTCCGGCGTCGTCGATCCTCGACAGGTTCACGCCGCCGACATCAGCGCCGAGCGCCGGCGAGACCCGTTCGACAATCGTCATCGGACGCGAAGGTACTCGTCGGCGAGCGACTGCAGTGACGCGACATCGAGCAGACGCTCGGCACCGATCGCCTCGAGCCCACCTCGATCCGGCACCGCGGTCGGCGTCACCGTCACGGTTCGACCGACGACCTGCACGAGGCGGCCGGCGAGCTCGCCTGACGACGATGTGACCGCCACCTCTCCCTTTGCACGCAAGACCCCGTCGGGGAGTCGATCGAGGAAGGTCTGGAGACGGTCCTCCGCGATCGTCCCGACGTCGATTGCCCAACTCACGTACCGAGCAGCGGCGTCGTGATCATCACGGTCGACGAGCCGCCGGCCGCCGGGGCTCGGGGTCGCTCCGAGGATGACATCGATCTCGACGAGCCCGTGCGAGGCGATCACGATCGGCGCAGCACCCACCGACTGCAGCCACTCGAGCACCCGGGCCTGCTCGTCGTCGTCGACGAGATCGCTCTTCGTCACCACGAGCAAGTCGGCGCCGGCGAGCTGGCGCAGCACCTCGGCTCCGACGTAGCGATCCCGCGAGCTGCGGACCACCGAATCTGCAGCGGCCAGCACGACCACGCCACCCGGGGCGAAACCCGGCACGGTGCCCCAGGCGGCCGCGGTTGCGGGGTCGGCGACCCCGCTCGCCTCGATCACGATGTGGTCGAGGCGCGGTTCGATCGAACCGAGTGCCTCGATCGTTGCACGGAGGTCGTCGCCGAGCGTGCAGCACACGCACCCGTTGACGAGGTTGACGACGGGGACGCCTCCGTCGTCGGTGTCGCCGAGCGCCGCAGAGATCAAGGACACATCGATTCCCAGCTCACCGAAATCGTTGACGATGACACCGATTCGCCGACCCGACGACTGCTCCAGCAACCGGTTGAGGAGCGTCGTCTTGCCGGCGCCGAGGTAGCCGCCGAGCACGGTGATCGCGATGGGTGCGGGCGTCTCCATCGCCCGATCGTAGGACCGATCCGATCCGGCGGATCAGATGCATCTCATCAGCCGGCGACGAAACCGCCGGCCGCGAATGCGGCATTGACGGTTCGCTCCAGGTCGGTCGTCTGGCTCGGCGACTGACCCGCGACCGTGACGGCCCATGTCACGCCATCGCCGCGGTTCAACAGCATCGCATGCGTCGACTCGATCGTGCCGGTGTGTCCGAACCGGTTGCCGCCGTACGAGATCAGCCCATAGCCGTACCCTCGCTGACCGATCTGCCCGCCCACCGGCACGAGCATCTGCAACACGGTGTCCGGCATGAGCGGTTTGAAACCCGGAGTCGACGAGTCGAGGGAATCCAGGATCGCGACCAGTTCGCTCGGCGTGGCGATCCAGGCGCCGGCCGCACCCAATGTCTCCATGTAGTTCCGCCCCGGAGTGGTGACGTGCTGGGTCTCGTCGGGGCCCGGATCGAACGTCGGGGCCATGCGCATGCCAGAGATACCGAGCGGCGTGAGCAGCGAGCGATACACCGCCTGCTCATACGAGAGACCGGTGATCGCCTCGATGGCGAGTCCGGCCACGCAGTAGTTCATGTTGCTGTAGACGTAGCCGCCACCCGACGCTCCGCTGCGCAGCCCGGCGCGCGCCGCGTCGACACAGTCGGCGGCACCACCGCGGAAGAAGGTCGACTGGTACTTGCCGAACCCGGAGCGGTGCGTGAGGAGTTGTCGGAACGTGAGGCGACCGGATGCGCCGATCGGACCGCCACCGATCGAGTCGGCGACCAACTGGCCGACGGGATCGTCGAGCCCGACGACACCGTCCTCGACCAACTGCATCACGGTGATGGCCGTGATGGTCTTGGAGATGCTCGCCACACGGAAACGGTCCTGAGGCTCGGCCGGATCGCCCGAGGCGGGATCCCGTAGACCGAAGGCCTGACGGTGGACCACGTCACCGCCGATCGAAACTGCCACGGACGCTGCGGTGTTTCCCGGCCGGATCAAGGCGTCCTCGAGGGCCGCGTCGAAGCCGGCCCAACCGGTCGGTGACGGCGACACATCGCCGTCCGACTGGTCCTCGGGCGCCGATCCCCCGCCTCCGACACCAGCGTCATCCACGGGGAACCGTGCAACATCGACGTCGAGGATGATGTCCGGCCCGAGTTCGAACGACGGATCGTCGTCGGTTCCGAGATCGATGGCGTCCTCGGCACCGCCGTTGGTGACGGTGCTCTCGCTGTTGTCGGGCGGGGACGCGGACGGCGGATCGCCGGCGTCGGCAGCCGTGGCGGGCGGATCGACCGGGGCGTCGGTCGTCGGCGGGGTCGTCGACGGGGCCACTGACGGTGCGGGTACCGCTCGCTCGGTCGTGGAGACGAGCGGCATCGACGGATCCGACGACGCGCTCGTGCCGGCGCAGGCGGCGCCGAGACCCGACACGAGCACCAAGATCCATCCGCGACGCATGTACATGACCGCCCCATGATGACCCGACCACCACCTCGCGTTGCGGCACCCGGGCCGGTACGTTGCCCGCATGTCGGCGAGGGTCCTACTTGCGCTCGCGTGCGTCGCAACCGCTGCGGCGTGCAGCGGAGGATCGGACGGCGCTCCTGCGGCCACGATCCCTGCTGCAACGTCGGTGACCGTGACGGACCGCGAAGCGACCTCGACCCCACCACCGCCCCTCGGCTCCGACTTCGATCCGCTCCTCGATCAGCGGGCGGCCATCGGGCGAGTCGACCTCCAGCCGACCGGGAATCGTGTGATCGAGGGACGGGGAGCAATCGGATCATCCGTGCCACTCACGGTCGAGCTTCCAGCCGAACGGAGTGCCGTGTGGCTCGTTCCGACGGACCAGGGCACCTGGATCGCCGTGCTCGACGACGGGTCCACGATCGAAGTGGCCCTCGACGATCGATCAGCGATCACCGCCACCACGTCGTCACAGCGCGGCACGTACGACCCTGGCGCCGGTCCGCCGTTCCTCGCCGATGGCATGCTCGTCGTGGAATCGACCGGTCGCGATCTGTTCGCCGACCCACTTCCCGACACGCGAGTCATCACCGACGGGCGACGGCTCATCGCACTGGCAGCGCCCACCGACCGCTACGACCACGGGGTGCTCGGCGATGCGATCGAAGCGTCGGCTGTCGAGGTCGTCAGCGACGACGGAACGAGCACCACACCGATCACCATCGCCGATCCCGATGTGATCGAGGCGGTGTCACCGATGCTCGGCGATGTCGACGGCGACGGCTCCCTCGATGTCGTGCTCACCGTCTCGAACGCGGAGACGGGCGCTCGACTCGCCGCCTACACGCTCGACGGCACGCCCATTGCCGATACCGCGCCGGTCGGCACCGGGAACCGCTGGCGAAACCTGCTCGCCATCGCGCCGACGGGGCCGAACAGCGAAGTCGAGGTCATCGACATCCGGACCCCGCACATCGGCGGCACGCTGCAGTTCTTTCGCGACGATGGCGAGGGCGGGCTCCAATTGGTGGCCGCCGCGTCGGGCTACTCCACCCATGTGATCGGCTCACGAAATCTCGACCTCGGCATCGTCACCGATGCGGACGGAGACGGCCAGCTCGACGTCCTCCTCCCATCTCAGGAGCGCGACGCGTTGGCCGTCGTCACTCGTGACGACGATGTCGAGAACGGCGCCGTCGAGGTCGAGCGGGTACCGTTGGGGGCCGGTCTGACGACCAACGTGTCGGCGCTCTCCGACGGCGATGACGGCGTCGCCTACGCCGTCGGAACCGGCGACGGGAGAATCATCGTGTGGCCTGGCCCTGCATCGTCGTGACCTCCGGCTCGTCGGCCGATCGCCCATCCGAGGATCATGTCCCGATGGGACCTCTCGACGGTGTGAAGGTAGTGGACTTCTCGGTGATGATCTCGGGCCCGCTGGCCGCGATGATGCTGGCCGACCAGGGCGCCGACGTGGTCAAGGTCGAGACGCCGGGGTTCGGCGACATCATGCGCCTGCTCGGCACGTCGAAGAACGGGATGACCGGCATCTTCGCCAACAACAACCGCGGCAAACGATCGTTGGTCGTCGACTTGAAGACAGACGGTGGGCGCGACGTGATCCACCAACTGGTCGAGGATGCCGATGTGGTCATCCAGAACTTCCGACCCGGCGCCATGACTCGGTTGGGGCTCGGGTACGACGACCTTGCAGCGATCAACCCGGACCTCGTGTACACGTCGATCTCGGGGTACGGGTCGAGCGGCCCGTACAGCGGGCGCCGCGTGTACGACAACGTGATCCAGGCGGCGTCCGGCCTCGCCAGCGTTCAGACCGATCCGGCCACCGGCGAACCAGCCATGTTCCGCACGCTCGTCTGTGACAAGTCGACCGCCTACACGGCCGCACAGGCGATCACGGCTGCCCTCTTCGCTCGAGCGACCGGCAAGGCGGCGGGCCAGCACATCGAGCTCGCCATGATCGACACCGCGATCGCGTTCCTGTGGCCCGACTCGGCAATGGACGTTGCACTCCTCGACGATGACGTGAACCGTCAGCCGACATTGGCATCGAACTATGCCGTGACCCGACTCGCTGATGGTTTCGCGAGTGCCGCTGCTGTCACCGACTCCGAATTCGCGGGCCTGTGCGCTACCTACGGCCGCGCCGAGATGGCGGAGGACCAGCGTTTCGTCGACACGTTGTCGCGGATGGCGAACGCGAACGCGATGGTCCTCGAACTCGCCGAGGCCGCCGCAGGCTGCTCACTCGACGACTTCGTGGAGCGCTCGCAGGAACACGATGTGCCCGCCTCGAAGATCAACACGCTCCACGACCTGCCGGCCGACCCCCAGGTCGTGAACAACGACGTGTTCGTCGAACGCGACCACCCACTCGCCGGCCGGATCCGTGAACCTCGCCCGGCGGCACGGATGCATGCGACTCCTCAAAGGGTCGGACGGGTCGCGCCCGGCCATGGCGAGCACACCTTGGAGATCATCGCCGAACTCGGATTCGATGCCGACGACCTGCGAGCGGGCGGCACGATCTCCTGAAGGGTCAGCCGCCTCGCTCGTGTCAACCGCCGGGTGTCGGCAGCTCCTGCTCGATCGTCAGCACCGGTGCGAACAGATCCCCGAGGCGCTCGACTCGGTCGAGGACATCGGGCGCTTCGAACACGAGCAGCGCATCGCCGTCGGCGCACCCCTGCACCTCATCCCACGTGACCGGCGTCGACACGGTCGGACTCGGGCGTGCGCGCAGCGAGTACGGGGCGATGGTCGTCTTGTGCAGTGCGTTCTGGCTCCAGTCGACGAACACCTTGCCGGGCCGCTCGACCTTCGCCATCACCGTCGTGACACGCCCTTCCAGCTGACGTTCGAGGACCTGCCCGACCGCGAGCGCAAAGTCGGCTGCTCCCTGATGCGTCGCACCCGGCGTGTTGAGCGGGACGTACATCTGCAAACCCTTCGACCCGGAGGTCTTGCACCAACCGGAGAGCTGCACCGCATCGAGCACGGCCTGCGTCGCAAGCGCGATCTGACAGCATTCGACGATCGAGGTCTCGGGGCCCGGGTCGTAGTCGAACACGATCGACCTCGGGGTGTCGAGATCGCTCGCCAGCGCCATTGGAGCGTGGAGTTCGAGTGCGGCCAGGTTCGCTGCCCAGGCCATCGTCGCCGTGTCCTCCACACGGCAGTATTCGATGCCACCGCGGCGGTCGCCGGGACCGAACGAAACCGGTACCCACTCGGGCCGATATCGGTTGCACCGCTTCTCGAAGAACCCATCGGCAGCAGCACCATCGGGGAACCGCCGAAACGTGATGCACCGGCCCGAGAGATGCGCGACGGCAGTCGGCGCAACGCGGACGAAGTAGTCGATCACCTCGGCCTTCGTGAAGCCGGAGGGGTACAGCACTTTGTCGAGGTTCGTGAGCTTGACCTCGCGCCCGTCGATCTCGACGATGGTCGGTGCGCTCACGCCGACTTCTTGACCGCTGCCTTCTTGGCGGCGGACTTCTTCGGCGCGCGTTTCCTGGCTGGCGACTTCCTGGCCGCCGGTTTCTTCTTGGAGGTTGCCTTCTTCGTTGCTGCCTTCTTGGCCGCGCCCTTCTTGACCGCACCCTTCTTCGCTGCGGCCTTCGCGGCGGGATGGTGCTCTCTGCTCGCTCTTGCAGCAGCGACGCTCGCTTCCAGTGCGGCCATGATGTCGATGACCTTGGGCGCCTCGGTCTCGACCATCGGGCTGGTGATCTCCTCACCGTCGGCTTTCATCTCGATCAGGGTCATCACCTGTTCGCGGTACTCGTCGTGGTACTTCTCGGGCTCGAAGTCGGCACTCAACGACTCGACGAGCGACTCGGCCATGAGCACTTCTTTGTCGCTGACCTCGACCTCGTCAAGGGCGGCGAGTTCTTCGATGTCGAGCGGATCGATGACCTCGTCCGCGTAGGCGAGGGACGACATCACCATCCGCCCCTCCTCGGCGCGGATCGCCGCCGTGTACTGCTTGTTGCGCATCACGTACCGACCGATTCCGACCTTGCCCGACGCTTCCATCGCCTGAGCCAGCAGCGCATACGGCTTGGCGTTGGCATCGGGGGCGACGTAGTAGGCGGTGTCGAAGTACACGGGGTCGATCTGGTCGAGGTCGACGAACTCCTCGAGTTCGATCGTCTTGGTGGCCGCGGGCATGAACGGTTCCAGCTCGTCGGGGTCGACCACCACGTAGCGGCCCTTCGCCACCTCGTACCCCTTGACGATGTGCTCCTCGCTGACTTCTTCGCCGGTCTCCGCGTTGACCTTGCGATACCTGATGCGAGCCAGGTTCCGCTCGTCCAACTGGTTGAACGACACCGACTTCTTCCGCACTGCATGGAACAACTTGACCGGGATCGCCACCAATCCGAACGAGATCGTTCCACTCCACACCGGACGTGCCATCCGCAGAGCATGTCACACGGAACATTGCATCAAACCGGATCAGGAAACCACCGGCGTCAAGGTGCGTCGTCGAGTCAGGATTGGTCGAGGATGGCGCGAGCGACGATGTCGGTACCGAACGCTGTCAGGATCGCCAGGTAGAGGAGCCCTGTCGCCGCCATGACCGCCGAGTAGTACTTCTCCTTGAGCGCGGCGCGAGTGACGAAGACGAGCACGATGGTCGTGATCGCACACATCGCCCACATCAAGCCGAGCAGCCCACCCCATCCATCATCGACCGTCCCGTTCCAAACACTGATCATCCCGACCGGGAGCAGCAACGCCCCAACCTCGAGCGGCCAGAGCCAGCCGAGCGCAGCCACCATCTCGTTGAGCAGCTTGCGAGGCAGCCCCGGTTGGACGAGGTACCAATGCCCGAGCAACATGCCGTCGCTGATCGCACCGATGAACGCAGCACCGATCAGTGTTCGCAGCAGCGCCACGGTCGTGTTGCCGCCTGCGTCGAGCGCAGCGGCGACGAGGCCGACCGTACCGATCAACGCCGGCACGAGGTCGAAAATCGGGTTGAACTCGGGTCCGAGACCGGGCGTTCCGTCCTCGGCCGTTTCGTCGACGACGACCTGACGATCGATGCCGGTCATCGCTGCGACTCGCTCGGAGCGGCGGTCGAACTCGGCGGTCTGACCGGACACGCCAGCCTTCCGACGAACGATCGACACCGCCAGTCCGACGAGACAGGCGATGGCAACGCCGGCAGATGCGGCTTCACGAATCGGGTTCACACCGAACGCGAGACCAGCTGCTAGCGCGCCGGCGGCGAAGCAGAAGTAGACCCCGCGCAACAGCCATCCATACCCGAGGCCGACGACACGGTGGCGTGTGGTGAACCAGCAGAACAGCATGCCGCCGGTGGCCCACTGCAGCAGGACCGTCGCCGCTTCGAGTCTGATCACGGGGGTGGAGGGTAACGGCGAACTGCACGTCGAACGGCGGCGCCGCCTCGTAGCCTCGTCGGTCTGATGACTGTTCTTCGGGCCGACACCTCGCCGACCGGGCCCCGAACCCGGCTGCTCGTCGGTCTGCTCGCCTCGTGCGCACTGCTCGTCGGGTGTTTCACCGGAGAGCGACCGTCGTTCGAGGACGAGGACACGATCCCGACCGAAGCCACCGGCAACGCCGACATCGACATCGTGCTCGGCCTGCTCGACTCGGTCGACAGCTCCGAGTTCACCGCTGGCTACGACATCGAGACGAAGTTCAATTCGGTGTCGTCGACCGGTCTGGTCGTGCAGGCGGCCGGGCAACGCCGTTCGATCACCGTCGACAACGAAGCTCGTTCAGTTCGTTTCATCGTGGACGGACAGGACGAGCGAACGTGCGATCTTCTGACCGCCGAGTGCGAGGCATCGCTGAACGACGCCCGGATCAGCGACACGCAACTGTCACACACGTTCTACGGACCGGCATTCGCGCAGCGCCTTCGTGCCGATGCCATTCGCCGGATCGGTGATCCGACCGCCTACGAGAAGTCGATCGCCGGACAGACCGCCCAGTGCGTCGATGTCGCCGTCGCCGGTGGGACGAAGACGTACTGCGCGCTGGAATCGGGGGCGCTCGCCGAGTTCGTCGGCGCCGACGTGACAATCGAGCTGACGAGCTACTCGCCCAAACCGGACACGACGAAGTTCACCAACGGCTGAGTCCACCGTCGGGGCGACAGCTGCCGGCTGGGATCAGTTCTCGTCGGCAATCCACGAGCCGTGGAAGCCGTGTGGAACGCGCTGCGGAAGTGCGATCTTCGCAACCGGCTCGGCCGCCATGTCGGCGGCATCGAGCACGACGAACTGCGAGGTCTGGTCGGCCTTGTCGTAGACGAACGACAGCACCCATCCTTCGTCCTCACCGGCGCCACCGTCGGCCGGCACGAACACCGGCTCCGAGGTCGATCGCCCTGCTCCGAAGTCGTGGAACGTCGAGGATCCGTCGGTGAGGTCGTACTTGACGACACCCGTGGCAGCGTCGGTGATCGCCGGCTCGTCGGGTCGCCCCATCACCGCCCAGCTGTACCGGTTGGAGAGACCGGTGCGCCGATCGTCGATCCGCGGGAAGGCATGCTCCATGTCGTCGAGCTGCTCCTCGCTGACGGCGCCGGTGCGCAGGTCGAAGCGCCAACGCCAGAGGTAACAGGGCTCGAACGCATCAGGGCTCCCATCCCACATCGACTGGTGGCGGCCGGCGTCGAGGACAACGACGTTGCCGTCGTCCTCCTCCCATGCGTTGACGATGTGGAACACGTAGCAGCTGTCGATGTCGAACCAGCGGGTCTCGACCGGCGCGCCGGTGCCGATCTTGCGCCGGTCGACCAGGCCAATGCGCGACCCGTTGTCGGGACGCCAGCAGAACGGCATCCCGGCGCCACCGAGGGCGATGTCGAGATCGAAGACCACCGGAAGGTCCATGAAGATCGCGTGGTTCCTGCTGATCGCGAAGTCGTGCATCATCACGGGAGTGGGCGTCTCGATCGGCTGCGCGTGGATCACCTGACCGCTGGCGTCGGCGACGTAGTAGGTGACGTACGGCTCGGTCACCAGCCCGTAGCCGAAGAAGTGCATCTCACCGGTTTCAGCACATACGTGGGGGTGTGCGGTGACGGGCGTGGTCACGGCGCCGTCGAAATCGGTCGGGCCGAGTGTGTCGAGTTCGGGCGAGACCTCGTTGGGAAAGCTGCCCTCCTCGAGTGCAAAGATGCGACCTGCATGGCGAAGGACGTGCGTGTTGGCCCGCCCAGCGCTGAGGTCGAACTCGAACGTGTCGGGGTCGAAGCGCTGCTCCCCGGCGAAGAGCTTCGTGCGCACCCAACGGTTCCGGTACCACTCGGCGTTGCCGTCGCGCAGGCGAATGCCGTGGAGCATGCCGTCGCCGTCGAACCAGTGGCTCGGCATGACCCCCTCGGGCGGATTGGCGCCGTTGCGGAAGAACCGCCCGTTCAGCTCGGCCGGGAGTTTGCCGACGACGGGGAGGTCAACCGCCTCGATCTCCTCCTGGACGGGCGCGTAGTTGCCTTTCATGTAGAACGGCAGCTTGGTCCCGGGTTCGTCGATCGCAGTCATGGCGCGAGTCTTTCACGGCTCCCCGCAGCCCATCGATGCGTAGCGGAGTGGGTCGAACCCGTTCAGCTACGCGAGAGCGACGAGGGAGTGGTCGGAGTTGTTGAGCCGCCGGGGACCGGCGTCGGTGGCGACGGCGATGTCCTCGAGCCGCATCCCCCACTTGCCCGGCACGTAGATCCCGGGCTCGATGCTGAACGCGTGACCTGCGGCGAGGGGCAGGTCGTTGCCCTCGACGATGTACGGGTCCTCGTGCTCCTCCAGCCCGATGCCGTGGCCGGTGCGGTGGATGAAGTACTCGCCGTAGCCGGCGTCGGCGATCACCTTGCGGGTCGCGCGGTCGACCTCCTCGCATGGCGTGCCGACCGTTGCCGCGGCCACGCCTGCGGCCTGGGCCTCGTGGAGCACGGCGTACGCCTCGGCGACGTCTCCGGCGATCTCACCGGTGAACACACAACGCGTCGTGTCGGAGCAGTAACCGTTCATCGTGCCGCCGAAGTCGCACAGGACGATCTCGTGCTCACGGATCATCCGGTCTCCGGGATGATGGTGCGGGCTCGACGCATTCCCCCCCGCTGCGACGATTGCGAAGTTCACCTTCTGGTGGCCCTCCTCGATGATCCGCCGACCGAGGTGGGACGACACCTCGGACTCGGTCCGGCCGACGAGCGGAATCTCGCCGCGCTGCAGCTCGCCGGCGATCAGGTCGACTGCCGCGCCGGCGGCGGCGAGCGCATCGATCTCGACCTGATCCTTGGTCCGGCGCAGCGCGCCGACCACGTCCACGGCGCGCGTGTACTCGGCGCCGGGCAGATGCGGGAGCAGCTCGACCAGGAAGCGCGCCCACATCTGATCACCCACGGCGACCCGCTTCGCACCGGAAGCGAGCTTCCCGGCGATCGCTGTTGGATCGTCGGTCTCGCCCCAGGGCACGAGGTCGAACACACCGGGTTGTGCGGTGACCCGTGCAGCTTCGAGCCCGGGAATGAGCAATGAGGCATCGCCGTCGCGTGGAACAACAAGCAACGTCAGGCGTTCGAGCGGCATCGCCATGTAGCCGGTGAGATACGGCAAGTCGTGGCCGACCGAGAGCATGACGGCGTCGACGTCGTGCTCACCCATTGCGGCCCGTACCCGGTCGAGCCGATCGAGGTAGACGGACGTATCGAGAGTCGGAGCGCTCATGCACCGAGTCTGCCATCGGTTGATGGGGCGCGCCCCTCCTGATGGCGATCATCGACGTCGATTGCGACCTCAATGTCGATCGAGGGCTTACCGCAACCGCTCGCATGCATCGAGGGCGCGACCGACGGCGGCTGCGTAGCCACCGCCGAACTTGATGGCGTGCACGACGAGGGGTGCCAGCTGGTGCAACGGGACGCGGTCACGCCACCCGTCGGTGAGCGGGAACTCATCGTCGTATGCACGCCAGCACTCGTCGCCGAACCCGCCGAACAACGACATCATCGCAAGATCGAACTCGCGGTGCCCGCCATGAGCGGCCGGGTCGATCAGCCAACTCACACCCCGACGATCGATCAGCCGATTGCCGGCCCAGAGGTCTCCGTGCAGGAGTGCCGGCGGCTCGTCGGCCGCACCGACCTCGTCGAGACGGTCTGCCACCCGCACGAGTCGGCGCACCGCCGACGCGCTGAGTGCGTCACCGTCACGTGCGAGCCCTGCGAGCGGCTCGAGACGGTTGCGAGCGTAGAAGGCGGCCCAGGTCGACATCGGCTCATTCGGGAGAGCTCTGCTGCCGGTCGTGCGACGGTCGCTTCGACCGAAGGTCGGGGCGCCGACACGATGGAGCTGCGCAAGTGCCCGACCGAAGTCGGCCTCGGTCGTGACACCGGGTGACCCCTCGTCGATCCACGCCAGCACCAACAGGTCGTCGGCCACCGCCAGCACTCGGGCGACGGCGAGCCCGAACGGACCCGAGGCGGTCGTGGCCGCTTCCGCAGCAGCATCTGCGAGCCATGACAGACCAGCCGCCTCGGTCGAGAAGAACTGCGGTGGCGGATCGGTGTGGGTCTTCGCGAACACCGTGCGACCGTCGGCGAGCTCTGCCCGGCAGGCCTCGGCCACGTCGCCACCCGACACCCGACGCATCGCGTGCACCTCGACGCCGAGCTGCTCGCCGATCCGGCGACCGAAGGCGTCACCCCTGGTCATCGACGTTCACCTCTCAGTCGAGACGCTTGATCGTTTCGATGAGATCCCACCGGTTGCCGAACAGGTCACGGAACACGGCCACCCGACCGTAGGGCTCCTCCCGCGGGGCCTCCTCGAAATCGACGCCACGCTGACTGAACGCCATGTGATCCATGTCGAAGTCGTCGGTGTACAGGAAGAACGAGACCCGATGCCCCGTCTGGTCGCCGACCCGCGCCCGCTGTTCGTCGGTCGATGCCTCGGCCAGCAGTAGGTGCGTCGTATGCCGCTCGCGCTCGGTCCCCGGCGGCGCCACGACGACCCAACGCTTGTCGCCTTGATCGATGTTGTCGATCAACGTGAAACCCAGGTCCTGAACGTAATGCTTGATCGCTCGGTCGTAATCGTCAACGACGATGGTGACGAGACCGAGATGCGACATATCCCCATCATGCCAGCGCTCAGCGGCGGGTTCTGCCGAATCGCACGTGTCTTCTCCGTCGACCCGCAGCAACCGGGCCCAATCCGCCGCGCTCTCGAGGACGAGATCACGCCGCGAACTCCCCGCCACTCGTGGTCAGGAGCCGCCTCCTCGAACTCCTCGCGGCGGACGGGCTCCCCCCCCGGACGACGAAA
>Ga0316197_10001104_pt1 | contig 19220 bp, 16 predicted proteins | sample OudBiesiAoxic_MG_FD_204939 | JGI IMG/M metagenome (GOLD analysis project Ga0316197, IMG submission 204939) | Coastal sediment microbial communities from Oude Bieten Haven, Netherlands - site A oxic | ecosystem: Environmental > Aquatic > Marine > Coastal > Sediment | place: Netherlands... | reverse complement strand
CTCATTTGGTAGAGCCATTGATACACTTTTAATTTAAAAGGTTATTGAGAAATAAAACCAAGACCATATTTATATATGGGCCGTTAGCTCAGTTGGTAGAGCAGTGGACTTTTAATCCATTTGTCGAAGGTTCAAATCCTTCACGGCCCACCACTTCTTTTAGTTGTCAGCTGTTAGCTGTCAGTTATTAGTAAAGTCAAAAAGTAAATAGACCATATTTATATATGGGCCGTTAGTTCAGTTGGTAGAGCTATTAATACACTTTTAATTTAAAAGGCGTATTAAACAACAAAACCAAAACCATATTTATATATGGGCCGTTAGCTCAGTTGGTAGAGCAGTGGACTTTTAATCCATTTGTCGAAGGTTCAAATCCTTCACGGCCCACCACTTTTCTTAAAGTGTTTATATGAAACTCAGTTGGTAGAGTAAAAAACCAAGCCATATTTATATATGGGCCGTTAGCTCAGTTGGTAGAGCAGTGGACTTTTAATCCATTTGTCGAAGGTTCAAATCCTTCACGGCCCACCACTTCTAGTTTTACCCTTTAATATTATCCCCTTATAAAAATTTATTCTGTACACATTCTTTTATCGAATTGTTATAATATTGTTCTATTTTTAATATCGAAGAGTTGATGATGAGCAAACTATCTCCCCTTGTTGGATCTGATTATCCATTTCCCCCAAAACCGATTGTATTAACCACACAAGAAAGCACAGACTATAAAGCAAAAATAAAACAGCTGTTAATTGAAAAAGATGCCGTATTAGTTGCTCACTACTACACCGATCCTGAAATTCAAGCGTTAGCAGAAGAAACTGGCGGATATGTTGCTGATTCTTTAGAGATGGCTCGTTTTGGGCGTGATCATAAAGCTAAAACATTAATTATTGCCGGTGTTCGATTTATGGGTGAAACCGCTAAGATATTAACGCCGAATAAAACTGTTTTAATGCCTGAACTCGAAGCAACGTGTTCATTAGATGTAGGTTGTCCTATCGAGTCATTCAGTGACTTTTGTGATCAACACCCTGATCGAACAGTTGTTGTTTACGCAAATACTTCCGCTGCCGTTAAAGCGCGCGCAGACTGGGTTGTTACTTCTAGCATTGCACTCGAGATCGTTGAGCATCTAGATAGTGAAGATAAAAAAATCATCTGGGGGCCCGACCGCCATTTAGGTAGTTATATCGAAAAACAAACACAAGCAGATATGATCATGTGGCAAGGTGATTGTATTGTGCATGATGAGTTTAAAGCTGCAGGATTACGTGATATGAAAGCACTTTACCCTGATGCAGCTGTGTTGGTTCATCCAGAATCACCACAGAGTGTTGTAGAGATGGCGGATGTTGCTGGTTCTACCAGTCAATTAATTAATGCCGCTAAAAATTTGCCCAATAAGCAACTCATTGTTGCTACTGACACAGGTATCTTTTACAAGATGCAACAAGCTTGTCCCGATAAAGAGCTTATTGCCGCACCAACAGCAGGAGAGGGAGCAACTTGTCGAAGCTGTGCGCATTGTCCTTGGATGGCAATGAATGGCTTAAAAGCGATTTATAATGCATTGACAGACGCTACAGGTCATGAAGTTGATGTTGATAAAGAGGTTGCTAAAGGCGCGCTTTTATCACTCGATCGTATGCTTGATTTTGCTGCGGAACAGCAGCTTAAAGTGAAAGGTAATGCTTAACCTCTAAGTGCGTTTTTACGGGGAGTTTGATTGCTAATGAATTGCTTCTCGTTTTACACGCAATTCATTAGCAGAGTCTATGAATACCCTGTATAATAACTCCTTTGAAATTTAAATAGATAAGAGACAATATGATCACCAATGATGTTTTACGACGTGTACGTTACGCACTACAACTAAACGATAAAAAAATGTTAGAGATTTTTGCATCGGTTGATAATGCAATTGATGAAAAATACTTACACAGCATCATGGAAAAAGAGGGCGAAGAGGGCTTCGTTTTCTGCCGCGATAGTCTTTTATCTCTATTCTTAGATGGTTTAATTAATGAAAAACGTGGTAAAAAAGAGGGTTCAAGCCCAGTAATAATGCCTGCAAAAGCTATCTTAAGTAATAATGATATTCTACGTAAACTACGCATTGCACTGAACTTTAAAGAAGATGATATGTTGAATGCACTTGCTTCTGCTGAGTTTCCTGTTTCTAAATCTGAATTATCTGCATTATTCCGCAAGAAAGATCACCGTAATTATAAAGAGTGTGGTGACCAGTTATTACGTAACTTCTTAAACGGTATTACAGAACGTTTTCGCGGTACGAGTGGCAAAGAAGCATAAGTTTGTTTAACTTATAGTTAAAAAAAACGAGCTGTTGCTCGTTTTTTTTGCTTTAAATTTTATTTCTTTTAATTGTCAATCTTATCTTTGTATTCGCAAAGATCTTCAATAATACATGAACCACAACGTGGTTTACGTGCCACACAGGTATAACGCCCGTGTAAAATAAGCCAATGGTGTACATCTACTTTAAACTCACTTGGAATCACTTTTAGTAGCTTTGCTTCTACTTGATCCACATTTTTACCCATGGCTAACTTGGTACGATTAGAAACACGGAATATATGTGTATCTACTGCGATGGTTGGCCAACCAAAAGCTGTGTTTAATACAACGTTGGCCGTTTTTCTGCCAACACCTGGTAATGCTTCAAGTGCTTCGCGATTCTCTGGTACTTCACTATTATGGAGGTCAATGAGCATTTTACAGGCTTTAATAACATTGGTTGCTTTACTGTTATATAAACCGATGGTTTTAATATAAGTTTTTAATCCCTCTTCCCCCAGTGCATAGATAGCCTTTGGTGTATTAGCAACGGGAAAAAGTTTGTCGGTCGCTTTATTGACACTTACATCGGTCGCCTGTGCAGATAAAGTAACAGCAACCAAAAGTTCAAAGGGACTACTAAAATTTAGCTCTGTTTCTGGTTTTGGATTGTTATCACGAAGTCGCGTTAATATTAATTGGCGTTTATCTTTATTCACGTTTAACCCTATTTTTTATTCTCTATACGATGGTCTATAGCATTTTTAAGCGCGATAATAACGCCCATAACTATAAATGCTCCCGGTGGAAGCGCTGCTAGCAAAAAGCTCGTATCGGTATGATAAAGTGTTATTGTTAAAAATGAAGCCCATTCACCAAGTAGTGTTTCAATACCATCAAATAGTGTACCTTGCGCTAATACTTCACGTATGGCACCTAATGCGAAGAGCACTGCACTAAACCCCATACCCATCATTAATCCATCAAAGGCTGCATGTTTAACGTTGTTTTTTGATGCGAATGCTTCTGCGCGGCCAATAATAATGCAGTTAGTTACAATTAATGGAATAAAGATACCCAGTGATAGGTACAATTCGTAAGTGAAAGCATTCATTAATAGTTGCACACAGGTAACTAAAGCAGCGATGATCATTACAAAAATCGGAATACGGATCGCTTTGGGGATATGGTGTCGAATAAGCGATACTAAGGTGTTTGATGCAACTAAAACGAATAGTGTTGCGATAGCTAGCCCTAAGGCATTGGTTACGGTATTCGTTACAGCAAGCAGGGGGCAAAGACCTAGTAGCTGCACAATACCTGGATTATTTTTCCATAGACCTTGCCAGCTTAACTCGCGATATATTGCTTTGTTATCTTCCACCACTAGGATCGGTGCTTCACTCGGCTGCGTTGTTTCAGATGTCATTATAATGCTCCACAGTTAGGGGCTTGATTAAATAGCTTAGTGCTATTTTTCTGAAAATAGATAAGTGCATCTTTAACCGCTAAGGTCACTGCTCGTGGTGTAATTGTTGCACCGGTAAAGGCATCAATATCACCACCATTTTTAGTTACTTCCCAGTGTGCATCCTGTGATTTTTGATAGGACTTTCCGTTAAAGCTGTAGATCCAATTGGATTTATTAGTTTGAATTTTATCGCCAAGGCCCGGCGTTTCTGCATGGCGAATCACACGCACACCGGCAACTTTACCATTAGCAAAAATACCAATCGCCAGTTTTATTTCACCTGAATAACCCCTGAATGTACTGGTCTCTAACATCAACGCAACAGGCTTGTCCGCTTTTGTGGCTATAAATACTTGCTGTGATTGCCCTTTACCTAATAACAGATCGTCGTTAATAATAAAACAGCTGGAAAAAATATCATTGTCGTATGCGTCTGCTGGAATCAATTGATTTATTGTTTTTAGCAGTGCTATCTGCTCTTGCTCAGCGATCACAGGCTTTGTCAATTGATTAACTGTGGCTACGGCTGCGGTACAAATAATGGCAAAAGCAGTTAAAAGTAACCCATTTCGAGATATTGCGTTTTTCATTATGCTCTTCCTCCATAAACCTTAGGTTGGGTATAATAATCAATTAATGGCACGCACATATTGCCGAGTAAAACAGCAAAGGCAATCGCGTCAGGGTAACCGCCAACATTACGGATCAGTACAACAAGAAATGCGATTAAAGCACCATATATGATTCGTCCTTTTACCGTTGTTGATGCACTTACTGGGTCGGTTAGAATAAAGAATGCACCAAGCATGGTTGCACCAGAAAAAAGATGAAACATTGGCGAACCAGTTAGGTCTGGCTGATAGGCAAAGGCGATAAATGAAAATAGGAGCATACCTAGCAAAAAGCTGATAGGAATCATCCATTGAATAATGCGTTTATAAAGCAATATTAATCCACCCATTAAAAATCCTATATTAACCCATAGAATCGCCTGTGAAGAGGATGCTTTATAAGCGGGTGCTGCAAATATTTCTGGTGTAGTAAAACCTGCATTTAAGCTGTTTTTTACAGTATCAAGCGGGGTTGCCATCGTTAAACCGTCAATACTAATGGTGAGTTGTTCAACGGTGTAACCGTCTAATGTGTGACCTGTGAAAAAGGCATTAAGCTGATCCATGATAGTCAGTTCAAAGGGTTGTAGGCTTTGCATCGGTAGCCACGTCGTCATCTGTATCGGAAAGGAGATAAGTAATAAAACGTACGCAGCCATTGCTGGGTTAAATATATTTTGCCCCAGCCCTCCATAAAGTTGTTTTACAAATACAATCGCAAACAGTGTACCAATAACTGCTATCCACCATGGTGCAATAGGTGGAATAGCGACAGCGATTAATATACCCGTTAGTAATGCACTACCATCTTTTAATGTATTAATAATAGGACGCTTACGTAGTTTTAATATAATCGCTTCTGCAATAAGGGCGACCATTGAGGCTAATGTTATTTGCAGTAGATTAGCGGCGCCAAAGAAGTAACTTTGAACTGCCACGCCAGGTATTAAACAGGCTATTACCCACAACATAATTTGTGAGGTACTGCGATAAGTACGTTGATGGGGTGAACTTGCATTAATAAATGCCATTATTTCTGTTCCTCGCTTTCGCTATTTTTAGCTAAATTTACTTTTTTTGCTTTGGCTCGTGCGACAGCCGCTGCAATTTTCGCTTTTTTAATCTCTGCTGCAGATGGCTCTGTTTGCTGCTCTGGTTGAATTTGTTCTTTTTGTTGTTTGTGCAATCGAGCCTGCTCTTTACGTTTTTTTCGCTCTGCAATAACAGCACTGTTATCTGGTGCTTGTGATTGCGATTCTAGTGGTTGTTTTTCCACCAGTGCTGCTTTTTTAGCTTTTGCGCGAGCAATGGCAGCTGCAACCGCCGCCTTTTTCGGATCTACAGCGGCTGTTTCTATGGTGGTATTTTCCTGTTCTGCGGTATTTTTTTCCGCCAGTGCGGATTTTTTAGCTTTTGCACGAGCAATGACAGCTGCAACTGCCGCCTTTTTCGGATCTACAACTGCTGTTTCTGTTGTGGTATCTTGCTGTTCTGTCTTGTTTTTTTCTGCCTGAGCGGCTTTTTTAGCTTTTGCACGAGCAATGGCAGCAGCAACCGCTGCCTTTTTCGGATCTACAGCGGCTGTTTCTGTTGTGGTATCTTGCTGTTCTACCGTATTTTTTTCTGCCAGTGCTGCTTTTTTAGCTTTTGCGCGAGCAATGGCAGCTGCAACCGCCGCCTTTTTCGGATCTACAGCGGCTGTTTCTATTGTGGTATTTTCCTGTTCTGCGGAATTTTTTTCCGCCAGTGCGGCTTTTTTAGCTTTTGCACGAGCAATTGCAGCTGCGACAGCATCTTTCTGTGGCGACTGTGTTTTATCTGGCACAGATGCGGACTCGGTTACTTTTTTCGCTTTAGCACGCGCAAGAGCTGCTGCAATAAGATCTTCACCGCCATTTTTTTCTTTTAATTGTGCTTTACGTTTTTCAGCTGCTTGCTTGTGCTTAGCTTGTCTATCTATTTTGGCCTGTGCAAGTCGTGCTTCACGATTTTCATGACGAAGTCGTGCAATCTCTGCCTTTTTAGCTTCGTTTTCAGCGGTTTTAATTTCTGCTTTTGAAATACGGTAATATTCAACTAAAGGGATATGGCTTGGGCAAACATAGGCACATGCGCCACATTCGATACAAGCGCTTAGGTTGTAGTCATTAAGTTTGTCGTGATCTTGGCTTTTTGAATACCATAAAAGTTGCTGTGGTAATAAATTTGCAGGGCAAGCATTGGCACATTCAGAGCACCTAATACAGGCCATTTCTGCCCTAGGTGCAGGCATCTCTTTAGCTGTTGGTGTAAGAATACAGTTACATATTTTTGTTACTGGCGCGTCTGCACTATGGACAGTAAAGCCCATCATTGGGCCGCCAATAATCAACTGTTTTATCGATGTATCATCATTCCAATATTGGTCTAAAAGGTATTGAATGGGAGTGCCGATCCGTACACTTACATTACCTTTTTTTTCCAGTGAATCGCCTGTTAAAGTGACAATACGAGATGTCAGCGGTTTTGCATCGATTATTGCTTGTTTAATTGCAAATACCGTTCCCACATTGTGCATCACAATGCCCAGCTCGCTTGGATGTTTCCCTAAAGGAGTTTGTTGACCTGTAATAATTTCAATCAGTTGTTTTTCACTGCCAGAAGGGTATATGGTTGGAATAACTCGTAATGTGATATTTTCTTTATTTGGGCTGTTCTTTAATGCCTGTTGCAAACTTGTAATAGCATCAGTTTTATTGTCTTCAATTGCAATAATAGTCAGCTGCGGCTTTAAAATATGATTAACAACCTCAATACCTTCAATAATTTCAGCTGCTTGCTCTTGCATTAAACGATCATCAGAGGTGATGTAGGGTTCACACTCAGCGCCATTAATCAGTAATAACTTTATCTGTTCATGTTGTACTAATTTAAGGTGCGCGGGAAAACCTGCACCGCCTAAACCGACGATTCCAGCCTGTTGAATTTGTTCAACTAAAAGTGCGGGAGCGACTGTTTGGTATGCCGGTGGTTTAACGTATTCAACAGATCTATCCAAGCCATCTGTTTTAATCACAATGGAGGTCACTGGCAAACCTGAAGGGTGCAGTGAAGGGCGCTTTTCGATTGCAGTAACGATACCCGAACTACTGGCATGCTGGACGACCATTGCACTGTAAACTTTTGTAAGAGGCTGGCCTTTTAAAACCGTATCTCCTACATTGACCAATAATTCAGGAACATGGCCTTTGTTTTCAACAGGAATAACCAGTGTCGGCGGAATACCAGCGTCACGAATAGAGGCTTGGTTACTTTGTAATTTATTCTCATGGGGATGAATGCCACCATGAAAATGCCATAACTTACCCGATGAAATATTTGCTAATTGCTCATCGCTAAGCAGGTTAAATTTATCTGTCATACTAAAGCTCAGTGTTAATTTTGGTCGGGATACGTTGTAGGTTCCACTGCCAGTTTTGTGTCGTTATCTCAATCGGTAACATATCGATGCAGTCGGTTGGGCAAGGCGCGACGCAAAGCTCACAGCCTGTACATTCATCTGTAATTACGGTGTGCATCTGTCTTGTTGCGCCCATGATTGCATCAACGGGACAAGCTTGAATGCATTTAGTACAGCCGATACATTCATCTTCACGTATAAAAGCGATCAATTTAGGTTTCTCTTCACCATCTAATGGTTTGGGGTCGATTCCCATTCGCTCTGCAAGCTGGCGCATTACTGTATCTCCACCGGGTGGACATTTATTAATATCCTCCCCATTAGCAATAGCTTGTGCATAGGGTTTACAACCTGGATACCCACACTGTCCACATTGTGTTTGTGGCAACATCGCATCCAATTCTTCAACAATAGGCTCCTCTTCAACTTTAAAACGGATTGAGGAGTAACCAAGTAGAGCGCCAAAAATAGCCGCTAAACATGCAAGGGCAATAACAGCAAGCGCGATATTTTCGATCATTTAATTAACCCTGTGAAACCCATGAAAGCAAGAGACATTAATCCAGCGGTAATCATCGCAATAGCTGAGCCTTTAAATGGTAATGGAATATCGGATGCAGCTAATCGTTCTCGCATTGATGAGAACAGCACTAGTACCAATGAGAAGCCGACACCTGCAGCAAAACCATAAATAATAGACTCAACGAAATCATGGTTTTCATTAATATTAAGTAGTGCAAGCCCGAGGATGGCACAGTTAGTCGTTATTAAAGGCAGGAATATACCTAATAAACGATATAGTGTAGGGCTGGTTTTATGCATTACCATTTCGGTAAATTGAACGACCACGGCGATCACTAAGATGAAACTTAGTGTTTGCAGATAGATCAAGTCTAAAGGTATTAATATATAGTTATTAACAATATAAGAGAGCGCTGCTGTTAACGTTAAAACAAAAGTCGTCGCAAATGACATGCCTACAGCGGTTTCTATTTTATTGGAAACGCCCATAAAAGGGCATAAACCTAAAAATTTAACCAGCACAAAGTTATTGACCAGTACAGTGCCAAAAAACAGTAAAAAATAATTACTCATAAAGATTTAATTCCACTAGCAGAATAGGGGTATTGGAAGATTGCTAATTTTTGTGGATTATAGCAAATAACCACTGTAAAAATAACAACTAGAGGGATGTTTTTTTATAACAATTTTGTTTACTACTCGCTTGGCAGTAAGTTATCACTACCTCTCTGAACTTGTCTCGATAAGCACTGCAAAAAGTGCAAGTTAGAAGTGCCAAAAATGATCTGTTAAGGCAAATATTTTATCTTTGATTTATTCCGGATCGCATCTTTTTAAACACTAAATAAGCACCTCGAAGCAAAGTTGATCTACATCAATAAGGACATATATTGTGTTATGTATAGTCTTGCCCCACTAGATGTAGTGTCCCTTTCTTCTTTGGAGCCCAATTATGAAAACTGTTGTTATTAAGCGCGATGGCAGCCAAGCCCCCTTTAATGCTCAACGTATTGCTGAAGCGATTTTAAAAGCCTCAGGTGCAGCACGTTGCAAAGGGGTGGATGCATTTGCGATTGCAACGGAAGTTGAAAATGGCTTGAAAGGGCAAATTGAAGTGGATATTAACCATATCCAAGATAAGGTTGAGCAGCAACTCATGACCAAGGGGCACCTTGAGCTAGCACGTGTTTATATTGAATACCGCCATGACCGTGACCTTGCTCGTGAACGTAAAAGCCACTTAAATAGTGAAATATACGGTCTGATTGAACAAAGCAATGCATCGTTATTAAATGAAAATGCAAATAAAGATGGCAAGGTTATTCCTACGCAACGTGATCTACTGGCCGGTATTGTTGCTAAACATTATGCAAAATCGCATATTTTACCGCGTGATGTAGTGCGTGCACATGATAAAGGTGAAATTCATTATCATGATTTAGATTACGCACCTTTTTTCCCTATGTTCAACTGTATGTTAATCGATATAAAAGGGATGTTTACCCAAGGTTTCAAAATGGGTAATGCTGAGATTGAAGAGCCCAAATCAATCTCGACGGCAACCGCAGTTTGTGCACAAATTATTGCTCAAGTAGCTAGCCATATCTATGGTGGAACGACAATCAATGGTATCGACACTACGCTTGAACCCTATGTAAAAATGAGCCACCGTAAACATTTTGTAATCGCAGAAAAATGGGGTATTACTGATGCACAAGCCTATGCCGATGAGCAAACTGAAAAAGAGTGTTACAACGCATTTCAATCACTTGAGTATGAAGTAAATACACTGCATACCGCAAATGGGCAAACGCCTTTTGTTACCTTTGGTTTCGGTTTAGGTACAAGTTGGGAAGCTCGATTAATTCAGCGTTCAATCTTTAAAATCCGTTTAGCAGGTTTGGGTAAAAATCGTAAAACAGCGGTTTTCCCTAAACTTGTGTTTGCCATCAAAGACGGTGTCAACCATAAAGCAGAGGATCAAAACTACGATATTAAGCAACTCGCATTAGAGTGTGCTTCTAAACGTATGTATCCAGATATTTTAAACTTCGATAAAGTCGTTGAAGTAACAGGATCATTTAAAACGCCAATGGGTTGCCGCAGTTTCTTAGACAGTTATCAAGAGAACGGAGAAGCGGTGCATGACGGTCGAAATAACTTAGGTGTTGTTAGTCTTAACTTACCACGTATTGCACTAGAAGCAGAAGGTGATGAAAAAGCGTTCTACGCATTGTTAGATCAGCGTTTAGCTATTGCGAAGAAAGCATTGGATACACGTATTGAACGTTTATCTGAAGTGAAAGCCAGTGTTGCCCCTATTCTATATATGGAAGGAGCCTGTGGTGTGCGCCTTAAAGCGGATGACTGTGTTGCTGATATCTTCAAAAATGGTCGTGCCTCTATCTCATTAGGTTATATCGGTCTACACGAAGTGATTAATGCCCTATACGATGATGAAGGTCATCTGTTTGATGATGAAAATAAGCAGAAGAAAGCGATTGAAATTATTCGTTATCTGAAAGAGGCAACGGAAACTTGGACCAAAGAATCAGGTTACGGTTTCAGCCTTTACTCAACACCATCAGAAAATCTATGTGATCGTTTCTGTCGTTTAGATGCAAAACAGTTTGGTGTATTAGAAGGCGTTACGGATCGTGGTTATTACACCAACAGCTTCCATTTAGATGTTGAAAAAACCGTTAACCCATACGATAAAATTGATTTTGAATTACCTTACCCAGAGATCGCAAGTGGTGGTTTCATCTGTTACGGTGAATTTCCAAATATGCAGCATAATCTGAAAGCGTTAGAGGATGTATGGGATTATAGTTATTCACGCGTTCCTTATTACGGAACGAATACGCCAATCGATGAATGTTATGAATGTGGCTTCCACGGTGAATTTGATTGTACTAGTAAAGGTTTTGTTTGCCCAAGTTGTGGTAACTCAGATTCTGAAAAAGTAGCAGTAACGCGTCGCGTATGTGGTTATTTAGGCAGCCCCGATGCGAGACCTTTTAATGAAGGTAAGCAAGAAGAGGTTAAACGTCGCGTTAAACACTTGTAGTAACTTCTAAAAACAAATTTTAAAGGCTCATGAAAATGGGCCTTTTTTGTGTTTAGGAAAAACAGCTTAATTCAAGGCGTAATCTTCGTAAATGGTGCTCCCTTTATGGAAATTACTTAGTGGATGTTTCAACTCGCAGCTATTGATGATGAAACCAGTGGTGAGCAATACCACTGGTTTTAAACGGTTACTCGGTTGTCGTTGTTGTTGGGTAAAAATGTACGTCGCGTTGTGGGAAGGGAATAGAGATACCATCTTGATCAAAGCGCAGCTTAACCTGACGCGTGATATCCCAATATACATCCCAATAATCTTCGGTATTTACCCATGGACGCACCACAAAATCTACCGATGATTCGTTTAAAACATGCAGCTTGATAACCGGCTCTGGGTCTTTTAATACCAGTGGATGTGTCGTAACTAGTTCAGTCAATACGGCTTCAGTTTTTTCAATATCGTCGGAATAACCGATACCAAAGACTAAATCGACACGTCTTAATTTTTGAGAGGTGACATTTTTAATGACGTCGCCCCATATTTTACTGTTTGGAATAACCAGTGTTTGGTTATCAATAGTGAGAATGGTTGTTGAAACCAGGTTCATACTTTCAACTTTACCAAAAACACCACCACTCACCTCAACGAGATCACCGACATCATAAGGGCGATAGATTAAAATCATCATGCCAGAAGCAAAGTTGCTCAATGTATCCTGCAGTGCAAAACCGATGATAAAACCAGCGACCCCTAAACCAGCTAAAATTGGGGCTAAGGAGATACCGAGTTGGGCGAGCGCAATTAAGATACCTAACATCATAATAAGGCGACTCACTGATGAGATAATCATCTCTTTCATTAATGAAGATAGGTTGAAGTTGGCGGAATTAAGGCTTTTCTGTAGTATATTTTGCGCAACTTTAGCCAGCGATCTGAACACATAATAGATAGCGATAAGCAGTAATATTTTAAAAATCCACTCGCCGCCATACTCGGTCATATATTCAGTGATCTTGGTAATAAACTGATTCAACATCGCACTTAAAATACCCACATTAAGTACGTCGGTAGTAATTTGCCCGCCGAGATTTAATAGGGTTTGTTGATAAAAGTCAGCATCAAAACCAAGTTGCGTGAGCAGATCAACCGTGGTGCTAAAACTGACTCGTGCAACGGCTAATTGCTCTGTAACCACTGCAAGGGTATCTTTTAATGTTTGATTATCTGCTTTTAACCCGATTAAGACGGTCAGCTCTTCACGCTTTTTAACGACTAATTCAACCATGCCAGAGAAAGATTCTGCGCGATTATAAAGTTGTGCTAGCAAGTATTGTTTTGATTCAGACGCATCAAAGCCTAGCGCTTCTTGGTTTAATATCTGTTGTGTCATGGCGCTATATACTGTGTCTAACAGTGTTAAATGTGCAATGTAGAGATGCAAGGACTCTGTGCTATATTGCGCTTGTTTTGCATAACTCTTATTAAACTCTGTTTGTAATTTATCAATTCCAACTTTGAGATGGTTATTATTCTGGTTAATAATGTTTGCTAATTCCGACATCACGATAGGGTTTTCCTCACCCGCCTTATCTTGCTCGATTAATAATAAAGATAATGCATTAAGTGTCTTAAAGGCATTAACGTGGCGAGAAAATATTCGGTAATCTAATGCTTCATTTTCTATCGTCGAGAGATTGTTTTTATAGCTTTTAATATTTTCTATATGCGCTTGCTGACGTTTATAATCTTGTAAAAGTTGTTCAACTTGGCTGGTATTGTTTTGTTTAATCGCCACTTCCTCTGCGGCTGCAAATGACAAGCTAATAGGGGCAGCAATGGTGATTAAGCCTATCAATAATAAGCATTTTTTAATCCATTTGTTATGCATAAACTTTCCTTGTTTGACCAAACCGTTGGCAGTAATTAGGTGTTAAGTTATTGATGTTATCTAGGGAATGTTGACCTTTGCCGGTTGAACCCGAAGATCAGCATTTGTTGACTCTTTCTACTGCATTTTCGCCTATTTATGTGCAACAATCACGCTACCTAGGCTCAGCCTTGTATAAATGGTCAACAAATTGCTGCAAAAACAAGCTTGAAAGATCAAAAGCTCCTAGCTATTTATAATAGCTATTGAAAAGTATTATCAAAAATATAAAGTAAATTTTATTTATAAAGTAGTAAATAACGAGATCTAAGCGCTGATTTAAAAAATAATCTGAATTTTAATGCGCTTTTTTATTAACTTGTTGTGTTGCCTTTTCGCCTATTTTATAAATATAAAAGATAGGCTTAACAGTGCATGTGCCGTCATCAAATTATTGCAACACTTAAAAGAGTTGCGGCCTTTAAATTAGTGGAAAAACAACGCAATGTAATATGTTAAGATTGAGCATTAAAACTTAACGGTCAGGTTTGCATATGAATTACAGTAAATATTATCCCATTGATGTGCTTAATGGTGAAGGCACGCGTTGTGTTCTCTTTGTTTCGGGATGTATTCACCAATGTCGAGGGTGCTACAATCAATCAACATGGTCTCCCGATTCCGGCGATTTATTCACTGATGCGCTTGCGGATCAAATTATTAAAGACCTCAATGATACTCGTATTAAAAAGCAGGGGTTGAGCTTGTCAGGGGGGGATCCTTTACATCCTAATAATGTTGATGAAGTTTTAAAATTGATTAAACGTGTGAAAGCTGAATGTATCGGTAAAGATATCTGGCTTTGGAGTGGTTACCTGTTAACTGAGTTAAGCCAATCACAACAAACGGTTATTAATCTTGTTGATGTATTTATCGATGGTAAGTTTGAACAAGCATTGGTGCAGCCAAACTTAAAGTGGCGTGGTAGCAGCAATCAAGTGGTGCATCGCTTTAAATAATTTTTAGCTCACTTTTAAGTTTCTGGTTGCTAACCAAATTATAATACCAAACTGATTAAGTATGTGATCTAATTTTTGCGTAGGAAAAATGACTTAATTCAAGGCGTAAGTTGTCGTAAATGGTTGTTCCCTTTGCGAAACTTACAACGAAGAAGTAAGTTATTTTAACCAGCCCAAAAGATCAGCTACTTATTCAGATTGGTATAATAGTAAGGTTGATTGGAAAAATTCTCATCATATTGTACTAACCTTACTTTAAAGATAATCATTATTTAAAAGCAAGGAGTGCTACAGTATGTTTTCTTCCTCTTTACCCGTAAAGGCAGTTAAAAAAGCGACTATTGAGTTTGCTGACTCAAACAAAATATTTGCTTGGACTGAATCTGATGGTTGCTTATTAGATTTTGCAGAGGCAAATAATTTACCTGCAATTAGCAGTTGCCGAAATGGGCATTGTGGAGCTTGTGTGGTAGAGCTGTTAGCCGGAGAAATTATTTATGAACATCAGATATCTGCAGCGCTTGGCGGTAATGAAATTCTATTATGTAGCGCAAAACCTGCAACACAGCACATTATATTAAAGTTATAACTCAGATGGGTATTTATTTGCTTCGCATTTATGTTTATACACACTAATATCCTAGCGAATCAAAAGGTTATATTTTTCATTGATATTAGTTTTCATTGGTTTAGGTAAAGAACGTCAAAATAGTCAGTAATTTACAAGCTGTATCAGTTAATTATTTTGTTTACCGGTAAGTAATTATTTTTATTAAACTTTTAAAAAATTAAGTAGGGAATAGAGATGGCAAATCTTCTTGATACCGTTGACCAACGCACCAATTTGGTGGGTGAAAATAGATTAGAACTCTTGCTATTTCAACTACAGGGAAGGCAGTTGTTCGCGCTTAATGTGTTTAAGGTAAAAGAGGTCGTTAAGCTACCACATTTAAATAAAATTCCTAATTCTCATCCCAAAATTTCAGGTGTCGCTAATATTCGAGGCCAATCCATTCCGGTTATTAACCTACGTGAAGCGATCGGTTTTCGTCCTATTGATGTTGATGAAGAGTGTAATTTAATTATCACTGAATATAATCGTACTACCCAAGGATTTTTGGTCGGTAAAGTAGACCGTATTGTCAATATGACTTGGGGAGAGATTATGCATCCACCTAGTAGTGTAGGACGTAATCATTATTTGACTGCATTAACTAAACTTAAAAGAGCAGACAAAGAGGAATTAGTTGAGATTATTGATGTCGAAAAAGTATTAGCGGAGATTATTGAATACGATGTCACTATTTCAGAAGGGGTATTAGATGAGGCAATTGTTGATAAACTTGTAGGATTAAAAATATTACATGCTGATGACTCCTCGACAGCGCGAACACAGGTTGAGGCAACACTCTCACCGCTAGGCATTGAAATAATCCCTGCGGAAAATGGCTTACAGGCATTGAATATTTTAAAAAATTGGATCGCGCAGGGTAAACGTGTTGAAGATGAAATATTAATGTTAATTACCGATGCTGAGATGCCTATTATGGATGGTTATAAGTTAACCTCTGAAGTACGTGCAGACCCTGCTATGTCAGATCTTCATATTGTATTAAATACCTCGTTAAGTGGCAGCTTTAATCAAGCAATGGTAGAAAAGGTCGGGTGTAATAAACTGCTTTCTAAATTTCAACCCGATAGATTAGTTGAAGCGGTGCAAGAGAAGCTAAAAGAAAAACTTGGTATATAATCGTTTAGGGGAACCCTGAGGGCTGTATTGGTTTGCTATTTATAATGGATTTTGTCTATTTACATAGTTTAGCCGCGCCAAATGGGCTTATATAAACAGCGACCAAATTGCAGTTAAAAACAACTTGAAAGATCAATAACGGACAATGCTTTGCGGTTTTTGTATTTATTTAAAACTGTCATTTGCACATTGCTCTTGTTATCTTTACTCTACTTAAATCATACCCATTGCGATGTTGCATCTAGTCTTGAATATAAAAATGACTGAAAAATATCTTAGTGGGTAGCAAGCAGATAATTCCCCATAACTTTAATAATAAGACTAGACTGAAAGATGAGTGATAAAAATCCCCCGCAAACAGGTAATGAATCGGCAACCATTGAGCGGATAGAAACAAAGTTAGTGCCACCACCAATGTATAATGTGTTATTACATAATGATGATTATACACCGATGGATTTTGTGATTGATGTATTACAACGTTTTTTCCGTTTAGATAATGAAAAAGCCACTGAGGTGATGCTTAATGTTCATTACAAAGAAGTAGGGGTATGTGGCACATTTAGTGCTGAAATTGCAGAAACAAAAGTGATGCAAGTGATGAATTATGCGAAGCAAAATGAACATCCATTGCGCTGTTCAATGGAAAAAGAGTCGTAAATTGTAATCAACCCATTGAGGGGTCTCTATGTTAGATAAAGCCTTAGAAAATAGTTTAGATTTAGCCTTCCGTTTTGCGTTTGACAAGTCGCATGAATTTATGACCGTTGAGCATTTGCTGCTTGCTCTACTTGAAAACGAAGAGGTTAAAACACTACTCACCGCTTGTTCCGTTGATATCGTTTCACTACATATCGAAATTTTAACCTATTTAGAAAATACACCTGTTGTGCCAGAGGTGCAGAAGCAAGAGATCGAGATTCGACCAACCATCGCTTTTGAACGTGTCTTACAACGTGCTATTTTTCATGTGCAATCTTCGGGTAGTACAGAAGTTTCAGGTGGTAGCGTATTAGTTGCGATCTTTAGTGAACAGGAGTCACAAGCTGTTTATTTACTTAAGAAAGCCAACCTATCGCGTTTAGATGTGGTTAATTATATCTCTCACGGTATTCGAAAATCGGCTGATGCAGCACCATCTATTTATCAAGAGCAGGAGGCCATTGAAGCGCCTGTTGAAAGTAAAGACGAGATGCAATTCACCATCAATCTAAATGAATTGGTTGAAGCGGGTCAGATAGACCCTCTTATTGGTCGCGATAAAGAGGTTGAGCGATGTGTACAAATATTATGTCGCCGTCGTAAAAACAATCCATTATTGGTTGGTGAAGCTGGTGTTGGTAAAACCGCTATTGCAGAAGGTTTAGCGTACCGCATTGTGCATAATGATGTCCCCGACGTGATCAGTGATAATATTATCTATTCTCTTGATATGGGTGCATTGTTAGCGGGCACTAAATATCGTGGCGAATTTGAGCAGCGTTTTAAAACCGTATTAACACAGCTAGGTGAGCAAGATAATGCGATTCTGTTTATTGATGAGATTCATACCATTATCGGCGCAGGTGCAGCAACGGGCGGGCAGTTAGATGCTGCAAACCTGTTAAAACCATTATTGAGTGGTGGAAAACTCCGTTGTATGGGGTCTACAACCTACAAAGAGTTCGGACAAGTATTTGAAAAAGAACACGCGCTTGCACGTCGATTCCAAAAAATCGATGTCCTAGAGCCTTCAATTAAAGAGACCGGTCAGATTTTATTAGGGTTGCGTTCTCGTTATGAAGCACATCATAATATTCGCTATAGCACCAAAGCGTTAATGGCAGCAGCGGAGTTAAGCGCTAAATATATTAATGATCGCCACCTTCCCGATAAAGCGATTGATGTGATTGATGAAGCAGGATCGCAGATGCGCCTTCTACCTGCCAACAAGCGTAAAAAAACTATTGGTGTATTAGAAATTGAAAATATTATTGCAAAAATTGCGCGAATTCCTAAAAATTCAGTCAGTACTGATGATAAAGATCAGCTAGCGAAATTACCTGAACGCTTAAAAATGACCGTATTTGGGCAGAACGAAGCGATTGACCAATTAACTGATGCGATCCACCTTAATCGCTCAGGGTTATCAGAAGAAACCAAACCTATTGGATCTTTTTTGTTTGCTGGCCCCACGGGGGTTGGTAAAACTGAGGTCACTCAGCAACTTGCTAAAGCGATGGGTATTGAGCTATTACGCTTTGATATGTCTGAGTATATGGAAAAACATACGGTTTCGCGTTTGTTAGGTGCGCCCCCTGGTTATGTGGGTTATGAGCAAGCGGGTTTATTAACCGATGCCGTTGTGAAACACCCCTATGCGGTGTTGCTGCTCGATGAGATAGAAAAAGCTCATAGCGATATTTATAACATCCTATTACAGGTAATGGATCACGGCACATTGACCGATAATAATGGTCGTAAAGCTGATTTCAGAAACATTATTTTAGTAATGACAACCAATGCTGGTGTACGTGAAACTACTAAAAACAGTATCGGTTTTAAAGATCAAAAAGACTCACATAAAGTAATGGATGAGATTAATAAACTGTTCTCTCCTGAGTTTAGAAATCGTCTGGATAATATTATCTGGTTTGACCACTTATCGCTGGAAGTGATCTATCAAGTTGTGGATAAATTTATTGTGCAGTTACAAGCGCAATTAGACAAGAAACAGATTTCACTGGAAGTGGAAGAGAGTGCCAGAAAATGGCTTGCAGAGCACGGTTACGATAAATCGATGGGGGCAAGACCAATGGGACGATTGATTCAGGATAAACTGAAAAAACCACTTGCTAATGAAATACTTTTTGGTGAGCTACAGGATGGTGGTAGCGTGACGGTTAAACTCGATAAAGCGGGGGAAGGTGTAACTTTTAGCTTTGCTAAAACATTAGCGATGAGTGAATAACCTGTAAAGGTTGCAAGGTAAAATATAAAGAAAGCTGTCAGTTTTTAGCTGTCAGCTTTCAGTAAAATCCCTAGTTGTTCTCATGGAACATAGGAAAGACTAGTATAATCATGTGCTGCGAACTTCGAAGCTCGCTACTACTAGCACGAAGTCCAACATAACTAGCAGAAGCAGAAGCAGAAGCAGATAGTCGATGGCTACAAGTTGGTTTTTAGCTTAATGC
>Ga0316197_10001103_pt1 | contig 19221 bp, 14 predicted proteins | sample OudBiesiAoxic_MG_FD_204939 | JGI IMG/M metagenome (GOLD analysis project Ga0316197, IMG submission 204939) | Coastal sediment microbial communities from Oude Bieten Haven, Netherlands - site A oxic | ecosystem: Environmental > Aquatic > Marine > Coastal > Sediment | place: Netherlands... | reverse complement strand
GCTTCCGAATCGCTGGAGCTTGTCCTTGCGCAAACCCTTTGTGACGACCGCGTCGAAGGCCCAGGGATAGTCGGGATTCGAGGTGCTGACAGGAGGTGGATCCTCGCTGATGATCTTCCGCAGGATCTCTGCGATGTCGTCCGCGGCAAAAGCGACTTCGCCGGTCGCGAGCTCGTGCATGATTGCAGCGAGCGCGAATACATCGGTTCGCGGATCGACGTCGAGCTTCCCCATCGCCTGCTCCGGGGACATGTAGTACGGCGATCCCAGCGTCGTGCCGAGCATGGTGAGCTTGGGACCGGTTTCGAGCTGAAGCTTCACGGAGCCAAAGTCGAGAATGCGAATCTCGTCGCCGTTCGAACCCTTGCAGACGAAGATGTTGTCGGGCTTGAGGTCGCGGTGGATGACTCCGTCTGCGTGCGCATGATGAAGCGCGATCGCGAGCTGGCAAACGATGCGGACCGTGCGCGCCGGTCGCAGCGCGCCCTCTCGCGCAAGCAGCAAGCTCAGTTCCTCTCCCTCGAGGAACTCCATCGTCATGAACTCGGCACCGTCGGCGGTTTCGCCGAAATCCAGCACCTCGATGATGTGGGCGTGACGAAGCGACTTGGCGGTTTCGTACTCCCGCCTGAAACGCTCTACCGCGACTGCGTTGCGCGCGACCTCGGGGTGGAGAACCTTGATGGCCACGCGCTGCGCGGTCTCCTCGTGACGCGCCTCGTAGATGGCCCCCATGGAGCCGTCGGCCACGTGAGCGCCCATCGTGTACGCGCCAAATCGCTGACCTGTTCGCTCCCCCATCGAAGCCCCATGCTAGTCAATGCATGGATGCCGCAGCAAATCCGCGGCATCGCGATTAGTTCGCGCGCTCGGGGAGCCTCTCCATCGACAGAAGCCGCTCGACGCCCCGCTCATCGTAGCTGACCAGGCCTTCGGCCTTGAGTGACTGGACCGTTTGGACGAGCGTGGCGGCGCGCTTGGCCTGACTGATTCTGACGCGGGTTTCGTCCTCCACTTCGGCCATGCTTCGCTGCTCGGCCGGGAGAATTTCGGCGACGACGATCGCGTGCCAGCCATACGATGTTTGGACGAGATCCTTCAGCGGTCCTTCGGTTTTCGCAGCGAAGATCGCGTTTCTATAAGATTTTTGGAGAGAGGCTTTCTCGGTGACGGCGGGCAAATCCTCAGCCAGCACCTCGAGCTCGGTGCCCTCGGCCGCGCCCTGCGCGTAGCGCTCGAAGACGGTGCGAGGATCGTCCGCCCGATGCAGCTCCCGCAGGATCGACCCGGCGATAGCCTGTGCCTCCTCCCCGCTGTCCTTCACCAGGATGTGCCAGGAGCGGCGGCGTTCCGGCATCCTGAACCTGTCCTCGAAACGAGCGTAGTCCTCCCGCAGCTCCTCGTCCGAAACCAGCTCCGGCGTGTGCTCTTTTTCCATGTCGTGAAGCATTGCACGGACCATCATCCGCTCGATGCCACGCTCTGCTTCAGGCTCGACGCTGAATCCAAGGCGTGCGGCTTCTTGGGCCAGGAGCTCCTCGTCGATCAGCTGCTGAAGAGCAGCCTCCGCGCTGAGGTCTTCGACTTGCATGAGGCCCTCGACCTCGGCGGCGCCGATCGAAACGCCACCTACGCGCGCGACCAAGTTCGCGACGCGGCGAGTGTCGACCTGGCCTGCCGTCGCTTGGTGGACCTCAGGTTGGCATCCGGCAAGCGTGGTGGCTCCAACGACGATGGCGATGAGAGTGCTGCGCATCAGGCTTCACCCGGGGGGCGTTTTAGCTGGCGCTGGGGCCGCGGCTGCGAAGACGCGCCTGAATGGGCAAGGCTTCCACGCGGAAGCGGGTCCAGACCGACTGGCCCTCCTCGCGGTTCCGTAGCTCGTCGATCTTCGCGACCGCTGCCGAGCTGCCCTTGTCCGCAATGCGATCGAGCGCCATCAGCGCGGAGAGACGGACGCCGAGGTCATCGCTGCCGAGCTTACCCACCAGGGCATCGATAGCCTTGCCTTTGCCAGTTGCGTATCGCCCGAGCATGTAGGCTCCCTTGCGAGCCGTTGCGTTGTCGGCACTTGCGGCCTTGGAGACCCAGCAGTCGACGTTCGTGTCGCACTCGTTCGCAAGGTCGAGGAGCGGCTTGCGCTCTTCGAACTTCTCCCTGTAGCCCCCAGCCTCGGAGGGCTGCTCCCTGGCGAAGGCCTGCGTGAGCTTCGCGGCCTCGTCTTTGTTGGCGAGCAGCGCGTAGTTCTGAACGGCGATGAGCCGGAGCTCCGGATTGGCCTTGGTGTCGACGACCTGCTCGTAGATGAACGGCATCATCTCGGCGTCATAGGTATGCGCGATGGCGGCGAGCAGCTGTCCACGCATGGCAATGCCCTGGTAGCCCTTGGGCAGCTCGCCGTAGACCTTCTTCAAGGTGGAGCGCACCCGGTCCTTCTGCGCGGCCGGAACATCGATCCGGACCAGTGCAATGGCCGCGTTCAGCTTGCGACCCGTATCCGAGGAAGCGGCCTCTCGAAGGAGAGGCTCCAAGGCTTCGGAGAAGCCCAGCGCGCCGAGCGCAAAGCTCGCCTCACCCCCGGTCACTTGCCGGAGGGTCATCTTGTTGGCTAGGTCGGGCCGGCGGGCTTGAACTGCACTGATGTATTGCTTTGCGATTGCGTTGGCCGTGTCATCGTTGCCGGCGAGCACCCCGAGCAGCGGCTGCAGCGAGGGGCGGCCGATCAGGATCAGCGCCTCGGCGGCCACGTCGTTCATGCGAAGATCCGGACGGTTTGGTGCAAAGAGGAAGAGGCACTTGATCAGCGAGGGAATCGCGGCCGGGTCCCGCAGCTCACCGAGCTGCTGAGCGGCCAAGCGATTGATCAAGAAGTTTTGCTTCTCGTCTTGCTTGGTGGCGATGTTCGTGAGGATTGCGGTTGCGCCCTTGTCCTTGAGCGAGCCGAGCGCGCGAATCATCGAGATGCGCATCTTGTTGTCTTCGGGCCGCGCGTCCGTGATTCGCTCCAGCGAACGCGCGAGCGCCTCGATGACCTCGGGGCGCTCGCCCGGCGGAATGTTCATGGCTTGGATCGTCTGCGCGGCGCGAATCGCGTGATCCTCCGACACCTCCGTGCGCCAATTCAGCGCTTCAGTCAGTGCGGGAAGGCTGCGTGGATCCTGCATCTCGTGCAGAAGATCCAGAATCGCAAGCCCGTTGATCCTGTCTTCGGGATAGTCGAGATAGGCCTGCGTGAGCGGTCCGACGATCAGGTCGGCAACGGCTTTCACGTCGGCGCTATTTCGATCACCTCCGTTTGCGGCAAGCGTTTCGGTGTAGATCCCCTTGAGATTGAAGATGGCGTTCTCTCGCCGAACCGGATCGGAAAGCTCACCAGCTTGTCCTGCCGGATCATCGTCAGCGGCGTGACAACCCAAACCTAGGGCTGCAATTAGAACTACAGCAGCCCACCCCCTGTGGCGCACAATCATTCGGAACCTCCCCACGCGGCCCGTTTCCCCATTTGTTACGAAGGCTTACGAGACCACCGAAGCATAGCGAGCCGGGATCGAGCCTGTCAAACCTTCTTCAACCGCTCTGGGAGGCACGGAGCTGCCAGCGGAGGTCTGCCCTGCCCCGGGCGCCCGTGAAGCGCAGGATGATCGACTCGGCGCCGTCGGGGATGGTTTTGCGCCCGTCGGCGTCGACCGCGGGAAACGTAAGGCGAAAGGTCTGCCTGTAGGGATTAACCTGGGGAAAGTAGACCCGGTCGACGGCTGTGGGGCGCCTCACACGCTCCATGAGGACCGGGACGGTCTGGTTCCCCTCCGGATCGATCAACAGGACCCGCCAAGCGGAGGTCTTGCCGGCCAGATTGGATTCTTTGAAGTCCATGCCCGACAGGGTCACGAAGAAGCGATGCTCCTGGCGGGAGCTCGCGAGGCTGGCCTGGAGCATTTCGTCCCGCGCTTCGGGCTCGAGGCTGTAGTCGTAGGCGTACCGAACCACGTAGGCCCAGCGGAACTCCCAAGACTCGAAGGTAGCGGAGACGAAAATCTCGTGGGCCAGCTCCTTCCAGGCGAAGGACTCTTGGTTGCGTGTCCAAGCCTCCCAGACGCGGACGTACGAATCGGGGGTGAAGGTGCGCGCCCCGGGCTGCATCGAGATCTGCTGCGGCTTGCAGCTCGAGGAGCCGAGGGCTGCCAGGACCAGCAATGTGAACGTGAGACGCCTCACGCATCCCCCATGAAATCGGTCCGGTCGTAGATCGTGCTGAAGGTGACACCAGCGTCGCGGATGGCTGCGGCGCCTCCTTCGAGACGGTCCACCACGGCGATGACGCCCGCGACCTCGAAGCCTGCGTCGCGAACCGCTTGCACCGCGCGAAGCGTGGAGCCGCCGGTGGTCACGGTGTCTTCGACGATGACTATCGTGGCGCGTGGTCTCAGTCGGTCGGCGCCTTCGAGCAACTTTCGGGTTCCGTGGGCCTTGCTGGACTTCCGAATGTAGACAGCGTCGATCGGATCGCCATCTGCCCAGGACGCGCAGGCAACGGCGGACGCCAAGGGACAGCCCCCGAGCTCCACACCGGCGACCGCACAAACCCCGCCGAACAGGTCTCGGATTCGTTCGAGCAATGCCCTACCCACCAGCACGTGTCCTTCGGCGAGAAGCACTGCGGGCTTGCAGTCGATGAAGAAGTCGCTCTCTTTGCCGGAGCTGAGGACGAATTGGCCGCGGCGAAAACCACGTTCGCGAAGAAGGTCGAGCAGTCGATCCACGGGCCTGTTCCACCACGTCCGGGCCGCTCGTGCAACCGCGAACTGCGCCCCGGCGCCTGTCCTAGCGGCGTGGGGCTGAGCTTCGTGGTAGGGTCCCGCGCCCCAAGGTTGAGCTCAGAGGACACGTTGCCGAAACCCGATGCCCCGCTTCGCGGGATGGATGACTTGCTCGTGCTTTTCCACGACGCGGAGAAGCCGCGGGAGCGTTGGCGGATCGGTACGGAGGCGGAGCGTATTGCAGTGCGAAAGACCGACGGCGTGCACCTGCCCTACGAGGGTGCGGTCAGCGTCGTCGCGATCTTCGAGCAACTGATCGCGGAGCACGGCTGGGAGCCGGTTCGCGAGACCGAGACTGGACCGATCATCGCCCTTCGTCGCGAGGATGCCTCGGTGACGCTGGAGCCGGGCTCTCAAATCGAGCTGTCCGGCGCGCCTTACCGCACCGTGCACGACGGCAAGGCTGAGTCCGATGCGCACTGGGCCGACCTCCAACCGGTCATCGATGACCTCGGCCTCATCTGGCTCGGGCTTGGCTGCCATCCGTTTGCTTCGGTCGAGCAGCTCGGCTGGGTGCCGAAGATGCGCTATGCCGTCATGCGCGAATACATGCCGACGCGCGGCACGATGGCAGGCGACATGATGACGAAGACCTGCACCGTCCAGGCCAACCTCGACTACGCGTCCGAAGAAGACGCCATGCGCAAACTACGTGCGAGCTTGCGCGCGCAGCCGATCGTCACGGCCATGTTCGCCAACAGTCCCTGGGCAGACGGAAGGCGGAGCGGCTATCGCTCGACTCGCGCGCTGGCCTGGCTTCACATGGACCCGGACCGTTCAGGGCTTCTGCCATTCGCCTGGAAAGACCATCCGACCTACCTCGAGTACATCGACTGGGCGCTAGACGTTCCGATGTTTCTCGTGAAGCGTCACGGCAAGGCCTACTACAACACCGGCCAGACGTTCCGCTCGTTCATGGACGAAGGCTTCCAGGGGATCAGGGCGAACTATGAAGACTGGGTGGTTCATCTGAGCACGCTCTTCCCCGAGGCCCGGCTCAAGAACACGCTCGAGTGTCGAGGTGCGGACGTGCAACGCCCGGACATGCTGTTTGCCCTGCCCGCGCTCTGGAAGGGACTTCTCTACGACGACGACAGCTTTCGTGGACTCGAGAGCTTGGTCGATCGCTGGTCGTTCCCCGAGGTCCAACGTCAACGCGATGCGCTCGCCCGCCACGGCGTTCGCACCAAGTTCATGAATCGTGAGGCGATCGACTGGGCCGGAGAAGTGCTGGAGCTCGCGGAGGCGGGGCTTCGGAGAATCGGCGACTTGAACGAGGCGGGCGAGGACGAAACCGTTCTTTTGCGTCCCTTGCGCGCGCTCCTAGAGGCATCGCAGTGTCCTGCCGACGCGCTGCTCGAGCAGGTCGATGCCGATCGACCGTCGCGGGACGCAGTGATCGGCGTCGCAGGTCTCTAGTCAGGCGACGGCATCACCTCGTCGAGCGGCGGGAACGAGAGCAGCCTTGCGAGGAGCGCGGAGCGTTCGACCATCTTGTCGAGCAGCAAGTGCTCGTTGATCGCATGGGCGCCGGCGCCGACCGCGCCGAGACCGTCGAGGGTGGGCGCGAACTGGCTGGTCGTGTTGCCGTCCGAGCCTCCACCGGCAGCCGCTTGGTCAATCTCGATGCCCAGCTCTTCGGCGCCGCGACGCGCGAGCTGCCAGAGGCGCTGGTTGCGCGGGGTTCGCTCCATCGGCGGCCGTCGCACCGAGCCCTCGATCTCGACCTCGGTTCCCGGGGTCTGAGCCCTGATCCCGTGAATGGTTTCTTCGAGGCGCTTTGCGTCTTCGATGGTTGGAACGCGGACGTCGACCGACGCTTTGCTCTCGGGTGCGACGACATTTGCGCTGAGGCCACCGTCGATCGTACCCACGTTGACCGTGACCCCTCTTTCGGGGTCGTTGAGCGCGAAGAGCTTCTGGATGACCAGCGAGAGCTCGAGGATCGCGCTTGCGCCCTTACCAGGATCGAGCCCAGCATGCGCGGCCTTGCCCCGCACGGTGATGGTGAAGCTGCCCACTCCCTTGCGCGCGGTCTTCAAGTCTCCCTCTGGTCCGAGGGAGGGCTCGAGGACGAAGCAACGATCGGCGTTGCGCGCAAAACGTCGAATCACCCGAGTCGATTCGTGACTTCCGATCTCCTCGTCAGAGTTGATGAAGAAAACGGGCGTCACGGCCAGCGCCTCGGCACCCGCCGCTGCAAGCGCTTCGATGGCAAAGAGGCCCTGGGCGAGCCCGGCTTTCATGTCGTAGGAGCCCGGCCCCCAAAAAGTGCCGTCTTCGGTCTTGGCCGGCATGGTCTCGAGCGTCCCGATCGGCCAGACCGTATCGCAGTGACCGAGCAGGAGCTGGTGCGGACGATGTCGTAGACGTGCATTGGGCATCGCCAAGAGCATCCCGCCGCTCTGTTTTCCGGGGATGATGCGTGGGCGAAAACGGCGCTCGGAGAACGCTTCTGAGAGCAAGTCCATCACGCGTAGGAGCGACGCTCGATCCCCCGAGGGGGATTCACAAAGGACCAATCGCTCCAGGAGATCAGCCATCGCAGCGCGACGGCTGTCCAGGTGGTCGAGGATTCGTTTCGATAAGTCTTGAGGCATCGTCTCGGCCTCAGCGCTTGAAGCCGACGTGGTACGGGAAGGTGTTGGTTTGCACGATCTCCGCGAAGCGCCCTGGATGCACATAGGCGAGCATCGGCGAGTGGGCGATCATCTCTTGGGGATCTCGGTCCTCGTCTCGAATGCTGTCTTCTGCCGCTGCGGCCGCCACGATTCGTCCGATGATCAGGCTGTTGGCTCCGAGACCGTCGATGATTCGTTCGAGCTCGCACTCGAAGTGCATGTACGCGTGATCGAGCAACACTCCCTCGACCTTGGTCGCTGGAACCGTCGGAATGGCTCGCAGAGCGTGCTTGTGATCGTCGTCGCAGCGTGGCGCAGCAGCCAGGCTGGTGAGCACGATTTGATCGGGCCTCGGGAAGCTCACTGTGAAGCATCCTTCTCGCTGCACGTTTGCGTACGTCGCGTGTGATGGTGTGCACACGAAGCCATAGTGGTCTTCCCAGCTCATCGGGATGGCCAAGTGCTTCGGTGCCAGGTCGTAGGTTCCGTCGGGCTCTCGTGTCCCAACGATGGTGAGCGGAGCGACCATGTAGACCTGCTCCCAGACCGGATGCTCGAGATCGAGTGGCGTCATAGCCCGCCTAGCATACTGAATCAGATGCGCTCCGCGAGACGAATGCGCGACTAGGCGGGCGCAGGTTTGTGCGGAGCGGGGACTTTGTCGCGCAACGATTGCGTCTGCTGCTTGAGTACCTGCCCGAGGACATTGCCCTTGAGCACCGCGGAGCTGCAGATCAGGCCGCCCATCATCGCGCCAACTACGCCAGCGGACACGATGTCGGCGCCGGTGAGGAAGAGCCCCTTGATCGGCGTCCGCGGGCGGAGCCAGCGCTGCTCGTATCGGCGCGCGTCGTGATTTAGTCCGTAGATTGCGCCCTTTGGATGGGCTGCGAAGTTCTGTGTCGAAAGCGGCGTCGAAAGCTCGGCGATCTCGACCTTACCGCGGGTTGCCGGCGCGTGCTTGTAGATGACGTCCAGCAAGCGCTCCGAGAGGCTTGCCTTGAGCTCGTCGTACTCGGCCCCCCGCTTCTTCCAGGAGCTGTTCTCCCAGCGCGCGAACGATTCGTACGAGCCCATCGTGATGGCTTCGATCGTCGAGTGCCCCGGATACCGCCGGTCGAAATCCGGATCCTTGGCTGAGGGAAACGAGAGGTAGACCAGTGGAAACGGCGCGTTCACGTCGGCCTGGAAACGCTTGAAGTTCTCATCGTGTTTGTTGTCCGGGTAAACCCAGAGGTTGGTCTTTTCTAGCTCGAGCTCTTCGGTGCTGCCTTTGAGGCCGACGTATAGCGAGAGGTGTGCGACCGAGGTACCAAGCTCTCGGGCTTTTTCGGCGAACCCGATGGACTTTGACAGCTCGGATGGAACCAGGCGCTCGAAGGTGTTGATGACGCCGGCGTCGCTGATGACGACGGGGGCGCGGAGCTCACGCCCATCGGCGAGCTTGACGCCCACCGCTCCTTCGTTCTGGATGAGGATCTCGGTCACCTCTGCATTGGTGACGATCTCTCCGCCCGAGCGTTCGATCACTGGGAGGATGGTTTCGGCGATTCGAGACGAGCCTCCAACCGGATACGCCGCGCCACGAAAGTAGTGGGCCACGACCATCGAGTGAATGAAGAAGCTGCTCTCGGACGGAACCAAGCCGTAGTCGCCAAACTGTCCTGTGAGCACCGCGATGAGCTCTTGGTTTTGCGTGATCTCCTCGAGCACCTCACGGGTGGTGCGCAAACCTTCTTTGGTGACGCCCCGGCGCATCAATCCACCGAACAATGTGGAGACGAACGGAGGCATCGCCTTTTCCGCGAAGAACATCTGCGCCTTCTTCACGGTTGCAATTACCTTCTCTAGATACCGGTTGATCGCTTCTTTTTCCTGCGGGAAGTACTCGTGCATCTGCGCGCGGTAGTTCTCGAAGCCCTTGACGAGGTCGTAGGAATTCTCCCCCAGAATGATCCGGTCGTAGACGTCACCCAGGTCTGACCACTCGAGCTGGCCGTCGGTGAGGAAGTCGAACATGCGCCGCGAGCTCGCGCGCGGATGCGACACGTCGCCGACGTAGTGGACACCCACGTCCCATTCGTAGCCCGGCCTGCGAAACGTGTGCGTGAAGCCGCCGGCCGTATAGTGCCGTTCGAGAACGAGCACGCGTTTGCCCGCGAGCTTAGAAAGCGTAGCGGCCGTTGCCAGACCACCGATGCCCGAACCGATGACGATGGCATCCCAGTGCTCGGCGAGGCCCGGGTGCTGCTTGTATGATGTTCCAATCCGCATATCACTCTCCTACGCGCGCTTCATGGCGCAGCTTCCGGCCTTTCGAAAACCGATGAGATCAAATCGTCCAAGGCGCAGCCCATCAAGAGCTTGCCCGCCAGATGCAGCGAGACCAGCCCGTGCACCTGGGCCCAAAGCACATGCGCCCGCAGCAGCGGCTCTCCCTGCATGAGTCCAGCGTCTACTGCGGCCGTCACTGCCGAGTAAAGATAGGAAAAGGCCCGCGCCTGCTCGGCTTCGAGCTCCGGATAGGTTCCTGCCTGCGCCTGCAAGATGTCGAACATGGTGTGGTACGCGTCAGGCTCATCGAGGGCGAAGCCCACGTACGCCCTACCCAGTACCCGCAACCTGTCCTCCGGGTCCTCGATCGCGGCGATCGCATCCCGTTGCACGTCGGCAAAGCGTCGAAACGCCTCCGTCCGCACCATCGCGAAAAGCTCTTCTTTGTTCTCGAAGTACCGATACGGCGTCATCGGACTCACCCCGAGCTCCTTCGCCAGAGACCGAAGCGTCACCCCCCCGTACCCTTGCTCGGCAAAGAGCTTCGTCGCGGCAGCAACAGCCCGCCCCCGAAACGCACCCAACTCCTCCACCGTCAAAGCCGCCCGAGCCACCCTAAACATTTACAACGTAAAACAAACCCAGTCAAGGGGACACTCTCTACCCTCCCAAACCACTAGAATTGCTTGGCTTCTCAGCCAAAGATCGCAGCGCGCCACTGGCAATAGGGATTGGCTTCACCAAAGGTCGCTGCGATCTTTGCTGAGGGAAGCCAGTGATTCCGGGGAGTTGGACACCCGGAGAGTGTCCCCTATTTGAGGGTGACGGCGGCCCAGCTTCGTTTGCCAGCTTTGATGATGTAACGCCGGCCTTTGGGGAGCTTGGCTTGGGGATCGGTGAGGCGGTCGCCGTCGATTTCGACGCCACCTTGTTGGATTCGGCGGCGGCCGTCGCTCGAGCTTTTGACCAGACCAATGTCGCTTAGGAGCCTGGGAATCCAGACGGCATCCTCTTCGAGCGAAATTTCGTGTTCGGGCATGTCGTCAGGGACTTGCCGTTGAGAGAACTGCGCAAGCCAAGCGGCTTCGGCCGCCCTGGACTGCTCCGCGTCGTGGTAGCGCGTCACGATCTCCTTGCCGAGCGCGATCTTTGCGTCCCGCGGGTTCATGTCGCCGGCCGCGCAGGCTCGTTTGCGCCGTTCGATCTCGAGGGTCGGTTCGGAAGAGAGCAGTTCGTAGTAGCGCCACATCAAGTCGTCCGAGATGCTCATCAGTTTGCCAAACTGATCTCTGGGCGGCTCCGCCACGCCAACGTAATTGTCGAGCGATTTGCTCATCTTTGCACCGACGATCTTCCCAGCTTCGGAACGCGCGTTGATGCCTTCGAGAATCGGCGTGGTCATGACGATTTGAGGGCGCTGTCCCATCTCTCGCATGATTTCACGACCGACGAGCAGGTTGAAGAGCTGGTCGGTTCCGCCAAGCTCCACATCGCATTCGAGAACGACCGAATCGTATGCCTGCGCGAGGGGATACAGGAGCTCGTGAATCGAAATGCTCTGGTGCTCCGCCCAGCGTCGCTTGAAATCATCTCGCTCCATCATGCGCGCCAGCGTGTACTTGCCCGCCAGTCGGATGACGTCGTCGAAGGCCATCTTGCCGAGCCACTCGCCGTTGTAGACGATCTGTGTGCGGTGCCGATCGAGGATTTTGAACGCCTGATCGGCGTAGCTGCGCGCGCCTTCGAGGATTTCGTCGCGTGTTGGTACCGGCCGGGTGCTGCTCCGGCCAGACGGGTCGCCGATTTGCGCCGTGAAGTCACCAACGATGAAGACGATGTCGTGCCCCAGATCCTGAAACTGACGCATCTTGTTGAGGAGCACGGTGTGCCCAAGATGCAAGTCCGGTCGCGTCGGATCGAAACCTGCTTTGATTTTGAGAGGCCGACCGGTGCTCAGGCGTTCGAGAAGCTCAGACTCGACGTGCAGATCGACGGCACCGCGCTTGAGCTCGGCGAGCTGCGCTTCGGGTTTCATCTTCAGCCTCTATTCGCCGGCTTCGGCCGGGTCGGCGATGCCGCCGTTGACGAGCTCTTTGAGCTCTTTCCCGACCTTGAAGAACGGCAGGCGTTTCTTCGGAACCGGCACCGGTCTCCCCGTGCGCGGGTTCCTCCCACTGTACGATTTGTACTCACGAACCGTGAAGCTACCGAAGCCGCGGATTTCGATCCCCTCCCCCTGCTCGAGCGCTGACGTCATCGAATTGAAGACGCAGTTTACAACTTGTTCAGCTCGGCTTTTGGTGATCTTCGTCCGCTGGGCTACAGCGTCGATGAGCTCCGACTTCGTCATCGATTCTTTCCCCATTGGCCGCCCAGTATATCTAGGGGCCTAGGCGCGTCAACAGCAATTTCGCGCACTTGCACCCTTCATCCACAGGCTGCGTCCTGAGCGGTCCCAGTGAGAAGCAAGAGTTGCAGCGCCGTTTTGTGAGCCGAATCGCAGTGTCAAGGGCGATGCATCAGGCCGTGCGGTCGAGCGCAGCGACCAGATCGGCGATGAGCTCGGAGGTGTCTTCGATGCCTACAGCGTAGCGGACGAGGTTGTTCCTGATGCCGATGGCCTCACGCTCTTCGGTGCTCAGCTCGAAGTAGCTCATCAACGCGGGCTGCTCGATCAGGGACTCGACCCCACCCAGACTCGGGGCGATTCGCGGGATTCGGCAGGCGTCGATGACGCGACTGGTGCCTTCTAGGTCGGCGTCGACTTCGAAGGTCACCACGCCCCCGAAGCCTGTCATGAGCCGCTTGGCGGTTTCGTGGTTCGGGTGAGAGGGCAGTCCCGGATACCAGACCTGGCGCACCCTGGGGTGCTGCTCCAAACGCTCGGCAAGCGCCTGCGCGGATGCGTTCTGCTGCTCGACACGAAGCGCCAGGGTCTTCATGCCTCGGTGGACCAGATAGGCGGCGTGAGGATCGAGGCAGGCGCCGAGGACACTTCTCAGGTCTCGAACCAGGGAGACAGTCCCCGCCTTCCCCGCCACCACGCCTCCAAGCACGTCGTTGTGGCCCGCTAGATACTTCGTCGCGCTGTGCACCACGATGTCGATCCCGTAGCTCGCCGGCGTGAAGTTCACCGGCGTCGCGAAGGTGCTGTCGATGAGAGTCTTGACCTTCTTCTCGCGGCAAATCTCGGCGAGCCGTTCAAGGTCGGGAACCGTCTGGTACGGGTTGGTCGGAGCCTCGGCGATGACCAGCCGTGTCTCGGGTCGAATGGCTGCCCTCAACGCTTCCAAGTCCGCCGGCGGGATCAGGGTGCTCGATACGCCGAAGCGGTCCAGAAACGTCGTCACGAACTGGCGGGTTCGGCGGTAGCAGTCGGCGAATAGAATCACGTGGGAGCCGGACTTCACGAGCGCCAGAATGGTCGAGGTCATCGCGGCCATTCCGCTGGCAAAGGCAGCCGCGTCTTGCGTACGTTCGAGCGCGGCGACCTTCTCTTCGACGAGGCGTACCGAGGGGTTGCCGTATCGACCGTACTCCTCGCGCTCTTTTCGCCCCTCAAAATACGAGATCAGCTCGGCGGTGTCGGCAAACGAATACGTCGCGGTTTGCGTGATCGGCGCCACCAGAGCGTCGTACGGGTACGTCCTCGGTTCACCACCGTGAACCGCCAGAGTCTTGTGTGAGATGTCCTTCTCGTCCGACACTAAGGCCGGAGCCTAGGTGAGCAGATCTAGCCGCGCAACCTCCGGTCCCGGCTTGGGACGGGCTACATCTGAGTGCAGGTTCCGGCCGTTGCGTCACGGACGCAGTCGAACGCGGGGTCGCCCGCACCCGGAATGGATGCCTGACCGTTGAGCATGTACAAGCGATCGGTCGAGGGGCCCATGAACATCGGAGCAGAGCCGGCGTAGATCACCGCCGCGTAGTCCTCGGACTGCGTGAACGTGGCCGCGCCGACCGTGACTACCGAGCCGATCCTGAAGTTGACGTTGCCGGTGTTCGCGCTGCGCCCACCGTAGGAGATGACGACCTGATCGAGAATCGATCCGTCCGATCCCTGGTTGAAGTCGATTCCACGCCAGAAGACCGGCGTCACGCTGTCCATGCTGGTGAAGGTGATTGGAGCGGCGCTGGTACCCTGGGCGTCCAAGACCCCCTCGTTCCCCTCGCCTATCCGCAGCCTTCGGTCGCTCGCAAAACGAAGCTCGCTACCCGGCTCGATGGTCCAGACCGGCACCGGATCAACTGGGCTCGACTGGCGAAGCTCGAAGTCGCCTTGCATCAGGTACGCGACGTCGTTGGACGGCCAGCTCGCCGTCGTATCGACGACGTCACCGACCACCCAGAAACCTTCGTGCCCAAATGTCCCAGTCGTGTTGTTGCCAGCCAAGACGTTGCCCGTGCCAAAGCGACCGACGAAGTTGCCGTACATGCGAACCGCGGAGAAGCGCGAGCCTGCAATGGTGTTGTCGTCGCAGGCGCCAGCGCAGTGCGTCGTGTCCGCGAAGGTCAGGCCGTAACCGTTGCTATCGACAATCATAGTATCGGAGATGGCCGGGGTTGCCGGAACAGCCTCGAAAGCCTCCATGGTGATTGCCGCACGGCTGGTGCTTGCACCTGAAACCGGACTTCCGCCCGCCGACTGCAGCACCGCGTGGCTGATGCTAGTCGCGCCGCTCCCGGTGCCTCGGAGACGAATGCGGCCCCAGTAGTCTGCGCCTGCAACGGGCTCGAAGACGACAGGCTCGGTCGCGGTCCCATCGACGAGCAGCTGGCTGTTAGTCGCGGTGATCGCTCCATTGAGCGGCATCTCGATTCGGTTGCCCGCTTGGATCTGCAGGGAACCGTCCGTGATGGAGAGACCGCTCGTCGGCCGAATCGGCTGTGTCGACGCGTCGCTGGCGAGCGGCTTGTGCCAAACCATGTCCGCACCAGTGATGGAGCCCCCGCGGACGCGAAGAGGGGCTTCATAGGTGTTCGATGGGCCCAGGACATCATCGAAGCCGGCCATCCTCGCGCTCACCGAAAGGCCATCCACGTCGAGCACGTTGTTCTGAAACGAGCTCAATCGGGCGGCGTCCGAAACGTAGACACCGGTCGCGCCCGCCTCGTCGCTCTGAAAAAGGCAATTCTCGACGATCGCGATGCGTGCACCCGGAGTGCTCGGATTGTCGATTCGGAGGCCTCCGTTCACTGCCAAGCCGTAGCCTTCGACGCGAACGTTTCGCAGGACCGTGCCCGCTTGGATTCGGTCATCGAGGTAGATGCCGTTCCAGGTGCCGCTCTCTGCCAGCATTCGGATCGGCGCCTCCGGAGTTCCGGATGCAACCAGCGTGGCGTCCTCTCCGTTCGTGGAAACGATGAGTCGCCGGGCCGAAGCGAAGCGCATCTCCGTTCCAGGAGCGATCGTCATGGTGCTCCCGCCGCGGACGATGATGTCGCTGCTCAGGTAGTACGGGACCCCGTAGTTCGCCCATGAGGCGTTCGTTCTACTCACCAGAGAGCCGCGCACGAAGACCCGGTCTTCTCCGTTGCCCAAGACATCGAGGTCCGGGCCCAGGGTTGAAACCTCGTCCGAACCAATGTTGATCGGAGCCCGTCCGTTCGCTGTCAGTTGGTTGCCGTCGAACCAGTCGATAGTCTCGGAGCCCGCGCCCGACTGTGCGTAGAGGCCGTAGTTCAAGCTCTCCCGAATGATCGAGTCGGCGATGACCGGCGCGGAGCCCGCCAGGACTTCAATCGCGCCACGATTGGCCTCGGTGTTCACCCGCCCGCCAAACTCGACGACCGCGTTCCGAAGAATGGTCGAGGCCGAAATGATGTTCGCGCCGTATCGAAGGCCGCGATAGTGGCCGCCTGGCACCGGGCCGCCAATGTCCTGAAAGCGCGTGAAGACGATCTGATCGTCGACACCGGGCTGGCCACCGTTGGCCACCAAGGCACCAGCGCTTCCGGTTCCGATGTCGATCCGGCGATTGGTTCCACCGGCCAGCATGATGACCGCGCCTGGCTCCACGGTCAGCGTCGCCCCGTTCTCGATCCGAAGGTCCCCGGTGATCACGTGCGGGCTGTCGATGGCTAGCAGCGTGATGTCCACACCGACGCTGCCAGTCAGAGTCGTGCCGTTTCCTTCGGTCACCGTGAAACGCTTTGCAAGCGTCGTCGTCGAGCCCTGATCGACGACGAGGTCGTACACACCGGACGGTCGGGCCAAGTCAACGGGCACCGTCGCCGTCAGAGTGGACTCGTCGACGAACGTCGTGCTGAGGCTCTCGCTGTACGCTCCAAGCACCAAACGGATCACCGGGGTAGCTGCAACCACAAAGCCAGCACCGCGAACGGTGACGGGAACATCGGATTGACGCCGGCCGGCGGCTGGCGTGATCGAATCGACGCTCGGGGGAGCGGCCACGACCGTGATGTCGATCGTTTCGCTATCCGTTCCCTCGCTGTTGGTGGCGACGATGTCGAATGAATGGTCTCCGATGTCGGAGTTCTCCGGTGCCGGCTTGCTCGTTGATGCCGAGAGCAGACCGGTGAGTGGATCGAAGTCCAGAAAATCCGGAACTGTTCCGGAGATACTCAGCGCCGGCGTCGGATTGCCGGTTGCCGTTGCCGAGGCGCCCTGGAAAGCCGCTCCAACCTCTAGTGTGAACACGGTGCCGGGCGTGACGCTGAGGATTGGTGTCGCCGGCGGGTAGACCGCGTCGACGGTGATGGTCTCTTCATCACCCTCGGCCAGGACGTTCTCTGCACGAACCGTGTAGCTGTACTCGATCTCACCGTTCGACTCGCTTGCGGCGAAGCTCACCTGGCCGGTGTCGGGGTCGATTGTGACTGCCAAATCGGCGGGAACCGTCGCACCCGTGAGGCTCCAAACCACACCCGCGCTCTCGCTTTGCGATGTCAGATTAACATCATAGTTGTATGCCGTTCCGACGAAGATGCTCGCGGGCGGCGGCACGGTGACGAGATCGATTTCTGGAGTTGGCGGACGAAGATCCACGGTCACCGTGAACTCCTGAACGTTCGTGCTCCCGAGCCCGTTGTCGACCTGGAGTGCGATGCTGTAGTCACCTGGTGCAACGCCTGCCGCATCCCATTCGACGCTCACCGCCTCCCCTTCCGGCGGGTTTGTCAGAATGGTCACGCCTGCTGCCGGCGTGCCTGCGGAGGGGGTCTCCACTGTCCATTGAATCGTTGGAGCCCCCGAGGCCGTTGCGTCGTAACTGAAGACTTCACCCGCGTAGACGCGGTCCGGCGGTGTCGAGGTGATCACCGCAGGACCACCGGTGTCTTCGACGGTGACGGTGAAAGCTTGATCGCTGAATAGCCCGCTTTCGACCTCTGTTGCACGAATCGCAACGCTCTGTCCGCCGGCTTGCTCCGAAACGGGCGTCCAACGAACCGCACCGGAGTCTTCATCGATCGTCAGTCCTACAGGTGCGACAGTCGCGCTCCAGGTGACAGCGCCATTGGCGACGACTTCCGGGTCATAGGCGTACGGCGCAGCCACGGTGGCCTCGGTGGGAGGCTCGGTAATGAACTCTGGCCCCGTCAGTCCTTCGACCTCCACATCGAAGGACTGTGTGTCTGACCCCGCGAGGTTGCTGGCCGTGATCTCGACCGAAACAGTGCCCGCATCTTGCGGCGTCCAGGTCACCACGCCGGTAGTCGGGTGGACCGTGAAACCAGCCGGACCGGACACCAGGCCAAAACCAATTGGCGTCATCCCGTCGGCAGTCACGGTGTAGTTGAACGGAACTCCCACGGTCGCGCTGCTCGATGGCGTGGACGTGATTGTTGGAGCCACATTGCCGTTGGCTTCGGTCCCGCCACCGCAGCCAGCAAGAGTCATCAATATGGCGATTGAGGCCGCCAACCAAATACGCATAGGTCGAATCATCGGTTCCCTCCGAGGTCCCTGATTCCTATGCTAACAAATTTTTATGGCACAGCTGTTGTACGTCGCTGATTTTTCACTCTTTTTCGTCATTGTTCTTACTCAGTCCCGTCCGTAGGCCAAATCAGCCATGACCTCCTCGGGGCAAATCTGGGGATCAATCCGCCAATCTGAGTCGACCGCGCGTTTCCAACTGGCTTCGAATGCGGTGGTCAGCTGGGCCAACACCTCTTTCTGCTTCTCTAGTGCTTCGAGATAGGGGCTCCGTTCGATCTGATTCAAGGGCTGCATGCTGGGCTCCTTTCATTTGTCATATGAGTGACTTAGCGCCTTAGAGGGCCCGCGTAGCGCAGCTGGGCGGCGCACTTTTGCAGTTGCCGGAACCGCGTTGCGCTGCGATGATGCAGGCTATGTTCAACTGGGACGATGTTCGGTACTTCCTGACCCTGCAGAGGCACTCGACCCTAGCTGCAGCCGGGACTGCATTATCGCTGGACCCGACGACCGTGGGACGGCGATTGGTGAAGCTCGAAGAGGAGCTCGGGGCCCGGCTCTTCGATCGAACGCCGAACGGGTACGTGCTCACGGACGCGGGACATCGCTTGCTTCCCCGTGCCGAGCGAATCGAGCGCGAGGCCCTAGGCGTCGAACGCGACGTGGCGGGTGAAGATCAGAAGCTCGAAGGCGTGGTGAGGCTGACAGCCACCGAGATGCTGACGACCAGGTTCATCGCCCCTCACCTTCGTCGCTTCCGGGAGCGATATCCGGAGATCCAACTCGAGCTCAACTGCACCAACCTCGAAGTGAACCTCGCAAGGCGCGAGGCCGACATCGCACTTCGTCTCGCTCGGCCCACGCAAGAGGACCTGATCATCAAACGGCTCTCGTTCATTCATCTCGGTCTGTACGCGTCCCTCGACTATGTCGATCGCTTCGGCCTTCCAAAGGACTCTTTGACGGGACATCAGCTCATTCTTTTCGCCAACGTTCGTCCATTCCGCCGCGAGAACGATTGGATCGAAGCGCGCATGGACGGCGCTCGGGTCGCGCTACGTTCCGATAGCGTCTCAGCCACCTACTCGGCCACGGTCGCAGGGACCGGCATCGGCCTTCTTCCCTGCCTGGTTGCGGATCACGATCGACATCTGGTGCGTGTGCCAGTCGAAGGTGAGCCTGAGCCTCGTCAGATTTGGCAAGCCGTTCATAAGGATCTTCGCGACAGTGCGCGCATTCGAGCTGTCCTCGACTTCCTCGGAAGGATCCTCGCCGTACCGCAAGACACCGCATCCGCCGCCTAGGCGCGCCGAGCTACCAGAGCGCGATTCCGTCGGGCGCCATTTTGACCGACAGGCGTCGCGCGCCCCAGGACCCGGGCCTCGGATCGAAGCGGCCGGCGCAAGGGGTGCCGCAGTCCGGGCAGGATCCCTCTTCTAGGTTCCAGGCGAGAATCTCGTACCAATCGCGCACGATCACTGCCGTCCCGCAGCCTGCGCAGAACGTGGTGTCGCCGTCCGGGTCATGAACGTTGCCGGTGTAGACGTGATGAACGCCAGCTTCCTTGGCCAGGGCCCTGGCCCGGCGCAGGGTCGCTCGCGAAGTTGGA
>Ga0316197_10001102_pt1 | contig 19228 bp, 18 predicted proteins | sample OudBiesiAoxic_MG_FD_204939 | JGI IMG/M metagenome (GOLD analysis project Ga0316197, IMG submission 204939) | Coastal sediment microbial communities from Oude Bieten Haven, Netherlands - site A oxic | ecosystem: Environmental > Aquatic > Marine > Coastal > Sediment | place: Netherlands... | reverse complement strand
CCATCTGATACATATAAAGTATTAGGAACGGATGGTTTCGGTCGCAGTGATAGCCGTGCCAATCTTCGTCGTCATTTCGAAGTTAATGCGGGTTATGTTGTTGTCGCTGCACTTAGCGAACTTGCTAAACGTGGTGATATTGAAGCCTCTGTTGTAACAGAAGCAATTGCTAAGTTTGATATTGATACAAACAAAGTTAATCCTCTGTTTGCATAAACCATATTTTAAGGTGAGCACAGTGAACGCTGTGCTTATTTGATTAATTAGGAAAATTATTATGTCTGAATTAAAAGAGTTTTTACTGCCTGATATTGGTGCTGATGCGGCTGATGTTACTGAAGTGTTAGTGTCTGTTGGCGATGTTATTGTTGAAGACCAAGATGTTATCTCAATTGAAGGTGATAAAGCTTCAATGGATGTGCCTGCTGCATTTGGTGGTACGGTCAAAGAGATCAAAATGAACGTTGGCGACAGTGTTTCTGAAGGTCAAGTTGTACTAATTATTGAAGTTGCTGGCGAAGCCGCTGAAGAAGCACCTGTTGCGGCAGTTGAAGAAGTAGCTGCACCAGTTGCAGCACCTGCTGCAGCGACAAGTGAACTTAAAGAAGTTTGTGTTCCTGACATCGGTGGTGACGAAGTTGAAGTCACAGAAGTATTGGTTTCTGTTGGCGACGCGATTGTTGAAGACCAAGATATTCTATCTGTTGAAGGCGATAAAGCGTCAATGGACGTGCCAGCACCATTTGCGGGTATTGTTAAAGAGATCAAAATCGCATCTGGCGATAAAGTATCAGAAGGTTCATTAATCTTAGTATTAGAGGTTCAAGGAAGTGCAGCACCAGTTGCCGCAGCCGCGCCAGTTGCAGCTACACCTGCTCCAGCTGCTAAAGCACCTGTAGCAACACCTGCTCCAGCAAAAGCTGCAGAAGTAGTAACTTCTGGTTCAATTAAAGCATCGCCTTCTGTACGTCGTGTTGCACGTGAGTTCGATTTAGACTTAGCACGCGTTCCTGCAACGGGTCGTAAAGGTCGTACAACGAAAGAAGATGTTCAAGCTTACGTTAAAGCACAATTAGCACTTGCTAAAAGTGGCGGTGGCGAAGGTGGTTTACAAGTCCTTCCTTACGCAAATATCGATTACTCTAAATTCGGTGAAATTGAAATTAAACCTCTTTCACGTATTCAGAAGATCTCAGGCCCTACTCTGCATCGTAACTGGGTAACTATCCCACACGTTACACAGTTCGACGAAGCTGATATCACTGATTTAGAAACCTTCCGTAAAGAACAAAATGCAATTGCAGCTAAACAAGATTTAGGTCTTAAAATTAGCCCGCTTGTATTTATGATGAAAGCCGTTGCTAAAGCATTGCAACAATACCCTAACTTCAACGCATCATTATCAACAGATGGTGAAAGCGTCATTCTGAAAAAATATATCAACATCGGTATCGCGGTAGATACGCCAAACGGTTTGGTTGTTCCTGTTGTTCAAGATGTCATTAACAAAGGTATTTACGATATCTCTCGTGAGCTAGGCGAAATTTCTAAGAAAGCACGTGCTGGTAAACTTACTGCAAAAGATATGCAGGGTGGTAGCATGAGTATTTCTAGTCTTGGTGGTATTGGTGGAACACAATTTACACCAATCGTAAATGCACCTGAAGTTGCTATCTTAGGTGTGTCAAAATCAGCAATCAAACCAGTTTGGAATGGTAGTGAATTTGCACCGCGTATGATGGTTCCACTTGCACTTTCTTATGATCATCGTGTTATCGATGGTGCCGATGGTGCGCGCTTTATCACGGCAATTAACAACTACTTATCTGATCTACGTACGTTGATCCTATAAATTTGTTAACGGGTCGGCATTTGTCGACCTTTTATTTTGCATTTATTTAACATTTAAATAAAATCAAAACACATTTAAATGTTGGCATGATTGATATCAAAAACAGAGGTCAAAATGAGTAAAGAGATCAAAGCACAAGTTGTCGTATTAGGCTCAGGCCCTGCTGGTTATTCAGCGGCATTTCGCGCAGCAGATTTAGGCTTAGAAACTGTATTAGTTGAAAAATATGAAACACTTGGTGGTGTATGTCTTAATGTAGGCTGTATCCCTTCTAAAGCACTTTTACATGTATCTAAAGTAATTGAAGAAGCAAAAGCGCTTTCTGAACATGGTGTTCTTTTTGGTGAACCAACGACAGACGTTGATAAAATTCGTATCTGGAAAGAGAAAGTGGTTTCACAACTAACTGGCGGCCTTCAAGGCATGGCTAAGATGCGTAAAGTAAAAACAATTACGGGTTGGGGACGTTTTACGGGTGCTAACACTATCGAAGCAACTGCTCGTGATGGCGAAGTAACAACAATTACGTTTGATAATGCAATTATTGCAGCTGGCTCTCGTCCAGTTAAGCTGCCATTTATCCCACATGATGATCCACGTGTTTGGGACTCTACAGATGCTCTTGAACTTAAATCTGTACCAAAACGCCTACTTATTTTAGGTGGTGGTATTATCGGTCTTGAAATGGGAACGGTATACAAATCACTAGGCTCTGCTGTCGATGTTGTTGAATTTGCAGATCAATTAGTGCCAGCTGCCGATAAAGATATCGTGCAAGTTTACACTAAGAAAGTAAAAGATAAGTTTAATATCATGCTTTCAACTAAAGTAACTGCTGTTGATGCCAAAGAAGATGCTTTGTATGTTTCTTTTGAAGGTAAAAATGCACCAGAAGAAGCTAAAGCATACGATGCAGTATTAGTAGCGGTTGGTCGTGTACCAAACGGTTTCTCTGTAGATGCTGAAAAAGCAGGTATTGAAGTCTCTGAGCGTGGTTTCATTGAAGTTGATAAGCAAATGCATACTAATGTACCGCATATCCATGCTATCGGTGATATCGTTGGTCAACCTATGCTTGCGCACAAAGGTGTGCATGAAGGCCATGTTGCTGCGGAAGTTATTGCTGGTAAGAAACATTACTTTGATCCTAAAACGATTCCATCAATCGCTTACACTGAACCTGAGATGGCTTGGGTTGGGTTGACAGAACGCGAAGCGAAAGAGCAAGGTTTAAACTTTGAAAAATCAGTTTTCCCTTGGGCCGCTTCAGGTCGTGCAATCGCATCAGATTGCTCTGATGGTATGACAAAACTTATCTTTGATAAAGATACGCATCGTATTATTGGTGGTTCAGTTGTTGGTACTAATGCGGGAGAGCTACTTGGTGAAATCGGTCTTGCAATCGAAATGGGTTGTGATGCAGAAGATATCGCATTAACTATCCATGCACATCCAACACTTCATGAGTCTGTTGGCCTAGCCGCTGAAATTTACGAAGGTTCAATTACTGATCTTCCAAATGCTAAAGCTGTAAAACGTAAATAGTAATTAGTCATTTAAAACGTTATTTGAAGGCTTATTATCACAATTGATAATAAGCCTTTTTTTTTCTTTTTAATCAATATTAAACTATTTTTAAGATAAAAAAGAAGGCGGATTTATGTTTGAAGTGCATGGTAAATGGAAAATTGAAGTACAAAAAAAATGTGTGTTACAGTGGTTTAAAGGTTGCTGGAATGAAGAAGCGGCTATCAAATATGCTCAAGAATTTTTAGATAAAACTGCGCCACTTAATGGCAGTGAATGGGCGATCATCTCATTTTTTGATAATTGGGAACTAGGGACGCCAGATATTGAGCCACATGTTGCTAAACATTGTCAGCAGTTTATAAAAAATGGCTGTATTAAAGATTGTCATGTCTATACTCCATCGGTGATAAAAAAAATGCAACTTGAACAGATGATCCCTATTACGCAAGGTAATTATGAGCGTTTGGTTTTTGATGACCAACAGAAAGCGGTGAATTGGTTGGCGAGTCATCAATTTTATGTTGATATTGTCGCTTTTAAAGCAGGTGAGGAACTATAAAATAGCGGTATTGTTATACCAATGACAGTAAATAGCTGATCTATTTTACTGATTAAAAACTACTGATTTCTACGTTATAAGTTTCACAAAGGGAACACCCATTTACATCATATTACGCTTTGAATAATGCTTTTTTTACCGCGCAAAATTTAGATCACATACTTAATGGAATTGGTATTATGTTGTTTATTTGGTAGGTATAAAAAGTGAAAAGGGTTACTGCTCTAGGTAATCGCAAATATGATCTGCTTAACCTAAAAAAGTAACCCAATATCTATTATGCTAAGCACTATCTGAATCGTTAAATAGTACTGTTAGCTCAGTTTGAAACTAGTTTATATTGTTTTAATTGGCACCGCTTTACCAGTGAACTTAGTACTCATTTCTTGTGTTGGGGGCACGAAGTCAGTTAGGTTAATGCCTTCTACTGCACTCTTATACTCTTCGATAGTAGGGAAACGACCCAGTACCGTTGAAAGAACAACTAAAGGCGTTGATCCGAGTAGTGATTCGCCTTTCTTCTCCGCAGTATCTGCTACAACACGTCCTTGGAATAAACGTGTAGACGTTGCAATAACCGTGTCGCCTGGTTCCGCTTTCTCTTGATTACCCATACACAAGTTACAGCCTGGGCGTTCTAAATACATAATGTTTTCGTATTTAGTACGTGCAGCACTTTTCGGGTTACTATCATCAAATTCGAAACCTGAATATTTCTGTAAAATTTCCCAGTCGCCTTCCGCTTTAAGCTCATCAACAATGTTGTATGTTGGTGGTGCAATCACTAGTGGGGCTTTAAAGGATACACTGCCGTTTTGCTTTTCGATATTACGTAGCATTTGCGCAATGATTTGCATATCACCTTTATGTACCATACAAGAACCAACAAAGCCTAAATCAACAGATTTTCCTTTGTAGAATGAAACAGGGCGAATAACATCGTGCGTATAACGCTTAGATACGTCTTCGTTGTTTACATCAGGGTCGGCAATCATAGGCTGGTCGATAGCATCTAGGTCGATAACCACTTCTGCATAGTATTTTGCATTATCATCTGGTGCTAGCGCTGGATTAGAGCCTGATTTTATCTCTTCGATACGTTTATCTGCTAGTGCAATAAGCCCATGAAGCGTTTTCGCAGCATTTTCCATACCCTTATTGATCATTATTTGGATACGGTTCTTCGCAAGTTCAAGCGATTGAATTAACGTCTCGTCTTGAGAAATACAGATAGCAGCTTTTGCTTTCATCTCTGCAGACCAGTCAGTGAATGTAAATGCTTGGTCTGCTAATAAAGTACCGATATGCACTTCTATAACACGCCCTTGGAATACATTTTCACCATCAAATTGCTTAAGCATTTGTGCTTGAGTTGAGTGAACTACATCGCGGAAATCCATATGACTTTTCATTTTACCTTTAAAGGTAACTTTGACTGAGTCTGGGATTGGCATCGCCGCTTCGCCTGTTGCTAGTGCAATTGCTACTGTGCCTGAGTCAGCACCAAATGCGACACCTTTAGACATTCGAGTATGTGAGTCACCACCAATAATGATAGCGCGATCATCTACAGTGATATCATTTAATACTTTATGGATAACGTCAGTCATTGAATGGTAAATACCCTTTGGATCACGTGCAGTAATAAGACCAAAGTCATTCATGAAGCTCATTAGTTTAGGTGTGTTTGCTTTAGCTTTACCATCCCAAACTGAGGCAGTGTGGCAACCTGATTGATAAGCGCCATCAACTAATGGAGAAATAGTTGAAGCTGCCATCGCTGATAGTTCTTGGCATGTCATTGGCCCAGTTGTGTCCTGAGAGCCAACAATGTTTACTCGAACGCGTACATCTGAACCTGCATGTAATGGTGTATCAGAAGCAACACCGAGCGCATTATTATTGAATATTTTTTCAACAGCAGTTAAGCCTTGGCCTTCAATTGATGTTTCTTTTGACTGAGCAAATACTTGTGCTGGTTTAATACCTAATATTTCAGCTGCTAAGGTTTGTAATTTTTTACCAAATACAAGCGCGTAAGATCCGCCTGCTTTCATAAATTCTACTTTTTGAGGTGTAAAAGCAGATGAAATATCAACAAGCTCTTTATCGCCGTTGTATAATTTTTTAGTTTTTGTATTAATAGTTAATACAGTACCTGTTGCAACTGAATATGCTTCTTCTAAAACAGCATCGCCATTGTCATCAACAACCGTATTACCATTTGCGTCAACTTTCTTAACCCAGTTTTTAAGGTCAAGACCAATACCGCCAGTCACATCAACTGTGGTTAAAAATATAGGTGAAATACCATTTGTTCCTGCAACAACTGGCGCAATATTAATAAAAGGTACATACGGGCTAGCTTGTTCACCTGCCCAAAGTGCGACGTTATTTACGCCTGACATACGAGATGAACCTACGCCCATTGTGCCTTTTTCTGCGATAAGCATTACTTTAGCACTTGGATGCTTAGCTTGTAATGCTTGTATCTCTTGTTGCGCTTCAGGGGTGATCATACACTTACCATGTAATTCACGGTCAGCACGTGAATGTGCTTGGTGTCCTGGAGATAGTAAGTCAGTCGAGATATCACCTTCACCGGCAATATAAGTAACCACTTCAATCTTTTCTGCAATATCAGGTAGTTTCGTGAAAAATTCAGCTTTAACGTAGCTTTCTAAAATATCTTTAGCGATAGCATTACCGCCTTTGAATGCTTCTTTGAGGCGACCCGTATCAGCATCATATAAAAACACTTGTGTTTTGAGTACTTCAGCTGCGGTTTCTGCTATTGATGAATTGTCTGATAATGCTAAATCAAGCAGTGCTTCAATTGATGGGCCACCTTTCATATGTGATAGCAATTCAAAAGCAAAGTCAGGCGTTATTTCGCTGACTATAGATTCACCTAAAATGATCTCTTTTAAAAAAGCGGCTTTTACACCGGCTGCACTTGTTGTACCTGGTAGGGTGTTATAAATGAAGAACTGAAGTGAATCTTCACGGTGCTCGTTTCCTAAATCTTTAATTTGAGCAATAATTTCCGATAGTAAATCGGCAGCATCAATTGGCAGTGGAGCCAATCCTAGCTCATTTTTACGAATTTCAATTTCTTTGATGTACTCTAAATATAGACTCATTTAAAACTCTCTCTTTAGTTCTAAGATGCTAATAATATTGTCATTATTAACAAGGACAAATTTGCCGATAGTTTACCTTATTTTGTAGCCACTGCTAAATAATTGCTTAACTTAACATTAAATTAACACTATTCATGTGATTTATGTCGGATAGAAAAAATGTTGCCGTTAATTTTTGCATAACAACCAGTAGAAACAATGGACAAATTTAGGCTTTATAAAAAATATTATGATTAAAATCACGCAGAAAAGGGCGAAAGTGATGTTTTCTATTTAATAGGGTAACTAAATCATCCTTACTTAACTTTTTATCGTCAGTGACTTTTTCGAGGTAATAAAATGTTAATTATAGGTAATGAAATAGGAAGGAAATTGACTTTATAATAAAATCTTAGCCAAAAATAGTCTACCATTAACATGTTGTAACATTTATTTTACATTTATCTGATATTAATATAGGTGACAGATAAAGCCCTATTGTGCTGCTTGGTATTGATATTATGCCCTGATTATTAACTTTAATCGTTTTTGTTTACAAGAAGATATATCATAACTCCTTGATAAATTATGTTATATCTTTAAATAGTATTATTAATGGGCTAAAGCCAATAAAACAAGCTTGTTTTTTCACCAAAAATTGATATTATCTAAAAATGTGATAAAAAGCAGAGACTGTAAAAACGGTCCAGTAATAATCAATGATAATAAAGTAAAAATTATATATCTAAATTTGCCAAAATAGGTAGAAGGTATTTATAATTTTAATTATTATAAAAAAAACAATCATAAAAGTGGGTACGATTATGTTAGAAAAAAGTTTAGTTGTGGGCGAATACCACATTGACACTAGTCAAAACAGTTTAATTCATGGTAGCCGCAAGGTTTACCTTGGTCCTTTACGTACATCACTACTGCATTTTTTATGTAAAAATGTAAATACAGTAGTAACACGTGAAGATCTTGCTCAACATGTATGGGGACGTCTTGTTACAGACCATACAATCAATCAGCATATCTCTCAATTACGTAAAAGTATTGGTACTTTAAGCCTGCACGGTTTAAATATCTCAACAATTCCTAAACGTGGTTATATTGCACGCATGGAAGGCGTTGGTGTTTCTGAAAATAATGTCGCGCCTATTGCTCAATCAGAAGGTGCTGCAAATGTGATCACTGGAATGAAAGTTTTAGTCGTAGAAGCTGAAGCAACGCAACGTATTCAATTAATTGAGTTGTTGGAAGAATTAGACGTTGCCTACGTTGAAGGCGTAGCAACAACGATTGAAGCAGAGCGTTCGGTTGCATTACAAGATTTCGACTTAGTTATCGTTGATACACTATTGTCAGATAACTCAGGACTTGAGCTAATCAGAAACATTCGTACAGGTCAAACTTCAGCTGCTGCTGATATCTGTATTTTAAGTTCACACTTTGATGTGCAACGTGAGCTGCTTGGTTTAAATAGCTTATTAGATGTTCAAGGTTTATTACTAAAACCTTTTGAGTCTAGCCGTTTGAAACAGATGTTAATGGTTGCAACTAAATCAAATGTTGTGTTAAAACCACAAGCAGCTTATGAGCTTGTACCAACGAATGTATTAGAAGTTGCTGCTCAAGAGAAAGCTGTAAATAGCTAATCAAAAACTATTTTTTAAAGGCTCCCATGGCAACATGGGGGCCTTTTTTGCTTTCAGAAGGTATTAAAAATGGAATTCGAATTTAGAAAAGATTTTATTACAGGGCAAGCGACGGTTCAAACTGAGATGGATCATGAAGCATTTGCAACATGGCTTGAGATGGAAGGGCAGTCTATGGATTGGGTTGAAGCGTTAATTGTCAAGATTGACGCAATACAAAGCCGTTCACTGAGTGAATATAAGCAGCTTGGCAGTGAATTTAATTTACTGTTAACGCATGCTGAAGCGCAAGTCGTAAACCATCGTTTGATGGAAGCTGAAGATGATGAAGCGTTAACTGATGACATGTCATTCTATAATGCTGAAATAGAAGCATGTTGTGGATTGGAAGATTTTAAGAACTTATTAGAATCTTGGCTAGAGTTTATAAGCTAAAGAAAATTTAAAGGGCTAGAGCAAGAACAACTGCTGACTGCCAGCGAGCAGTCTTTTAACTGATCGCTGGCAATTTATAAACCAATGGAATTTAATAGGTGATCAGAGTTTATATAGGTTAATCATCTACCGGAGAATTAAATTAAAGACTTTAATTCTTTAATCGTTGTTCTTACTTCATAAAATCGTATGGAATGATTTCACGCATTGGTGGAGAACAGGATGTTCAAAATAAAACTCACAACGCAGTTAAGGACAATTTTAACTAGCAAGCATGATCACTTTATTAAGTCCTTTGGTATTATTAATAGCTAAGCACTAATGTTGCCATGCCTAAGAATGAAAATAGACCAACTACATCGGTAATGGTCATGAGTGCCATGCCCCCTGCTAACGCTGGATCGATTTTGTACTTATGCATAATCAGTGGGATGGTAACTCCTGCAATGCCTGCCACTAGTAGATTGATAAACATCGCACCTGCAATAATTATCCCTACCATAACATCATCTTTCCAGATCACTACCGCCACAGCAACGAGTACTGCCCATACCATGCCGTTTAATAAGCCAATAGCAGCTTCTTTACCAATTAACCAACGTGTATTACTGCTGCCGATATGTCCAACTGCTAAGCCTCGAATAACTAGCGCCAACGTTTGGTTACCTGCTATTCCCCCCATACTTGGTACAATTGTCATTAATACCGCTAATGTCGCCATCTGTTCTAGTGTGGCTTCAAACATATTGGACACGGAAGCGGCTATGAATGCTGCAACCAAGTTAATAGCAAGCCAAACAGTTCTGCGTTTAGCACTTGGTAAGATGGGAGCAAATGTATCTTCGTCGTCATCCATACCTGCCATCCCCATCATTGAGTGTTCGGCATTTTCACGGATAATATCGACCACATCATCAATAGTAATACGCCCTAATAATTGATTATTATGATCAACAACGGGAGCAGATATCCAATCATGGCGTTCAAAAAGTTTAGCGACTTCTAGTTCAGGCATCTCTGCGAATAAACTACCTGTTTTAGTATTCATTACCTGCGCAACAGAAAGAGATGGGTCAACTGTCAGTAAAGTGGAAAGTGGGACATCACCGATTAGATGGTCTTTAGAGTCTACGACATATAGCGCATCCGTTGCCTCTGGAAGTTCCCCTTTAAGGCGCAGATAACGTAAAACCACATCAATCGACACATCAGGACGAAGTGTGATGGTATCGGTGTTCATTATTGAACCTGCTGTATCCTCAGGGTAGGCAAGTGCGGCTTCCACACGATGCCTATCTTGTGCATCCATCTGTTCCAGGACGGCTTGATACAAACTGTCGGGAATACCACGTAAGACATAAGCTAGATCATCGGTATCCATGCCTTCTGTCGCAGCAACCAGATTGGCTGCATCCATCAGACCAATAATACCATCTTTGGCATCTTCATTTAGTTCTTCAAGGATTTCACCTTGTTGGTCGTGGTCAGTTAGATTCCAAAGCAGTTTACGGTTAGCTGGTGGAGAAGATTCAAGTAATAGTGCTACATCACAAGCAGCCATCTTTTCTATAATACTTCGAGCAAGCACAAACATACCACTTTCAAGTGCTTTGTTAACTTCCTGGAGGTATTGCTGGGTATCTTTTAAGTCAGTTTGGTCCAGCATGTTTGCTCCCTAGGGCTATTCTTCTTCTAAAAATTTATCTTCAATTAGTTTAGTTACGGCTCGCATTGCTTGCTTGGCTTCAGGTCCCGTAGCGGTTATCTCTATCTCTTCACCATAACAAGTTTCTAGTACCATTAAGCCTAGCACACTATCAGCATCAGCTTGTTTTCCATGGTGACCAATTGTTATTTTCGCATCAAAATCATTAACTAATTCAACTAGTTTGATTGTTGCTCGCGTGTGCAGGCCAAGTTTGTTCTGTATTGTAATAGTTTGTTTAATGATATCCACTTTTTTATGACTCTTTAATTACGAAGGTAGGCATTTGTGCTCTATTTGTACTTGGTATTTATTGTTAAAACGAGCAGCAAGACGTTCTGTGACATAAACGGATCGATGTTTTCCTCCAGTACAGCCAATCGCAATGGTGACATAGTTGCGATTATTATCCTCAAGATGTGGCATCCATGATTGAAAAAGGCTATCGATCTGATTAATGGTTTGCTCAACCAGAGGTGACGACTCAAGGTAGTCAATAATGGGCTGTTCTGTACCATTAAACTTCTGTAAGGCAGGTTCCCAATGCGGATTCGGTAAAAAGCGCACATCAAAAATATAATCTGCATCTTCTGGGTGACTGTATTTAAACCCAAAGGATTGGAAAATAATAAGTAGTTTACTTTTGCTTGAGCCTTCCAGAAAAATTTTAAGGCGTTCATTGAGGTTATGGATTGAAAGTGTTGTGGTGTCGATTGTAAGCGCTGCACTTTTACGTATTGGTGTTAAAAGTTCAGCTTCTCGCTCTAAGGCCTGTGATAGTGATAACTTCTGTCTTGACAAAGGGTGTAAGCGTCTTGTTTCACTATAACGACGTATAAGTTCAGTACTAATCGCATCTATATAAATGATTTCAATATCAATTTTTGCTTTTAGTGCTAACAATAGTTTTTCAATGGCAATGCTATCATTTGGTAGATTACGAATATCTAAGGTGATAGCAATTTTATTGTTTTGTGCATCAACAGTATCAAGCAGCTGTTCTAAAAGTTGAAAAGGGACACCATCAACGCAGTTATAACCTAGATCTTCAAGTACATGTAATGCAATTGTTTTTCCTGAGCCTGAGCGTCCGCTAATGATGATTAATTTCATTTTATTCCCTTAAGTTATTCACTTTGTAATAGCTGGTATAACTGCTCATTAGTTTCAGCACTTCTTATCTGTTTTAAATAGGTCTTATCGAGTAATTTTTGGCTTATTTCCGAAAGGGCCGTGAGGTATTCTTGGCATTTATCTTCAGGTACAAATATTGCGAATAATATATCTACGTTATTACCATCATAGGAGTCATAATCAATACTTGATGAGCATTGTATAAAAATTGCTTTAGCTGGGTATGAGCTATCAATCTTTACATGGGGGATTGCAATACCTGATCCGACCCCTGTGGAGCCAATTTTTTCACGCGCAATTAGATCATTAAATAACTTCTGAGGATCCATTTGTAATTTTTCTGCAGCGATGATGCTAATTTTTTCTAGTACACCCTTCTTACTGTTACAGCTAGTCTGGCAAAACACAGACTCTTTATCTAATAGGTCAGATATTTTCATAATATAGTTTTCTATTGGCACAATTAGCGCGATTTTATCAGTTTCAAAAATAATGGCTATATAAGAAGTCCAATTTTATCAATAATAATTAAGATTAAGCTGTGTATAAGTAAAATAGTTAACCTATAAAAGTTGTTTTCGTTGATTTGATGGAGGGATCCCTAATGATTCTCTATATTTTGCAATCGTTCGCCGTGCAACTTTGATCCCTTGCTCTTCTAGCAGTTGGGTGATCTTATTATCGCTAAGAGGCTTAGTAGTTAATTCCGCATTAACTAACTTTTTAATTAATGCTCTAATTGCTGTTGATGAACACTCACCACCACTATCAGTGGCAACATGGCTCGAAAAGAAAAACTTTAATTCATAAATACCACGCGGAGTATGCATAAATTTTTGTGTGGTAACACGTGAAATAGTGGATTCATGCATTTCAACTTCAAAGGCAACATCATTAAGTACCATTGGTTTCATTGCTTCATCACCATACTCAAAAAAAGCTTGTTGCTGCTGTACGATGCAATTTGATACTTTTAATAATGTTTCATTACGGCTTTCTAGGCTTTTGATAAACCATTTTGCTTCTTGAAGGTTACCTTTAATAAATTGAGAATCTGTTTTACTAATATTACCTTTACACAGGTCTGCATAGGTTTGGTTAATAGAAAGGTGTGGATCACAATCTGGGTTGAGTGAAACACGCCATTGACCGGATATTTTTTTAACATAAACGTCGGGTACTACATATTGAGCTTGCGTATCTTCAAACTGATTTCCCGGTCGCGGCTCTAAGGTTTGGATGAGACGCATTATTTCAGCGAGTTCATGCTCTTTTAATTTGGTTTTTCTTGCTAATGTTCGATAATCTCGATTACCTAAAAGATCCATATGTAAATCTAGTATCATTAATGCTTCGGCGCGCCAAGGCGTTTCACTGCTAAGATGACGTAATTGTATCTGTAAACAGTCCTGTGCAGACTTAGCGGCAATGCCAATGGGGTCAAAATGTTGGATACGTTTTAAAACGGCTTCCACCTCATCGAGTTCTAAATCTTCTACTTCTTTAACCAATCCCTCTAAAATAGATTCACAGCTACTTGTTAAGTAACCTGATTCATCGATTGAGTCGATAATTGCAGTGGCGATGAGCAGGTCATTTTCGGTAAAAGGAGTTAGTTGCATTTGCCATATTAAATGATCTTGTAATGAGGTAGAAGACTCTCCTTGGTAAACACTATCTTCACCATCATAACTGGCAGAACCGGAAGAAACCGAAGTTGTAGGTGGTGGTGTATAGGCTTCTTCCCAGTTGCTTTCATCGGGGATCTCCTCAGAAAACTCTTGTTGGGTGATGGCATCACTGGTATCTATCTGGCTACTATCTTGCTCTTTAACGACGGCTTCAGTGGAACTGTTATCATCTTGCTCAAGTAGGGGATTTTCATCAAGCGCATTCTGTATCTCTTGTTGTAAATCAAGGGTTGATAGTTGCAATAGTTTTATTGCTTGCTGTAATTGTGGGGTCATTGCAAGTTGCTGACCCATTTTCAATTGTAACCCTTGTTTCATCAAAGTTTTTATTTCCTATTATAAATTAAGCACTTACTATTATAAATTAAATACTTACTATTATAAATTAAATACTTACTATAGTTTGAACCCTTCACCTAGATATACTTGTTTTACATGATCATTTGCTAATATTTCGTCTTGTGTCCCAATTGCGATAATTTCACCATGACTGACGATATAAGAGTGTTGACACACATCTAATGTTTCTCGCACATTATGATCGGTAATTAACACACCTAAACCTCTATCCCGTAATTGACCAATAATATTTTTAATATCAATAACTGAAATAGGATCAACACCTGCAAAAGGTTCATCTAGCAGGATAAATTTTGGTTCTGTTGCTAATGCGCGCGCAATTTCTACTCTACGGCGCTCGCCTCCAGATAAACTCATACCTTTATTGTTTTTAATATGGGTAATATGGAACTCTTCAAGCAATGTATTTAACTTCTCTAAACGTTCATCTTTGCTTAATTCTTTACGGGTTTCTAAAATACCCATAATATTTTCTGTTACGGTTAAGCGTCTGAAAATAGATGCTTCTTGTGGAAGATAACCAATCCCTTTTTGAGCTCGTATGTGCATTGGGTGATGAGATATATCTTCATCATCAATAATAATAGTGCCTTCATCTTGTTTTACTAGGCCAACAACCATATAAAAAGAGGTTGTTTTACCTGCTCCATTAGGTCCGAGTAACCCCACTATTTCTCCCGTTTTCACGGTTAAACCGACACCATTTACAACGGTGCGACCTTTATAACTTTTTACTAAGCCTGTTGCTATCAATTCAGCCATTATTTATCTTCAGCCTGTTGTTTGCTTTCATCTTTTTTCTCAAACTGGGCGGGCAAAAAAACGGTTTTAACACGTTGCTCACCAGTTTTATCACTTTCAACAGTTAACTCTTCAGTTTCTAAGAAATATATTATTGTTGACCCATTTATTTGGCTATCTAGCTGCTTAACTTGTGCATTACCGGTTAATGTGATTTTTGCATTTGCAACATCATAATGGATGCTATTGGCTTCTGCATCAAAAGGCTTTCCATCATCTTGGGTTTGATAAAAAGTGGCGACATCACCCTCCGCAATCATAATTTCATGATTCGCTTTTTCTCCACGGATCACGGTTAATTTATTGCCTGTTATTTTAATTGTCCCCTGAGTAAGTAATACATCTTCAGTAAAAGTAACGGTATTACTTTTCATCTGTGCATGCTGACTAACAGAGCTAACATTAATGGGTTGATCGAAGTCTGACTCTAATGCTTGCGTTGAAATTGAGCAGAACATTATGCTAGCTATTAAACTTATTTTATTGAGCTTCATTTAGGTATACCGCTTTTATCTGATTTTTAACAATTAACTCTTCTGTAACAAGTGATGCCCACATACCGACTCCTTGTTGCTTCATTTGCGGGCCTTGCCATTGAACTAATAAATTACTACTGATCTCTTTTTCAGCTAATAAAATAGTTAGTTTCTCAGTACTCATTGTTTGCACTAATTGGTCTAGGCTAAGATTTTTGACCCACACATCATCATACAAAACAAGCTTGTTATCCTCAGAAAGAGTGCCTCTTTCACTGGTGACCTGCCAAGTAGTGATGCTATTTTGTTGTTCGTTTTTAATGTATATAAGCACTTTTGGATTTTCAAAAAGGGTTATCTCTTTATCACTGTAGCTCGTCGCTTTAGTTGCATAAACTTGGTGTGCAATATCACCTATTTCATCAAAGTGATCATTACTCATATTATAAGCGATATAACTCGGGTGGTGCTCAGGTAATGCAGTGAGCTCCTGTTGTGGTTTTAGATATAACCAAATTAAAAAAGCAACCAACAGTAAAATGTAGGGGATAGCTTGTCGTTTACTCATCTACTGGCTTTTACCCTGTGTATTATCAAGTTGATTGTGACACTGTAAAAACAGATCACATATTTCACGTACTGCACCAAACCCACCCTGGGTGGTTGTAATAAGATCCGCACCTTGCAATACTAATGGGTGTGCATCAGCAACAGCGATGCCTAATCCGCAGGCCTCTATTACTGGTAGGTCAACGACATCATCGCCGATATAAGCAACTTCATGCTCGTTCAATTTGAGTTTATTGATCAGTGATTGATAACAGCTTAGTTTATCTTCCACACCTTGCATTATATGAGTTACGCCTAATGCCTGCATTCTATTTTCAACAATATTTGATTTTCGACCTGTAATAATAGCTATTTCAATACCCATTTGCATGATAGCTTTCATGCCAAAACCATCTTTAGTATGGAATGCTTTTAACTCTTCGCCCTCATTGCCTAAATAAATTCGTCCATCCGAAAATACACCATCAACATCGCAGATTAATAGTTTTATCTTGGTAGCGCGTTGGTGGTTTTCATTACTAATTAGACCGTAGGGAGTTGTGAACATCTGCTTCTCAATTTTAATGGTTTCTAGGGTAAATAAAATAGCAAAATGGGCCGTTTAACGCGAGAAATGATTATCTGTTTATCTGATTATTGCGATTAATTCTTTAAATTACAGTGTTTAAGGTTTGAATATTATATTTTATCCCATAAACTAGATATAAATTGTCAAATGAATCTCATAATTTATGAAGAAATTAAATCACTTAGTGATAAAAAAACTCACTTTCTCTCGAAATGAACGGTTATTGTTTGATAACTTAGATTTTGATTTTCAACGAGGAAAAATAACTGCAATTTTGGGCCCCAGTGGTATCGGTAAAACCACCTTACTCAAACTTATCGGTGGACAGCTACCTGTTGATAGCGGTGAGATCTTGTTTAATGGTTTAGCTATTCATAATTGTAGTGAGAAAGAGCGCTATCAAGCACGAAAAAAAATGGGTATGTTATTCCAAAGTGGTGCTTTATTTAATGAATTATCGGTTTTTGAAAATGTTGCTTTTCCATTACGCGAGCATTTTAATTTAGACCCGGCGCTATTGAATACCTTAGTATTGATGAAATTAGAAGCGGTTGGGCTTCGTGGGGCTAAAGATCTTAAACCCTCAGAACTTTCGGGAGGAATGGCAAGAAGAGTCGCACTAGCAAGGGCAATAGCACTGGATCCTGAACTGATTATGTATGATGAGCCCTTTACCGGGCAAGATCCTATTTCAATGAATGTATTGTTGAAGTTAGTAAAGGAGCTTAATACAACCTTAGGATTAACCTCTATTATCGTTTCCCATGACGTGAATGAAGTACTTTCTATTGCTGATAATGTATATGTGCTCGCTGATAAACGCATCATTGCGAGAGGGTCTGTTGATGACATCTTTAAGCAAACGAATAATGCATTATTACAGCAGTTTTTATTAGGGAAAAGTGAAGGCCCAGTCCCTTTTCATTTTAAAGCGGATAATTTTAATGATGAATTAGAGAGGGTAAATCGATGATCACTTCTTTTCTCCAGCAGGTAGGGGGTATTAGTTTGTCCTTTACTCAGGCAATTGGTAAAGCCTGTATGATGCTATGGTTGACCCTTTTTGGTAAGCCGCACCGTAAGTTATTATCGCTACTTATTCATCAAGTATTTCAACTTGGTATTTTATCACTACCTATTATTTTAACCTCTGGCCTATTTATTGGAATGGTATTAAGTTTACAGGGATATTATGTGTTGGTGGATTATGCCGCTGAGCAAAGTTTAGGCAGTTTAGTCTCTTTGTCATTATTACGTGAATTAGGCCCTGTTGTAGCTGCGCTGCTATTTGCTGGGCGGGCTGGTTCTGCATTGACGGCAGAAATAGGATTAATGCAAAGCACTGAGCAGTTAGCGAGTATGGAGATGATGGCTGTTTCCCCCTATAAACGTGTTTTAGCACCACGCCTACTCGCTGGAATTATCACGCTACCAATGCTGACACTGCTTTTTAATGTTGTTGCTATTTGGGGGGGCTACCTGATTGGTGTAAGTTGGATGGGGGTTGATGGTGGCGCGTTTTGGTCTGTTATGCAAGGTAGTGTCGATTTTCTTCCGGATGTGATGAATGGTGTACTAAAAAGTGTCATTTTTGCAGTCATGATCACTTGGGTGGCACTTTATAACGGCTATTACGTAGTGCCTACTGCACAGGGCATCAGTTATTCGACTACCAAAACTGTTGTTATCTCATCATTGTTAGTATTAGCGATGGATTTTGCTTTAACCGCATTAATGTTTGGCGTTTAGTCTATCTACATAAATTAAAATGGAATTATCTATGTCTCAGAGAAAAATTGAATTATGGGTTGGTGTGTTTGTTATTGGTGCTGCGCTATCATTAGCTATACTGGCATTTAGTGTTGCGGGCCTATCATTTAAAGGAGAAGGTCGCAGTTATACCTTAACCGCTAGTTTCTCAAATATTGGTGGTCTAAAAGTACGCGCGCCGGTTAAATTAGGTGGTGTGGTTGTCGGGAGAGTCGAAGAGATAAGCTTAGATGTTGAAAGTTATATGCCAACTGTACGCTTGGCCATGTTTGAAAATAAAGGTGTCTATCCTGAAACATCATCACTTTCAATTCTTACTTCAGGTTTATTAGGAGAGCAGTATATTGGTATTACGCCTGGCTTCATTGATGATGATATTGATATGTTAAGCGATGGGGACTCGATTGAAGACACTAAATCTGCGTTAGTATTGGAAGATTTGATCGGGCAATTTATTTACTCAATAAATAAGGATGACTAATGCGTTTTTTATTTTGGATCTTTTTAAGCTTATTTTCTCAGTTTGTTAGTGCTGATGACGTAGTAATGACAAACCCTAACCAGGTTATCCATTCAGTTGCTAATAATACATTTTCTCGTATTACAGCAGAAAAAGCACGCCTAGCAGAGCAACCGAGTTATGTGAAAGTCATTATTGAAGAGGAGTTGATTCCTTATTTTGATTATAAGTATGCCGCTTATAAGGTCATAGGTAGTCATCTTAAAAAGACTACAAAGGACCAACGAGATGCATTTGTTGTGGCATTTAAAAGTTATTTAATTAATGCATACGGGCATATTTTGTTTGAATATGATGAACAAGAAGTTGAAATATTAGATAACAATCATTTTATGGATAAGAAAATTATCTCTGTACCTGTTAGAATTCGCGATAAAAATGATCAGATCACACAAATTGCATTTAAATTACGTAAGAATAAAAAAACTGGAGAATGGAAAGTTTTTGATGTGATTGCTGAAGGGATAAGTATGCTTA
>Ga0316197_10001101_pt1 | contig 19234 bp, 20 predicted proteins | sample OudBiesiAoxic_MG_FD_204939 | JGI IMG/M metagenome (GOLD analysis project Ga0316197, IMG submission 204939) | Coastal sediment microbial communities from Oude Bieten Haven, Netherlands - site A oxic | ecosystem: Environmental > Aquatic > Marine > Coastal > Sediment | place: Netherlands... | reverse complement strand
TGGTGGTCATGGACGAAGATACCTGCATGGTGGACATCGCCCGCTATTTTCTCGATTTTACCCAGAATGAATCCTGCGGCAAGTGCACCTTCTGCCGTATCGGTACCCGCCACCTGCGGGATACCCTTGAACGGCTTACCAAAGGTGAAGGCTCTGCCGGTGACGACACACTGATTCAAACACTCAGCGAGGATATTAGAAATGGGTCGCTGTGTGGGCTGGGAAAAACCGCTCCGAATCCGGTCCTCACTTCCCTGAAATACTTTCCCGAAGAATACCAAGCCCATATCGATAAGAAGCAGTGCCCGGGAAAGGTCTGCCGTACCTTAATCGCCTACTACATTGATCTGGACAAATGCGCGCGTGGCTGCGATGCCTGTGTGGGCTGTTGCCCCACGGAAGCCGTCTTTACGACGAAAAACCGGAAAAAGGGGATCGATTTACAACTTTGCGTTAAATGCGGCGAATGTCAGGTGGCCTGTCCGCCGGATTACGATGCCGTCGTACGGATATCGCCCCCGGAATTGGCGCCCGTGGTGGAAAGAGCGGAAAAAAAAGCGTGAACAACACCAAAACTTCTGGAAATATGATTACCCTTATCGTGGATGACCGGACAATCGAGGTTGAGCCCGGAACGATCTTGCTCCAGGCCTGTCTCGATAACGGCATTTACATCCCCCATCTCTGCCACCTGGAAGGCGTTGACCGGCCGGCGGCTTCATGTCGTCTGTGCTTTGTCGAGATTGAAGGAAAAGACCAACCGGTGACCGCTTGTACTGTCCGGATTGAATTACCGATGTCAGTAAAAACCGGCACAGAGATGATTAGACAGCTGCAGCGGTCCGCACTGAATCTGCTCTTGTCGGTTCATAAGGTCACTTGCAAAACATGCCCGGCCAATCGAAAATGTGCATTGCAGAATATCGCCCGATTTTTGAAGGTGGGGTTAAAAGCCAGAGGCGTACCGCTTCATTTAAAAACACAGGATTGCATCGACACCCATCCGGTGATCGATTATTGGCCGAACCGGTGTGTTCTTTGTGGCCAATGCATCCATGTCTGCCGAACTGCCAACGACCAGCCCTTGATGTCATTTGCGGGTCGTGGATTCGATACCATCATTAGCTTTTACGCATCCCCCCAGTTCTCTTCAACAGATTATCCCTGCAACGATTGTACGGCCTGCATCGAGGTGTGCCCCGTGGGAGCCTTGACCCATAAGTGAGTGTCATCGCCATTTTCAAAGAGCTGGCCGACGACCTCATCACCGACTTGAAGCGGCGATAGACGTTTTGTTGGATACTTGACAACCCGAGCGAACATTTGGCATAATCAAACACATGAAAAGACGCGTTTGATGTGGTTTTGATCTGATATCAGCCAGTAAAATCAAATTCTAAGCTTATAATAAATGAAAGCAGTTATTCACAGAAAGTCGATTAGGATGAACCCCGTGGCAACCTATGCAAATCCGTTGGGAAGAATAGGAGGGACGAAAAATGACGGTTAAATTTGATCATTACTGGACGGTCAATCCCCGGAAAAGAGATGATTACGAACAATTTATCATTAAACAATTTATCCCCGGGGTGAATCGTTTGAACATGCATACGGTGGCGGCGTGGTCCGTGATGGTGGGGGCATACAGCGATTTCATCCTCGAGACGGTCAGCAAAGACCTTGATCTTCTCGAAGAGGCACTAAGGAGTGATAAATATCGAAAGCTGATGTCTAATCTGCAACACCATATCACCAATTACAAAACCAAGGTGCTGGTATCAACCGGTAAGAAGGACGCCTATTCCACCGATATTCGTGAGAACACGATTAAATTTAATCAAATGTGGAACGTGATCACCGAAAGTAAAGAAGACTATGATGAGTATACCCGATATGTTACAGAAGAATTCTATCCGATGCTTGAAGATTTGGGTATTTTGGTCGCCGGTGAATGGGAGGTATTGATCGGCGACGGTCCCCGCCTGCTTTGCGAGGGAAGGGTCAACGACGTACAAAGCCTGATCGTAAACCTTCAGGGCGCGCGATTTCGTAAAGGCAAAAAAACGCTTAAAAATTATATCAACGGGTACGAAAGCCGGATCCTCGCTTTTCACATCCGGAAGGTGAAGGGATATAAATCGGCCAGCTATCAAATTGTTAGGGGGTAATGTCGGAATTGCATTACCGGGATCTGTGCAACAAAAAAAAAGTCGCTGCAACGAACATATTGCGATTATTTCTTCCCGGATCGGCTTGGCGAGACATATTGTTAGCTCTCAATAACCGATGACCGAAAGGTAAAAAAAATTGGCATAATTATTGCCGTATCGTTATGGCCAATACCGCCAGATAGCCCCCTGAACAAGCCCAACCACTGCGATCGATGCGGTAAATTCGAAAAGGAGGGGGTTAAGGATTGGCTGCAGATGAAAAAATAACCTCGACCCGGGAGCCCAACCGGCCTGTGGTACAGACGCAACAACCGCAACACCCCACCGAAAAGCGATCATCACCATTACCTTTTATCATCACCTTCATCATCATGATCAGTTTTTGGCTGATCTTTTCGGGTAAATTCGATCTGTTTCATCTATCATTGGGGGTCATTTCATGCCTGCTGGTAACATTTTTTTCCAGTGATCTGCTTTTTCCCACCGGATTGAAAACAGACTTTCTATCCTGTTGGATCAGGTTTGCTGGGTATGTTCCCTGGTTACTCTATCAGATTTTCCTTGCCAACCTGTACCTGCTCCGTTTGTCATTTCATCCCCGGATGATGGAGTTGATCGATCCTCATATTATTGAATTTGACAGTCGTCTGCAAAGCGACATCTCCAGGACAACTTTTGCCAATTCAATCACATTAACCCCGGGAACCATAACTGTAAATGTCTCTGTAATGGGCCGGTTCACGGTGCATTGCATCGATGCTCACTCGGGTGAACCGCTGCCAGGTAAAATGGAGCATCAAATCGCCCGTGTATTCAAGGAATAATGGAACACGTTTTTTTATATGCCGGCCTGTACCTGTGTTTACTGATGTTTCTGTCCCTCTATCGGGCGGTAGTTGGTCCGACGATCCTGGACCGTTTAATCGGCGTTAATGCCATCGGCAGCAAAACCACCACGCTCCTGATTCTGATCGGACTGATGTATCACCGGGTGGACATGTTCGTTGACATTGCCCTGGCCTATGCCATGTTGAATTTCATCGCCGTACTGGCGGCTTCAAGATATTTTCAGAAACGAAAAGGCTTGTATGATGAAAGCACAGATCAAAAGGGAGACAAAGCTTAATGAACGTTTTCTTTACACTTCTTTTGATAGGCGGTCTGATCTTTTTTACCGGTGGCACCTTAGGTATTCTCCGATTCCCGGATTTTTATTCCCGACTGCATCCGGCCGGTAAACTCGATACCTTCGGATTGGTGACTACCATCGGCACCCTAGCCTTATATATCGCCTTTTCGCAAGGAGCGTTTTTAACGGCCTTGAAAATCGGCCTGATTCTTGTGTTCGTCTTTATAACGAGTCCGACGGCTACCCATGCCATTGTCGATGCCGGTGTCAGGGCCGGTTTGAAGCCGTGGACAAAACCACCCGCGGGAAAGGGTTAGGCATGATCTGGCAGATTGAAATTGTTATCCTAATCATCGTAATCATCCTTGCTATCGGTGCTCTATCCGTCAAAGATTTACTGGGTGCGGCCATCTTGTTCGGAGCCTATAGTTTTATGATGTGTCTGTTGTGGGCCATTATGGGCGCGGTTGACGTGGCTTTCACCGAAGCGTCGGTAGGGGCCGGTGTTAGTACCGTACTGTTTGTCGCCGCCGTGTTCCGCACATCGAGGAGGACCGAAGATTGAAGATAGGCGGTCTGATTCTGGTTGTCATCCTGGGAAGCGTGCTGATCTACGGCTCACTTGAATTTCCGCCGTGGGGTGATCCGGTGTCTCCGGCGAGCAGTCATCTGTCTCCGTACTATATCGAAACGTCCGTGGAAGATACTTCCGTTCCGAATCTGGTCACCGCCGTTTTGGCCGATTACCGTGGATACGATACCATGTTCGAGACCATCGTCATTTTCACGGCCGGTATCGGCTGTATCTTTCTGTTGCGAATTTTTCGAAAGGAGGAAACGGGAACCAGGCTTTACCGTCATATTGCTACCGGCATCACGCTGCGTATCGAAAAGGGTGGCAAATTTCCAGAGACGTCGGCGGCATTTGAACGAATCGATTCGGTTTGGGTGCCGCATGATTTGATCGTTAAAACCACCTGTCGACTGATCGTGCCATTTATTCAGATTTTCGGGTTGTACGTCATCGCCCACGGTCACCACAGCCCCGGTGGTGGCTTTCAAGGTGGCGTCATCCTGGGTGCCGCCATGATTCTCTATGCCGTTGCATTCAATCTGCGATCGGCCATCCAGCGGATGGGTGAGCGTTTAACCGTTATGTTGAGTACCCTCGGCGTTTTTATCTATGCCGGTACGGGAGTGTTGTGCATGCTTTTAGGGTTTAACTACCTTGATTATAGTGCACTGGCCAGTTTGCTGGGCGTCGATCCGGTGACGGCCCATTCCCACGGGATCCTGATCGTTGAAATAGGCGTCGGCATCGCCGTTATGGCCGTCATGGTAACCCTGTACTACAACCTGGCCTCGGCCGGAAAACATGACGAGGGGTTGTAGCCATGGATGCGCTCTTTAACATTCTGATTTCAAGGGCGAACTACTGGGTATATATTGTCCTGATGATGATCGGTCTTTACGGCATCATTGCCAAGAAGAACCTGGTCAAGAAAATCATCGGCATGAATATCCTTCAAACTGCTGTTATCCTTTTTTATATATCTATCGGTGCCAAAAAAAACGCAACGATCCCCATTATCGAGCATGGGCATGATACCGCCCATTCGGCTGCAACGGCCACCCTTTATATCAATCCGTTGCCCCATGTACTGATGCTGACCGCCATCGTTGTGGCTGTGGCTACGCTAGGGGTGGCCCTGACACTGGTGATCAAGATCCATCAGCAGTATCACACGCTGGAAGAAAACGAGATATTGGAGAAGATCCGGGAAAAATAATAATCCGCTAAAGGAATGATCATGATATCCAGGGAAACGCTGAAACAAATCGTCATGATGAAATACTTAAGCCATGACATGCTCGATGAGCTGGTTCCGATCACTGAATTACTCCAGTACGATGAGAAAGAGTTCATATTTCACCAAGGAGATAAAGCCGACCGTTATTATTTTGTTCTCCAGGGGAAGGTATTGTTGGAACAGCGAATTTCCCCGGCGATAACTATTTCCTTAAGTGCAGTAAAACCGGGATACTCGGTCGGTTGGTCGGCCATGTTGGATGAAGCAGAGGAGTATTATAGCAGTGATGCCATCTGCGCGGAACCGACACAGCTACTATCGTTTCGGGCGGATAAATTGAAAGCACTTTTCGAAAAGGATTATCATTTGGGATACATCATGAGTCGCCGGCTGCTGCATGTCGTTAAAAAGCGTTACGATATCCGCACGGAGCAGTTCCTCAAAGTGATCCGGCACCATCCGGACATCGGAAACCTGCTGCAACAGGAAAATAGCGACACCTGATCGTTTACATTAACCGGAAAAACTAAATGGTGAACCAATTCCCGGCCATTATCGTTGTCGCTCCACTGATCGCCTCGTTTTTTATCTTTTTCTTCGGTTGGAAGAATAAACAGCTGGCATTCCCTCTGGCGATGGTGGGGCTGACGGTTTGTGCAGTGGCGGCAGTGGGTATTTTTGATGCAGTCGTCGATCTGGGACCGATCCAATATCGCCTCGGGGGTTGGCCGCCACCCTGGGGTATTGAACTTCGGGTCGATCACCTGACTGTCTTTATGCTGGTCCTGATTTCCTCGCTGGGATGGCTGACGGCCGTTTATGCCCAGAAAAGTGTTGCCCGGGAACTGCCCGATAAGATAGCCCTGTTCTGGACCCTTTACTTGCTTTTGATGACCGGGCTGCTGGGAATAATCATTACCGGTGATATGTTCAACCTTTTCGTTCTTCTCGAAGTCGCCTCTCTGACCGGTTACACGCTGGTTGCCATCGGAAGGGGGAAAGCCCCCATCGTCAGCTTACGTTACCTCATTATTGGTACCATCGGCGCGTCGTTCTACCTGATAGGAATCGGCTATTTATACATCGCCACCGGTTCGCTGAATATGGAAGATTTGCGCATGCTATTGCCGGACCTGTATGGTTCAAGGGTTGTCCAGACGGCTTTCGTTTTTATCTTCATTGGATTTGCCATTAAAATCGCCTTGTTTCCGCTGCATAGCTGGCAACCGGATGCATACACTTATGCCCCATCGGCCGTCAGCGTGATTATCTCCACCGCCGTAGCCAAAACATTTGTCTACGCCCTCATACGCATCCTTTTTTCTGTATTCACATTGGGTTTTATCAAGGAAATCTTACCCGTATTCGGGATCATCTGCTGGGTGGCCGCCGTGGCCATGATCATCGGCTCTATTTTCGCGATCAATCAATACAATCTCAAACGAATGCTGGCCTACTCCAGTATTGCCAACGTGGGCTATATCATTCTGGCTGTTGCCCTGGCCCCATCATCCTCGCTGGGATTGACACCGGCCGTCATGCACATACTGAATCACGCGGTGATCAAAGGCTGCATGTTCATGACCGCCTGCGGCTTCATTTACCGATACGACTTGTGGGATATTCGCCAATTTGCCGGTCTCGGTCGGCGTATGCCCTATACGAGCCTGGCGATGATCCTGGCTGCCCTGGCAATGATCGGAATGCCGCCCGGGGCCGGATTCGTTACCAAATGGTACCTGATCCAGGCTGCGCTTGAAGCTCGCGGGTACGTGTTCGTGGCCATAATTTTTGCCAGCACGCTTCTGATGATCGTATACTTCTGGCGTGTCATCGAAATCATGTACATCCGTAGCGAGAAAGAAACCACTCTTCTTCCCGGGAACCCCGGGATAAATGAAATACCGGCAAGCATGCTGATACCCGGATTATTGCTGGGGATTCTGTCGTTTGTTTTCGGTATCGTGTGGATATCCGGAACCCTCCATCCTCTGCTTGGAGCGATCAATGCCGGGTTCGGACTGGGATGGCGGCCATGAGTCCGGTTATCACCTCATTCCGGCCGCTATTAGCGCTTGCTTTCCCTTTCGGGTGTGCCCTGCTTATTTTCTTCTTTCGCCACCGGCCCAACATCAGGGAAGGCTGTACGCTCATCGCCGCTGTCATCCAGTTTGCCGTGATTATATCCATGGCGCCGATCATCCTGGATGGAAAGGTTATCGTCAGCCACATTATCACCATTACCGCCGGCCTAGAAATCGGATATCAAGTGGACGCCTTCGGGCTGATATTTGCGATTACATCTTCCTTTCTATGGATTCTGGTTTCGATTTATTCCGTTGGCTACATGCGTGCGCTGGATGAACATGCTCAGACCCGGTATTATTTTATGTTCGCGCTGGCAATCTTTTCCGCCGTGAGCATTGCATTTTCCGCCAACCTGGTAACGTTTTACATCTTTTACGAAGCCTTAACCCTCTCAACATACTGGCTGGTTGCACACCATGAAGATGAGGAAGCGTTTGCGGCCACCCGAAAATATTTAGCTTATCTGCTTGCTTCCGGATGGTTTTTGTTCGCCGCCGTTGTGATGACCTATGCCCTTGCCGGCACCACTGCTTTTACCGAAGGGGGGATTCTTTCCGGGGATACGGCATCTCCCGGTACCCTGATATTATTGTTCTTGCTGTTTGCCCTGGGTTCAATGAAAGCGGCATGGATGCCGTTTCACTCCTGGTTGCCGGCGGCCATGGTGGCCCCGACACCGGTCAGTTCCTTGCTTCATGCGGTTGCGGTCGTCAAAGCCGGGGTATTCGGATTCGTACGGATCGTCTGCTATGTCTTTGGCGTTGATCTAATGCAGGCGCTCGGTCTTGGCCTCATGCTTGGCGCGGTGGCTTCCTTTACCATGATCGTCGGATCTTTTTTTGCCATCGGCGAGGATAACCTCAAACGGCGCCTCGCTTTCTCAACCATCAGTCAGCTCTCTTACATTCTTTTTGGGGCGGCGCTTCTCAGTTCGTACGGGGTAAAGGGGGCCATGATTCACATCCCGTTTCATGGATTTATGAAAATCACCCTCTTTTTATGCGCCGGGGCGGTGATGGTTATCACCGGTAAAAAACAGATCAGCCAGATGGCTGGTATCGGGCGACGGATGCCGATCACCATGGTTGCCTTTACCATTGGCGCGGTAGGCATGGCCGGTGCGCCGCCGGTAGCTGGTTTTATCAGCAAATGGTATTTGTGTCTGGGGGCCGTGCAAACCGGTTATCTCATTTTTCTGGTCGTTATCCTGACCAGCTCCTTGCTGGATGTCATCTATTTCTTCCCCATTGTCAAAACAGCCTTTTTTGATAAGGCGGCGGTTATAAAAGAATCGAATGATGTCGTCGGCATTGGCAGCGAAAGGGAGCGGCCGTTGTATCTGTTTATGGTCATTCCGCTTGTCATTACGGCCATATTTTCCATCGTATTCTGCTTCTTCCCCGGAACGTTTTACATTATCGATCTGGCGGACCTGGCGATCGGGGGGTTGTTTCCGTAAACATGGGATGATCAATGCAACAAAAATAGCTTATTAAAAAGGGATAAAAATGGGAGAAATCACCATAGAGGGAGATGAAGTGGTCTATCAGCAGGCGGATGGTGAAATTACCGCCTGGTTGACCGATTTCGAGGAAAAAATGGAACTGGCCCATGAAGGCTCACCGGTATTTAAAAAGATCTTTTATCTGCTAGTGGCCGGTGGAATTTTCTATCTCTCTCTGATTTTCATCTTCTATAAGTAAGGAAAGATTAATGAGACCCAAAAAAGAACTGACGTTTCTTGACTCTAAAAAAAACCAACTGAGGGTGAGGACATATTTTTATGTGTCGCTGGTGGTTTTACTGATTGTTGACTTCTTTCTACACAAACACGTTCATTTTTCATGGGAGAACGCGCCTTGTTTTTACGCGGTATACGGTTTTGTCGCTTGTGTCAGCCTCATTTTCGTGGCCAAACTCCTGCGGCTGCTGGTCAAGCGAAGGGAAAATTACTATGATTAGTACCCTTCCACCAGCGGTGATCTTTATCGCCGGGGCCGTGTTCGTCCCAATTTTCAGGGGACGCGGTAAGTTGTTGTATCTGCTGGCCCTACCGGTTATTGCGGGGATGGACTTGGTGTATCTCCCCACAGGTCAATCCTCGGCCACGACGTTTCTTGATTATTCATTGATTTTTTGCCGGGTGGATCGACTTAGCCTGGCCTTTGGATATGTATTTGTTCTCATCGCGTTTATCGGGACGATCTATTCACTGCACGTCAAGGACAACCTTCAGCATATGGCTGCATTGTGCTACGCCGGAGGGGCGTTGGGCGTCACTTTTTCGGGAGATTTGTTCTCACTATATCTTTTCTGGGAAATCATGGCCCTCGCATCGGTGGTTTTGCTGTTGGCGCGGAGGACGGAAGATTCACGCAAAGCGGCGTTCCGCTATTTTATGTGGCATTTTTTCGGTGGGCTCTGTCTGCTGGCCGGTATTATTTTGTTTGTCATCACCCGGGGAACCACCGAATTTAATTATATCGGCCTGACTGATTCGGCTTCCCTGATGATTTTTATTGGATTTTGTCTGAATGCCGCTGTCTTTCCGTTTCATGCCTGGCTGCCGGATGCGTATCCCCGGGCAACCGTTACGGGAGCGGTTTTCATGAGCGCCTTGACGACCAAAAGCGCCGTCTACATCCTGGCCCGGACGTTTCCCGGAAATGACATTCTCCTCTGGGCAGGGGCTTTTATGACCTGTTTTCCGATTTTTTATGCAGTTATCGTCAATGATATGCGCCGGGTGCTGGCCTACAGTCTCATTAATCAGGTCGGGTTCATGGTTTGCGGTATCGGTATCGGCAGCCAGTTGGCCATCAACGGCGTGGTCGCCCATGCCTTTTGTCACATTATCTATAAAGCGCTGTTATTCATGTCTACCGGCGCGGTTCTGCACATGACCGGAAAGATCAGAGGAACCGATCTGGGCGGATTATATAAAACCATGCCCTTCACAGCGGTGTGTTGTATGGTCGGGGCTGCTTCCATTTCTGCTTTCCCCCTGTTTAGTGGTTTCGTCAGCAAGTCGTTGACCGTGGCTGCCGTAGCCGAGTCGCATCATGTCATTGTCTGGTTTATGCTGCTTTTCGCTTCGGCCGGTGTATTCCATCATGCCGGCATCAAGGTGCCTTTTTTTGTGTTTTTTGGCCATGACTCGGGCATACGAAGCAAGGAACCGCCCATTAACATGCGCATTGCGATGGGAATGGCCGCTTTCATCTGCATTTTTTTGGGCGTTTATCCGGCCCCCTTGTATCAAATTTTGCCCTATCCGGTCGATTTCCATCCTTACACAGCCTTTCACGTGGTGGGGATGTTGCAACTCCTGATGTTCGGCGCCTTGGCGTTTACCATGCTGATCCTTTCCGGGTTTTACCCGGCGGAACAGCGGGCCGTGAACCTCGACACGGACTGGTTTATCCGGCTGCCGGGGCGGGCGTTTGTCCGCTTCTGTCACAAACCGCTCCAGGCGATTGCGGAGGTGGCGACCGGATGGGCAAAATCGACCGTGGCCGCATTTAAATCGGCTCCGTCCCGTTCTGTGGAGATTGAGAAACGGATGGATTGGATTTTTCACACCCTACTGGTCGGATTGCCGGAGCGGGTTTCGCAGGTCGTTCAACCACTGAAGACCGAAAAGTCTGAACTGTCATGGAATGTCACCTATATATTGATACCGTTTATCCTGTTACTCCTGGCTATATTGTTCGTGTTCAAGTGATGGGTTAGTGTTTATAATGCCTTATCTGCTGCTCCAAACCGTGCTTGTGCCGTTGGCGGCTGCGATGGTGGTCATGCTGACACGATCCCGCAAGGGATTTCTGTTCGGCGGGATCACCATTGCGTCGCTATTTTATACCATGGTGCTCCTGGTCATCGCCGGATTCCGATTGTACACCGAAGGCCACATCTTCGAGCAGTATACGCTTGGACCGGACGTGAGCCTGAACCTCCTGGCCGATGGATTGAGCCTCCCCGTGGGGCTGATCATCAATCTTATCTGTATCGCCCTTGCCTGTTATTCGTTGCACTACGTCGAGCACAGAATCGACATCATCTATCCCGAGGCCGATGCGCACACCCGGAGCTTGTACTTCAAACGGTTTTTCTTTCTTTACCTGTTTTTTCCGGCCGGATTCATGGGAGTGGCTTTCAGCACGAACCTGATCGCCGTATATCTGTTTCTCGAATTGTTGACCATCATACCTCTCTACTTCATCATGGCCCAGTTCGGCTATTCAGATTATATCACCCGATACAAAGTGGCTTTGATGTGCCTTTTCTGGGGTGTTGCCGGAGCCACCCTGTTTTTAATCGGCATTGTCTTGGGGTACACTCAGATCGGCAGCTTCGAAATTGCCGATTTGCCGAAACTGGCCGGTCGTCCACAGACATTCTGGGTGGCTTTGCTGATTCTGACGGGGCTGGCCACGAAACTGGCCATCATTCCGCTGCATGTCTGGATGCCTTGGGTGCATGCCGAACACCCCACCTGTATTGCCGGTTTGCTGGCCATTTATGCCAACATCGCTGCCTACGTGGCCGTACGTGTGCTGATCCTGCCGCTAACTGCGGACATGCAGGTGTTTTCGTTGCCGCTGATGATCTTGGCCATGGTGACCATGGTATACGGGGGCTTTCTGACGCTGGCCCAAACTGATGCCAAGCGATTCTGCGCCTGTTCGACCATCAGTCAGATATCCTATTCGGTATTCGGAATCGCCGCCATGAACCAGGTGGGCGTGCAGGGCGGCATGTTCTATTTTCTCAGCCATATTCTCGGAAAGGCCATATTATTTTCAACGGCCGGGATCCTAGTTTATACAGTTGAAACCCGCGATATGCGCCAGATGGGGGGGCTCTGGCAAAAAATGCCGCTAACGGCTATTCTCTGGTTTGCAGCAGCCTTAATTCTATCAGCTCTTCCGCCCACCAGTGGGTTTGTCGGTAAGTGGTTTTTTTTTACGGGTGCTTTCCAAAAGGTGCAATCCAATCCTTTCGGCCTTGTTCTTGTAGTGGCAGCGGTCCTTTCAACCCTGATCACGCTGATCTATACCTTCCTGGCTGGCATTCGAATTTTCTTCGGGCCATTGAAATCCAACCCGGGGGATCACCCCATTAATGACCCACCCCTGACCATGAGCATACCCCTTTTTGTCTTGGCATTGATAGCCTTTGCATTGGGATTGTTTCCCCAGCCGATCCTAAACCTCTTGGGTACAGCGGTAGCTTCACTTTAGTTCCACCACAAATTTACTATTGAAATCCAGGGTATCAATAGCGGGGATGATGGAAAAATCCGATTTGGACAGATTATACCGATTTTCAAAAAACTGTTCCCAAAGATATCGGGGTCGGGATTGCTATCGAAATGAGTATCGAAAAATTTGTAGGATGTAGTGGTGGCCATTCATGGCTCCCGATACCGATTTCGATCCCGATGATTTATTCAATCGGAACGTTTTTGTGAAAGTTGCTATAGCAGCAAACCGGCGGATGGCTAATATCAAATTATGGCTTTTTTGATTAGGAGTCGAAACCCTGTTGGTGCGGAAAAATGATATCCATATATAAAATAATTTTCATTTACTTCTTGCCAAAGATTTAACGCGTTGATATAGGTATTTGGCAGTATCACTAACCATTTCATAGCATATACGACTTTCGTATCTTCAAAATAAGTATCATATCTTTTAATTTCAATCAGTTATTTGTGCATTGCTGGATTGGATGCTTCGATCACATCCTGTTGAACAGGGGTGATACACACGGAAAGCGTGCAACCCACGACCTGTCAGTGGAGCCAGATCTTTCAGTAAGTTAAATCAATTCAGATTAAAACGGATAGTCAATTCGTCGAGGGCGATCCTCCGCTTGGAGTGAGTTAATTACAAAAGAGCATCGTGTATCTTAAGAAAATTAATTTTCGTTCAGCGTCGATATGCCTGCTGATGCCTTGGCACAGGCGGGAATTGGGCTAAAAGAGCTTACATAAATGTTTCATGGTGGGGACAGGCTCTTAAGAAACATAAATTACCATTGAGCCTGCTTTCGTGCCTAATAATTAAACCACAAAAACGGAGGTAATGCCATGGATGTGACACGAAGGACGTTTATTCAAGTCACGGGTGCAACGGCCGCCGGTCTTGCCGTCAGTGGCCTGGGGTTTGACCTGACGCCCGTCAAAGCCCATGCCCAGATGCTCAAGACCAAGTATGCCCGGGAGACGACAACCATTTGCCCTTATTGTGCGGTGGGTTGCGGCGCCATCGTGCATACCAGTAAAAGAGGGGATGGCCGGGTCATTAATATCGAGGGCGATCCGGACCATGTCATCAACCGGGGGTCACTTTGTTCAAAGGGGGCTTCGCTAAAGCAATTGTCCGAGAATGCGAATCGGATCACCGAACCGATGTACCGGGCGCCGGGCGCCAAAGATTGGCAGCAGGTTTCCTGGGATTGGGCTTTAAGTGAAATCGCCCAACGGGTTCAAAAAACCAGAGATGCCAATTTTACAACCAAGAATGCCAAGGACCAGGTGGTCAACCGGACGACCGCTATCGCTTCAGTGGGCAGTGCGGCTCTGGACAATGAGGAATGCTGGATCTATCAGGCCATGCTACGTGCCATCGGGCTTGTCTACGTTGAGCATCAGGCCCGTATCTGACACAGCGCCACTGTTGCGGCTCTGGCAGAGTCGTTCGGACGCGGCGCGATGACCAATCACTGGATCGATATTAAAAACAGCGATTGCATTCTAATCATGGGGAGCAATGCGGCGGAGAATCACCCCGTCTCATTTAAATATGTAAGCGAGGCCCAGAAAAATGGGGCCAAGCTGATCAGTGTCGATCCCCGCTTTACGCGAACATCCGCTAAGGCCGATATCTACGCCGCACTACGCTCCGGCACGGATATCGCTTTCCTGGGCGGGATGATGAAGTACATCCTGGACAACAATCTTTACAACCAGGAGTATGTGGCGGCCTATACCAATGGGCCGTTTCTAGTGGCGGAATCGTTTAAATTCGAAGAGGGTCTGTTCTCCGGCTATGACAAGAAGAAACGTAAGTACGACAAGAGCCAGTGGGCCTTTCAAATGGATGAAAACGGTATCCCCAAAATGGATCGCAGCCTTAAGGATCCCCGGTGCGTCTTTCAGCTGTTGAAAAAGCATTTTTCCCGGTACAACCCAAAGCTGGTGTCGGAAATAACCGGTACGCCGGAAGCGGATCTCCTCGAGATCTATAAAACCTACGGTGCCACCGGTGAAAAGGGAAGGGCGGCCACCATCATGTATGCCATGGGATGGACTCAGCACACGGTGGGAACCCAGAACATTCGGACCATGGCCATCATTCAGCTTCTGCTGGGCAACATGGGCGTGGCCGGTGGGGGTGTCAATGCCCTGCGCGGAGAGTCGAATGTCCAGGGTTCCACCGACCACTGTTTGTTGTGGCACATCTGGCCGGGTTATCTGAAGACGCCCCGGGCTTCCAACGTTTCGCTGGCCGCCTACAACGAAAAATGGACGCCCAAAAGCAACGATCCCTTAAGTGCCAATTGGTGGCAAAATTACCCGAAATATTCGGTGAGCCTGCTTAAATCGTTTTTTGGCGAAAACGCCACCGCGGAAAACGATTTCGGGTATGACTGGTTGCCCAAAGTTGATGACGGCAAGGCATACTCGTGGCTCGACCTTTTTGACGAGATGTACAAGGGCACCATCAAGGGATTTTTCGCCTGGGGACAGAACCCGGCCTGCAGTAGTTCCAATGCCGGCAAGGTTCGCAAAGCCCTGGCCAAACTGGACTGGATGGTCAACGTCAACCTTTTTGACAATGAAACCGGCTCATTTTGGAACGGGCCCGATATGGACCCGGCGGCCATTAACACGGAAGTTTTCATGCTACCGGCAGCGGTATCCGTCGAAAAGGAAGGGAGTATCACCAACAGCGGCCGCTGGATGCAGTGGCGTTACCAGGGACCCAAACCATTAGGCAACAGCCGACCGGATGGTGAGATCATCCTGGAACTGGGTAATAAACTTAAGGAAGCGTATAAGAAAGGCGGCGTATTCCCCGAAGCCATTCAAAACCTCAAGTGGGATTATTTCACCGACGGACAATATGATCCCCACAAGGTGGCCAAGGAAATCAACGGTTACTTTGTCAAGGATGCCGAGGTGAACGGAAAGACCTTCCAAAAGGGTACCCTTGTGCCGAGTTTCGCCTATCTTCTGGCGGATGGATCCACATCGTCGGCAAACTGGCTCTACTGCAACAGCTATACGGAAAAGGGAAACATGGCCGCCCGGCGCAGCCAGAAAGACGCGCCCAACAACATCGGTCTTTATCCCGAATTTTCCTGGTGCTGGCCGGTGAACCGGCGAATCATCTATAACCGGGCTTCGGTGGACCTGAAAGGGCAACCCTGGGACGAGAAAGACTGGGTGATCAAGTTCGCGGGCGATTCGAAAGACGGCAAATATGTCTCGAAAAAATGGATCGGTGATGTGCCCGATGGCGGCTGGTATCCGCAGCAGAACCCCGATGGTTCTATGCGCGACGATGCGAAATACGCGTTCATCATGAGGAAGCACGGTCATGCCCAGATTTTCGGTCCGGGTCGAGCTGATGGGCCGTTCCCCGAACATTACGAACCGCTGGAGTGTCCGGTTGATAAAAATATGCTCAATCCTCAGCGGGTAAATCCTGCCGCCCCGGTGTACGATGCCGATACCGATGCCTTTGCCACCTGTGATCCGCGCTTTCCCTATGTCGCCACGACCTATCGTGTGTCCGAGCATTGGCAAACCGGCCTGATGACCCGCACCCAATCCTATTTATTGGAATTACAGCCCCAGATGTTTGTGGAGGTGAGCGAAGAACTTGCCAAGCTGAGGGGGATAGCGAATGGGGAACGGGTGATGGTATCCTCGGCCCGGGGGAAGGTTGAATGCACGGCCATCGTCACCAAGCGGTTTACACCGTTTAAGGTGGCCGGCGCCACGGTCCACCAGGTGGGGATGCCGTGGAACTATGGCTGGCGCTGGCCCGTGACCGGAAAAGAAGACAGCGCCAATCTGCTGACGCCATCCGCCGGTGATGCCAACACCCGCATACCTGAAACCAAGGCCTTCATGGTCAATGTCGCCAAGATATAAAGGAGGTGATCTAAATGAGTAAGTCATTTTTTATTGATACGACACTCTGCATGGGTTGCAGAGGGTGCCAGGTCGCCTGCAAGCAGTGGCACGACCTGCCGGCGGAAGAAACCCAGAATCTCGGCACGTACCAGAATCCGCAGGATCTCTCCTTTGATACCTACAAGCTGGTTCAGATGCGTGAAGCGGTCATTGACGGCAAGCTGAACTGGTTGTTTTTTCCGGAGCAGTGCCGCCATTGTGTGGAAGCACCCTGCCTTGAAACCGCGGGGGAACCCTCGGCCATCTTTCAGGATGCGGCCACCGGCGCAATCATCTACACGGCCATTACCCGAAATTTAAACGTAGACGAAATCATTGAATCCTGCCCGTATAATATCCCGCGAAAGGCCGAGGACGGCACCCTGGCCAAATGCGACATGTGCCTTGACCGGGTTCAAAACGGGCTGCTGCCGGCCTGTGTCAAGACATGTCCGACCGGGGCCATGAATTTTGGTGAAAGAGATGAGATGGTCGCCATGGCCAAGGAACGGTTGGCTATCGTGAAGAAAAGTTATTCCGGAGCCGTCTTACTCGATGTCGATTCGGTAAACGTGATCTATCTGACCGCGCATGCCCCGAATCTTTACCACGAGTTTGCCGTGGCTTCGAATGCGACCCTACCGATCACCCGCCAGGTGGCCTTAAGGCGGATGTTCCGGCCGGTGACAAATCGCGTATCTCGATTTATTTAGGAGAGATCGTACCTTTGAGCTTGAAAACAGGGGGATGGGGCTGATATCCTTTCCCCCTGTTTCTTTTTTATTTTACCCATACCAAATCACTGTATAAATCTCCTTGAAGGTGTAATCAGAGTCGGATTCTTTAGATTAATATTTTTACCTGGATCTAATGACATATTTTTCAATTCTCTTAATTCAAGGATAGGTCAAAACAGGTAAGGAGATCAATATGGCCGGAACCATGACAGGGACCACTGAGCAAATTAACCAAGCGATTGAAAAATTAAAACACCTCCGGCCGGCCTATGCGGATATCCTCGATTTTTACGGCCGACTGTGCCATGCTCAGGAGAGTTCAAAAGCGAACATTTCTATCGACCCCATCCATATTTCTGAAACGGCTCTCGTCCAGAAACGTGAAGCCCACTTTCCGTTGATCCATATTTCCGATTTTGTCATCGACGAAACGGCAGCCCAAACTCTTTTCAAGGAGATTTGCGGAATGGCCCGGGAAGTGTCGGGGAAGATGGGCGATACCGCTGAATCGATTCTAGAAGTCATGGACAATGAGGAGATGGACTGGCCACGCCTTTTTTCAAGCCTGTTAAATGAAGACGATGAATATCTTCAAAGTTTGGTAAACGGATCGATAATTAATCGAGAGATCCTTGTAGCGCTTACCTATGCCAGTATTATTCCATCTATTGTCTTAAATACCAAACAGCTATCCACCTATATCGACAAGGACGCTTCCTGGGAAAAAGGATATTGCCCTATTTGCGGTCAAATGCCCGGTTTCGCCATACTTGAAGAGCCGGGCCAGCGATTCTTCATTTGCGGTTTCTGTCGGTACCAATGGTTGGCTCTCCGGCGTTTTTGCCCCTTTTGTGAAAACCGCAAAGAGAAGACATTGGCGTATTTTTACAGTGAGGCCGAAAAGGAATATCGAGTGGATTTGTGTGAAACTTGTGGCAAATACATAAAAACCTTGGACATACGAAACACCGAAAGGATAATCTATGTACCCTTGGAACAGGTAGCCACGCTGCACCTGGACATTAAGGCCAAGGAAAAGGGATTTGAAAGCGGGGTTGCGGTTTGATTTTATGAACTTATTGGAAACCTTTGGTACGGCTACGTGATGAATGCGAACAAAAAAACACCTTTTGGGCTTATCGTGTTGTTTCTGATTCTTCTGCTTCTGGGGATCAATTCCGGTGAAGTCGCGGTGGTTTTGGATAAGGCCACCAAAATTTGCCTAAGCTGCATGGGGCTCGGCTAATGCTGACTCTGCGGCGATGGATTCAAACCCTGGCCACGTTCTTAAGTAATGCCTATTGGCTGTTCCCGTTTAACCGCAACATCTATCAGGGCAACCTAAAATCGATCTGTGTACCGGGATTAAACTGTTATTCCTGCCCGGCGGCCACCGGCGCCTGCCCGCTGGGGGCTTTGCAGAATTTTATGGCCAGTTTGCGCCCAGGAATAAAGGCCGACCAGCACCATTTCGGCCTTTATGTGATCGGTTTTCTGGGCTTGACCGGAAGCCTGGTGGGGCGCATGCCCTGCGCCTGGGTATGCCCGTTCGGGTTTTTTCAGGAATTGATGAATAAAATTCCTTCCCCTAAATTTGAGATTCCCAAATTCGCCACCTATGTCAAATATATATTTCTGGCGCTCTTTATCTTTATCCTTCCGTTTTTGGTAGTTGATGAGTTCGGGTATGGCATAACCTGGTTTTGCCAGTTTGTGTGTCCGGCCGGTACCCTGGAAGCCGGGATTCCCATGCTCGTGTTAAAACCTGAACTCAAGGGGCTGATCGGCCTGCTGTTCTACAACAAACTGGTCATTCTGATCGTTTTTTTAGGATGGATGGTGGTGAGCCGCCGGCCGTTTTGCCGTGTGGCTTGTCCGTTGGGGGCGATTTATTCTCTTTTTAACAAACACAGCGTGTTCAGAATGAGCCACGATACGGAAAAATGCACACGTTGCCAGAGTTGTTATCAAAATTGCCCCATGGGAGTTAAGATTTATGAAGGCGCTAACCAGCACGATTGTATTCGTTGCCTTAAATGCATGCAGGAATCCTGCAAATTCGATGCGATTTCATATGAAATGGACGGTCCTGACATGGCTACCGGAAA
>Ga0316197_10001100_pt1 | contig 19244 bp, 16 predicted proteins | sample OudBiesiAoxic_MG_FD_204939 | JGI IMG/M metagenome (GOLD analysis project Ga0316197, IMG submission 204939) | Coastal sediment microbial communities from Oude Bieten Haven, Netherlands - site A oxic | ecosystem: Environmental > Aquatic > Marine > Coastal > Sediment | place: Netherlands... | reverse complement strand
TCGAGGAGGTTGACCCTGCCGACCACGGGGATCGCAACCTCATCCGGTGAAACGAACATCTCAGCCATGCCGGAAGCCTAGGAGGCGCCTCGAGCGACACGGACTCGTCGATGTGTGTTGCCCTTGGTCGACGCCGCTTGAGCGGTTCACTCCGTGGTCTCCCGCAGCAATCAGACCACCCGCCAACCGCCGCGACGATGCCAAGGAGTCATTGCCGCCGGGAAAACGATGGTGCGATGCTTCTGTGTGGAAGCGAGGCATTCGCCGGTCGATGGCGCGGACACCACCGGAAGGCTCGCCGCTCGCGTTCGGTCACGTCGGCAAGAATGTCTGCATGTGGCGTCGCGTTGTGCTTCGATAGCAAGCGAGAGGCGGTGGCTCAATGAATCAGTCCGGTCGTCCCCGCCGGGTAGAGGTGAGACCGATTCCGGCGAGTCGACGGGTCGTGACTTCGGCGTTGCGAGCCGGCCGACGGATCGCCCCGATTCACGGTCTGATCAGCGTGCATGTCACCGAGGCCCGGCGTCGCCTCGAGTCGGCTGAACCGCCACAGTCGTTCACGGCGTTCTTGGTGGCGTCTGTGGGTCGGGCGGCTGCTGCCCATCCCGAGGTGCACGCCTATCGGAATTGGCGGGGCCAACTGGTCCTCCACCACCACGTGGACATCGCTGTGCTCGTCGAAGTTCACACACCGGAAGGCTCGTTCCCCCTCGCCCACCTGGTCCATGATGCCGACCTGCGGTACGTCGACGATATCAGCCTCGAGATTCGGCGGGTCAAGAGCGACCTGACGTCGAGTCGGAGTGGTCGAATGCTCGCTCAGGTAACGCCGGTCGCCGCCAAGATCCCCGGTGCGGTTCCGGTGTTCTACCGGTTGATGGCACGGTCGGTCCGGCTGCGTCGTATGACGGGCACCGTGGCCGTTACCTCGGTTGGGATGTTTGCCGGGGGCGACGGCTTCGGGATCGGGTTTCCAACGGTGCTCACGCTCAGTGTGCTGGTCGGTGGGTTGAGCGAGCGCCCCCGGGTCGTAGACGGCCAGGTCGAAGTTCGCCAAGTGCTCGATCTGACGGTCACGGTCGACCACAACGTCGTCGACGGAGCTCCGGCGGCTCGATTCGTGGCAGACATGCGGCGGCTGATCGAAACGGCGGAAGTCCTTCAATAGGGTGCATCACCCGGGTCTCGGCATGATCTGGCATTGTCAGGGGGGACGAAACGGCTGTGGGCCACACCGCGAGAGGGTGTGGCCCACAGGTCGTGCGGGGTGGAGGATGCCGCTAGTTGCCGTGCGGGTCCAGGATGCGGCCTTCGACGGGATAGGGTTGATCGCCGCGAAACGTCATCTTCATCTTCATGCCGGCGAAATCGCCGGTACCGTGCGCAACGGCCTTGTAGTACGCAACGCCGTTGATCATCTTTCCTTGCCATCTACCTACCCAGGTACCCTCCCCGGAGTCGTTGTCGACAGCTGTCACGGACGTGCCGTGCATGGTCGCATTGACCGGTACGAGGAACCCGAATAGATCGAAGAATCCAGGGAACGGTTCGGTTGATTCCTTGATGATGATGGTTCCTGACACGGTCGTCTCACCAGTTGTCGGAAGGTACAACGTTGCCATATCCGGGAGAAAGCTCTCGTCGTGGTAGACGCTTTGGAAGTCGACCTTGACGACCGGCTTGGTCCAGTCGGCTGGGCCGAAGTTCGGCCCGTCGGTCTGGAGTGAGGTTCCGATGTACTCGGCGAATTCGGCCTTGGCCGTTGCTGCGGCGGGAAGCGCCAGCAGCGCCGCCATCAACCCGACCGCAAGAATGAGTGCGAATATCCTCTTCATCTGTTTCTCCTTGTCGTAGCCACCGTGCTCGTCGTGCCCCTCACCGGTCTCCATACGTCTCGGTCGCCCGATCGCTGGGCAGCGCATGGGCAGCAAGCGTTCCGTCTTTCAGGTGACCTGTGTCCATCCACCCCCTTTGGTGTTGATGTCTCGATGATGCGCCTCGGACCTCAAGAGAACCCAAAACCCTCACCCTGGTAGAGGATCGAACAGCCGCACGTGGGCGACAAGAGTGGGAAATCACCCGCCCACATCCGATTGGGTGGGATGACGAGGTTGGTTTTGCACGCTCCGGTTGGGCGGTGCTCGACGGCGAGCCTCGACTCCCGCGCCTGGTGTCGCCCCGCCCCAAGCGTCGCGACCCTGCAGCCCGTGCGGTCCAAGATATGGCGGGGAAACTCCCGTCCGCACGAGGCAGGGAGGCAACACCCATGAGCTGACGCTCGGACCGAGCCGACCCGCCCGCTTCCGGAAATCGGGGCGGTTGGATCCAATCCCACGGGCCGCACATCGGTGCCGATGTGGGCGGGCTCTTGAGCTCGTCTCATTGCCAAGTGGCCGACCGAGTGATCTAATGGATACGTGCCCACTGTTGTCACCGTCGTGGATATCGGCGCCACTCCTGAGACAGTCACATCGGTCCTCCTCGACGCGGAGGCGGCTCCACTCTGGACCCGAGGTTTGGCACGACTCGAACTAGTCCACGGTGTTGTCGGGGAGGCCGGGAGTGTGGGGTTGGCACACTATGTGGAAGGGCGACGGCGGTACACACTTCAGGACCGCCTCATCTCTGCGACCCCGAACCGCCGATACGTCTCGGAAGTCGCCGGCGGGGGTCTGAACGCGACCATCGAGACCTCGCTTGAACCGTTGGAGACCGGGACACGGATGACCGTCAGCTGGTCCGGACATGGAACGAACCCTGTGGCCCGCCTGACGCTTCCACTGCTGAGACCGCTCATCTCGCGGCGGTCCGAACAAGATCTCCATGCTCTCCGAGACCTCGTGGAATCGACTGACTCACGACCGGCACCGTGAGCGGTCAGTCCACTCTGAACGTCGCCGGCGATGTGGGCCGAGGTGGGCGGCCGAGGCGGACTCCGGTGTTCTGCACTCGTTGAGCGAGCATCGGCTGGAGAGAGGTACCGGAGTCATGCGTGGCGCTCGCATCGGTCGGTTGCTGCTGGCTGCAGGGTGGGTTGGCTTGGCGGGCTCGGATTGCTGATTGCGCAGAACCTCCTGTTGTGGTGGCTGATGGCGACGGGAGTCCTCGTTGTGAATGCTCTGCTGTCGGCTATCGATGAGAGTGGCATCCTCGACTGGCTAGCTCTGGCTGGATCAGTCGTGGTGTTGGGACTGGTACTTGCCGCTTGGGTCTCGATTCGCAGATCCTGAGGCTGCCATATCCGCCCGTCTGCACACCCAGATGCGGCGAGATGGGCGATCGTACATCGAGCGCCGTATGGGCCAACATTCACCGGCGGTTGCTCTGACCTGGGTTTGCCTGGGCTCCCCGACTCACGCGCCAGTGGTGCCCAAGATCGTGTCCACGAGCACTTCCTGGTCCTCGTCGCTGAGACCAAGGTGGGCTGAGTCCTCGAGGAATAGCTCGGTGGCGTCGAAGCCGTGTTCCTCCATCGCCCCGGCGAGCACCGTTGTGGCTTCCTCGATGTCCATGCAGCCGTCGTCGAGCGCATCAAATGCGTCGAGTCGTTCGCGGAACCAGCCGTCGGGATCTCGCACCCAGAACGTGCTGACGGCGTCGGTCACGCCGCATCTCGTGTAAGTGCGTTTGGCCCCGGCAGTGGTGACCAGGGTGACGGGCATGGTGGGGGCATCTGTGAGCCAGGTCCATGGAGTCGTGATCTCCAAGAGTTGCGGCAGGTCGTCCGCGTCTTCCATGTCGCCGCCCAGCAGCCAGTCACCTTCAACAAGGACCATGCGATCAGCGACGAATGGCGTCATCTCAACGGCGCAGTCATCGATCGGTGTCGCGTCGTGCACACCGACCATCGCTGCCGCGCTTGCTCCTCCTGAGTGCCCGAACAGCACCAACGTTTCGGGATCGGCTCCGAACTCGGCCGCGTTCGCGAGCGCATACGAGACGGCGCAACTCGCCCGGTCATTGTCGGCGGACCCGGTCTCCAGATCGGGAGACCCTCTACCCCGCCAGTTTGGGGCGAATACGACGGCGCCCCGTTCGGCAATCGCCGTCGCCAAGCTTGGGTAGTAGAGGGAGTGCTTCTCTACGTCCTCGCCATGGAAGAGCACAACGACCGGTCCACCCTTTGCTTCCGTCGAGTGGTAGACGTCGATGGCGGCGAGAGCCGAATCGTTGATTCGGTAGGAGAGGTCCGCCGCCACGTTCACCGACTCGGGTTCCTCACTCGTAGGCGTGATAGCGGCGGACGTCGCTGAAGTCGTGGCGGGGGTCGTCGTTGTAGTCGAAGATGGAGCTGCGGCGGTCGTGGTCGGAGAGGACGCATCGCTCGTTGTGTCTTCGCTTTGTGAACAACCACCGGCAACGAGTATGACGACGGTGATGAGTACGGACAATCGAAGCAACATGGTGCACCTCCACACACCTCTGTCCCCAGAGATGGAGAGACTCCGGCGGGCTACGGAATCGTTTGGATGGAATCGGTTGATGGCTGCCGTATACGGCATGAGACGGTGTCGAGTTCGCGCCATTCGGTGAAGCCCTTCATGGTGACGGACCATGCTCGCTCGATGGTTTCCTCGGCGATGTTCACGATCGCTACGGCGTGTGTTTCGGGTCTCGTTTGATCTTCGCCTCCGGCGAAACACTCGGTGATGAGGCGCCGGTCGGCTTCGATGTCGTGTCGGATGGCGTCGATGACCTCTGATTGGGCCGTTGGGAGACCGGGGTCGGTGACGGCCAGGAGCAGGGCGAACGCGACGGAGGCTCGGTGCATCGGAAGCTCATCGTCGTCGTAGCCGTTGGCCCATCGTTCGACGCTCCGGATCCGACCTTGGGTGTCAACGACTCGCTGATCCTCGCTCGCCGGTGGCGGCGCCAACAGCGATCCTGGGTTGTCGCCGTCGGCCGGCGGGTCGTAGAGGTCCATCCCCCAGGAGGCGGTGCTGACATACGTTCCGTCGGCCTCGAGCCAGTCGCGGGCGTCGCTGCGTTCGTCTGCACGAATGGATCTCGGGAGGATCGTACCGATGAGGTCGGATGCCTCCGTTCGGGTTGGCGTCGCCGTTGCGTCGACGGCCTCGTCGCCGAGAGAACTGGTCGGCGCGGTCCAGATCCGCCAGTCGTCTCCCGTCAAATCGGGATCCTGGGGCATCCCGGGGATGACCACCATCTGGTTGCGGCTCGGGTCGTGGATCATCCGCGCGGCGTTTCCGAGATCGCGTGCGGATCCAATCCGAGTCCAGGTATCGGTCTCGAGATCAAACGCGAGGACAACGCCGGCGCCGACCCCTCCTCGGATCCCTGAGTACTCAATGATCCGCTGTGATGAGGGTTCGTACGCAATTGACGTGGTCCAGACATCCTCGAACGGTCTTGTCCACAGTTTGAGGTCAGGGGGCCCGCCACGCCACGCACGCTGGCCCATGTCGAACACCTCGACGTGGGTACCTGCCGTGACGGCGAGAACGAGACCGGATGCCCCGTGTACGACGGCACTGCCGGGTATGTAGCCGCCGTCCCAGGGCATGCCATGTTCGCTGTAGTGCTCCCAATCGTCGGCCTCGTAGTCATATGCCCAGACTCCGTCGTTTCCGATGTAGACGACTCGGTCGGAGGCTTCGTGGTAGACGAGATCGTGCGACGTCGAAGGTTGCGGGGATCCCGGGGGAGCCATCTCCTCCCAGGTTTCGGTGAGGGGATCGAAGGCCCAGGTGTCGCCGTAGGGCGAGTCTCGACTATCGGACCCGCCGAACAGGATTACTCGATCCGACTGCCGGTCGTAGGCGATGGCATGGTTCATCCTCTTGGGCGGTCCAGAGATGTCGAGACGATCGGCGGTGAGTGTCTCGAGGTCGATCAATACGGTCTGATCGCTTCCCAGCATTTCGCGGTCTCGACCGTGCATCAAGACCTTGTCAACCGAATCCACATACACAACCGCGTGCTGAAGGCCCGAGGTGAGCCACATAGCGTTCCCTGACGGCGTCAGCTGCACAACACCGAACGGCTCGGCCGAAGCGGCCTGCGTTGGCGTTGTTGGCTCAATCGGTGTGACAAGACCGGCTGTGGTGGACACCGGCGATTCCGTCGCAGGTGGCGAATCCGTGTCCCGCGAACCGACGAGCAGCGGCACAACACCGATGGCGACTACAACCGCAGCGGCTGCGGCGGCAGCAACCCAGACCTTGGGTCGCTGGCGAATCGGGACAGGTGCGGGCGGCGGCAACTCATGCACGTTGCTCAACGCGGCGGCGACCTGATCAGCGGTCACCGGACCCTGACGTTCATCAACCTCTGTGAAGTAGGCGTCGAGGTGGCTCATCAGGTCACGAGTCACAGCATCACCCCCAGCTTCCGCCGCAGCCGCTTGAGCCCTCGTTCGGCGTGGGTCTGCACCGTTGCCTTCGAGACTCCGAGAAGGTCTGCAACCTCAGACATCGACCACTGGTAGCCGTACAACAACGCCACCACGATCCGCTGCTGCTCCGGCAACCCGCCAAAGGCGTCCGGTAGCCCAGGCTCGACCCACGGTTCACGATCCTGATCAGGCGACGGGAACCCGATCTTCTTCGACGGCATGCGCCGCGCCCGGTCGTACCCAACGCGATACAGATAGCCAGACGGGTTCTCCATGGCGGACACGCGATCCCAGTGCTCCCAGCCATACGCCAGCGCCTCCGCGGCGGCATCCTTGCCGCGCTCCATCCCAAAGACGGCGGTCAGCGATTGGCGCACCCTTGCCTCGTTCTCAGCTACGAACTCGGTGAACGAGTCGGCTTTGGCTTTGTCCACAAGCACAAGCCCTCACTTCGCTCTCACCCATACAAAGCAGGAACACCACCAATCGTAGGACACGAATCTCGGAGTGAGCCGACGAGTGTCCGGCTTCTTGGGAGTGCCTACGGTCGGGTCGGAGGACTCACCCCTGCTCTCTGCGGTACCGACGATCACCGCTTGCCGAACTCGTCGTTCGGGCGATCTGCGGGCCAAGCGAAGGACGATGCCCGATGAACGCATGCGTGCGGCATCGACCATCGTGTCGCAGAGCCGTGTGCAGCTACGCTCGCCCGATGATGACTGTGGCTCGGCTCGATGATCTCCGCCCCAACCGTCGGCGTTCGGCCGAGTTCATGAATCAGGTCGGAGAGGTTGCTGCAAACACGGTTGGCGAGGTTGTTCCCGCGATCGCGCGCGTTGAGCAGGCGGCGGCCAATGGACTGTGGTCTGTTGGGTATGTCGGCTACGAGGCTGCACCGGCGTTCGATCCGAATCTTGCGGTCCGGTCGCGTCCGCCAATCGGATTCCACGGCGACTTGCCACTTGTGTGGTTCGGATTCTTCGAGTCCCGCGTGCTGAACCCGAGACGTCGCGCCGATCTGGGCGACTACCAGATGTCTCGTTGGCGTTGGGTCGATGATCGCGATGCCTACGAACACGCGGTCGCCACCATTAGGGAGCACATCGCTGCGGGCGACACGTATCAGGCCAACTTCACCACTCGCTTGCGTGCCACCTTCTCTGGCGATCCGGTGGCGTTGTACCACAACCTCGCTGCGGCCCAGTCGGGCGGGTACGGCACCTACCTCGACACCGGCAGGTACTGGATCGTGAGTGCCTCTCCGGAACTGTTCTTCGACCGTCATCCCACGAACGGGAATCCAGACAGACTGGTCACCCGTCCAATGAAGGGCACCGCGCCGAGGGGGCGGTGGTCGGCCGAGGACCTGATCCGGTACGAGGAATTCAAGAATTCGGCGAAGGAACGCGCCGAGAACTTGATCATCGTGGACCTTCTCCGCAACGACATCGGTCGCATCGCCGACTTCGGCACTGTCGCGGTTGAAGAGCTGATGGCGATCGAGCGTTACGACACGGTCTGGCAGATGACCTCAACGATCGTTGGCGGCATCGATTCGTCAGCCCCATTGGTCGATTTGTTTGCCGCTCTGTTCCCCAGCGGTTCGGTTACCGGCGCTCCCAAGGTGCGATCGATGGAGGTGATCCGCGACCTCGAGACAGAACCCCGCGGTGTCTACACAGGGGCCATCGGGTTTGTCGCACCCGCTGGGGTTCCCGGCCCCAGTGCTTCTTTCAGCGTCGGCATCCGCACCGTCGTGATCGATGTGTTATCCGGTGACGCTGAGTACGGGATCGGAGGAGGGATCACCTTCGACTCTGATCCGAGTGCCGAGTACAAGGAGGCTGCCCTCAAGTCGAAGATCCTCACCCATGGCAGATCGGATTTCGAACTCATCGAGACGATGCGGTGGGGGCCCGGCAAGGGCTGGTACTGGCTGGACCTCCACCTCGACCGGCTGGAGTCCACTGCGGGCTACTTCGGGGTTCCGGTGCGTCGGCTGGGCATCGTCGCTGAACTCAACGCTGCGGTCGACGGTCGCGGGGAGTCGCGGGTGCGTCTTGCAGTCGACCGTCGCGGACGCTTCAGCGTCAGTGTGTGCCGGTTTGTCGAGGACGATCGACAACCTGTCGCGGTTGCCATTGATCGAGAACCGGTCGACACGTCGAGCCCATTCCTCTACCACAAGACCACGCGGAGGGAGGTCTACGAGGAGCGACTCGCGCGGCACCCGACCGCCGATGATGTGCTTCTGGTGAACGGACGCGGCGAGCTCACCGAATCAACGATCGCGAACGTCGCCGTCAAGGTCGCAGGGCAGTGGCGTACACCCCCGATGGAAGCCGGTTGCCTCCCGGGTGTCTACCGCCGGGTGCTTCTGGAGGAGGGCGAACTCGTCGAGCGACCGATCCGGCTGGATGATCTCGCCGCCAGCAGCGAAATCGCTCTCCTGAACTCGGTTCGGCTGTGGCGAGACGCTTTCTTGCTGAAGGACTCCGAGTAGCCCCGGCTGATGCTCGTGCTGAGCGTTCGTCTGGTCTCATGCGCGGCGAACAGCACCAAAGCCATGCATGCGCCGAGGAGCCATCGAACCTTCACCCGAGCCCTCCCCGAGCGTGGATGAATCGCCGCTCGCGACCCTCCCTCCCGCGTCACGGAAAGGGTGGGAGGTTGGTGGAGGCACGTTCTGCGGTTGAGCCGTCGCTGCTTGTGTTGTCGTGGACGAGGGTCACCCATCGACTTGTGGCACGAGAAGTTCGCCTGACATAGGCTGGGTGTTGGACATACCTCTACTGAGAAGTCCAGGGGATGCTGATGCAGCCTGAGGTCGCCGACCAACGGTTTCGAGAGATGTACCAAGCTACCGAACGCGACGTCCTGGCGTATTTCCTTCGCCGAACCGATGCGACCTCCGCTCGAGACGGTGCCGCCGAGACCTTCCTCGTGGCGTGGAGACGAATCGATGACGTGCCGGCAGGGGATGAGGCCTTGCCCTGGCTCTATGGTGTGGCGCGTCGAGTGCTCGCCAACCAGCGCCGGAGCCACAAGCGCTACGCCGCTCTCGGTCGGAAGCTGAGCGGCGTCGGCGTACCCGAGGATCCATCGCCGGAGGTGATCGTGCTGCGACGGTCTGAGGATCAGGAGATCCTCGATGCCGTGGAGCGGCTCCGCCCCGAGGACCAAGAGATTCTCCAGCTGGCGGTTTGGGAAGAGCTCCCCCACCGCCAGATCGCCGAGATGATCGGGACATCAGCTCACGCCGTCACCCAGCGGATCTATCGCATCACAAGGCAACTCGCGGGTGAGGTCGAACGGTCGAGTCCGGGCGCCGTCCCACGGGCTGGGCCGCCCCTATCCGAGGGAGGTGGCGGATCGTGAAACACCCCGAAGACATCATCGATCGCATGGCAGCCGCCAACCCGGTGCCCGACCTCGGCATGATCACGGACGGGCAGTTGGCTGAGCTCACGCTTCAGGTCGAACAAGGCCGAACGGCATCCGCTCGGACCAGAGAGCGTTCCATCGAAGCCCAGGAGCGTCGAGCATCCGGCAGAGCCGGTCGAGGTCCGAGATCGCGTTGGTTCAAGCCGGCTGTCGCTTTCGCATCGGCGTTGGTGGCCGTGTTGGCGGTCCTCGGCATCGTTGGGCTGCTGCGGCCCGATCCGGCGGCCGTGGTCGATGAGCCGGCGCCGAGCCTGACGACCGTTCCTTCTGCCACTTCGACCATGGCACCTGAGACTGCGACGGCACCGGTTGCCCCGCCGCCGGGCGCCTCCACTGCGTCGAGCGACCGAACCAATCGGATCAGGTCACTGACCGTGGCCGGCGACGAGAGCTTGTGGGCGGCGACCGCCGACGGGGTTGTCCGATGGGACCTGGATACGTTGACACCAATGGTCTACACCACCGACCACGGACTGCCATCCGGGGGCGCAGCGTTCGTCGAAGCGGGTCTCGACGGGAGCGTCTGGGCCGGCGGGGAAGGTTGGATAGCTCGATTCGACAGTGCGCTCACCACCTTCTCAGTTCCCGTTGACCACCCGCTCTATCAGGTGGCGGTCGGCCCCGATGGAACCGTGTGGGCCGCGTTCGAAACGGGCAGACTCGGGCGCTTCGACGGGTCCGAATGGCAGATGCTCGATGCCCCGGCGTTCGCCGAATCGCAGGACCCCTGGGCATCGGAGCTTGCCGTAGCTCCCGACGGGACCTTGTGGGTCGGGCTGTCCGACGAGTCCATGGGCGACCCTGAATCGTCCAACGTGAGCAGAGGCGTAGCGAGTTTCGACGGATCCGCGTGGACGGTCTACACCGCTGCCGACGGGTTCCCGCCGCGAGTGGGCAACCTGATTGCCGTTGCGCCGGACGGGACCGTCTGGGCGGGAGCAGCCGGATCGGTCGGGTCCGGCGGCTCTTCGGTCTCGGGCGGGGGAGCGGCCAGCTTCGACGGAACAGTTTGGACCGGCTACACCGTGGCCGACGGGCTTCCTTCGAACGATGTGGACGTGATGGTCGGTGCCGACGGATCGGTATGGGCCATCAACGTGTGGGGCGACGGTGTCGCCCGCTTTGACGGCACGGCCTGGATCCTGCACCCGGACGTGAACGGCTTCGGGGTTGTGGATGCCGACGGCACGTTCTGGGTGCCCTCCGAGGAAGCCGGCGGCGGGATTGTCGGCCATGACGGTGCGCAGACGACTCGGCTCTCGGTACCGGTCGATGAATCGACGGCCGTGACCTCGACAACTACGGTCGTTGCGGCAGCCGGGGATTGGAACCCGCTCCTCGCCACCACACGTGCCAGACCTGCGGTGGTGGCTGCCACCTGCCCCACGGGAGCCGATCCCGATGTTGCTGGATCGGCGATCCAGGATCGGCCCGCGGGCGGATGGGCCGGTCTACTCGCCGGCGCTTTCGACAACCGCACCGGTCGCATCGTCTACCTCGACGAGGCTCGCGAGACATGGACCTTCGACGTGTGCACGAACACGTGGCGGCAGATGAGTCCAACGGGGGAGGTGCCCTTCGAACTGAGTGGGGGCCTGGTCTACGACGTCGACTCCGACGTGACCGTCGCCTTCGGCTACGGCGGAATCTCGGTCTACGACGCAGGCGCCAACACCTGGACCTGGCAGGACCACAATCCCATCGGACAGTTCCCTCCAAGCGGTGCCGTGTACGACCCCGTTTCGGGCCTCATCGTCACAACCGTTCTGACCGACAGCTATCTGGATGCCTGGGCCTACGACGCAGAGACAAACAGCTGGGCGCTGATCGGGCGCCTCTGGGAAGGGGGAGAGGACTACGTCTGGTTTGAGCTCCTCGGTTACTCGGGAGAGGTCGACCGTCTTGTCTTCGCCTCCCTCGACAACGTCACCGCCCTGGTTGACCCCCGCACGGGTACGAAGACCATCATCGAGACTCCAACTCCCGCCATTTCTTTCGGGTGGCCGAAAGCGCAGTACGGCCAGGCTGCCGACTCGACCTTTGTCGCAGAGGGTGTCTGGGTGGGTGGCGGGATGTTCGATACGCAATTCCCCGACCAAATCTGTGGCTTCGACATTGACACCTCAACGTGGACGTTGTGTCTCCCAATGCCCGGCGGCTCGAAGTACGCGGCGTTCGCCGCGATGGTCGACGACCCGATCAACGACCGACTCGTCCTCGTGCACGGTGTCTATGGGAACTTCTGGGGGCTTTCGGATGACGGCGTGTGGGCGGTCGCTCTCGACACCGGCGAGACCATCGAACTCCTGGCCCCTGGCGAGAGGCAAGAACGGACCGGTCCGTCGTAGGGGCGGCGTCATTTCCCGCGAATCGCTCCGCTAGCCGGCCGTACTTCTGGCGCCGGGAGCTATCTGGGCGTTACGCGGTCGTTCCATCGCTCATGGTGCCCCCCGGTTGAGTGAAGTTGCTTCCCTGGCTGGAGTACGTAGCTGGCAGGTGCAAGAACTTGGAGTACGTTCTGATCGTCCATGAGACGGGGCCGCGGAAGAAGTAGGCCTCGGGCACCGCGATCTCGTCGATGTCCTTCTTGTACTTCTCGGCAGTGCCCTTTGACAGATGGAACTTCAGTTCGTCGCTGGTTTCGAACACCTCGTGGATGATCAAGGCGTCCTCGCCGACGACCTGGTACACCTCGAACCTGAGCAGACCCTTCTCCATCGAGTATGCGTCGGTGCCGACGCGCTGCCACCAGTGCTTGAGGTCGTCCAGGCAGGTAGAGACGCCCGGCTTGCACGTCCACTTGGCGGTGACCATGATCGCCGTCTGTCTTTCGGGGCGCCGGTATCCCTCTTTGACATACCCGAACAGCAACTCTCCAAACGCCGCAGGCACGTTCTTCGCCAACATGGCTTCCCTGACGGGAGCGGGCACGCTGACTCCACGAACGATGTGCAACTGAGGTTTGGCGACCTTGGTGAGCGCCCCCATGTGCTGGGTGGCGGTCGTGGAGAAGTAGTGGATGACGGCGTCAGGGTCTTTGAAGACGTGGTGAACGAGTACGGCGTCTTCACCAACAGCGTGATTGATCTCCGTTGACAGCACCCCAGCGTCGCGTTTGGCACCGGTGTGGATGTCTTCCCACTCGGCGAGCATCTCGTTCGACTCCGCGGATTTCCTGAATCGTCCACCTTGTTTCGTGGGGATCCATTTGCCGGTGACGCTGATCTCCTGCCCGATCTTGGACGGCTCGGCGAGGAACGGCGGCAGGGGTTCTCTGGTCTGTGTGATGGTCTCACTCCCTTGGGGTCGAACGGTGGCGGCGTCTGCAGTTTGTGTATCGCCCATCCGCATCCTTGCACGTCACACCACGATGCGGGCAACGAGTATGAGCCCGAACTCCGAATTCCCCGCTCCTTGGCGATTCGACGCTGCTGCCGCAGGCCCGGCATGCAGGACCGGTCACTGCTCATTCGCCGTCGTACGCGCAGTCCACGCCGGCGCTGATAGCCACGGATTCTGCGTCGTCAGCCGGTTGCGTGGTCAGGCCCGTGTCGAAGCACAGGAAGCCGAACTCGGCGTTGCCGGCTTCGAGCACCCAGATCCCTGCAAGGGTCGATTGAACCCAGCCGTATTGGTCGAGTCCAACGTCTGGCCGGTAGCCGCTCACTGCGGTGACCACCTCTCCGATCGTGCTCCCTACGGTGATGCCGTCCATGACCGTGAAGATCCCACTCGGAGAGCCGGCATACGAGTGTGAGACGAAATGGCGGACGGCGCCCTCTCCGGGAATCTCAGAGTCGTCAAAGGTGAGCACAAGACTGTCTCCCCACAGCACCGATCGGAACTCGCCCGTCGAGATCGGGTGGGGCCCCCATCCCGAGTCCATCGTCGCTGGACCGAGTGCACCGGTGACCGCTGCGATGACCGGATCGGGATCAGATCCATTCTGTCCGGCGTAGTACAACTCGTCGTCGACGATTACTCCGGCGTGGGCGAGGGTGACTTCGGCGATCTGTCCACCAGTCGTCGTTGTCGGCGAGCTGGTAGTGGTGGCGGGACCCGTTGTGGTCGCCGCTACGGTTGTTGTGGTCGCGGTTTCGGCGGCCGTTGTCGACGTGGTGGAGTCGCTGCTCTCACTCGTCGAGGTGCAGCCGGCCGCCACCAGCGCCACAGCCGTGCACGCGCCAAAGAACCATCGAATCTTCACGAGAACACTCCCCGAGTCTGGATGAATCGCCTCTCGCAACCGTACACGGCCCGTCGTGGGTTGGGCAGGAACTGGTCGAGCTGTTGCAGGAGGCGAAGGCTCGAGGAGTCGAGTTGATTCCCTTGTCTGCTGCAGAGGCGTGCCAGCCGCTTGGACCCATCGACACTGGCAAGGTGCACACGATGCTTGACGTCGTTCGACTTCTTCCCCGATTACCGATCCACCACGAACAGCCGACGTTCAGATAGGTTCACTGGTAGCCGACAACGTACGTAGCGTGCGTTGAGGGGCGCAGATGTGAAGTACCTGGCGTACACGAAACGAATCGCCGCAGAGACCCCGCCCACGCGTAATCGGGTGGTCGATTTCGTGCGTGTGGTTTCGATCCTGGTGGTTGTGTTTGGGCATTGGTTTGCAGCTTCGATCTGGCTCCTCCCCGACGGCGAGATCCGGCTGATGAACTCGCTCGAATGGATCCCGTACGCCGGATGGGTCACCTGGATTGTCCAGGTGATGCCGATCTTCTTCCTCGTGGGCGGATACGCGAACGGTCGTGCTCTCCATGCGAGGGAACGCGCGGGTGTTGACTACAGCGAGTGGGTCACGAAACGCGTGCGGCGGTTGTTCACCCCGGTGATTCCGCTGCTCGTCGTGTGGACGCTGCTGATCGTCGTTGTTGGGCCGTTCCTCCCCAACGATGTAGTCCGAGCCGGTGCGATGTCGGCGACGGTGCCGCTCTGGTTCATCGCCGTGTACGTTTCGATCACGGCCTTGGCGCCGCTCACGTATCGCTGGTGGAAGTCGGCAGGTCTGGCGTCGGCGGTCGTGTTGCTCGGCATCGCCATCCTTGTCGACGCGCTGCGTTTCGCGGCCGACCTGCCGGGCATCGGCTGGACGAACTTCCTCTTTGTCTGGGCCGGGGTCCACCAACTCGGCTACTGGTGGGCGTCACGAGAGGCCACAGACCGCCCCATCTCACCATCGACCGGCGGGGCAATAGCTGCCGTGTCGTTGGCCGTATTGATCGCGATCACATGGATCGGCTGGTACCCGGTTGCCATGGTCGGGATCCCCGGCTCTGAACTCACGAACATGACACCCCCAACGTTCGCCATTGCCCTCCTCGGGGTCGCTCAAGGAGGTGTCATCTGGCTCCTGAACGACCCGATCGCTCGCTTGGTGCAAGGAAAGGGGTTGTGGCATTGGGTGGTGGCCGTGTCGGGCGTCATGATGACGATCTACCTGTGGCATCTGACCGCGATGACCCTCGTCGCCTCGGTCTTCCTGTTCGCCTTCGATGGTGCGGCATTCCGAATCGAACCGGGGACAACGAAGTGGTGGCTCACCCGGCCGATCTGGATTCTCGCCCTGATCGCCGTCACGATCGTATTGGTGGCGGTATTCGCCCCCTTCGAGTGGAGGGTGCGACAGACGCCGCCGCCCACGAACGTTCGGTATGTGGCCGTGGGTGTCCTGCTGGTTGCCGGCGCAGCAGCGGCCGTCTCCTACTTCGGTCTCGCAACGGCAGACGCAACGGTCAACTGGATCATCCCCATCGCGGCGTTCTCCGGCGCGGCGATCATGGGCGCCTATCCCGCCAGAAGCCGTCGTCGCAAACGGTCCGAGACGGGCTCGACATCCTGACCGCCGATCCGCAGGGACGGCGGTGTCTGGGCTGAAGACGCACGATCGTGTCTCGATCGAGCGGTCCTTTGATCTCTCGCTCAGCGTTTCTCGGCGAGGAGTCGGTCGACGTAGATCGACTTCATCTGCCGGCTGGCGAGCGCCTGCTTGACCGGGGGCGCCTTCAAGATGACACCGAGGATTGCTGCCATTGCCCGGTGGCTGGCAAGGGCGTGGTTGTCGAAAATCAGGTTCTGCAGCTTGCCGCGCTCAATGGCCATCATCACGGCTCGGCGTGTCGAGTCGACCGGGGTGATCACCCGCTCGGGGCGGGCGACGAGGCGGATGCCGTCGCGTTCACAGCTACGCACGCAGACGCCGCAGCCGAGGCAGAGGCGCTCGTCGAGCTTCGCTTGTTTCTTCTTCGGGCGGCGCGGGTCGTTGGCCGACGTCAAGCTCATCGCTTCCACCGGACAGACGTTGACACACTTCGCACAGCCGTTGCAGAGGTCGGCGTCGACCTCCGGGAGGTAGTTCGACGTGTGGATCGGATTCAGGACGCCGAATCGGCGCGCCGCGATCATGGCCTCACAGCAGCAACCGCAACAGTTGCAGATGAAGTTCGGGCTTCGCTGGACGTTCTCACCGAACTGGATCAGGTTTCCCTCTTGGGCTTCGGCAAGGAGGTCGAGCCCCTCCTCGACTTCGACCTCGCGGGCGAAGCCGTGCTTGATCAACGACGCAGCCGTGTTGTTGAAGGTCATGCAGATCTGGCGCGGTGCGTCGCAACCGCGACCGTTGTGGTCCATCTTGTGCCGGCAGTAGCAGATGCCGACGCCGCGGTGTGAAGCGCTACGGACGACCTCGCTCGCTCGCTCGTGGTCCAGGACCTGGATTCCGTTGTCGAGCGGCAGGACCGTCTCTTGCACGAAAACTCTGCCGAGCTGTGTCTGGCCCTCTGCGAACAGCGCCTTGATGAAGTCCTCCTCCACGTTGAGGTACTGGTGGAACAGCTCGGAGAGGACCTTCTGATCGAGGTCGCCGCGCACACGCATGAGCGAGAACTCGAAGAATCCGGCCATCGGCGGCGGCAGTGCAAAGGTTCGCGTGCCGTTGGCGGATTCCATGTCGAGGAGGATCGCGCGCCCTGCCAGTTCCTCGAGGATCGCCGTGGCCGCGGCCGGCGTCGTCTTCCACACGCGGGCCGCTCGTTTGGCTGTGAACGGCCGAACCGGGAGGAGCGCCACGAGTCCGGCCTCTCGCTCACTGAACAGCATCTTGAGGATGGCGTAGAGGACGTCGGAGGGCGGCGCGCCCTGTGGGAAGCGGTTCAGGCGATCGACGAGCTGCTCGTATCCCGCTCTCACCGTTTGATGAGCCATACGTGGCCTTCCCTCGCGCCGAGGGTCACAGTTTCACCGATTCTCGGCCAACGGTCCACTCCCGATTCGGCAGCGCGTCCCCGGTCCACCACTCCGCGAGCGGGGGTAGCCGTTTGCGCCGCCGGCTACTCGCCCTTGGTGAGATCCCGGTAGGCGTGGAGATGCTGCACTGCGAGCGCAGTGTCGCCGAGCTCCTCATACAAGGTCGAGAGGTTGTAGAGCGCATCAGCGAAGCGAGGCGCGAGCTCGATTGCCCGTTCATAGGCAGCTACTGCGTCGTCGATGTTCCCCAGATCCTGAGAGGCAACGCCGATGTTGTAGTGGGTAACGGCGTCTTCGCTGTCGATCATTCCTGCGGCACGGTATTCGTCGAGCGCTTCTCGAACCGCCCCTGCAGCGTGGAGCAGTCTGCCCAGGTTCAAGTGAGCGTCTGCGAACGTGTCATCGAGTTCGATCGCCCGCCGGTACGCCTCCTCGGCGGCGCGTGCGTCTGATGATTCGACCTCATCTGCGTATACGTACCACTCGCTCGCCGTACGTTCGTGTGCCGCAGGAGGTGACGCGTCGGCGACAGAGGTGACGCGGTTGGTCGTTGCTTCAACATCGAAGTCGAGAACGAGCTGCCGCGTCACCGGATCCCAGGTTGTTTTGTCGACGCTCACGACGACCGACGTCCCACTCGCATCGAGCGATGCAGCGGTCAGCGATGCGCTGTCCGGAAGCTGATCGAGCAGTGACGTGACCGCGGCTCTGACTTTGTGGAGCGCCACCCCGGACCGGATCAGCTCAGCAACCGACCGCAGGACTACGAGATCCTGAAACGAGAACAGAAACTTGCCTCGTGCGCCGATCGTGGGTGTGATCGCTCCGTCGGCGACAAGCGCCCGAATCTGGCGCGAGGACAAATCGAGCATGTCAGACACCTGCCGGACCGAAAACTGGCCGTCCTGATCACCCGTGTCGTGAGACGCCATCACTCGCAGCGTTCGTCGTCAGTGCTCATTTCTTGGCAGCTGTGCGCTTCTTCGCCAGTGTCGCCGATGAAGCCTTCTTTGCGGGCTTGCGCTTGGAGGTCGTCGCCGATGAGGCCTTTGCCGACGTGGCCTTCTTGGTCGGCGCGCGCTTCCGCGGGGCGGTCCGGCCGGTCTTCTTTGGAGCCGTATCGGCTTCGTCTCCAAGACTGGCCTTGAGGGCAGCCATCAAATCGATGACCTGCGCCTTCGGCTCGTCCTTGGCGGCGAACGTCAGCTCTTGTCCCGCAACCTTCTGCTCGATCGCAGCAAGAACCTGATCCTTCACGCTGTCGCTGTAGCCCTCGGGGCTGAACGTGTCGCTGGCGATCTGGTCCACGAGCTGGACAGCAAGCGCGAGTTCGGCCTCGTCGACCTCTGCATCACCCGAATCCACATCATCGAACTCGCGGATCTCATCGGAGTACCGCAGCTGTTGCATGACGATGCCGTCCTCGAATGGACGGAGAAGCACGAGGTAGTCCTTGCCACGCGCCGCGTAGCGGGCAAGGGCCGCCCGTTCTGTTGACTTCATGGCTTCGGACAACAGGGCGTACGGCTTGGCTCCACCCTTGTCCGGTCCGAGGTAGTACGCCTTCTCGAAATAGAGGGGGTCGACCTGGTCGAGGGGCACGAACTCCTTGATGTCGATCGACTGGGTCGAAGGCACCTCGATTGCCTTCAGCTCCTCGGGCTTGAAGGTGACGTATTGATCCTTCGCGAACTCGTACCCCTTGACGAGTTCGTCACGGGATACTGTGACCTCGTCCGTCGGGCAGTACAGCTGCTGGCGGATGCGGGTTCCGCACGCCTCGTGAATCGAGTTGAACTGAATTCGCGCGCCCGTTTCGCTGGTCGAAAACAGCTTCACGGGGATCGCGACGAGGCCAAAACTGATCGTTCCTGCTGCAATTGCACGTGCCATAGGGGTTCTTGTATAGCACAGAGTGCGAAAAGTGGCCCTATGAATCTGTGCGGCGGCCGCGCCGCGACTTGACCGGCCACCACGAGATCCTCGCACGTAGACGGTCCGAGCGCCCGTCTAGCATCGCATCACATGACGACGTCGCCTCCCTCAGAAAGCGACCGCCTCGGACCGTATCGAGCCAAGAGATCAGCCACCGCAACGCCCGAGCCGTTCGGTGGGACGGAGCGAGACCGGTCGGGGATCTTCGTCGTCCAGAAGCATGCAGCGAGCCGGCTGCACTACGACCTGAGAGTTG
>Ga0316197_10001099_pt1 | contig 19246 bp, 14 predicted proteins | sample OudBiesiAoxic_MG_FD_204939 | JGI IMG/M metagenome (GOLD analysis project Ga0316197, IMG submission 204939) | Coastal sediment microbial communities from Oude Bieten Haven, Netherlands - site A oxic | ecosystem: Environmental > Aquatic > Marine > Coastal > Sediment | place: Netherlands... | reverse complement strand
ACTGCCCGGTCCTGCCTGGCACCGGGTCACCACCCGCCTCGCCGGGATCTGCGGGTCGGACCTGTCACTCGTGGAGGGCCACGCCTCGTTGTACTTCGACGACTGGGTGTCGTTCCCGTTCGTGCCTGGTCACGAGGTCGTCGGTGAGCTCGACGACGGTACCCGCGTGATCCTCGAGCCGGTGCTCGGGCACGCAGCGCGCGGGTTCGCGCCACCCTTCCCCGACGCCTCCCCCGGCGACGGCGACGACTACGCACACCTCGCGACCGGCCCGCTCGAACCCGGGATCCAGACCGGGTTCTGCTGCTCGACCGGGGGCGGCTGGGCACCTCGTTTCGTCGCCCACGAGACTCAACTCCACCGCATCGGCGACGACGTTCCCGACGAACGGGCCGTGCTCGTCGAGCCCTTCGCCGGCGGGATCCACGCCGCGCTGCTGGCGCTCCCGACGCTCGCCGCTCGCCAGGACACCTCCAGCCCACCGATCGTGGCGGTGCTCGGCGCGGGCACGATGGGTCTTGCGGCGATCGCCGGGCTGCGTCGCTACGTGCCCGACGTGCGGATCCTCGTCGGCGCCCGTTACCCGCACCAACAGGCACTGGCGCGAGAGTTCGGCGCCGACGTGGTCGTCGCCCCGGACGAACTCCCCCGCGCCGTCCGGCGAGCGGCCGGATGCCACGTGATCGGCGATCACCTCAGCTCCGGTGCCCATGTCACGATCGATGCGGTCGGTACCGGCGCCACGGTGACCGAGTGTCTGCGGATCACGCGGCCGCGTGGGCGGGTCGTGCTGCTCGGCATGCCCGCCGAAGTGACGCTCGACCTCACGGGCCTCTGGCACCGAGAGACCGAGCTGAAGGGCGCGTACACGTACGGCACCGAACACCTGCCCGACGGCCGCACCTGCTCCACCTTCGAGCTGGCCATCGAGACCGCGACCGCCGTCGAGGCCGAGCGGTTGCTGTCGGCCACGTATCCCCTGTCCGACCACGTCGACGCCATCGCCCACGCAGCCACCGCCGGCCGCCGGGGCGCCGTCAAGATCTGTTTCGATATGCGCAAGAGGGACCGCTGATGCCCAGACCTGGTTTCGTACTCGACGTCGACAAGTCGACACCGCCGACGTTGTTCTGGCATGGCGAGGGGTTTCGCCTCGAGAAGCTTCCCGCCGACCGCAGCCGTGTCGTCTACGCGCCCGAGCCCCATGAGGCGATCGACGACATCGACGGAGCGATCAACGAGGCGCTGCTGAACCCGATCGAGATGGACCCGCTGCCCACGCTGCTGTTCCCCGGCATGAAGCTGACGATCGCCTTCGACGACGTGTCGCTGCCGCTGCCGAAGATGCAGCGGCCCGACCTGCGTCAACGCATCATCGAGCAGGTGCTCACGATGGCTGCCGAGGCGGGGGTCGACGACGTCCACATCATCGCTGCGCTGGCGCTGCACCGCCGGATGCACGAGTTCGAGCTGCGCCATGCACTCGGCGACCGCGTGTACGACGCGTTCGAGCCACGGGGACTCCTGTACCAGCACGATGCCGAGGATCCCGACAACCTCGCGTTCCTCGGCACCACCGACCAGGGCGAGGAGATCGAGATCAACAAGCGGGCCGCCGAGTCCGATCTGCTCGTGTACGTCAACATCAACCTCGTCGCCATGGACGGCGGATGGAAATCCACCGCCGTCGGCCTGGCCAGCTACCGCTCGCTGCGACACCACCACAACCCGACCACGATGGAGGCGTCTCACTCCTTCATGGATCAGCACGCGTCGGAGCTGCACAGGAGCACCTGGCGCATGGGCAAGGTCATGCGCGATCACGGCCCGAGGGTGTTCCAGATCGAGACCACGCTCAACACCGACACGTTCCCGCAACCGTTCGAGTTCCTGTCCAAACGCGAATGGGAGTGGAACGCGAAGGACCGAGCGCTGTATCTCGGAACCGCCAAGTCGTTGGCGAAGACGCCGCCGCGCCTCGCACGAAAGATCTTCCACGGCATCGAATCGCCGCATCAGATGACCAGCGTTCAGGCCGGTGAGGTCGAAGCGGTCCACAAGGTGACCACCGCCAACGTCTACGACCAACAGCTCGTCGAAGTGAACGGTCAGACCGACATCCTCACGATGGGCATCCCGTACATCTGCCCGTACAACGTCCACTCGGTCATGAATCCGATCCTCGTGATGTGCACGGGGCTGGGGTACTTCTTCAACCTGTATCGCGGCAAGCCGCTCGTCCGCGAAGGTGGCGTGATCATCCTGACCCACCCGACGACGCCCGACTTCAACCCGGTGCACCACCCGAGCTACATCGACTTCTTCGAGGAGGTCCTGGCCGACACGACCGACCCTCACGTGATGTCTCAGAAGTGGGAGCAGCAGTACGCGGACGACGACTGGTACCGACATCTCTACCGCACGACCCACGCCTACCACGGCGTCCACCCGTTCTACATGTGGTACTGGGGCAGCCACGGCATGAAGCACGCCGGCAAGGTGATCATCGTGGGCGGTCATGCACCGACGGTTCGCAAGCTCGGCTTCACACCGGCCTCGACGATGAACGATGCCTTCGAGATCGCTTCCGACACGGTTGGGCGCCACCCGACCATCACCCACATCAAGACGCCGCCGCTGATGATCGCGGATGTCAAGTAGGGCGACGGGCGTCATGGCGAGCGAACCTCTGCGACGGGCCCAGCGTCTCGCCGGCACGGCCGAGGGCGCTGTTCGCACGACACTGCGGCCACTGCGCAACTTCGGTTTCCCGTACCGGGCGCCGACGGTGCCGAACGGCGTCGACGTGCCGCTGGAGGCCTCCGGCCTCGGCGCGTACTACGACACCGAATGGGCGCGGCGTCCGCTCGCGAGCAGCGTCCGCAACGTGATCGTCGAAGGCCCCATCCGCCTCGCCGCGCAGGTGATCACGGCGCCCGAGATCCTGGGCACCGATCGGCTCGCCGACCTGGAGGCGATGGAGGAACCTCCCCCGCTGATCTTCACGCCGACCCACCACAGCCACCTCGACACCGGCTTGATGATCCGGTCCGTGCCGGCGACATGGCGGCGCAAGCTCGTCGTGGCCGCCGCTGCCGACTACTTCTTCGACAAGCGCTGGAAGGCCACGATCTCCGCACTCGCGTTGAACGCGATCCCGATCGATCGAGAGCTGACGGGGCGGCGGTCGGCCGACACCATCCGTGCACTCGTCGACGACGGGTACAGCCTCGTGATCTACCCGGAGGGCGGCCGCTCTCCGGACGGTTGGGGCCAGGACTTCAAGGGCGGCGCCGCCTACCTCTCGGCGCGCACCGGCGCACCGATCGTCCCGGTCTTCATCGACGGCACCGGCGCGATCTTCGGCAAGGGAATGACACGACCGAAGCCTGGCCGGACGAAGGTGATCTTCGGCGCACCGATGCGACCGGACGAGGGCGAGAGCACCCGCAGGTTCAGCGCGCGGATCGAGACCGCAGTGACGACGCTCGGAGACGAGGCGATCACCGACTTCTGGACGGCACGACAGCGAGCCGCTGCCGGCACGAGCCCCGCATTGACCGGCCCCGAACACACCGGCTGGCGCCGCGACTGGGCGCTCGCCGAACGTCGCAAGCTCGGCACCGCTGGCCTTCGCCGTCGCCAGCAGCGCGCCTGGCCCGACCTGGGCTGAACGATGGCCGGCCCGCACACTCCGACGATCGAGGCGGTGCCCCTGCGCCGCGTGCTCGTCAGCTTCCTGGTGTCGGCGATCAGCTTCGGCCTCGCCACGTGGATCCTGCCCGGCATCACCATTCGCAGCTGGCCGGCGGTCGCCGTCGCCACGTTGCTGCTGGGCCTCCTCAACGCCGTCATCTGGCCGCTGGTCGCCCGCTGGTTCTCCCGCCTGATCCTGTGGACCGCCGGTCTCCTCGGCCTCGTCGCCAACGGTGCGATGATCATGCTCACCGGCGAGTTGCTCGACGACGTCGACGTCGACTCATGGTGGTCTGCCATCGCGGCATCGTTCCTGATGACCCTGCTCGGCATCGTGGTCGGGGGCATCCTGTCGGCCGACGACGACGCGGTGTGGCAACGTCAGACCGCGAGACGGATGCAGCGCATGGTGGCCCGCCTCGAGCCGCCCACACCGACCGATGTCCCCGGCATCCTCTTCCTCCAGATCGATGGCCTCGCCGAACCGGTGCTGCGCCGAGCGATCTCCGATGGACGGGTTCCCACGCTCGCCCGGTGGGTCCGTTCCGGCACCCACCGGATCACCCCGTGGGAGTGTGACCTGTCGTCGCAGACCGGGGCATCGCAAGCGGGAATTCTGCACGGCAACAACGAGAACATGCCGGCCTTTCGCTGGTACGACAAGACCGAGGGAAAGGTCCTCACGTCCAACCGGCCGCGCGACGCGGCGGAGATCGAAGCTCGGCAGTCCGACGGCCACGGCCTGCTCGCAGAGGGCGGCGCCTCGAGATCCAACGTCTTCTCGGGCGACAGCACCGATTCGGCGCTGACGTTCAGCACGCTGCTCGACCGGAGCCGCCACAGCGCCAACACGGCGAACTACTTCCTGTCGGACCCGTACGCCGTCTCCCGCCTGCTGGCGCTCTCGCTCGCCGACATCGGACGTGAGATCGCCGACGCACGACGCACGCGGCGCCGCAAGATCGAGCCGCGACTGAAGCGGGGCGGGGTCTATCCGATCGCTCGGGCAGCGACCACGACGATCCTTCGCGACATCACGATCTACACGCTGATGAGCGACGTCTACCGAGGCGTGCCGGTCGCCTACGCCGACTTCGTCGGCTACGACGAGGTCGCTCACCACTCGGGCATCTCCGCCGGAACGGCGCTCGACACCCTCGAACGTCTCGACGATCAGCTCCGCCGGCTCGAAGGGGCCATCGCCGAGGCGCCACGGCCATACCACGTGGTCGTGCTGTCCGATCACGGGCAGAGCCAAGGCGCCACCTTCCTGCAGCGCTACGACGAGACCCTGGAGGACGTGGTCCAGCGCTCCGTCGGGGCCGAGGCCGACGTCGACCGGCCAGAGCTGGCCTCGGAGGGCTGGGGCAACCTCAACGGAGCGCTGACCGAGGCCGCGAGCGACACCGACAGCCGCCTCGGCAAACTCGTCCGAACAGCGACGCGAAGGCGCACGGTCGACGGGGACATCGTGCTCGGTCCCGGGTTCGCAGAGACGCAGCACGACCCGTCCGACCCGCCCGCCGACGTGATCGTGCTCGCCTCGGGCAACCTCGGGCTGGTTTCGTTCCCCGACATCGCCGGACGCGCCGACCTCGAGACCATCGTCGAGCGCTACCCGACCCTCGTCAGGACGTTGGCGACCCACCCCGGTGTGGGCTTCGTGATGGTCCGATCGTCGGAGTTCGGAGCGATGGTGATCGGCGGTGCCGGTGTCCGCTATCTCGACGACGACCACGTGGAGGGCCTCGACCCGCTGGCGGACTTCGGCCCGAACACGGCCGACCACCTCCGCCGTACCGACGCCTTCTCGAACACACCTGACCTGTTGGTCAACAGCTTCTACGACCCGAACACCCAAGAGGGCGCGGCCTTCGAGGAACTGATCGGATTCCACGGCGGACTCGGCGGCCCACAGGCCGAGCCCTTCATCCTCCACCCGTCGACGTTCGACTCGCCGGCGGAGCCCGTCGTCGGCGCGGCGACGGTCCACCACCTGTTCAAGGGGTGGATGGCAGCCATGCGACGACCCGATGCGCTCGCCCCGTGGAGCACCCCGCCCACGCCAGCCGCACCGGTGCTGCCGACGGCCGAGGGCCGACCGTCCGTACCATAGGGTCATGGACGTCACCTGGGCCGGGCACGCCACCGCCGTGATCGACGTCGGTGGTCACCGGATCATGACCGATCCGCTGCTCACCGCCCGGGTCGCCCATCTCCGCCGCCGGCGCGCCGTCCCCGACGCCGCGCTGCACGACGTCGACGTCGTCCTGCTGTCGCACGTGCACCTCGACCACCTGCACGTTCCCTCCCTCAAGCGGCTCCGGCCGACCGCCCGCGTGATCACGCCACGCGGCTCGGGCCGCCTGCTCGTGAAGGCCGGGTTCGCGGACGTCACCGAGGTCGATGTCGGCGACACGGTGATGCACGACGACATCGCCCTGCACGTCGTCCCGGCAGCGCACAAGCACGGGCGCGGCCCGCATTCGCGCGTCACGGCGCGTCCGGTGGGCTACGTCGTCGAAGGCGACGGTCGCAGCGTCTACTTCCCGGGCGACACCGACCTCTTCGACGGGATGGCCGAACTGCCGGACCTCGCTGGTGGAACGATCGACGTCGCTCTGCTCCCGATCTGGGGATGGGGTTCCACGCTCGGTGTCGGGCACCTCGACCCCGAACGAGCAGCGACCGCCACATCGATCATCCGTCCAGGTCTGGTCGTCCCGATCCACTGGGGCACCTACATGCCCGAGAACGCTCGGCGCCGGACTCCCACGTGGTTCCACGCCCCGCCGGATCAGTTCGAGTCGTCGCTGCGCGATCTCGGCGAGGTCGACCGGCTGCGCGTGCTCGAGCCCGGCGCCCAGCTGTCGCTGGCGGCACGGTGAGCAGACGGCCGGCGTCTGCCGTCGCGATCGTCGTCGCGCTGGCCACCCTGGCGGCGTGCACGAGCGAACAACAGTCGATGCCCCCGGATGCACCCGCACCCACCACCGCCGCGCCGACGATCGCGACGACCGCTGCGACAACCGTTGCGTCGACCACCACCTCCACACCTGCCACCTCGGCTGCACCTCCCACCACCGAACCTCCTGTCACCACCGCGGTCCCTCCCACCACGACGCCGGCCGGTCCGGCCGCCACATCGATCCCGCTGATCGTGGGCGGCGAATCGGACGGATGGCTGCTCCTCGGCGCCTGGCAGGTCGACGAATGGCAGAGCGCATTCTCCGACGACGGCAGCCCGATCGAGACCGACCTCACCGGCAACGGCGCGAACCCGATATTCACGGTCAGCGCCCTCGACCTTCCCGAGACGGATGCTCGCCTCGGACCGAGCGTGCCGGCCTGCGAGACCCCTGACCTCGACGGCCCTACCGTCGACATCGAGCTCCCCGCCCCGGAGCCGCCCGGATTCGGCTATGGCGCGATTGCGATGCCGGCCGCAGGTCGAGTGCTCAAACCACGTCCGATCGCCGTGCTGACCGGCGCTGGAGAGGTCTACCAGGGTCTCGGCGAGGCGGCGTTCGCCGAGGTTTCCGTCGATGCGACGAAGGGATCGATCGTCCAACTCGTGGTGACCGACGTCGACGGCGACGGCGACGACGAGGCGATCGCCGTGTTCGAGTTCGTGCAGCCCGGCCCCACCGGAACGCCCGGCGACCTCGCCGCCGTCCTGCTGATCGACACCGACACGCGCGCGGCGACCACCCTGGTCGGCTCCTTCATCGCCGACGCCGATGACGACGACACCACGTTCGACGTCATCGAGCAGTACCGGATCCTCGACATCGTCGATCTCAACGGTGACGGCCGCATGGAGATTCTGATTCGGAGCTGGTACTCCGAGGGGGCCGGCGTCGACATGTTCACCTACGACGGCACCGACACCGACCTGGAACTCTCCACCGGCTGCGGCTCCTGAACCCGCTGGGGATCACCACGTGTCGATGTTCGGGCGGCGGGGAACCGCCGAGGGATCGACGTCGGCTCGGTGGGTCGGCGGAGCAGCCGCGAGCAGGGTCGTGATCCACTGCCGTGTGTCGGCCGGGTCGATCACGTCGTCGATCTCGAAGTGGGTTGCCACGCTCACGGCCTTCCCGTGCTCGTACATGCGATCGACCATCTCACGGAACAACACCTCGCGTTCGGCGTCATTCGTCACTGCAGCCAGCTCCTTGCGGTAGCCGAGACGCACCGCGCCCTCGAGGCCCATACCGCCGAACTCGCCCGTCGGCCACGCAAGGCACGCCAGCGGCGCTTTGGTCGTGCCGCCCATCATCGCCTGGGCGCCGAGCCCGTACGACTTGCGCGTCACCACCGACACCATCGGCACCGACAGGTTGGCGCCGGTCACGAACAACCGGCTGCAGTGCCGGACGAGCGCCGTCGCCTCCACATCGGGGCCGACCATCATCCCCGGCGTGTCGACGAGCGTCACGACAGGTAGGCCGAATGCGTCACAGAGCTGCAGGAAACGCGCCGCCTTGTCGGCGCCGTCGGAATCGATGGCGCCGGCGAGGTGCGTCGGATTGTTGGCGACCACGCCGACCGGCCGACCCTCGATACGCGCGAGGGCAGTGACCATACCGACACCGAATTCTCGACGGAGCTCCAGTACGGATCCGATGTCGAACAGACCGTCGATCACGGCCCGGATGTCGTAGGCCCGCAGGCGGTCGAGGGGAACCACGTCTCGCAGCGCGTGCTGATCGGGCGCCTCCCAACTGCTCGTCGCCCCCTGGAAATAGGACAGGTACTGCTTCGCGACGGAAACCGCCTCGGCCTCGTCGGCGACGACGATGTCGACCACCCCGTTCGAGCGTTGCACGTCGATCGGACCGATGTCGCCGGGTTCGAACACCCCCAGTCCTCCCCCCTCGATCATCGCCGGCCCTCCCATGCCGATGTTCGAGTCTTCGGTGGCGATCACGACATCGCAGCAACCGAGGATCGCCGCGTTCCCGGCGAAGCAGTAGCCGGCGTTCACCCCGACGAGCGGCACCGTTCCCGACAGCTCGGCGAACCAGCGAAACGCCAGACAGTCGAGGCCGCTGACGCCGATCCCGTCGGTGTCGCCCGGACGCCCGCCGCCTCCCTCGGTGAAGAACACGATCGGCAGGCGCATCTGCTCGGCCACCTCGAACAGTCGGTCCTTCTTGCGGTGGTTCTGGGTTCCCTGGGTGCCGGCGAGCACCGTGTAGTCGTACGACACCACCACACACTTCGACTCGCGACCACTCCGCGTCGGTCCGGCGAACAGTGCACCGTTGACATCTCCGATTCCCCCGACCAGCCCGTCGGCAGGGGTCGAACGGATCAGGTCGTCGAGTTCTCGACGGCGTCGTTGCGCTGCGATCACGAGCGGTCCGTATTCGATGAACGAACCGCCGTCGACGAGGTCGGCCACGTTCTCCCGCGCCGTTCGCCGGCCCCGGGCACGACGGCGCCGCACAGCGTCGGGCCGTTGTGCGTCGAGGCCCAAACGGTGCCTGGCGATCGCTTCCTCGAGATCTGGCCGGTCGAGGCCGGTCGGACCGGCTGCAGCGCCAGGGTGCGCCCCTCCCCCGGGCACCGGTGTCGAAGCGTGCCCCTCGCTGACCGAGACCAAGGTCTGGCCGATCGCGATCGTCGCCCCTTCGGTGACATCGACCGACTCGACGACTCCCTCGACCGGGGCCAGCACCTCGTGGTGCATCTTCATCGACTCCACGAGCGCGAGCACCGATCCGACGCCGACCTGGTCGCCCGGCGACACGAACACGCCGATGATCGTTCCCTGCAGTTCGGACGTGACGGTTGCGGTCATCGCACTGGTCTAGCGACTCGTCGGCGCGAGATCTCAGTCGACGCGATCGGGCGAACGCTGGAACGTGGTGATCGACTGCTCGCCCATCACCAGTTCAGCCGCCACGGCCGCGAAGAGCGCCGGAACGATGAAGCCTGGCTGCCCCGTGGTCTCGGCCACGAACATCACAGCGGCCAGGGGCACCCGGTATCCGGCGCCGAGGAATGCAGCGATGCCGAGCAGCACGTACAACGTCGGGTCGAGCGGGTTGATGATGTCGCCCACGCCTCGGCCGACGATCGCTCCACCGATCACCAGCGGGATGAACAACCCACCCACCCCTCCGCCAGCGAGCGTGGTGGCCGTCGCGAGACACCGCAACAGGAACACCGCTGCGAGCAGCCAGAGGGCGTGCTCCTGCCCGAGCCAGATCAGCACCTCGTACCCCGAGCCGAGCGTGAGGCTCTCCCCGGTCAGCAGCCGCGAGATCACGAACAGGACCGCCAGACCGACCCCGGAGATCACGAGGCGGATACCGATCGGTCGAAGCGTGAAGCCCTTGGCGAGCCGTATCAGGCGCGAGAACGCTCGTGCTCCGACCGCGCAGCCGATGCCGATCAAGACCGCGCCCGCGAGGTCGCGGTACTGGAACGACGCCGACCGCTCGTCCTCGAACAGGAAGATCGGACGGGTGTCGCTCAGCGCCACGAACGTCAGGTACCCCGAGGCGCTGGCCACCAGCGCCGGGAGCAGCATCCGCCGGGCCATCTGATCACGGAACGGCACCTCGAGCGCGAAGATCGCGCCGGTCGCCGGTGCCTTGAAGATCGCAGCAACACCCGCGGCGGCGCCGGCGACGAGCAGCGTCCGGTGGTCAGCACCACGGAAGGATGCTGGGAGACGCCGCTGGATCATCGCTCCCAGCGCCGAGCCCCCGTACATCGAGGGTCCCTCCAGACCCATCGCTCCGCCCGAACCGAGTGTGGTCACCGCTGCCGCCATCCGCCCCATGAACGCACGCGGTCGCAACGGATATTCCGGGTCGTGGAACGCGCGGAGGTACTCGTCCGACGTTGCCGACGATGCCCCGTTGCCGAGCGTGTGGAGCAGGATCGCCGACAGCACGAGCCCGACCCCCGGCGCGATGGCCCCCAGCCAGAGCGGGCCGTCGAGCACCCAGTGGAGCGCCACCTCGGCGACGACGTACTCGAAGAATCGAACGAACACGCCGGTGACCGCTCCGGTGACGGCCGCGAGCAACACCACCTCGCGGGACCGACGGACGAGGTCTCGGAGTTCTCCGGTGCGGATGTCGAAGGAGGATGGGCGCCACTCCATCGTCGTCTTCCAACCCAGCACGAGTGCCCACTCTACGTCCCCGCTGCCTGCGCTCGACCATCGGCGCGGAGCGGTCGTGGGTCAGCCGCTACGGGCGAGTTGGCCGGCGAAGTACGGGATGGTTCGTTCGAGCCCGGCGCGGAGCGCGACCGCTGGCTCCCACCCGAGTCGAGTGCGAGCGACCGTGATGTCGGGTTGACGTTGCTGCGGGTCGTCGCTCGGAAGTGGGCGGTGATCGACCCCGCCGCTGCTCCCGGTCAACTCGATCACGAGGTCGGCGAGCTCGAGCATCGTGAACTCCACGGGGTTGCCGATGTTGACCGGGCCGGGCTCGTCGCTGTCGAGCAGCGCGAGGAAGCCGGCGATCTCGTCGCTGACGTAACAGAAGCTGCGCGTCTGGGTGCCGTCGCCGTAGACGGTGAGCGGCTCACCGCGCAGGGCCTGCACGATGAAGTTCGACACGACACGGCCGTCGTCGACCTGCATGCGCGGCCCGTAGGTGTTGAAGATCCGCGCGATCCGAGTGTCGACGGCGTGCACGCGCCGATAGGCGGTGGTGATCGCCTCGGAGAACCGTTTGGCCTCGTCGTAGACACTGCGCTCACCGATCGGGTTGACGTGCCCCCAATACGTCTCCGGCTGCGGATGCACGAGCGGATCCCCGTACACCTCACTCGTCGACGCCATGAAGAACCGTGCGTCGCGGCGGCGAGCGAGTTCGAGCAGGTTGCGCGTGCCGATCGAACCGACGTCCAAGGTCGCGATCGGCTCCGCCAGGTAGTCCTTCGGTGACGCCGGACTCGCGAGGTTCATCACGGCGTCCACATCGCCGGTGTCGACGACCGGATCCAGTGGCGAACAGATGTCGTGCTCGATCAGCCGGAATCGAGCGTCACCGACCAGATGGGCGACGTTGCGCGCGCTTCCGGTGACGTAACTGTCGACGCACGTGACCGTGTCACCGCGATCGACCAATGCATCGCACAGGTGCGAACCGAGGAAGCCGGCACCACCAGCGACCACGACGTGCATCAGCGACGACCCACACCGTCGTAGTCGAGCCCGGCCTCACGCACCAGCACCGGGTCCAACAGGTTGCGGGTGTCGACGATCGTCGTGCCGGCACCTGCCCGAGCAGCCACCGCGTCGAGATCCAACTTCGCGAACTCGGGCCACTCGGTGAAGATCGCCACCACATCGGCCCCGTCGACGGCTGCGAGCGCATCGTCGACCACCTCGATGCCCTCCAACTCCCGCGCATGATGCGGCGGCAACTCGCCCACCGTGGTCGGATCGAATGCCCGCACGGTCGCCCCAGCCGCCCGCAACTCCGAGATGATCGCCAACGCCGGCGACTCACGCAGATCGTCGGTGCCCGCCTTGAACGTCAGCCCCAACGCACCCACGGTCACACCGTGCAATCGGCCACGACCGACGCCCGCACCACGCTCGATCTTGGCGACCATGCGCTCCAGTTGCTCGGAGTTCACGTCGATCACACCGCGCATCATCGAGAAGTCGTACCCGTGGTCCTCAGCGATCTTCACCAGAGCGCGCGAGTCCTTCGGGAAGCACGACCCGCCCCACCCCGGCCCCGGCCGCAGGAACTGACCGCCGATGCGCTGATCGGACCCGATGCCCTCGACCACCGACGCAACATCGGCCCCCACCGCTTCACACATCGCCGCCACCGCGTTCACGAACGAGATCTTCATCGCCAGGAATCCGTTCGCCGCGTACTTGATCGTCTCCGCCGACGCCGGATCCGTGATCAGGATCGGCGTGTCGATCCCTGCGTACAGATCGGCCACCCGCTCCGCCGCACCACGATTCTTGGCCCCGATCACCACCCGATCAGGCTGCAGGAAATCCCGCACCGCCGTGCCCTCCCGCAGGAACTCCGGGTTCGACACCACGAACACGTCATCACGCCCCAACACGCGCTCCACCGCCAATGTCGACCCCACCGGGACCGTCGACTTGTTCACGACCACCGCACCCGGCTTCAGCACCGGACCGATCTGCTCCGCAGCAGCCTCGATGTACGACAGATCCGCCGAACCGTCATCACCCTGCGGCGTCGGCACACACAGGAACACGATGTCGGCGCCCTCGGCGGCAGCCTCGGCCCCCAACACGAATTCCAGCAACCCCGCCGAACGAGCCGTGTTCACCACCTGCTCCAACCCGTCCTCGACGATCGGGATGTGACCGCCGTTCAACAGGTCGACCTTGCGTGGATCGATGTCGCCACACACCACGGAATGCCCCAACGACGCGAAACACGCACCCGTCGTCAACCCCACATACCCGGTGCCGACCACACCGAGGCGTACGGACGAGCGACTTTGCGTTGACGACGACATGGGTTCCTCCAGAGACAGTTGCTGCCCACCGGGGACACGGCGCAGGCTCGAGTCGGCAGGCAAGTCCCTCGATGCTATCGACCATTCGCCCCGGCGGGTTCGACCCACACCAGGCCGACCGCAGCACGCGTGCATCACCTGCCCGATTCTGGGTACGGTCCTGCCGTGCTGACGCAAGCGACCGATCCCGATCCGGATCTCGTGCAGGGCTGCGGGGACGACCCGAGCTGGCTGTGTGAGAACGTGTACGACCTCACCGGGAGCTCGTTCGTCGCCGGTGTCGCCGACTGGCTCGTCGCGGTGTTGCTCATCCTGCTGGGCGCCTGGATCCTGTCGATGCTCGCTCGCCGGTACCTCGGACATGCCGTTGCGAGGACGATGGCACCGGATCGGGCGGCGGCAGCCCGACAGCTCAGCCGCCTCGGCCTCGACAACGCGCACGAGCTGGTGGGGCAGGGCCCCGTCGTCGGCGACGAGGTCGATCCTCGCCGCCAGGCACGCATCACGTCGATCTCCGGGGTCGTCGGCAGCAGCGCCTCGATCGTGATCTGGTCGATTGCGATCATCCTGGCGCTCGGCGAGTTGGGCGTCGACCTGGCGCCACTGATCGCCGGGGCCGGCATCGCGGGCGTCGCCCTCGGCTTCGGTGCGCAGAGCCTCGTCAAGGACTGCATCGCCGGGCTGTTCATGCTGTTGGAGGACCAGTACGGCATCGGCGACGTGGTCGACCTCGACGAAGCCAGCGGTGTGGTCGAGAAGATCTCGCTGCGCACGACCGTGCTCCGCGGCATCGACGGCACGGTGTGGCACGTACCGAACGGCGAGGTGGCCCGCGTGGGCAACCGGTCGCAGCTGTGGTCGGTCGCCCTCGTCGACGTCGACGTCGCGTACGACTCCGACCTGGCGGAATCGCGGCGCGTCATCCTCGACTGCGCCACGGAGGTGACGTCTCGCGACGAGTGGCAACCGGCGGTGCTCGAGGAGCCGCAGCTGCTCGGCGTCGAGGCGCTCGGCGCCGATGGCATCACGATCAGGACGACGGTGCGAACCAGGCCGGGCTCGCAGTGGGCGCTGCAGCGCGCGCTGCGCGAGGAGCTGAAGGGCGCCCTCGACGCGGCGGGCATCGAGATCCCGTTCCCGCAACGAACGGTCTGGTTCCGATCCGACGACCCGGCGGACCCGGGCCGCGACGGCGCGTGATGCCACAATGACCGCATGACGATCGCTCTGGTGGGATCGAGCGTCGCGTTCGTCGCGCCGGCGCATGCCGTCGGCTGGCTCTGGATCGCGGTCGCGGCGACGCTGGGCTGCATCGCGCTCCTGGTGCGGGCCGAGCGCTCCGCCGAGCCCGCTCGGCCTGACCCGGCCGACAGCTCGGGAGCGCTGCGTACCGACACGCCGGCGGTCGTCAACATGCTCACGAACGACGCCACGGTCACCGCGGCCGGATACCGGGCCACGGTGATCGACCTGGCCGCCCGTGGTTGGCTGCGGATCCTTCCGCCCGACGACATCGATGATGAACTCGCCCGCGTTCGACCGTCGGCCACCGCCTACGAGGGCGACTCGCTGCGGCCACACGAGCGGCTGGTGCTCCAGCACGTGATGGCTCGATACACCAGCGACCGAGCGATCCCGGCCCGGTATCTGGCCGTCGACATTCGCGGCTCGTGGTGGAAACGGTTTGCCGGGCTCGTCGCCGACGATGCGCTCGACGGTGGGCTCGTCCGACGGCGATGGACCACGCGTGCGCTCCTGCTCCCGGCGGGCGCCTGGGTGGTTGCTGCGATCGCCTGGTTGCTCGCCCGCTCGACGGGCGACGTCGAGGTCGCCGTGATCGATTCCGTCGAACGGCGCATCGTCGGATGGGCGCTCTTCGCGGTACTCGTCGCCGTCGCCGTTCGCATCGCACGCCACCTGGTCGTCATCACGTACACGCAGACCGACAAGGGGCTGTCGGCCACCTCACGCTGGTTGGCAGTCCGCCAGCGACTGGCCGAAGCCGGATTCGCCGACCTTGCGCCGAGCGCGATCGAGGTCGGCGACCGGCGCCTCGCCTACGCGACCGCCATGTGCCTCGCCGAGGGCGCCGACGTGGAGCTGCCGCTCGCCCGGGAAGACCACCGGCGGGCGTGGAGTTCGGTGGGCGGGCGGGCCCGCCTGGTTCGTGTGCGCTACCCGATACGTCCCGGCTACGGACTGTCACCCGTTGCGGCGCTCGTCGGCGGCGCCGTCGCATGCTTTCTCGGCCTCGCGGCACGCCGATGGTTCGCCGAGGTCGCGCGTCGCGACGCGTTCGATTGGATGTACGAGCAGTTTCCCGAGCAGGACTGGCTGATCTCCGATGTCGCCACAGCGTTCGTCTTCCTCGCCTGGATACCGATCCTGCTCGGTTTGTGGATCGCGCTGGAGGGGGCCGCGGACGGTCTGGCCACGGTCGAGCGGACCGGAATCGTGATCCGCGCCCGTCGTCCGGTGGAGGTGTCGCCACTCCCCCGGCGGGTGCGACGGTGGTTCGACCGCGACCGGTTCAGCCTCTACATCGCCGTCGACGACGGATCATCCGATTCGGTGACCGCCTGGCGCGCCGGCGAGCGAAATGCCGTGCCTCAGGGCGCGAACGCGACCGTACGTGCGAGCCCGGTACTCGGCCACGTCCGCCGGGCGACGCCGGTGGGCCACCGCATCATCTCCTGAGCGCGCCGTTCGTCACGCTCGGTCGGCGGTACGTCGGATCTCCTCGATCATCTCGCCCCAACGCGGGCGGGGCAGGTCGTGTCCCATGTCGGGGTACATCACCAGGCGTGAGCCCGGGATGGCGGCGGCGGTGGCGATCCCGCCGTTCGGCTTCACCAACGGATCGACGAGGCCGTGCATCACGAGCGTCGGCACCGTGACCGCACCGAGGTTGGCGGTGCGGTCGGGACTGGCCATGATCGCTGCCGTCTGCCGGGCGGTGCCGGTGGGGCGGAAACTGCGCCGATGGTTGGCCTCGGCGAGCTGGCGATACTCGGTCGCGTCGAAGTGGGGGCCGGAGATCAGACCGAACAGCTCGGTCGAGCGATCGACAGCTGTCTCCGGCGTCGGCTCGGGGAGACGCGCCAGCTTGGCGAGGAGCTTGCCCGCGACCTTGCCGTGCTTCCGGTCGCCGGTGTTGGACATGATCGACGTGAGCGACCTGACGCGTTCCGGGTGGGCGATGGCAAGGCTCTGGGCGATCATCCCACCCATCGACATGCCGACGACGTGGGCGCTGGGGATGTCGAGCGCAGCGAGGAGACCATCGGCGTCGGCGGCCATGTCGGCCAGGTGGTAACCGGCGCGGGGTGGCCGCTTCGCCATCTGGCCGAGGACCGACTTCATCTGTGACGGCGGCTCCCAGTCGAACTCGGTACTGAGGCCGATGTCACGGTTGTCGTAGCGGACGACCTGGAAACCGGTACCGGCGAGCTGGTCGACGAACTCGTCCGGCCAGTCGGTCAGCTGGCCACCGAGTCCCATCACCAACAGCAGCGGATCACCGGCCCCCCGGACGTCGTACTCGAGGGTGATTCCGTTCGCTTCGATCGATGCCATGGCGGGCGACGCTACCGACGGCGGTCGACCGACCAGAAACCCGCCTTCAGGTAGGCGCCTTCCGGAAATCCGACCGGATGATCCACGTCATGACCGGTCCGGGCGATCTCCCGCAGGGTGCAGCCCGCTCTGTCGGCCGTCGACACGACGGTGGCGACGAACTCGTCGCTGGTCACGCGGCTCGAGCACGATGCCTGGACGAGCACCCCGCCGCGCCGCACGAGCGGCAGCGCGAGTTGGGTCAGCCTGGCGTATGCCCGACGGGCACGTTCGGCGTCTGCCTGGCGCTGCGCGAACGACGGCGGATCGATGATCACGAGGTCGTACGACCTGCCCTCGTCCGCGAGCTGCGCCATCACGTCGAAGGCGTCGCCGACCTGGGTCGTGAAGCGGCAGCCGGCGACCGCCGGGAGGTGGAGGTTGAGCGCCATGTTCGCCTCCGCCGCAGCCAACGTCGGAGCCGACACGTCGACGGCGTGCACGCTCGTTGCGCCTCCCGCGGCGGCGTGCACGCTGAAACCACCCGTCGAGGCGAAGACGTCGAGCACGTCGAGGCCGGCCGACATCGAGCCGACCCGGAGGCGGTTGGCCCGTTGATCGAGGAAGTGACCGGTCTTCTGACCGCGGCGGACGTCCGCTGCGAACCACAGGTCACCTTCTCGGAATCGAACCGGGCCGTCGTGGATGTGGCCGGCGAGCAGGTCGCCGTCGTCGAGTCCGTGGGTCTCGCCGCGCTGGACGTTGCGGGCGAGACGGAGCACCACCCCGGTACACCCGGTCGCGTCGAGGAGGGCATCGGTCACTGCGGCGAGGTGGGGGAACCACACCGCCGAGTAGAGCTTGACGACCAGCACGTCTGCGTACCGATCGACCACGAGGCCGGGGAGTGCGTCGTTCTCTCCGTTGATGATGCGGTAGCCGAGCTCGTGCGCCGCCTCGGCGGCGGTGAAGTTGACCCGGAGGGCCAGCGCTCGATCGATCGCCGCTCGCCAGAATGCGGCGTCGATGCGAGTCGGTGCACCGGAGTGGAGCACCCTGACCCGGATCGGCGAGTCCGGGTCGTACAGACCGATCGCAGCGAACGCTCGATCGCGGTCGAAGATGACGGCGAGGTCGCCGGGCGCTCCCGGATGATCGTCGGGACCCACCGATGTGATCGAGTCCTCGAAGACCCACGGATGACCGCTGCGCACATGGCGGAGCGCGTCGGGGGTCACCCGAACCGCGAGGCGTCGATCGGACGCGGCCGGGGTGCTCACGCGCCGTCGAACGATGCGACGACGCCGACCGACGGGCTGACCGCTGCTCCGAAGACGTCGCTCCATGCGGATTCGACCCCGGACGGTCCGGTCCGATGCTCGATCGACAACCACGAACGGCTCTCGTGGACGAATGCCGTGAGCGCCTCGGCGGAACGAGCTGCGTAGCCCTCGCTTCCCCACTGGAGCGTGCCACGGCTCGCCGCGGTGGGAGCGAAGAAGAGCGTGGGCGTCGGGCCGGGGAGCTCACCGTACGCATCCGGTGCGGGTGCGTCGTGGTGGCTGCGCCCGACCGTCATCGAGTACTTCAGCCGGTCTCCGAGATGGTGGTGGATCGCGTGGAGCACCACCGGGTTGCCGGCCATGTCGATCGATACGGTGTCGACGTCGTCGGGGATCGCGGCGACACCGCCACCGGCCCTCGGGTCGTAGGTCAGGACCGTGTCGTAGTACCCGAGCGACTCGACGAAGTCGACGTTGCCCTCGGAGGTGAAACCGATCACCCGGATGCCGTCGCGCTGCGACGCTCGCTGGGCGAAGGCGATCGCCGTCTTGGAGGATGCCGACAGCACCACCACCTGTCGTGCGCCGAAGTACGGCGCCTCGTCGGAACCGACGGCGTCGGCGAACGACTCGTCCGCCAGGAACCCCGTGAGGAACAGCCCGCGCAGCAGTGCGTGGCGCTCCTCCCCGTCCGGCGCGTCGTCGTAGGCGGGGTCGCTCCCGGTGGCCACGTACGAGCGGTAGACGGGAGCGTGTTGTCGACGGTGCTCGCCGTCGTCGCGAAAGCCGTCGCGGGTGGCCGACGCCGTGAAGACGACGGTGCGCGCCATCGGGTACCAGCCGTAGTAGCGGGTGCCGACCTCGAGGTCCGGGTTGCGTGACTCGACGATCGTCGCCCAACCCATCGCCGGGACGCGTCCCCACGTCTCGGCCTCGTCGCCTCCGGGGAAGAAGTCCCAGTAACCGAGCATGTCGCCGAAGACCGCATAGGTGATGTTGTTGGCGGTGATCGCGAAGAGGTCGACATGCAGGCGCACCTGGCCGTCGGCGAGCTCCGCGTCGTCGACCTCGACGAGTCGCGTCTCACCGATCGTCGCCCGGTTCACCTCGAGGATGTGGTTCATCCCCCCAGCATGGCCCGGGTGGCACCCGGCGCGTGCACCGGTCGGACACGGTTTCGGACGCGGTGGCCGTGGCGGCTACAACCGATGGTCATGAGC
>Ga0316197_10001098_pt1 | contig 19250 bp, 14 predicted proteins | sample OudBiesiAoxic_MG_FD_204939 | JGI IMG/M metagenome (GOLD analysis project Ga0316197, IMG submission 204939) | Coastal sediment microbial communities from Oude Bieten Haven, Netherlands - site A oxic | ecosystem: Environmental > Aquatic > Marine > Coastal > Sediment | place: Netherlands... | reverse complement strand
CAGTCGCCGCGTTCGTACGCTGTGATGTCGAGGCCGGGGCACCCGGCCTGCACGTCGGCGAGCGTCTGGGCGTTCCAGTAGTCGTGGCCCGGCGGTGGGAAGCCCGAACAGATCCCGTTCGCGCCCTGTTGCACGTTCGATCAGCTCCTGCCATCCCGGCTGGGCCTCGCCCCACAACGGGCGGCCTGAGCCCTCGAATCCTTCGCGACTCGAGGTTCGAGCGCGCTCCGAAACTGGAGGATCGCTGTGAGTGGCGTTCGACACCCCGATTCGAAGTCGGCGCGCTCACCTACGCGCCCTACGATGGACCGTCGCAATCAGGCGCAGGCCTCTCTAAGCGCCGCGTGCTGGCCTCGATGTCGGTGAACAGGAACGCCAGAGTGCTTCGATGTGCCGGCTGCCCCACGACGTCAACGTAGTCGCTCGCCGAGGCGGCTTCCGATGGGTCGGTGCCGAAGGCGCGCAGCGCCGAACGTCGTCGGCGCTGAGCTCGCCGACGATCAGGGCTCACCCGCCGATCCGCCGGACGACCGTGGGCAAGCGGCGAACGACTACCTCCCGCCCGAACGACTGGAGGGGTCGTGAAGGTGTTCATTTCGCACAAGAGCGACGACAAGCTCCACCCCGAGGTCGTCCACGACTCTGAAGGAAACCCCGATTCCTGATGCCGATGGAAGTCTGTTCTCGCGGGAGTTCGCTCGCAGAACGACCCGGTGTCCTCGACACGACTCGGTCGTACTGGCAAGATCGACCGATGAACGATCGGTTCGTCATCTCCACCGAATGGTTGGCAGAACACCTGCACGACACCGACGTGCGCGTACTCGACGTCTCCGGCTTCCTCGACGGCGACCGCGCCAATCAGGCCCACGGCGACTACGTCTTCGAGCACCTGCCGGGTGCCGTCTGGTTCGACGTGGCCTCCGCCGACGGAGAGTTGAGCGATCCCGATTCGACGCTGTCGTGGACGTGGCCGCCACTGAGCCAGATCGAAGCCGCCATGGGCAACGTCGGGGTCGGCAACAGCACCACCGTGGTGCTCGTGGCGCGGACGTTCGACCGGCCGCTCGGCCTCGGCACGATGTGGTGCACCCGCGCCTGGTGGACGTTGCACCACAGCGGTGTCACCTGCGCAATCCTCGAGGGTGGCCACGAACGGTGGCTCGCCGAACGGCGTCCCACCGAATCCGGGCCGGTGTCGGCCACCACCACCACGTTCCGAGGCGAAGACCGTCGCAGCGAAGCGATTGCCGATCGTCACGACGTCGAAGCGGCGCTGGGCGACGGGGCCAGTTGTGTGATCGACGCCCTGCCCGAGGCCTCGTTCAACGGCGAGCGGGTCAACTACGCACGCCCTGGCCACATCACCGGCGCACAGAACGTCCCGTTCCAGCACTTCATCGCCGAGCCCACGGCGGCGTTCGTTCCCGTCGACCGGGCGCGCACCATCTTCGATCGGGCCGGGGTCCTCGATCGCGAACGAGTCGTGCTCTATTGAGGCGGGGCCATCTCGGCGACGGTCGTCGCTTTCAACCTCAAACGTGCCGGCCACGAATCGGTGCGCGTCTACGACGGCAGCCTGCAGGAATGGGCGGCCGACCCCTCGCTCCCGATGACGACCATCAGCTGACGAGTTCTCCCACCAGGCCACCGCCCAACCGAGCGCGCCCCGAAGTCGCGGAATCGGCCGTGGTGGCATTGGGCACCTCGATTGGAAGTCGGCTCGTTCGCCCGCGGGCCCTACGATGGAAGATCGCAATCCGGCGCAAGTGGTGCAACGGGGTTCTCCTGCGAATCGCGCCGGTCGCGCCTCTCTGAGACAGGCGCGAGACCGCGTAATTCCTGCTGTGCAGCCCTGTTCGGTGGCGGTCGGGAACGGATTCGCCGGATCTGGGCACGACCCACGCCATCTTCCTTCAGTTCGTGCCCTGCGGTGCCGATGTCAGCGCATGGCAAGTCGCCGATCGAGCACGCTGGACGACGCGCGCTTCGGTGACCGTCAGGCGCTGGCCGAACTCTGGCGCACTCATCAGGCCCCGCTGCTGCGCTATCTCCGATCGCGCCGAACACCGTCTCCCGACGATGCTGCGTCGCAGGTGTGGGTCGACGTCGCTTCATCGATCGGTCGGTTCGAGGGCGACGAGGTCGACTTCCGACGCTGGCTGTTCACGATCGCCCACCGTCGCAGCGTCGACCAGATCCGCCAGGCCGTGCGCGCATCGGTACCACACGCCTCGCTCGGCGTGCGCGCCGCAGACCACGCAGCGGGCGCCGACGCCGAACATGACGAGCACGACGCCCTCGACCGCGCCATCGCGCTCGTTGCCACGCTCCCTGACGACCAGGCCGAAGCCGTGATGTTGCGGGTGGTGAACGACCTGCCGACCGCTGACGTCGCCGCCGTGATGGAGACCACGGCGGGCAATGTGCGGGTGCTCGTCCATCGGGGCCTCACCCGACTTCGCCGGAAGATTTCTGTAACAGATGCCGATGTGCCTGCGATGAAGAGGGTGCGATGAACGAATTCGACGATCTCGACGACCTCGACGAGGTGTTCGGTCCGCTGCGCAGCCCTGCGCAATCGGCGGAATTGTCACGCGAGAGCGCAACCATCGATCTCATGGTCGACGCTCACCACACCTTGGAGGGAAAGCACATGTTGACATCACGCCGCGCCAGGATCGCCACACTCGTCGTCGCCGGCGTACTCGGTTTCGGAGGCATGGCGGCCGCATCCTCGCCGGGCCTACTCGGCGAGCAGCAGGCTGAGCCCGAGGAACCGATCGTCGATGAGGAGCCGGTTGTCGAAGACGAAGCGGTCGATGAAGAGGAGCCGGTTGTCGAGAAGGAGCCGGTTGTCGAAGACGAAGCGGTCGATGAAGAGGAGCCGGTTGTCGAGAAGGAAGCGGTCGTGGAAGACGAAGCGGTCGCGGAAGACGAACCGGTCGTCGAGGAAGAAGTCCCCGAAGAGGAGGCGCCGCTCTCTCTGGACGATCCCAATCCGGCCACAGACTTCAACGAGGCGTACTGTGAGGACGGCAACCACGGCAAGACCGTCAGTGCCGTCGCTCGCGGCGTGTTCGACCCGGATGGGCTGTATCCCGGCGAGGTCACGGTGAAGATGGCCGCCCAGTCGTCGTGCGGCAAGTTTGGTGACGACCTCGACGACGGCGACGTCGACGAGGAGTTCGAGAACGAGACGGACGAGGTCGAGGAGTTCGAGGTCGAGAAGTCCGGACTCGAGGAGTCGGAGAAGAAGGCGGAACGCCCTGGCAATGGCGGCAAGCGCGACGAGCGAGCGGCCAACGCCAAGTCGAACGGCAACAGCCGCGGCAACGGATCGTCCAACGGCAAGCGAGGCGGCTGAGCTCCGACGAACCCGATTGTTGGCGAGTGGCCGCAACGCTGGGCGAGTGCCCGCCCCTCCAGTAGCGTCGGAAACCGTCGGCAGTTGTTGAACATGATCACGTACGCGCTCGGTGTCAACGCCTTGAGCATGCACATGCGTCGCCTGGGTCTCGCGCCACCACAGGCCGCCTGAGCCCTTGACTCTGTATCAGCACGGCGGTCGAGCGCGCCGTCAACTCGGAGAATCGTCCTGAGCGGCCCTGGACAGCTCGATTCGAAGTCGGCGCACCCGGTTGCGGGCCCTACGATGGACCGTCGCAATCCGGCGCGGATGGTTCAACGGGGTTTTCTCCCGCGAATCGCGTCGGTCTGGCCTCTCGTTCCAGCTCGGGCCGCCCCAACTGTCGCGGAAGTTGCACCACCTCGGGCCGGTGCCGTCGGATCGCTGCAGCGAGATCGCCACGCAGCGCCAACCCCTCGACGATCGAACCGTCGGGCCAGACCAGGAACTCGACGTCGTCGACCCCGACGACCCGGCAGCTCGCGATCTGCTCCGCCCGGCGGAGCGGGCCGGCCTCGTCGGGCGGCATCGTCGAGATCCCCGCCTCGCCATCGGACACCAGGACGTAGGCGATGTGCTTGCCCTGATCCGTCCAGCGGGCGACCGCCGCAGCGGCGCCGTACTCCATGTCGTCGGGATGGGCGACGACGGCGAGCGCCCGGTCCCAGTCCTCGGGGAAGATCTCCAGGTCGGCCATGCTCACGAGTGTTGCAGGCGATCTCGATCGCGTCGACGGGTGCTGTGCGTCGGGCCCTCGAACCTCCTCAGTCGCCGCGTTCGTAGGGCGTGATGTCGAGTCCCGGATAGCGGGCCTGCACGTCGACGAGCGTCTGGTCGTTCCAGTACTCGTGGCCCGGCGGCGGGAAGCCGAACAGGTCGCGTTCGCGAACCGTCGCCCATTCGATCAGCTCCTGCCACCCCGGTTGCAGCGCCAGCCCCGGCCAGCTCATCTTGCCCATCCACGGGTTGCCTCGCTCGGAGTAGTCGGCGAGCAGGCTGAACCTGCTGCGGCGCACGCCCGTCATCGCCGAGCCCCGGTGCAGCACATCGGTCGTGTAGAGCAGGACCGTCCTGCTCGGTGACGTCGGACAGCAGGAGGAACGACGTCAGCTGCGGCCACCGTCCGTCTCGGCGGGGGACGACGAGGCTGTGGTTGCCGTAGTCGCGGTGGTGCGCCTGGTCGTAGTCGGCGCCACCGGAGTACTTGGCCCACAGCTCGATCTTGTAGAGCTGGAGGTCGGTCGTGGCGCAGAAGCGTTCTGCGGCGTCGACCAGATCGGGATGGAAGGCGAGGCGGTTGAGCTCCCACGACGGGACGGGTCCGAGCCGGAGCCCGGCGAACTGGTGGCGAACCAGCCGGGCATGCGCCTCGGGGTCCGCGGAGTAGTCGTCGCCCGTCGGAAAGATCTCGAACAGCCCGGACCGTGCCGCAGCGAGCTCGTCGGCGTCCAGCAAGCCCTCGACGACGGCGAATCCCTCCGAGCGAACCCGCTCGAGCGTCTGGTCGCTGATGCGCACGTGGTCCCTCCTCTCAGCTCGCCGGCGCCGCTCAGAGCCCGTTGCGGCTCAGCCAGAGTGACGCACCCTGTTGCCGCGCAACGTCGATAGACCGTTGACGCTCGGTCTGCGCCCGGTCGTCGTGGCCCGCCAGCGCGTGCAGTTCTGCAGCGATGCGGTGACATTCGGACAGGGCCCAGCGCTCACCGTTCTCGGCGATGATGGTGAACGACTCGCCGACCGTTTCCAGGCCAACCAAGTGCCGGCCGAGCAGGCCCTCGGCTTCGGCGATTACACACCTTGCGAAGCCCGCGTAGCTCCGTGCTCCGGTGGACCACCAACTGTCGGCTGCGGTCCAAAGGTCGTCGAGCCCACTCTCGTCTCCCAGGTGGAAACGTCCGGCAGCGCTCCAGAATCTGGCCGTTGCCTCCATCAGTGGAATCTTGCGATCGGCGAGTCGGTCCAGCAGCTCGTCGCCGGCTTCTTGCGCTTCGCTCCACTGACGAGAGATCACCGCCATGAATCCTCTGTAGGTCATCACCTGGGCCCAGCTGTGGAAGTGATCGATATCGTTTGCGAGCGCTTCAGCGGCGTCGATCGTCGCCACCGAATCGCCGAGGCCGCTCACCAATTCGTTCATCGCCAGGAACGAACCCGCAGTCGTGGCATGGTCGGTGCCGATGAGCCAGGCGTCTTCGCGATAGTCGCCCTCGTGGTAGAGGCGTATGGACTCCTCAAGGTTGGTCTGCGCTAGCTGAAATCGGCCTGTGTGGAACGCGACCACACCCACTGCACGATGAGCGATGACCGACCGTCGCGGGTCGGCGCTGGCCCGTGCAGTCTGGAGCAGCTGATCGGCAACTTGCCCCGCTCGCTCGTACCGATCGCGGACAAGGTTGAAGGAATAGATGCCGTTCAGTGCCGCGGACATCGAGTCGAGGTCGCCGGAAAGTGTGCTGAGTTCGACCGCTCGTTCGTACACCGATCCGACAATGTCGGCCGCAAACCCTTCCGTGGCTCGCAACGTACCGGCGCGTAGGAGTTGGAGTCTCAGTTCCGCTGCATGATGGGCGTCGTCGACCGGAGCGTCGTCGAGGACGGCGAGCGCGGAGTGCAGGTTCGCCAACACCTCGGAATGGGCGGAGATCCGCGCGTGTACTTCGGCGGCGGCGTACCACCAATCGACGCTCCGAATCGGGGAGGTACCGAGCGAGAGATGGCGAGCAACCACTTGTGGTTCGGTCGCTGCCTGTTCGGCGAACCGGTCAATCATCGTATCGCCGATTCGTTGATGGATTTCCTCCTTCCGTTCGCGGAGGAGGCGGTTGTATGCAACGCTTCGGATCAGTGCATGGCGAAATGATGCGCCGTCGGCATCGGTGGTGATGAGCTGTGCCTGCTCTAGTTCACGGATCGCGGCTTCGACGTTCATGTCGTCGGCCGCGGCGGCGTTCAGCAGTGAGATCGAGAAGTCGAGGCCGATGGCCGCCGCCACCGGTGCCACGTCCCTTGCGTTCGGAAGCCGATCAAGGCGCGCCTGCAGGCTGTCCTGCAGGGTGTCGGGAACTCGGTGGTGAACAAGGCGGAGCGCTGTCTCGCCTGCGACGAGAGCTTCGGCCTCAATGAGCGATCGTGTGAGTTCGGTGATGTAGAGCGGCACGCCACCGGACCGGGACCGAATCTCGCCGACCACCTCGGCGGAGACGTCAAACCCGGTGATCGACTCCACGAGCTCGCGCGTGCGGTCATGGTCGAAGGAATCCAGCCGGATGACTTCGTCCGGGAGAAGTGTGTCGTCAAAATCACCCATGCCACTCCGCTGAGTGACCATGACGAAGATCGGCGCATTGCCAATGGCCTCGCGGATGAGCTCGAGCAGTTCGAGCGACGTCGGATCGCACCACTGAAGGTCTTCCACGACGAGCACTGACGGCGAGCCGGCCAAACCCTTCGCAACGATTGAGACAATTGAGTCGAAGATCTCAGCGCGTAGCTCGGCCGCGCTGACTTCAGTGGCGGGTCCCAGGCCCATGAGGCGCCGCCCCACCGATGCGACCTCCGGTCGATCAAGACGTGCGGCGAGCATGTCGAGCGCGTCAAGGCGTTCGACATCAGAGAATCGAATGTCGATGCCCGCAGCAGCCTCCAGAAGTCGCCGTAGCGGATAGAGCGAATTGGCAGTCTCATGTTCGGAGCACTGCAACATGAAGACCTGGCCCCCCGCTGCACGCGCATCTGCGATGGTCTGGCGAACCAGTGATGACTTGCCAATGCCCGGCTCGCCGTCGATGCGCACGGTGACAGGCCGCTCGAGCGAGCGTTGTCGGAGTTCCTCGAGCTGGCGCGTTTCGCGATCGCGTCCGACGACCGGTTGTGCGTCTCCCTCGGCAAGCGCTGCAAGAGTGTCCAACGGTCGTTCGGCTCGAAAGAGCGCAATAGGCTCGGTGAAGCCCTTGAGATCGAACGGTCCGGATTCGGTGAACTCGAAGAGGTCGTTTGCGAGCCGCCTGGTGAGAGGGGCAACGGTAACGGAGCCGACCTCGGCTGCTGATTCGACGCGGGCGGCAAGATTCGGCGTGTCGCCCAAGGCGTCGATCTGATCACCAACGACTTCGCCGACGATTGCGGTTCCACTGGCGATACCAACTCGAGTCTCGACAGTGGCGTCGTATCGAGCATCGACTGCAGCGACGGCCTTCTGGATGAGAAATCCGGCCTCGATCGCCCGCTGTGCCTCGTCGCCGGTGGCGTGGGGATAGCCGAAGTACCCCATGACGCCGTCGCCCAGGAATTTCGCAACCCGGCCACCGGCTTTCTCGATCGCTCGGGCGCAGGTTGCCGAGTAGTCGCGGACCACCCTCGCAAACAGTTCGTCGTCGAGCGCACTGGACAATGTGGTGGAACCCACGAGGTCGCAGAACAACACCGTGATGTTGCGGCGTTCGATCTTCGGTGCGTCGTCAGGCTTTGTGGCGGTCTGTTCGAATCCCGATGCGCTGGCCGCCGACTGTCGCAATCGACGTCGATCGCCGAGATTCAAGCCGAGGGATCGAAGATCACCGTCGGTGAGCATCCCGACGATGTCGAGGTCAACACCCTCGGCGACAAGAGCACTGTGGTGTTGCTCGAGGCCGATCGATTCCAGCCAACGCAGAAGTGCATCATTCCCCACCACCCGAGCATAGCGACGTCTCCATCGGGTGGCAGAGTGGCCCGGAGGTGTCGATCTGGTCACCCGCATCGGACGGCAGGTCTAGAGTTGGCCATTCGACGTCAGGTTTGTGAGGGGACAACCATGTGGAAGTCAAAGCGACGGGTCTCGCTCGATCATCGGCGAGGTCTTCGCCCGGATGGTCTGGTGATTCCGGCAGAGGCGATTGAAGAGCTCCGGACGAGTATGCAGGGGAGGCTGGTCGGGCCGAGTGACGCGACGTATGACGCTTCCCGGCAGATGTCCAACCATGCGTTCTCGGAATGGCCGCTGCTGATCGCCTACTGCGAGGTGCCGGGTGATGTCGCTGCATGCCTGAAGCTGGCGCGCGAGAACGACATCTGGACCGTCATCCGGTCGGGCGGTCACAGTACTGCTGGCTACTCGGTGAACACCGGACTCGTGATCGACATGAGCGGGTTCTGCTACGCAGTGGTCGACGAACGCTCGAAGCGTGCGGTTGTCGGTGCGGGCACGAACTTCGGCCACCTGAACGCTGTTCTTGATGACTACGACCTGCACGTGCCCGGCGGCGGGTGCGAAGACGTCTGTGTCGCTGGCTACATGCAGGGTGGGGGGTTCGGCTTCACGTCACGCAAGTTCGGTATGAACTGCGACAACGTGCTTGCGGTGCGGGTGATGCTTGCGGACGGAGCGATCGTGGTTGCAGATGCCGAGACCAATGCCGACTTGTTCTGGGCCATCCGAGGTGGCACCGGCAACAACTTCGGCGTTCTCCTGGAGATCACGTACGAGTTGCACCACGTCCCCTCGGTGTGGGCCTTCGGTTTGCGGTGGAAGATCGAAGATGCGGCGGTGGGGCTGGCAGCGATGCAGGACGGCTACATGCTCGACGGCGCCGCCGATGATCTCGGCTACATGTCCTTTCTCGCAAACGTCGATGGCAAGAACGAACTCCTGATGCGGGGCATGGTGATAAGTGGCAAGGACGAGTCATTGCTCGCAGACCTTCAGCTCAGCGGTGGGATGATCGACATCAACACGACTGGCTCTTACTTTGAGATGAACCGGTTACTCCTCGAGACCCCCGAGGTCCCTCAGGTTCCGGATCTCGGTCGGGAAGACAAGCAGTCGGTCTATCTGGCAGATCGAATCGGAGCGGACGGATGGCAACAGATCGTCGACAAGTTCGTCGAGTCGCCGAACACCTATTCCACCGTGGTCGTCGAACCCTATGGTGGCAAGGCGGCCGATCCGGATCAGCCGTGTTCGTTCATTCATCGCCAGGTGGACTGTGACGTTTTCGTTGACGTGTTCTGGATGACCGACGACCAACGGCGGCAGGTCGTCCCGTACCTGAACGACTACATGGATGTGCTGCACCCGCTGAGCAATGGACACTCCTACCAGAACTACCCGCGCCGGGGCACCGCCGATTATCGGTGGAGATACTGGGGCGGAGCCTTCAATACTCTGCTCTCTGTCAAGCAGAAGTACGACCCGAGCAACTTCTTTCAGTTTGCGCAGAGCATCTCCGCACCGGCCGAACCGGAGGAGCGTCTCGGATCGGCAGCGCCGGACCTTGCCGACGCACTCGACGGAGACATCGTGAAGGTGACGTCATGACAGAGACGCTCCGAGGCGTCTTCTTCGTCCCACCGATGGCCGTCTCCCGCGTGGGCGGATCCCCAACGCCGGTCGACTCGTACCAGTGGCACATCGATCGCAACTCGCACGGCGCCGCAACCACGGTCGTGCGCCCCGCGGTCACGTTGGATGTGGCCGACGACGGCACGGTCACCTCGCGGCTGCCGGCCGACATTCGCTTCAAAGATGACGACGGTGCGATCCGGCCGGTGGCACCATTCTTCGAGCTCTGGGCCACGGTCCAGGATTCGGACTCGGGAGAGGTCAACGAAGTGCCCGTGACCACCTCACTCCTCAAGCAACACAACCTCGGTATGGAGGACCTGCATTTCGAGGTGACTGCGGCGAACCGCAAGGCTGAACGGCGGACGAGTTCGCCAACATGCGCTTTCATCGGTCGAGTTGAGGTGAACGGAGCCGACCACCGCCCTCACTCGCTCGACGCTGTATCGCCCCGTACCTCGGGCGAGGTGCCTCTCGTGCCCGCCGACCATCCGATCCCCCTCGGCACGATCCGAGTGATCAATCCTTTTGGCAACCCGTCGCCGGTCGACGACAACGGTGTGGACACCTCGACGGTTCGTGTGCGCTTCACGCCACCGACTGGTCAGGTGTACGGCCCCCCCTCCACCACCGAAGCTCCGGCGAGCCCGGTGCCTCCGGGTGTGGCCGAGTCGGCGAAGTCGCAGTACGGGCGGATTCACCAAGTCGTCCCCTTGGAGAACCGCTTCCTCAACGAAGACACGCCGTGGAGCCAGTACGTCATGCTCACGGGCGAGTGGGAGGACTCGCAACCGCAGGATGGATACGACGGAGCCAACGTCGGGAGCAGTCGATCCTGGTCGGTCGTGGACGACACGTCCGACGGAATCATCGTGGCGACGCTCGGTGTGCAACATCGCCGCCTGCTCGCTCGGGCCCGGTTCTTCACAGGGCCACCCGATTACGCTCCGGATCGACGTCCGATCTATTCGATTGCCGACGATCTTGCCGAGCGAGAACTGCCCCCCCTCGAGGTCACCGCGAGCGACCGGGATGCCCTCATCAGCGAGGTCACCGACGTCTTCAACCGCGCATTCGAGACTGCGAGCCTCTTCAATCTCGACGCAGCCCGCACGCGGGCGGTTCTCGAGAATACCGGCAAGCTCGCAGGCGACCATCCCCGCATACCCGATGCCCCGAAGTTCGGTGTTGAGACGATGACCGAATTCGACCTGCCGTACGTCGATGTCAGTCCCGAGCTCGGTCCACAGACACCGGCCAGCGCCTTCAGCGGCGGGACCGGGTCGAACCGCCTGCCGTACACCGAGATGATCGAGCGGGTGCACGGAGCATTGATGGAGGAGGACATACTCGTTGACTTCCTGCAACGTCGAGGCGCACACGTGCTGGAGTTGGTGCGACCACCATTCGGAACTACCAAGGTGTGGCCCGAGAACGTCGCCGAGACCGGCAACACAGCCTGGCGCGACCCGCGGTTGTTCGCCGACAAGCTGCATGACATGCGCATGCCGCCCTACATGCGCGACGCAAATCTGTATCCCCTCTCGATCGGACGGCGGCAGCACGAGCTGCTTCGTGGCCTCATCGAGCTCCTGATGGCCGGCGACGCTATTGGTGCGCACGACCCGGACACCGAGTCGCTCGGGGCAAACCCGTGAATCGTTTCATACAGCCGCGCAATCTCACCGCCCGAGCGGCACAAGTCGTTGTCGGAAACCCGTCGTCGACACGAATGGAGTCGGGCGTGGCGAACTGCTTTCCCGGACTCGAATGGGACATCCGAGAACTCGATCGGCGCTTCTTTCCCGGACTCGTCTTTCAGTTCATCCAGACACCGCTCTATCCGGTGCCCGGAATTTTGCCCGTGCAACAGGGTGCGAAACTGGCGTGGATCGATTCCCTCGACGACCCGGCCCTCCCCTTCACGAGCGATCAGGAATGGGTGCAGTCGCTTCGGTCCGTGCTGGAGCAGAACATCGGCCAGATCAATCCGTTGAGTCAGGGGCGCTGGTATCTCGAGTCATTCGAGCAGCACGGCAAGAAGTTCTCCGTGCGGGGAGAAGACGGCACGCCGTATGAAGGAGAGATGGTCTGGCGAATGATCCGCGGGATCGAAGCGCGCGAACCGTTGAGGATCATCATCCAACGCCGCGACGACGCCACGGGCGATCGCACAGGGCCTCCGGTGATTCTGGACGGGTTCCGTCGGCAGTACCTGGACCCCGACGGCGTGGTCGACAGCTCATTCAAGGCGGGCGAGCTCACGATGAGCATGTGCAACCCGTGGTCGCATGACTTCCGTGACTGTGCCTGCCACTACTGGGCCTCCAACCACCCTGACGTAGTGCTCGGCCCTGCCGACGAGACGCTCGACGACGGGCAGCCGGCGAACTCCACCGATGCCGAGGCTCGGCTCGACTGGATTCGCCGCGACCGATCGCCTGCTGGACGAGTAGCTGCCGAGGCGACCATCACGCAGAACCGTCCGTTCGAGATCGATCACTTCGAGATGAACGAACGATGGCAGGAGCTTCCGTTCGTGCTCGAGGGCCGAGAAATCGGCGCCGTCTATTCCCCGCCGGGCGAAGAACGCCGTGCCCCCGGCTCGCTCGACGAACTCCGGAATGAGCTGCGCGAGGATCTGGCGCCGCTCGAGTTCACGCTGGCCGTGCAGTACCTGTACGCGATGTTCACGGTGCGCACACCGGACGAGGTCGACGCAGCGACGTGGCCCGAACTGGCGGGGGATGTCGCCGCGATTCGGCAGTTCTTGTTGCTCGTGGCCGCCAGCGAAATGCAGCATCTTCGTTGGGCGAATCACCTCCTGTGGGCGCTCGACAGCCATGTCGACCCCGCCGGACATGGCTACAGACCGGTACTCCGTCGCCGCGTCACTCTCCTAGATGGCGAGACATCGCAACTTGCTCCACTGACGCTGGTCACGCTCGACAGATTCATACGGATCGAACGCCCGGGCGGAGCGATCGACACAGCGTACGCGCAGGCGGTCAGCACGCTGGAGAATCACGACGGCCTGGACGAGTTGCGAGATGTCGCAATCAGAATCGACACCGACGGCAACGAGCACTACAGCAGGTTCCGCGAGATTCGCGACATCCTCGAGTCGTACCCATCGGGTCCGGATGCACCGTGGCTTCGTCAGATCGAATTGGGCGACGAGCACAGTGCATCAGCCGGACTGGTACCGTTCCACGCCATCGTCGAGGCGCTGAGGCAGGCCTACTCCGAGGAGGCTGACGGCAATGCGCAACAGGCGCAGCGTCATATCGCTGATGCTCGAATCCTGATGCGGGATCTGCGGGCCGCGGCCGACATGCTTGCTGCGGACCATATCGGCATTCCGTTCTGGTAGTTCCAGTGCGCTCGGTACCCGTCTCTCTTGGCAGAGCCCATCCGACGAAGAAACGAGATCGTGATTGGCACCCGAACGCGCATCCGTTCCTGTCGGGCTTCGGGCACCATCTTCTCATTCCCGACGGCTCGAGGATCTACGACATCGATGAGGCGTTCCATCAGGAGATCTCGGCTCTCGCCGGCCGGGACGATGGCGCCCTCGACGCTCGCCTGACCCAGGTCGGATTGGGTTCGGCCGACGCGATCCGCACGGGCGCCCCCGAGCAGCCAGTTGAGGTGCGGTACGCCTCGCTGGCGGTCGCCCAGTCGTGCAACCTCGGGTGCACCTACTGCTACGCCGACGGCGGAGACTTCGGTGGCACCCCTGCGATCATGGGTGACGACGTGGCCAGAGCCACGGTGGAGCGGCTGCTCGCCGACGCAGAGGCTGGCGGCCGAGTCGGGCTTGCCTACATCGGTGGCGAACCGTTGCTGAATCGGTCGCTCATCCACGACACGACGGCATACGCCACGAGTCGCGGGGCCGAACTCGGCATCGAGGTGACCTTCTCCATCACGACCAACGGCACGCTGCTCCGTGACGAGGACATCGACCTCTTCGATCAGCACGGATTCTCGGTGACGGTTTCGCTCGACGGTATCGATGAAGAACATGACGCCCTTCGTCGTACACGCGCTGGCGATGGCACCTGGAACCGCATCATCGAGCGGGTCGAGCCCATGCTCGCGCGGCAGGGTCGGATGCAGGTGAGCGCTCGCACCAGTGTCACCCCGGACAACATGGGGATTCGGCGGACCGTGTCCGAGCTCATCGACCTCGGCTTCTACAGCGTGGGGATAGCGCCCGTGTTGCGATCCCCAAACGGCTCCGGCGAACTCGATCCAGCCCAGCTCGACGCACTCCTCGCCGAGCTGAAGGGCGCAACCGAGGACTTCGTTTGGGCCTTGGAACAGGGGCGCCGATATCCGTTCACGAATGTCACGAGCGCATTGCAGATGATCCACCGAGGCACCCATCGGCCCTACGCATGCGGAGCAGGCGCTGCATATCTGGGCATTGGTGCCGACGGCGCCGCCTCGGCATGTCATCGATTCGTTGGCGATGACGCCGCCGCCATGGGTGATGTGTTCGACGGATGGGATCAGAGTGCCAGAGAGGTGTGGGCGACCGAGCGTCACGTCGACCGACAGGAGCCGTGCTCGAGCTGTTGGGCGCGCTACCTCTGCGGGGGAGGCTGCCATCACGAGGTCATGGGTCGAGGCCGTACGTCGTGCGACTTCATTCGGGCCTGGCTGGAACACTGCTTGTCCACCTACGTCGATATTGCGACCACCCACCCCTACTGGTTCGTGTGAACCCGCTCGAGGCGGAAGTCTGCGTCGTGGGTGCCGGCCCGGCCGGCTGTCTACTCGCCGGATTGCTGGCACGGGCTGGCTGCGACGTGTTGCTCGTTGGTCCCGGGCGATCCGCGCCGCCGAGCCGGCTGCAGTCGTTGGCTCCTGGCGCCATGGAGTTGCTGGCGTCTGAGGGAATCGATCTTCACGGGGTCTGGCAGCGCGTGCCGATCGAAGTGAGGTGGCCGACCGCGACACCACTGGCGGACCCAGCGATCGCCGCCCAGAGCACGATCGTCGTCGATCGGTCGGCCTTCGACACGGCGCTGCTTGCATGGGCAGCGATCGGCGGCGCGAGGGTCTTGGACAGCCGAGTGGAAAAGGCACCCTTGCGAAACGGCGCAGGCAGCTGGACGGTCGAGGCGCCGGCGAGAGCGGTGAGGGCGGCGAACGTCGTCAATGCCGCAGGTGCTCGCTCGGTGTTGGGGTCGAAGCGCAAGCGCCTGGGTCCACGCTTGTTCGGTCTGTCCACCGAGATCGACATTGCCGGTGGCCGAAGCGGCGTCTGGGTGGAGGCGACCTCGCTCGGATGGCTGTGGGCGGCGAGCATGGGCGACTCACGGCTGACCGTGCTCACGACCCACCACGTTGCACCGCCGCTGCGCGAAGCGCCGGACGCCCTTTGTTCCCTGCTGGCGGAGTCATCCCTGGCCGATCTGACGGGTGACCGACTCCGCGACCTAGACGAGCTCAAGCCGACAGACCTGACCGCCACCAACGCTGCGGTCGGGGATCACTTGGCGGTGGGAGATGCGGCGCTGACGATCGACCCACTCGCAGGACAGGGACTCGCCGTTGCGCTTCGGTCGTCCGCTCAGGCCGCCGACCTCCTGCTCGACGGGACTGCGATTGTTCGAACGGCGCAAGAGGTTGGTCGAACCCATTCACAATTGGCAGCCGCGTACTATCGCGAAGCCGCTGCACACTTCTCGAGTCCCTTCTGGACCAGTCGCGCAAGGTGACCCTGCAACTCGTCGGTGGGCACGCAACCACTTCTGTTGTGCACGAGGCCATCGGTCGGCCACGGGTTCGCGCCCGCAGACCGCGGTCCACGTCCGACGACATGACGAAAAGTGTACGGTCCTCGTCACTGGGGCTGGAACTTGGCCTGCCCCGACGGACACGGCGAGGAGCGATTACACATGGGTGTCGGTGAGCCGCACAGGGTGACCAGCGTGCCCGCGAGTGAGTTCGGCGCCGGTGCGGTCACGGTCCCCGGCGTCTCGTGGTCGGGGTTCGCGCCGGTCGGACCCGCTGGAGAACTCTTCTACTGGTTCTTCGAGAGTGCGCGCGCTGGCTTGGTGCCACGTGCGGAGACGTTGCCGCTGGTCGTCTGGCTCAACGGTGGGCCGGGCTCTTCCTCGTTGCTCGGTCTGTTCACCGAGAATGGCCCGGTCCGCCTGACTGGGTCGCCTGCACGAGTCACGCCTGCGACCGTGTCGTGGAACCGCGGGGCTCACCTCCTCTACTGGGACCAGCCGGTGGGGACCGGTTTCAGCACTGTGCACGATGGCAACTACGCGACGAACCAGCGGACTGTCGCCCGGGAGTTCTGCGCCGCCCTAGAGCACTTCTATGCGTCCGTCGGCTACCGCGACTGTCCCCTGTTCATCGCAGGGGAGAGCTACGCCGGCAAGTTCATCCCGAATATCGCGGCCGAGATCCTGGCCCATCAGCCGCAGATCCCGCTCCGGGGCATTGCGATAGGTGATGGTTGGATCAGTCCTCACGTGCAGGCCCGCGCACAGGTGGCATTCGCGTTCGAACTCGGCTTCGTCGACCACCGCCAGCGAGTCGAGGTCGATGCCATGCTCGATCAGGCTGACAGGGCATTCGCAGATGGTGATGGCGCCCTCGCCTATCGTCTCCAAAATCGCGTCGAGCAACGCATCCTGTCCTGCTCCGGCCAGCCTGACATCTTCGATGTTCGCCGGTGGTCGGGCCTCGAGGACGCCGATGCCCTCACCCGATATCTCAACAGTGCCGCGTTGAAGTCGGCGGTCGGGCTACCCGAGTCGGCCGAGTGGTCCCCGGCGACCGACGACTCACCGGTCGCTGCCGCGCTCGAGGCGGACGGAATGATCGACGCCGCCGGCGTGGTTGCAGGACTGCTCTCAAGGGTCGACGTGCTCATCTACTCGGGCAACTTTGACATGTCGTGCGGCTATGCCGGTGCAGAACGCCTCCTCTCCGAACTCGATTGGCACGGTCGCGACGAGTGGAACGCGCTCTCGCGCCTGATCTGGACTGGCGACCACGGAGCGCCGCTGGGCTATGTCAAGCAACTCGACCGTCTCACGCAGGTTGTGGTGCCGGGCGCAGGTCATCTCGCGCCGGCTGACCAACCGAGCACCGTTCGTTCCATGATCGAGAACTGGATTGTCGGCTCGGAGTTCGTGGGCCGGCTACCGCCGGATCTCGAAGTGCGCGCCTAGGGCTGGCCTAGGGGCTCGACCTGATCTGTGGGCCAGCGTCGGAGTTCATCGCCGAACTCGGCGCAGTCTGAGAGAGAGAGGTTCTTTCCGGTCTGAGCCTTCCCTAGGAGGAATGACGTCGGGCGGCGGGCACTGCCGCCGTTCGATCGCTCGTCGAAATCGGAGAGTCATGGCTGATGACGTCGTACGTCCCGATCCGAAGTCGGCGGACCCGCTTGCGGGCCGTACGATGGAATGCCGCAATCCGACGCAAGCCTCTCTGGGACTGGCGCGAAACCCTGTTCGACCTGTTCATCGTGGGAGTGCTCTGACAACTGGGAACGGATTTTGGCGATCTGGGAACGCAAGGCGGGCAAGGAAGTAGGGTCCGTGCATGTCGGGAGAACCGCCGGGAACCGGCCACTGGACTTGTGACCGCACTCACTTTTGTCGGCCGATCTCCGCGTTCTTCCTCGGGCTGATTGCCGAGGGGACGTCTGCCGAGGCGCTCGCGGCGGGTGCGGCCCGTATCGGTGTGTGCGACAGTGGCGGCGACGTCGTCGTCAGGGATGGGTGGATCTTCCGGAGCGGTCGCCCTCTCGACCCGTCGACGTTCGCCGAACGAGAGCGCGCCGCGCGCGAGTTCCTGGAGGGCAGGGGGTGGGAACAGCAGCTCGAGGAATGGGCCGAGATCCGACCGGGCCTGGCGGCGACCTGTCGCCGCGCGGTCCAGGTCGACGTGCGAGGCCTGACCGATGCCCAGCTGCTCCACCACCTCGAAGACGCCGAGGACATCCGGCGCGAGGGTTCACGGCAACACTTTCAGCACCATGCCCTGTGCGCACTGGTCGGTGACTACGTGCTGGCCTGTCGAGGCTGGGGGCTGCCCGACGCGGAGGCGCTGGAACCACTCGTCGGTTCGTCACCCGCTTCGTCGGCTGTGGCGAGCCATCTCGAGCGAATTGCAGTGGCGCTGCGAGCAGCCGACGTGCGGCCGGACACGCTCGAGGACGTGTCCGCAGCCAGCACGGAGGCCGCCGCTGCGCTTGACGACTACCTCCTCGAATACGGCTGCCGGCCCGTGGCCGGCTACGGCATCGAGTACGAGAACCTCGAGGAGATGACCTCGGTCGTGATGGCATCGATCATTCGTGCACTCGATGGTCGGGCGGAGCCACTCCAGGAACTCGACGCCACGCGGATCCGCGCCAAGGTCCCGTCCGCGAAACGCCCGCGATTCGACGAGATGCTCGACGTGGCCCGCTCGGTCTATGGGCTCCGCGACGACGACGGCTCTTTCCAGTCCACCGGCTGTGGCCTTCTGCGCAGAACGCTGCTGGAAGCCGCGACCCGTTTCGTTGCGCGGGGCCAGCTGCTGGCCGTGCCGGAGATCTTCGACATGACGCCGTCCGAGGTGAAGGCTCTCTTGGCCGGACGCGATGCACCACCGGCCGACGAGATCCACCGACGGTTCACCGCTCGCCAGCTGGCCGCCCTGGAGGAACCGCCGACGAGTTTCGGTGAGCCTGAACCGCCCGAGGATCTGTCTCTGCTTCCCGAGCACACGCGGCGACTGACCGCCGGGTTTCGCGCCTACACCGCGATGCGTGGTCGGGCCGGCGACGGCGAGGAGCTCACCGGCGTCGGAGCTGGGACGACGACGTATCGGGGTCGAGCCGTGGTCGCGAGCGACGCCGACGATGCCTTCGACCGTCTCGCGCCCGGCGATGTGCTGGTGGTCACCATGACGACGACCGCATACAACCCGGTGCTCACCGTGTGTGGCGCGCTCGTCGTGGAGGAGGCCGGGCCGCTCTCACACGCTGGCGTCATGGCACGCGAACTCGGCCTCCCGGCCGTGCTTGGTGCCGCCGGCGCGATGGCGGCGATCCCGGACGGTGCACTCGTCGAAGTCGATCCCTCACCCGGATCGGTACGGGTCCTCGAGCGACGGTAGGAGCCGATCGCTCGGGTGCACGACCGGTGACCCGGAATCTCGAGTGCTGTACCGGTGACGCAACGACGCGGAGCCCATTGGCCGGCACTTCGACGACACGCTGTGGCTACACCGGGCACACAGCATCGGGAACCGTCGGCAGTTGTCGAACATGATCACGTCCGCCGCCAGGGCTTCACCTCACCACAGGGCCGCCTGAACCCCCGCACCATCGAGAGACCGACATTCAAACGCGCTCGGGAATCGTTGAATCGGCGGGGGCGGCCATCGACACCACGATTCGAAGTCGGCGCGCCCGGTTGCGGGCCCTACGACGGCGGTCTGCAATCCGGGGCAGATGGTTCAACGGGGTCTTCTCCCGCGAATCGCGCCGGTCTCGCC
>Ga0316197_10001097_pt1 | contig 19251 bp, 18 predicted proteins | sample OudBiesiAoxic_MG_FD_204939 | JGI IMG/M metagenome (GOLD analysis project Ga0316197, IMG submission 204939) | Coastal sediment microbial communities from Oude Bieten Haven, Netherlands - site A oxic | ecosystem: Environmental > Aquatic > Marine > Coastal > Sediment | place: Netherlands... | reverse complement strand
AAGCAAGACACTTAGCAACAACTACGATCTGTACGTTCAGCCTGGCGATCGCCTCCGGTGGCGTGAGAGCCGAATCGGCGGCAGAGATCGGCATCCTCCCGAGCCAGAAGATTCCAGCGGCAATCGATCCCGGGGATCGCAACCCATTTGCGACCCGCCGTTCCGATGTCGAGATCCCGCTGAATGGAATCGACGTCGAGAGCGAGGAGAGCCGGATCCGTCAGGTATTCGCGGGGCTCCGCGTCACCGGCATGGTTCCGGCAAGCAAAGGCAGCCCTCGCGTCCTCGTCGGAGATCTAATTCTGAAAGAGGGGATCGAGCTCCCACAGGTGATCGAGAACCAGACCGACGTCCTGCGCGTCACACGGATCACTGACAAGAAAGTCGAGATTACATGGATCGATGAGGAGGTCGCAGAGGCTCCTCGGAAACTTCTGATCCCAATCAATCTAGATCCAGAAGTTTCCTTCCTGCTCCCAGGGCGCAGCAGCAACGTCGGGCAGCAGTTCGTCAAGATGGCAAAAGAGGAGGAGCAGGGCGCGGCTGGTACGGACGGGTCGGCGGTCAATGATCCGCTCGTCAGCGAAGAGGAGCAGGAGGGCGATCGTAGCCAGGCTCCTGCCAAACGCGGGCAGCCTGAGCAGCAGAAGCGTGTATCCCCATTTGGGCTTTTCCGCCGCTAGAAATTCGGTTCGACCGGGTGCCCCGACACGGGGTGCCCGGCGACCGTTCCCTCAATCCCAGACTCCCAACCTACGCCATGAATCTAGAAAGAAGATCCAATCAGTCCAAGCGGTCAGTCCCGCGTGGCTTCTCCCTTGTCGAGATGGTTGTTGCAACTGGAGTCGCCGCAATGGTGTTTACGGTTGGGGCGATGAGCTACCAGACGATCACTGCGCAGCAGCGCCGTAGTATCACCTACGGGGCGATTACGATCGGAGGGGCAGCGGCGGAGGGATACTATGGAAAGGAGGATACAGTCACAGAGATCGATACCTATTTCGCGCCCAACTACGGGAGCGGGACGAAGGCGGATCTGATGCGGGAAACTTTTTATGAGGACCTGCAGAACTCGACTGCTGTCTACTGCCTCGGGCGGGACGGATTGGCGACAGTGCGGCCATCCGCGATCAACCTACCCGCACCCGAGAATGCCAAAACCATCGATACGCCAGAGGACTTCCGGCTGCTGATCGAGGCGGCCGTGCCTCTGCTAGCTGGGGTGCATGAGCCGTATGTTGGAGCAAGCACCGCCCAGAATCTCTCGGTCTATGTGGTGCAGCCGTCCTTCCAAGGACTGTTCCCGGACGGGCTTATCATCAGTGCCATCTACGAGGTCGATATCCAGAATGTTACTAGTCCAAGGGGCACTTATGCCACCGTGCGCCGCTATTCGTTCGGGAGCCTTACCGATTTCTACGATGTCTTCTATCCGAACGAGCTCGGGGTCGATTGGGATTTTTCGCCGCTCGTCGTCAACTTCGAGCGGCAGGTGCGGAAGGTTTCTGGACTCGATGATGGATACGATAAATTCCGCGTAGCGAAGGAGGAGCCATTTTACTTCATGTGGTGGCCGGATCCTTCGGTGCAGAATCTCGAACTCGAATCCTACAAGGTCGCGCCGATCTCCTACTCCGCGGACGACCCGCGCTCCGCCTACTTCCATATGGGGGGGCGTACTAGCTACATGTTCACCTTCCCGATGTTCCCCGCCCAATAGAACCTGTCCGGTTTTAGTATCCCCAACCCGAAACAGTCCGATGAATTCAATCCATTGTCCCATAGCGCGTCGTCGACACCTGAACGGAAGTGCTCTGCTAGTCAGCATGATGGTGATGGTTGTCACGACCATCGGGGTCGCCAGCTGGTTGGCGATCGTCAATGGCCGTACGATGTATACCGAAGCGGTCGAGGATGGGATGCGCCGCCGGGTCGCTCTTGAGAATTCGCGCTCGATAGCGGAGGAATACATGTATCGCGTGGCAGCCACGTCGGATGCCGCCCCTGCTGCCTCCTTCCCCCTGGATCCGGATGCTATACCAAATCCCAATCCCCCCGCAGAAGCGGACCAGCCGGATATCGTTGAGCAGGTGCAGATTGCCGCGAATGCTGATGGTCCGCTGGAAGCCAGTTCGACTGATCCGATCAGCCGGGTGAACCGTCTCGGCATGGCCGAGGGTATCGACTGCTATCAGACCTTTTACAACGTGGCTCTCGGCCGTGGGACCAACCAGAGGATCCGCCGCTTCGAGTTGCGGGGTCGCTCACCCATTCTCTACGGGGACCTGGTGACTCTCCACCGGCCGACGCTCACCCCGGGTAGCACCTCATCTCCCGACATTCGCTTCCGCGGAAACGTCAATGTGAAAGGGCGAACGGTTCTTTGGCGCCCTGACATGATCGATTACGATAGCGATTCTCTCTTCAGCTCGAACGAATATGTCCTCAAATCGAGGTCTTACGGCGACCTTCCGGTCTACAATTCTGTAGGTGACCGTCTCCGCCCGAGCAATTTTCCGTTCAAACCGACGAGCGCCGGAAGCACGGCGGCCGGCGATCTCGGGTTTGATGGGCGCCTCAGCACTGTGGAGAACGCGAGCAACCCGATCAACACGCTCTTCGGACGGATCGGTGGGGTAGGCGGGACGGTCGGCAGGGTCGAAGCGAACGGTGATGCCATCTCCAGCGAGCGGGGTGTGGTCAGCAACGGCTCTGGCTCTATCTCGATCGACCTTAGCGAGTCGAGCCTGTCAAAAATCTACATCAAGAACAACACCCGGACGATCACCCTCAACGGCCAGGCCGATGATACCGCTTTCGATGCCGCTGCCGATCTCCAGCCAGTGATCCTCGTGATCATCCAGGATGGCCTCACCAGTCGCGATCTCGATACGATCCAACTTACACACCGGAACAGCCGCCGCCTGATCGTCGCCGTTAAGACGACCATCGACGCCGGGCAGAGCGCCAGCCGTCTCAGGGCGAAATTCCGCTGGATGAACTCGAACGCATCTCCGAAGCCGACCTGGCGCCTAATCGCGATCGCCGAGAACACGGAGATCCGTTTCCAGCATGATGCCGACAATAGCCATGTAACGATCTTCGGCGGGATCCGCACGGATCGTGGATTCTACTCCGACAACGTAGATACCAAGTCGTTCACGATCGAGCGAGAGACGAACCCCGAGAGCACCTTGACCGCCTTGCTCGATCGCAATGTATGGCTCGAAAGCTACAACCCTGACTAGACATCTGGTCATCCCTACGAAGACACGATCGATGAGAACACGAATCTACAGACGCCACAACCGTGCGGGTTACACTCTAGTCGAGGCCGCCGTCGCAGCAACCGTGCTCCTGATCGCCGTGGGGGCCGCCTGCGCCCTCAGCCTTACGATGATCACGCAGGAGGAGATCCATGTCCGCGTGTCACGTGCGGTCAACCTGGTCGAGAATGCGACCCAACTGTATCATCTCGGGATCGATACCGAAGTGCCTAGCGGATCGACCGACGCCACGGTTTTCTCGCTTCTGCCGCCCGACCCGATGGTCTCCAGTTTCACGGCGACGGCGCAGACCAGCCCCGCGATGACTGGGATCGGCGCGCCCCAGCAGGTCTCGTTCGCTCTCACATTCTTCCCGACTGCAGATCCCGCCGTCTGGCAGCCTGCCACGACCAGCTTCTCCGGCACGTGGGGCGGCCGACCTGATACGGCGGTCGCGGGCAACAGCGACACTCGCACGATCGGTCCAGTCAAGGCGGTGCGTCCGAGTGTCCGGTAGTGGGAAGAGCCATCTAAGAATTAAATCACACAAAGAGAACGAGCGCGGTTTTCAGCGGCCGGGGACTCGAGCAATCTAAATCCAGCAGTAACCATGTTAAAGAAAGTATCGTTAAACAATATCAACACCGGCCGGACGACCCATCTGATGGTCGATACCGACACGGACGAAAAAGCCATCTGCGGTGCTGGCAAAGCTGCCAACGAGACCGCGAAGATCACGACGCTCGGCGGTCTCGACGAGACGATCCAGCGGGTGACGGGAAGTAGTGGGGGGCTCGCCGATCGCGCGGCGCTCTTCTGTGGTGTCGCCCGATGCCTCGAGCGCAACATCTCGACGATCAAGAGTTTCGAGCTGCAGGCCAACCGGGTGAAGTCCGCGCGCTACCGCGGGATCATCGCGGAGGTCGCCCACCAGATCTCCATCGGTGAGAAGATCTCTGATGCCTTGGAGAAATTCCCCGAAGCGTTCGGATCAGAGATTGTCGCGCTGATCAAGGCGGGTGAGGAGTCGGGTCGCCTCCCGGAAGTATTCAAGCAGATCGGCACCTCGCAGAAAAAGACCGTTGCGATTATCAAGAAGTTGAAGAAGGGGATGATCTACCCCGGTATCGTCACGTTCCTTGGCTTCGCTGTGGTGATCGTGATGGCATACACACTCGTGCCCGCGGTTTCGAAGCTCTACCGCGATCTTGGTGCTACACTTCCGCTAGCGACGCGCGTGATGATGAAGCTCTCGGACGTGCTGATCGCTAGCCCCTACGTATTGTTGATTCCGGTAGCTTTCTTCTATGTCCTGTTCAAGAACTGGGGGAAGATCACCAAGAAGCGCGCGGTGCAGAAGGTCTTCATCCACACGCCATCGGTAGGGAATATTGTTAGGATGTCATCCGCATCCGTCAGTTTCCGCTGCCTGGCATTGCTGCTCGAGTCGGGGGTGCGCATCAGTACCGCCCTGCAGATCACATCCGATAGCGCCCCGCATTTCTACTACAAGAACTTCTTTGCCAATATCAAGGAGCATATCAATGACGGACTTAGCCTGCCGGAAAGCTTCCTCATGGAGTCCCACTGGCTTGGAAAGGAAGGGCGGACGATCACCGGTATTATGGAGATCGCAGGCGAAACTGGATCCGCTACCGAGATGCTTGACGAGATCGCTGACGACTACGAGGACGAGCTCGATTCGATCGCCAACCAGATTGACAAGGTGATGGAGCCGGTGACGATCCTCTTTCTTGGGACTCTCGTCGGGTTCCTGGTCTATGCGATCTACTCACCCATCTTCAACCTCAGCAAGGTGATGCTTGGCGACAACAAGGACAAGAAGCCGCCGGCAGCGGCTCGCCCGTAGAGGCTCGCGATTTTCCTGGCCAGGGACTTGTTCTCGGTTGGACCGGAAGCTCCAACCAACACAGACGTACTGCTAGAAACGCTGGGGCGGGGCAGGTGATCCATGGAGACATGGCGATCTTGCCCCGCCTATTGCTGCCTCACTCGGTGGGTTCGGTGGGCTCGGTGGGCTCGGTGGGCTCGGTGGGCTCTGGCGGAGCCGGATCCTGGTAGCAAATGAACAGATCGCGTGCGTATTGGTCGATCCATAGGGTTAGCTGGAAAGTCTGCCCACGGAAGGCTCCCATGAAGGCGCCGGGCCGGGTGGTGCTCAGGTCGATGAGGTTCTCCCAAGGCAGCCAACAATCCTGGCTCTCCGAGGGCTCCAATTCTGCGCCGAGCTTCGAGAGGATCGGCGCGACGCCAGACATCCCACCCCTGCCGCGGAACACATAGGCGGCCTCCACGCCGGAGCCGTCTGCTCTCTGTCTGAAGACGGCTGAGTCCGCAGGACCCAGGAGTTCGGAGAGGTCGATCTTCGACCCGACCAAGGCTTCGAAGCTAGGAGCGGCTGTGCCGGCGCCGGGTGCGGCGATCTGTGGTAATGCGGGCTTCTTTTCCTCAGTGCAAGAGAGGAGCCAAAGTGCGCTTGCTGCAGCGAGCGCGATTCGGGTGGGTCGGTTCATCGTCGCGCCTGCTACGATCAGAGCATCGGTTTGAGATCGAGAAGCATCTGGGCATTGCTTGGGAAGCGTCCCATCAGGCCGAGCAGCCGTTCGATCGCTTCCATCGGTTTGTGCCCCGCGAGTCCACGGCGTATCAGGAAGATCTTCTCCAGCTGGTGGGGCGGGAGGAGTAGTTCCTCGCGGCGCGTGCCAGACTTGAAGATATCGACTGCGGGAAAGATGTATTGCTCGGCGATCTTTCGGTCGAGCACGAGCTCCATATTCCCGGTGCCCTTGAACTCTTGGAAGATGACGTCATCCATGCGCGAGTTGGTATCGATAAGGGCCGTGCCGATGATCGTCAACGAGCCTGCGTCGCGGGTGTTGCGGGCTGCCGCGAAGAGCTTGCGCGGGATGATGAGCGCCCGGTTGTCGATACCGCCGGAACCCATGCGCCCGCCTCCCCGGATCGCATTGTTGAAGGCCCGGCCGAGACGCGTGATCGAATCCATCAGCATGAAGACATCCTCGCCAGCTTCGACTAGCCGTTTGGCGCGCTCGATCGCTAGCTGTGCGATTCGGCAGTGAGCCTTCGCGTCGCTGTCGTTCGAGCTAGACATGATCTCCGCGCCTGGAAGTTCACGTGTGAGTTCAGTGACCTCCTCCGGTCGCTCGTCCACAAGCACGACCATCAGGTGGATACCGGGGTGGTTCTCAGCCACCGCCTCAGCAATGTGTTGCAAGAGAGTCGTCTTCCCCGCACGCGGCGGCGAGACAATGAGGCCGCGCTGCCCGCGACCAATCGGTGCCATCATGTCGATGGTGCGCGTCGTCAGACGGTCTGGAGTGGTCTCGAGCACGAGGCGCTTGTCTGGGTTGACAGCCTTCAGCTCCTCGAACATCGGCAGGGTGATGTAGGCGTCCGGCCTACGGCCATTGATCGATTTTAACTCTGTCAGCTGGGGGCCGCGCCCTCCCTGACGAGCCTCGCATTTCACCCACAGCCCATCGCGCAGTCCAAACTTGCGCACGATCTCTGGGGTAACAAAGACATCTTTTGGGGATGGCTTGTAGGCGCGCTCCGGAACCCGAAGGAATCCGAACCCCTTGCCGGAAATTTCCAAGAGTCCCTCCTCGTCGGTCGCCGGCCCGGTGGGTGTGTCGTCCGCCCGATTGTAGTTCCGCTGGTCAAACTCCCGATCCTGGTCGCGGAACTGACCCTGGTTCTGGTTTTGATTCTGGTTCTGGTTGCGATTGCGGCGGCGCCCGTTCTTGTTGCGTCCACTCCGGTTGCGGCGGTTGCGCCGCGGGCGGCCTTCGCCATCTTGGGATTTGGATCCACCGCCGCCGCCTCCACGTCTCTGAGTTCTTTCGCTGGTTTCGTTCATCAGTAATTGAGGGGATTATGGTTCGACGGTCTCCAAGAGCTGGTCGGAGACATCGGGGTTGGGGAAGACGTTTTGGCGATTGTGGTGATGTTCGTAGGCGTTGTGCGCGCCACTGGGTCGCAGCGCTTGCTGCGTCGCCGGGGGGGCACCCAGAGTTACCCGCGTCTGCGGGACATGGATTGCCTCTTCGCGGAAGAGGCGGCAAAACAGTTTCCCTCGCTTTGTTTCGAGGGCGCCACTTTGGTGTTTAACTTTTGACCACTTGTTGTGTCCGGCCATGGTTTGAGAATACGGGCAAGGGGAAGGCAATTTCTATCCAGATGACAGAGGGGGCTGCCTGCGAGGGCAACTGAGCAGAAACCTTAGGCGCTTCCATCATCTCTCGGAAAAGAGATTGGCTGGGACGCGCATTTGTTGAGGAGCGCCCCTAGCGGTCAGGTCAAATAGTCCTTCCTTCCATCACCCGAGTTCCGGGTGTCCACGAGACAGGGAGGCCTTGGCCCCTCTGCTTCCCGTAGGTAATCTACTGTAGATAGGTGATTTGTGTCAATTTCGAAATCCCAGCAGCCATGCTCGGAATTCACTGCACATCCAGAGACTCTCCAGCGGTCACTTGCAGTCCTTGATACGCCTCATTCTGGCTCGGGAGCGCCCTGGCGCAAGCATTTTTTCTCACAAATCTTAGCTTCTTTGGGGATTCTCGCTTGATACTGTGGCGCGCAACGCCTACTAGAATGCACTTCTCTTCAACTGGGAGACGGTGGACAGATCTATCTGAATCACCTGATTCTGACTCACCTTTTTAAACGATTCAATGGGACAACAAAGCAACAAAGTCATCAAGCGTCGCCGCCGGCGCAATTATCTGAAGCGCCAAGCGGAGAAAGCCAAGGCTGAAGCCGCACTCGGCACCAGCAAGAAGAAGTCGCCCGCCAAAAAGTCGGCGGCCAAGAAGAAGGCTGTCGCGAAGAAGACCGCAGTGGCGGCAAAACCAGTCGAGGCGCCCGCAACTGAGGAGCCTTCAGTGGAGGCACCCGCGACCGAGGAACCTTCTGCGGAGTCATAGGCTCCCTTGCTCCTGTCGAAATTCTCCTTGAATTCTCTGGACGCTGACTTACGGATCAATCATTAATCGCGGGGTAGAGCAGCCCGGTAGCTCGTCAGGCTCATAACCTGGAGGTCGTTGGTTCAAATCCAGCCCCCGCAACCAACTTTTAAAACGGGCAGCCCTGCGGCTGCCCGTTTTTTTTGACCCAAACGAAGACGATGGAGCTGACTGACGGAATCCACCTCGCCTATTGCACCAACATCCACCGCGGTGAGACTTGGGATGAGACCTTCTCGGGTCTGCAGCAGCACACCTTGCGCGTCAAGCAGCGGGTCTGTGCCGATCGGCCGTATGCGATCGGGCTGCGACTTGGCCATCAAGCCGCTGAGGAACTGCGACACCGCGAGGGGGCTCTCGATGGGTTCCGCCGCTGGATGGACGAGCACGGGTGCTACGTTTTTACAATCAACGGATTCCCCTATGGTCGCTTTCATGGGGGGCGGGTGAAGGAGCAGGTCTATGTGCCAGACTGGTCGACGACCGAGCGGCTGGAATACACCAAGCTGCTGTTCGATCTGCTAGCCGAGATGATTCCGGCAGGGGTGGAGGGGAGCGTTAGCACCCTGCCTGGAACCTTCAAAGAGTTCGTCAACGATGGGGATCGCGTGCCGGCAATCGCCCGTAACCTCAGAGCCTGTGGGGAGCACATCGAGGGCTTAAGTGATCGCGTGGGGCAAAGTTTCCACCTTGGCCTCGAGCCAGAGCCGCTTGGTCTATTCGAGACGAGTGAGGAAACACTCGGCTTTTTTGCCGAGCACCTGCAGGGAGAGCGGCTGCGCGAGTTCATCGGGGTCAACTACGACACCTGCCACCTAGCGGTCGAGTATGAAGAACCCCGGGAGGCGCTCGCGCGCCTATCGGGCGCAGGGATCCGTATCAGCAAGTTGCATCTGAGTTCAGCGCTAACACTACACCCAAGCGGCGCGGCGCTCGAGAGGTTGAGAGACTTCCAGGAAGACACCTACCTGCACCAGGTGGTAGTGCGTGACGGTGGGCAGCCCCTGCGCCGCTTCCGCGACCTGCCGGATGCCCTGGCGCTGCCGGAGAGCGAGCGGGGTGAGGAATGGCGTGTGCATTTTCACATCCCCTTGCACAGCGGGCCGGAGGCGGTGTTCGGGACGACGGCTGACCACCTTGCCGGGACGCTCGATGTCCTGGCAGGAGACCGTGATCTGTGCAAGCATCTCGAGATGGAGACCTACACCTGGGAGGTCATGCCGCAGGAGATGCACTCGGAGGATGTGGTCGACCAGTTGGAGCGCGAGTATGCCTGGACGCTTGGGGAGATGCGTGCACGCCAGCTGGCGGTGTAGGATTTCGGTGGCGGCGGGCATGCATCCTGTGGAGAGTTGACCGACTGGCGATGATCACTGCGAAACTCCAAGCCCTGCTCGACCTCGGACGAGTGTCAAATCTGCCTAGCGTCGTGACCAACGTTGTAGCGGCGTGGGTGCTGGCGGGCGGGGGCTTCGGGTTCGGCCTTCTGCCCGTGCTAGTTGGTGGGGTGTTGCTATACCTGGCTGGCACGACCCTCAACGATGCGGTGGATGAGAAATTCGATCGCGAGTACCGGCAGGAGCGGCCGATCCCATCGGGGGCTGTCAGCCTCGGCGAGGTTTGGGGGATCGGTGGGAGCTACCTCCTCGGAGGGATGCTGATATTGCTGCTCCTCACCGATGCTTGGCTGCCGTGGGTTCTGGCGCTGGCCGCTGCGATCCTCCTCTACGATTTTGTGCACAAGAGATGGAAGGGGGCGGTATTTGTCATGGGCAGTTGTCGCTGGTTTCTATATCTGGTGGCGGCTTCGGCGGCCGTCGGAGGGCTCGGCGCGCAGCCAGGGGTGTTGATCTGGGCCACTGCGCTGTTTCTCTACATCGTGGGGCTCACCTTTGTAGCGCGGGGGGAGAGCACGGGGGGCGGTGTCCAAACGCAGGCCGTGGTGTTCCTGGCGGCACCAGCGATCGCTGGGATCGCCAGCCTGATTTGGACCGGGGGGAACATCGTGCTGTCGATCTGCCTACTCGCGTTCATCGCTTGGGTAGGCATCTGTCTCTGGCGCTTGAAGCGGGGGGAGGGCGCTGGCCGGATCGGCAAGTTCGTTGCGAGTTTGCTCGCGGGGATCCCCCTCATCGATGCCTTGGCGGTCTCTGCCTCGGCGCCCCTATTGGGGATTGGCCTCCTTCTGGCCGTGCCAGTTTCCCTGGTGTTGCAACGGCTCGTGGCAGCTACCTAATAAAGTCTGTGATACTTGATTCGGGACGGATGTGTTATAGTGGGTAGACCTCCTCATGATTGAACGAACCATCCAGCTCGCGCTCGTGCACCGTGTTGTTTTTACCCGGGGCGCTTTCGCCACAGGCAATCAGACGCTCGTCGAATTGCTCAGAGCCCCGGCGCGCCTGTCCCGAGTCATGGTCGTGGTCGACTCTGGGGTAGCGCTCAGCAATCCGGATCTGGTAGCTCAGATCGGAGCCTATTTTGGATCCCAAGATGGTGTGTTGGAGTTGGCGGGCGAGCCGCTGGTCGTCGGAGGTGGGGAGGCATGTAAGAACGATTGGGAGCGCGTGCCAGACCTGTGGACTGAGATCAACGAGCGCGAGCTCGATCGGCACTCGTATATCGTCGCCGTCGGAGGGGGGGCGTTTTTGGATCTGGTCGGCTTCGCCAGCGCCACTGCCCACCGCGGTATCCGACATGTCAGAATGCCGACGACGACCCTCAGTCAGGGCGATGGGGGCGTCGGCGTAAAAAATGGCGTCAACTATTTCGGCAAGAAGAATTGGGTGGGCTCCTTCACGGTTCCCCACGCGGTCGTCAATGATTCGGAGTTTCTCCCCAGCCTGCCCGAGAAGGAGCGGCGTGCGGGCGTGATCGAGGCCATCAAGGTGGCGCTCATCCGGGATGCGGCGTTCTTTGAAGCGATTGTCGCAGGGGCGGAAGAACTTGCTGCCCTGGAGATCTCAGCTCTGGAGATGGTCATCCGCCGTAGCGCATCGCTCCATGTCGAGCACATCGCAACGGGCGGGGATCCGTTCGAGCTAGGCTCGGCGCGACCGCTCGATTTTGGCCATTGGGCAGCCCACAAGTTGGAGCAGATCTCTGGCTTCGAGATCGGGCACGGCGAGGCGGTGGCGATGGGGATCGCGCTCGACCTACTCTATGCCGTCGAGGTCGGGCTCTTGGCGGCGGATGACTGTTCGAGGATCCTCGACCTCATCGAACGTGTCGGTTTCGAACTCTACTCAGAGTGCCTCACTGGGCGCGACGAGCAGGGCCGCCTGCTCGTGCTGCGCGGGCTCGAAGAATTTCGCGAACATCTCGGGGGGGAGTTGACGATCACGCTGGTGACGGCGCCCGGCCAGAGCGTCGAAGTTCATGAGATGGACGAGGCGAAGGTCTTGGTGGCTCTCAAGCGGTTGCAGGATCGAACTCTGGTGCGCGGTTAGAGCCGGGATCCAGAAAGGATTGCGGCGTGATTGGAAATCGGTAAAGATACGGCCATGCCTACCCTAGCGATCGCCTTGGGAGCCCTGGTGCTCTACTTGGTAGCCTACAATACCTACGGCAAATTTTTGGCTAGGAGGATCTTCAAGCTCGATCCTGAAGCGCAGGTCCCCAGTGTCGAGTTGCGCGATGACGTGGACTATGTCCCGACGAAAAAATCGATCATCTTTGGACACCATTTCACCTCGATTGCCGGAACCGGGCCGATCGTCGGTCCTGCGCTGGCAGTGATCTGGGGCTGGTTGCCTGCATTGCTATGGGTCCTGTTTGGCTCGATCCTGATCGGTGCGGTCCATGATTTTGGAGCGCTCGTCGTATCGATGCGCAACCGTGGACAGACGGTTGGAGATATCGCGGGTCGCGTGCTGGCGCCGCGGACGCGCCTCCTCTTCCTCTCGGTGTTGTTCATGGCCTTGACCATCGTCCTGGCGATCTTCGGCCTGGTGATCGCCGCCGTTTTCAAAATGTATCCGGCGTCGATTTTCCCGTGTATCGTGCAGATCCCGATCGCGGTGGCGATCGGATCTCTCATCCACAAGCAGGGCAAGAGCATCCTGATCCCATCCGTGATCGCGCTGGCGGTGATGTATTTGAGCGTGGTGTTTGGTAATAGCGGTTTCCTTGGTGATTTCAACAACTCCCTCGCAGCGTGGCCGACTCTCACCTGGGTTGTGGTCCTGCTCTTCTATTCGTACGTCGCGTCGGTCCTCCCCGTGTGGACGCTTCTACAGCCCCGCGATTTCATCAATAGCCTTCAGCTGCTGAGTGCGATCGGGCTCGTGCTGATCGGGCTCGTGGTCGCCGGTCTGATCGGTGGCGCTCCGCTGGAGGAGGGTGGTGCTCGCCCGAGCCTCGAAATCGTTGCCCCGGCGGTGCGGACCGGGGTCGAGGGAGCCCCCTGGATGTTTCCGTTCCTGTTCGTGACAATTGCCTGTGGCGCGGTCAGCGGATTCCACTGCCTGGTTTCCAGCGGCACCTCTTCCAAGCAGCTGAGGTGCGAACCGGATGCGCAATTTGTGGGCTACGGATCGATGCTGATCGAAGGGTTCCTCGCGACGATCGTGATACTCGCGTGCGTGGCTGGGCTCGGGCTGGGGACGACTGGCGCCGATGGGGGAATCCTGACTGGCGATGCTGCCTACAGCGCTCGCTACGCGACCTGGGACTCGGCGAGGGGGCTCGGGGCCAAGGTGGGTGCATTCGTCGAGGGGGCCGCAAACTTTTTGATTGCGCTAGGGTTTGCGCGCGGGTTTGCGATCGCCCTGATGGGGGTATTCGTCGCCTCGTTTGCGGCGACCACCCTCGACACGGCCTGCAGGCTGCAACGCTACGTGATCCAGGAGCTGGCGGGGACACTCTATCGTGGGCGGGCGGTTACGGCGCCGAGACCGGGAATCGTCCTGGCTGGCAACCCGCTTACCTGGCTGACGAACAAGCACGGCGCAACGCTGTTGGCCGTCGCGTTGGCATTTCTCGTGGCGTATATCCCGGCGCCCGGCAAGGCTCCAGGCACGGGGGGCTTAAACCTATGGCCGCTCTTCGGTGCCACGAATCAGCTGCTCGGTGGGCTGGCCTTCCTCGTGATCCTTTTCTGGATGTGGCGGAGGAATCTGCCGGTCTGGTTCGTGGCGATCCCGGCCTGCTTCATGCTCATCCTTCCGGGTGTGGCGATGAGCATTGAACTATTCCGCACCGGTGGTTGGCTGGCACAGGGGAACCTCCTTCTAGTCGGCATCGGAGTGGCAACCCTGCTCTTGGAGTTCTGGATGATCTGTGAGGCTCTGATCGCGTGGCCTAAGGCCCGGGGTGTCTTGGAGCAGGCACTGCCGCCACTGGCGACTCAGGTGACGGGGGCAGACGGAGGGCGATCATGCTAGAACGCTAGGGTATTGCGATGAGTGAGTTTTGGCATCTGTATTGGGATCAGCTCTTTGTCGGGGCGCTGGTCATCCTTGTTTTCATCGCCTTCGTGAAGGAGTGGGCCGGACCCGATCTCGTTGCGATGTCTGCCTTCGTCCTGGTGATGTTGATGGGGATCGTGGACGTCGATGTTGCAATGACCGAGGTGTTCAGCAACTCGGCGCCGATCGTCATCGCCTGCATGTTCATCCTCAGCGCCTCCCTCGAGCGGACTGGGCTGATCGCGGCGATGGGGACCTGGTTCGAGAAGCTCGCGGGCCACGAGGAAAAGCGGATCCTGCTGGTGATGATGATCGTGGTGGCCCCGCTCTCTGCGTTCATCAACAACACGCCGGTCGTCGTGGTGTTCCTGCCGATCGTCCTCGGCCTCGCGCGCAAACACGATCTGATTGCATCGCGGTTTCTGATACCGCTCTCCTACGCGGCCATCGTCGGTGGGACCTGCACAATTGTTGGGACCTCGACCAATCTGATTGCGGCTGGCATTGCGGAGGAGTCCGGGATGGCTCCCTTTGGCATGTTCGAGGTGGCGAAGCTCGGGCTCGTGTTCGTCGGCATCACGTTCTTCTACATTCTCCTGGTCGGTCGCAAGCTTCTGCCCGATCGGGTCACGCTATCGACCCTGTTTGAAGCCGAGGCGGGCAAAGAATTTCTCACCCAGGCCCTGGTTAGCAAGGACTCGCCGATGATCGGCAAAATCCTGACTGACACCAAGTTGGCAAAGTTGCGCGAGTTGCGGGTGATCGAGGTGTCGAGGAGAGGGGGACGGCTCGATGCCCCGCTCAATGAGATCGTCTTGGAAGCCGGCGACCAGCTGCTGATCAAGAGCCGGATCGAGGGCGTGATGGACGTCGAGGATACGGAGGGGATCGAGATCGGGCGCGGGCTCGACAGCCTGAGGACGGATTCGGCAATCCTCATGGAGGGGATCGTCGGCCCCGGATCATCGCTCGCTGGGAAGAGCCTGAAGGAGCTCAATTTCCGCCAGCGCTTCGGCGTGATCATCCTCGCCGTCCACCGGCGTGGCGTGAATCTCCGCGAGCGTTTTGAAAGGGTGAAGCTCGAGTTCGGCGATACCATCTTGGTGGAAGGCCCTGCCGAGCGGATGAGCGAACTGTTTGCCGAAAAGGATTTCGTCAACCTTAGCAAGCCAAAGCAACGCCCACTACGCCGCCGGAAGGCGCCGATTGCTGCTCTGGCGCTGATCGGATTTCTGATCGTTGGGAGCCTGAAGGATAGCTGCGGGCAGGAACTGGTTCCACGCGTCGTCCTGGCACTCGCGGCCGTTCTGATTGTCCTGCTGTGCCGCTGCATCGGGCGTACCGAGGCCTACGGGGCGATCGAGTGGCGATTGATCTTCATGATCTTTGGGATGCTCGGCCTCGGCTACGCGCTCGGCGCGACCGGGGCGGCGAAGACCTTCGCTGACGGGGCGATTGGGCTGTTTGGGCGGCACGGTCCCTGGGTGGTGCTGGCGGTGATCTATCTGATCGCGGCGCTGCTGACCGAATTGATCAGCAATAGCGCAGTCGCTGCGCTATTGACCCCGATCGCGATCAGCGTCGCGCTCTCGCTGAATGTCGATGCCCGGCCGCTCGTGGTGGCTGTCATGTTCGGTGCCAGTGCCAGTTTCTCGACCCCGATTGGCTATCAGACGAATACCTATGTCTACGGTGCAGGTGGCTACCAATTTGCTGATTTCGCCCGAATCGGGATTCCGCTCGCCCTGATTCTGTGGTTGGTTGCGTCGATCTTGATCCCCGTATTCTGGCCGTTCTGAGGCTTCGAATCGCTCTTTTTAGCCCGGTTTTTCGGTTGCGTGAGGAAATAATTGGCCGTAGGGATTCGCTCCTTTTCGGGGGAGCCTATTTCAGCGGCGAAGCCGAAACCCCCAAATACCTGTAATTGACTTTAACCGAGAGGATTAGCCATGGCTAAAAAGAAAGCTGCGAAGAAAACTAGCGTGAAAAAGGCGACCAAGAAGAAGGCGCCAGCTAAGAAAAAAGCACCGGCAAAGAAGGCCGCTAAGAAGAAAGCACCGGTAAAGAAAGCACCGGTAAAGAAAACTGCCAAAAAAGCGCCCCAAAAGAAGGTGGCGACCAAGAAAAAAGTAGCTCCTGCAAAGAAGACGGCTCCTGCGAGGAAGGCTGCAGCGAAAAAAACAAGTGCTGTGGGGAGCGGGAAGGTAAAGAAATCCTCGATCAAGTCTGACGAGCGTGGAGGTCCCAATGGATTTCACGCAGTGCCTAAGGGACCGGTCAAAATGACCCCGTTTCTCAAGGCGCAGAACCAGCGCCTGCTCGATCTGCGCGATTCCCTCGTCGATGCGATGGCGGGGGTGGCGCAGGACAATTTGCGTGGCAGTGATGGGGCAGATTCCTCCGCGTTTGGGATGCACCAGGCCGACGCCGGTTCGGATGCCTACGACCGCGATTTTGCCCTGAATCTGCTCTCTCAGGAGCAGGACGCTCTCTACGAGATCGAGGAGGCGATCGGGCGGATTAAGCAGGGAACCTATGGGATCTGCGAGATTTCGGGGAAAAAGATCATGCGGGAGCGTCTCGAAGCGATCCCGTTTGCCCGATTTACGGTCGAATGCCAGGCTCAGTTGGAGCGGGAGAACGGAGGACGGGGATTCCGCCGCCCGGCGAGGCAGCAGCTATTTGACTCGGAATCAGGGGTTGATTCTGATGAGGACTAGGCTTAGGATCGCCGTCCGTCCGGAAAATCCGGACAAATTAGAGAATCATTGATACAATCATCCACGAGTCATGCCGCGAGACAACATTATCCTTGAATGCACCGAAGCACGAGCTGAGGGCAAGCCGCCGTCGCGCTACATTACGACTCGCAACAAGAAGAGCCTGAATACCCCAGGTCGATTGGAGAAGGTGAAGTTTAACAAGTTTCTCCGCCGCCGCACCCTCCACCGCGAGATCCGCTAAACAATTTCAGAACGCCCTCGTCAAAGAAAATGGAACCAAAGAACGAAGAACGCGCCGCTAATTTCCGCCGCAACAACCGCCGGATGCCTCGGCGTCGCCTGGACGTGCCGGTCGAAAAGATCGACTACAAGAACCCTGAACTGCTCACCTTGTTCACGACTGAAACTGGCAAAATTTTGCCGCGCCGTGTGACGGGAGTCTCCGCTAAGCTTCACCGCAAGATCACTCGCGAGATCAAACGCTCGCGTGCGATCAACCTCATGCGCTAAGCTTCGGGGCCGCCACTGCAAGGCGAATCCTTTCCGGCCAGGGTGTCAGCGCGAGTGCTGACCCCTGGCTTTTTTCTTCCCCAGAGAGATGCCAGATTTGACGGATACTCAGAACGAACGTGACGATCGGCAGATCCCGATCGACAGGGTTGGCGTGAAGAGCCTGCGTTACCCCGTCGAGATCCGGGATAAGGAGAACCGCACACAGCATACGGTGGCAACGGTCTCGCTCGCCGTGGACCTGCCCCACCACTACAAGGGGACGCACATGAGCCGCTTCGTCGAGGTGATGAACGCCCATGGCCCGTGCTTGAGCGTCCGCGATATCTCGCAGATTCCGCTCGAGCTGATCGGGCGCCTCGATGCGCAGAAGGCGCACATCGACTTCCGCTTTCCCTACTTCATTGAGAAGCAGGCTCCGGTGAGCGGCTCTCCCGGGATGATGGATTACGAGGTTACCTTCGAGGTCGAGGCGATGGGTGAAGCTGTCGATTTTATTGTTCGGGTCGAGGTGCCAGTGACGACGCTGTGCCCGTGTTCGAAGGCGATCTCCGCGCGAGGCGCCCACAACCAGCGCGGCATTGTGACCCTGGCGGTGCGTTTCACGAGCCCGATCTGGATCGAGGATCTGGTGAGACTGGTGGAGGATTGTGCGAGCAGCGAACTCTACAGCCTGCTGAAGCGCCCTGATGAGAAATTCGTGACTGAGGAGGCGTTCGATAACCCGGTCTTCGTGGAGGACCTCGTGCGTGGCGTAGCCGAGCGCGCCAACGGGCACGAACAGATCACCTGGTACCGAGTGGAGGCAGAGAATTTCGAGTCGATCCACAACCACAATGCCTGGGCGATGATCGAGAAGGCCAAAGCCTGAGCGTGTGGAGCTGCGAATGGCTCCCCTGTTTCGTGCCTTGAACCTGGCTGAGATCGGCATTGGGCTTGAGCTTGAGCCGCTCTCTTGACCGGCGGATCCCGGCCCGCTAGTTTCGCCCGATGAACTGGACGCTCGCCCTGTTGCGTGGACTCATCGGAGTCCTATTTCTGCTCGGCATCGCTTGCTTGATGAGTTCCGACCGGAAGCGGATCAAGTGGCGCATCGTCGGCGCCGGGCTCTTGCTCCAGACGGTGCTGGCAGTGTTGGTTCTCAAGGTCGGGTGGATCGGGGCGATCTTCGACTGGATCGGACAGGGCTTCGTTGCCATGCTGAACCTCTCCAAAGAGGCGGCCGTATTCGTGTTCGGTCCGCTCTCGGACCCCGAGCGCTCGGCGGCGGCATTCGGTGAGAATAGTGGCTTTATCTTCGCCACCCAGGCCCTGCCGAGCATCATCTTTTTCTCCGCAATCTCATCCGTCCTCTACTATCTCGGGATCCTCCAGCGGGTGGTCATGGTGCTGGCGTGGGTGATGAGCCGTGCGATGCACCTCTCGGGTGCAGAGAGCCTCGCTGCGGCGGCGAATGTCTTTGTCGGCCAGACTGAGGCGCCGCTAGTCATCAAGCCTTACATCCCGCAGATGACCCGCTCCGAAATCATGGCGTTGATGGTCGGGGGCATGGCGACTATCGCCGGTTCGGTGTTCGGGATCTATATCGGCTTCCTCTCAGGTGACGATCCGCAGCAGCAGCGAGAGTTTGCCAAGTTCCTCCTCTGTGCCTCGGTGATGAATGCGCCGGCGGCGTTGCTGATCGCGAAGGTCCTCGTGCCTGAAACGGAGCGCGTGAATGCGGATCTGAGGGTGGCGAAAGATTTGGTTGGGCGGAACGTGGTCGATGCCCTCGCCAATGGCACCAGCCAGGGCTTGAAGCTCGCCCTGAATGTGGCGGCCATGATCATCGCGTTCTACGCCTGCATCTTGTTGGTGAACGCGGTGCTCGGTGGGCTCGTCGGCAATTTCCGCTGGTTCGGGCTCGGCGACTTGAACGATTGGGTCGCCTGGGCGAGCGGGGGGCGCTTCGAGGAACTCAGCCTCCAGGCGATCTTCGGTTTCCTGTTTGCGCCGGTCGCCTGGGCGATCGGGATCGGTTCGGCTGAGATCCTCCAGGTCGGGCAACTGCTCGGCACCAAGATTTTCGCGACGGAGTTCTTTGCGTTCATGGATCTGGGAACCCTGAAGGCGGCCGGCATGAGTCCGCGTTCGGTATTCATTTCCACCTTCGCGCTATGCGGGTTCGCCAACTTCATGTCGATCGGAATCCAGATCGGTGGGATCGGCGGTCTAGCCCCAGATCAGCGGTCGACCCTCGCAAGTCTCGGGGTCCGGGCGATGGTCGGGGGGATGTTGGCGAGCTGTTTGAGCGCCTCCATCGCGGGGATCCTCTACTCGGGGTAGTGGAGGGCGGAGC
>Ga0316197_10001096_pt1 | contig 19279 bp, 14 predicted proteins | sample OudBiesiAoxic_MG_FD_204939 | JGI IMG/M metagenome (GOLD analysis project Ga0316197, IMG submission 204939) | Coastal sediment microbial communities from Oude Bieten Haven, Netherlands - site A oxic | ecosystem: Environmental > Aquatic > Marine > Coastal > Sediment | place: Netherlands... | reverse complement strand
CGATACCGGCACAGCATTTGCCATAAGCGCCCCGTCGATATTCGACGGGGCGCACTTTCTGCAGGACCACTGTGTGATCGTCCGTGACCAGGTCGTGGAGCGTCTCGCGCCGCTCGCACAGTGCCCTCCAGCCCTTGATGTTGTCGAACTGGCCGATGGAACGCTTGCCCCGGGTCTGATCGACCTGCAGGTTAACGGCGGTGGTGACCTGATGTTCAACAACGATCCGAGCGAGACAACGCTGGCCACCATGCTCAACGCACATCGTGCCAGCGGCACCACCACGATGATGCCCACACTCATCAGCGACACCCGGGACATACAGGAACGGGCTGTTGCCGCTGTGCGGGCGGCACGTGCTGCAGCCAACCCGGGCATACTGGGCATTCATCTCGAAGGCCCCTACTTTAACGTCGCCCGCCGGGGCGCACACCGGGCCGATATGATCAGGCAGGTCGGCGACCGTGACATCGACTGGTTATGCACGCTCACGGACATGCCGGTGATCGTGACGCTCGCCCCGGAGCACGCCGCCCCCGGACAGGTTCGGCAACTCAGTAGCGCGGGCGTCCACGTCTGCGCCGGGCACAGCAATGCGACTTATGAACAGCTGCTAGCGGCCATTGATGAGGGACTGGAGGGCATCACCCATCTGTTCAATGCCATGAGCGCCCCGACCCCCAGGGAGCCGGGCCTGGCGGGAACCGCACTGGCCGAAGGCTCGCTGTGGGCCGGAATTATTGCCGATGGCCACCATGTGCACCCGGCCAATATCCGGCTGGCACAGCGCTGCAAACCACCGGGAAGACTGGTGCTTGTCAGCGATGCCATGGCGACGGTAGGTGGCAGCAGGAACTCGTTTTCACTGTACGGCGAGCAGATCAGCATAAGCGACGGCAAGCTGGTCAACGCGGACGGCGCCCTGGCTGGCAGCGCCATCGGACTTATCGATGCGGTAGCCTATGCCGCGGGCACGGTCGGCATTGGCCTGCAGGAGTGCCTGCGCATGGCCTCGCTGTATCCGGCAGCCATCCTGGGGCTTGATAGCAAACTGGGACGCATTGCCGCGGGCTACCGGGCCGACCTCGTGCACTTCGATGCCAGCTACACTGTACACAACACGTGGTTGGCAGGCAGCCACCAGCAACACTGTTAAGACGATAAGAGGTACGCGCGATGCAACAATTATCCGGCCAGGACGCTATGTTTCTCCACGCCGAACTCGACGGCCTGCCACAGCATATTGGCGGAGTCAGTATCTACGACCAGTCCACCGCACCCGGCGGCAAGGTGCGCTTCAAACAGATACTGGCGATGCTGGAAAGCCGGCTGCACCTGTCGCCCATTTTCCGCCGCAAGCTTGCTTTTGTGCCTTACGGCCTGGGCCGACCCTACTGGGTGGAGGACCCCTCCTTCGACCTCGAATACCATGTACGCCACATCGCGCTTCCCAAGCCGGGTGACTGGCGCCAGCTGTGTATTCTCTCGGCGCGTCTGCACAGCACGCCACTGCGCCGGGACAAACCGATGTGGGAGATCTACGTGATCGAGGGGCTGAACAATATCGAGGGATTCCCCCCGAACTGTTTTGCCATGTTGATGAAGGTGCATCACTGCGCCATGGACGGCGCCACCGGAACGCAGTTCATGAACATCATGCACGACCTCTCACCGGAGGTGCACGACCCGGGGAAGGCGCCGGCGTGGGTGGTAGAGCGACCGTCCAGATTAGGCATGCTGGCCCGCGCCTATGTGGATGTCTGGCGCAAGCCCGGGCAGGTGGTCGACGTGGTCAAACAGGCGATGCCGGCTATCAGGCGTTTGCGCGAGGGCGAGGAGGCCGAGCGCTTCCACTACCTGGGTGACAAGTCGAAAACCCGCTTCCAGGGCAAGATCTCGCGGCACCGCGTGGTTGAAGCACGCACCTTCGATTTCGCGGAAATACGCAAGATCAAGAACACCCTGCCAGGCTGCACGGTCAATGATGTCATGCTGACGATTGTCGCCGGCGGCCTGCGGAAATACCTCGATAGCAAGGGCGAGCTCCCCGACAACAGCCTGGTAACCGGCTGCCCCATCGATGTGCGCTCGGCGCAGGAGCGCTCCGCCGGCGGCAATATGGTGGGATTCATGAATGTCGCCCTGCGTACGGATATCGAGCAGCCGCTGGAACGACTGGCAGAGGTTCACAAGGAGGCCTTGTCGGCCAAGGCCTACGCCGAGGCACTGGGCCCTCGCTTCGCGGTTGACCTTACCGATGTGATGCCGGGTAACGTGCTCTCCCTGGCCATACGAACCGCCAGTGCCACCGGCCTGGCAGAGGCCAGCACCGTGTTCAACACCATCGTGACCAACGTACCGGGCCCGCCTGTTCAGCTGTATTTGTGCGGCGCGAAACTGGTGGGCTCGATCAGCCTGGGGCCACTGCTACCCAACGTCGGCCTGTTTCATGTGGTCTTCAGTACGGTGCAGGACAAGCAGGGTTCGGTCACCCTGTCGTTCACGGCGTGCCGGGACATGCTGCCGGATCCGGCCTTTTACGCGGATTGCCTGCAGGCCTCATACGATGAGTTACATGCCGCGGCAATGGCGCTGACCGCCCCCAAAACGGCGGCAAAAAAGCGCAGCAAGCGCACAGCGCGGCCGAAGAAGAAAGTGAAGCGATAAAAGCCGGTGCAGAAGCTGTTTCAGCTTATGAACCGGTTTACCAGCTGATTGACATCTACCCGCGCCTTGACCCGACTGGCCAGCAGGAACATGCCACCCAGCTTGCGGTGAAAGTACATGGCATCGGTAGGCGGGGCGCGCCAGAAATCCCGGTAGTGGCCCACCTCCTCTCCCAGCTCCGACATTCGCCGGGCCATGTCGGAGTGGGCAAAATCATATAGCCCGTCGTGGCGCAGCGGCTCCAGCGCCAGCAGGAACAGCTCCAGCACCAGCGCCCGGTAGTCACTGTCCTCATCGCCCATGGCATAGCCAATGCGCTCCGCGGCCGCCACCAGCTTGTCGTGATCCTGGGTCATGGCGGCGCCTAGCAGCTTGCGATAGTTGTTGACGAAGCCGGCCTTGAATCGGCGGGTTGCGCCAAAATCCAGCAAAATGATCTGGCCGGTACTGCTGCGGTACAGGTAGTTGGCGAAGTTGGGATCTGTCTGCACCATGCGCAGCTCAAACAGCTCCATGAACATCAGCTCTACCAGGGCGGTCATGATCTGGTCGCGCTCTTCCTGAGGCAGCGCCACGATGGTCTCGATTGGTTTACCGCTGACATAGGTCATGGCCAGCACCGTGCGGCGGGTAAGGTCCGGCAGTAGCTCGGGCACCAGGAAGCGCTCATCATCCCTGAGCAGATCCCCGAAAGCCTTCAGGAATTTCGCCTCCTTGTTGTAATCCGCCTCGTCCTTGAGCTGCAACTTGGCATCATCGAGCAGGGGTTGAATGTCGAGCTCGGTGGGCAGCAGGCCCGACATGCGCAACAGGGTGGCGATATTGTCCACGTCGCTGTCAATGCTCGAAGCCACTCCGGGGTACTGCACCTTGAGCACGATTTCCCGGCCATCCGGCGCCACCGTCCTGTGCACCTGCCCGATTGAAGCGGCGGCGAGCGGTTTCATTTCGAAGCCATAAAACAGCTCCTCCCAGTCAGGGCCATATGCATCCGACATCACCTTGCGCAATTGCTCGGTGGGCATGTAGCGCGCATCGGAGCGAAGCCTTGCCAGAATATCTGCCAGCTCCCGGGGCAGCAGGTCGCCGGTGTCCATCGACAGGATCTGTCCCACTTTCATGGCCGCACCGCGCATGGTTGCCAGTTGGTCAGCCACCCGACGCGCATTCGCCGGCGTCAGCAGCATATCCCGGGCTCGCGGCCGTTTGCCCGCGCGCAGCTGGCGAGTTCCCTCGGCGAGCATGCCACCGGCCACACCGCTGGCCATGCGCGCCACCTGTGCGAAGCGGCCCACGCGCGAGGTGGGTATCGCCTTGTGGTTACTGTCCTTTGGATCCTTACTTTTTGCCAAGAGCGTCTCTCTCCCGCCAGCGGGCTATGTGAGCGGCCACCATTTCGTAGGCATTGAATTCGGCCTCCAGTACGGCAATAAAGGTGAAGACACCCGTCAGTTTGCGTGCGATCAGCGCGAACTCACGGGAGGGCGTCGTAAAGTGTCGACTGGTGGCCGACCGCGCGGCTGCCTTGCCAGCCCGGTGCATCAGGCGGGAGTCGGCCCAGCGATATTGCCCCTCCTCGTTGAGATATTCCCGCGGCAGCTCCGCGTCGGGGCGCAGGGGTTCCAGCAGGTGCAGGCAGAAGTCGGCAAACAACTGCCGCGCCTCCGCGGTCGCATCCTCGGGCAAACAGCCGAGTCCGATGAGGCTGTCGCCCAGCAGTGCAACGTCCTGGCGCAGGCCGGCATCGATGGTACTGCGCAGGTGATACAGGAACTCGTCGCTGCAATCCAGGATAGAGCCGAAATCAAGCAGTACCAGGCTGTCACGCGGATGCTCAGCACTGCCCTCATCCAGGCGCAACAGGTAGTTGCCAAAGTTGGGATCGGTCTGCAGGCACCCCCAGTCATAGAGCTCGTAGAAAAACAGCTCCAGCATCCCCGCTGCCAGGGCGTTACGACGCTCCAGCGGCAGGGCCGTAACCGGCGCCGCCGTCACCGACAGTCCCTCCATGAATTCCAGCGCCAACACGACGTCGGTGCAAAAGCGCTCATGCAGACGCGGCACGGCGTAACTGACATCGCCGACCTCGACGCCCGCAACCAGCTCTCCCATACGCAAGGTCAGGTCCGCCTCGCGCCGGTAATCTATTTCGTTGTGCAGGTGGGTACGCATGGACTCCAGCCAGTCGTCCAGGTCGCGACCGGCCTGCAACCAGCGCGCCAGCATCAGCATGCGCACCACCGTATCGAAATCCGAATCGATAACATCGGCGAGCCCGGGGTACTGAACCTTCAGGCAGATACGCTCGCCCGTGGCGCGCACGGTGGCCAGGTGCACCTGCGCAAGGGAGGCCGCTGCCAGTGCCACCGGTTCGATGTCGAGTTCGGCATAGCGGCCACCCAGGCTGTTGCGCAGCACCGGCTCTATCGCTTCCCAGTCCAGCGGCTCGGTCTGGTCGCCCAGGTTGTGCATGGCGTCGGCCAACACCGGTGGCAGGAAGTGCTCGCCAAACAGCGCCATCATCTGACCGATCTTTACATAGGTACCTTTGAGCTTGCCCAGTTCGTCAACGAAGCGGCGGGCCTCGCGCCGGGCGAATTCGGAGTCCTCGGTGTCGCTATCGCGGCGCAGCAGCTTCTGCATGGCACCATCTACCGCCAGCGCACCGCCCGCCCGGATTCCCGCCAGGGAAACGGAGAGGCTACGCGGGATACCGCGGCGCTTGAGACTACGGGGCTTTTTGGTCATTTAAGGAATCTGTCCAACACTGGGGGCGCCCAGTATATACGATGGCGCAGGCCAATACGGATTCGCCGGCGCGCCATATCAGTGCGAACTCATCCGCGAGCCGGCAATACCAGCGGCTCACCATGGCTGTCGGCCCGCTGGAAGGCCGGCCGCTCCTTCAGTCGCTCCAAATAGGCCCTGGTCTGGGGCTTGAGACGTTCGTCCAGGTGCAGGGCACTGGACAGGTAAAGGGCATACCCCACTGCAATATCGGCAATGGTGAAGCGCCCGTCCACCAGGTAGTCGTGCTTTTCCAGGTGCGCGTCCAGGCGCCGCAGCCGCGCAATGAACCACGCGGCATAGTCATCACCCACCGCCTGTTTTTCCGGCGTCGGCTCCAGGTAGTAGTAGCGCATCGTGAGTGTCTGCGGAAAGGTCAGGGTGGCATCCGCATGGTGCAACCAATTCAGGTAAGCGCCGTATTCCGGGTGATCGGGGCGCAGGCCGAAATCGTACTGCTGGTAGCGATCAACCAGGTACTGGCATATGGCACTGGACTCGGTCATTTCCGTTTCCCCGTCCTGCAGGAAGGGGATAGTGCCGAGGCTGTTGACGTCCAGGTACGGCCGGTTGAATACCCGCGGCGGAAACGGCATGACCTCCAGTTCGTAGTCCAGCCCCATTTCCTCCAGGGCCCACAGCGGCCGCAGGGAGCGGGCGCCGGCACAATGCCATAGTTTCATCGTAGGTCTCCACACTGCAAAGGGAGCCAACGATACTATAGGAATGGCCCGGGGGACATCCCGGGCATCGCGCCCGGGTTCACTTCCCGACCCCGGGTAATTGAGCTACGCTGCAGCCCGGAGATCAAAACCACAGGGCAGATATGGACAGACCGGCCAGGGAGCAGGCCCAGGATCCTGAACGGGCGATTGCTCCCCTGTGGCAACTGGCTTTCAGGGCGGGTTTTCTGGGGGCCGCCAGCTATGGCTTGCTGGCGATGTGCCGCTGGCTCTATTGGCTGTGGCAACCACAGCACTGGCCGGACCCCATGCCGCCCCACTGGTGGCACGCGCATGAAATGGTATTCGGCTTTGCCCTGCCGGTCGTAGCCGGCTTCCTGTTGACGGCTGTCGCCACCTGGACCAGGCTGCCCGGCACCCGTGGCCGGCGCCTGCAACTGTTGTTCGGGCTCTGGTTGGCCGCGCGCCTGGTGCTCTGGCTGGCGCCGCAATGGCTGCTGTTGGCCTGGGTGGCTGAAATGCTGTTTATGCTGCTGCTGGGGTTCGAACTCGGTCAGCGGGTCTGGGCCCGACGCCAGTGGCGCAATATGCTGTTCCTGCCTGTGCTGTTGCTATTGATGCTGCTCTGTTCTGCCAGCTACCTCAGCATGCAACAACCGGTCACAGCCACCCGGCTACACTATGGCGCTGTCTGGATGATCACCGTGTTTATCGCCATTGTCGGCGGCAGGGTCATACCGATATTCACCAGCAACCGCCTGGGCCTGACCATCGCCCCCCTGCCGAGCTGGCTGGAGTACCTGGCAATCGGGAGCGTGCTGGCAATCGGCCTGGTCAACGCGACAGGGCTGCCGGGGCAGGTCAGCGCCTGGCTGCCGGCCCTGTGCCTGGCCAGCGCGGCGCTGCACCTTTATCGACTCGCACATTGGCAGGGCTGGCGCACCTGGCAGGTTCCGCTGCTGTGGTCGATGCACCTGAGCTACCTGTGTATTCCATTGGCGATGCTGGGCCTGGCGATGGCTGGAACAGACCCGGTAGCCAGCAAAAACGTGGTCCACCTGCTGGCGATTGGTGCGATCGGGGGTATGATACTGTCAATGATGTCCAGGGTGTCGCTGGGCCACACCGGTCGCCCCCTGGAAGTACCGGGCTACCTGTCGCTGGCCTTTGGACTGATCCTGCTGGCCGCCATCGTTCGCAGTGTGCTGCCAATCATCGCCGCTAACCAGACGCTGCTCGCCTGGCGGGCTTCGGCAATCCTTTGGATAGTGGTTTTCGGTGTTTTCCTTTATCGTTACCTGCCAATACTTACCCGCCCCAGGGCGGATGACCCATCAGGCCAGGGAGAGACAAAGCGCAAATGATTGATGTAAAAATGTGGGGTCGGGCCCTGGCCCAGATGCCGAAACTCTCCCAAAGTGAGTGGCAGGCCATGGATCCGGTGGCCAAGTGGCTTATTGCCTGCCGCGCCTCGGTACTGTTCATGACCTTCACCGCCTCGGCGCTGGGCGCGCTGATGGCATGGCGTGCCGGCGTGTTCCAGCTCGACCTGTGGCTGGCGACCGTACTGGGCCTGATGTTCGCCCATGCGACCAACAACCTGCTGAATGATTTCACCGACTCGCGCAGGGGCATTGACAAGGACAATTACTACCGCAACCAGTACGGCGTGCATGTTCTGGAGGATGGGCTGATGAGCGAGCGCCAGTTCTGGGGCTACCTCGGGGTAACCGCCGGCATTGCACTGCTGCTGGGTGCCTGGCTGATCTCACAGCGCAGCGGCCTCACCCTGGACCTGATGCTGGCCGGGGCGTTCTTTGTGCTGTTTTATACCTGGCCACTCAAATACTACGGCCTGGGAGAGCCCGCCGTGCTGCTGGTGTGGGGCCCGCTGATGGTGGGTGGAAGCTACTATGTGCTGGCGGGACAGTGGAGCTGGGATGTCACCTGGCTCAGCCTGATTTTTGCCCTGGGGCCTACCACGGTGCTGTTCGGCAAGCACACCGACAAACTGGAGGCGGACAGGGCAAAAGGCGTCAATACGCTACCGGTCATTCTCGGCGAGAAGCGATCGCGTCACGCGGTTATTGCAATGATAGCGGCGCAGTACCTGCTGTGCCTGGTGCTGGTAGCCACGGGCAGCTTCGGCTGGCCGCTGCTGCTGGTCTTCATCAACCTGCCCAGGCTGGCTCCCCTGTTCACGGTGTTTGCCGTGCCCAAGCCCGGTGCAATGCCCGACGGATACCCGCCGGAAGTATGGCCGCTGTGGTTTTCAGCCCAGGCGTTTCGTCACACCCGGCAATTTACCTCCCTGTTCCTGCTGGGGGTTATCGTCGATACGCTGTTGTTGTGACCTGAATCAAACCGGGTAACCAACAAATACCGCAGACTAGGCGGCTCTACTCCTATAAGCTGATAGCCTTGGCTATGTATTGACGGGACATCACGATTCCATGAGCAACTCACCCCCCGATGGCTGGCTGCGCTCACTGCTGCGTCCGTCACCCACCCGCTCCATTCTCAGCCTGGTAGCCATCGGTATTGTGCTGGGGGTCGGCGGACTGCTCGCCTTTGACGCCACCATGCACGCCACCAGCACCGAGGCGTTCTGTACCAGCTGCCACGAGATGTCTGCCAATCCGCTCGTGCAGGTAGAAAAAACCAACCATTTCCAGAATGCATCGGGCGTCCACGCCAGCTGCTCCGACTGCCACCTGCCCAAGGAATTCCTGCCCAAGATGGTGCGCAAGGTGGAAGCTGCACGCGAGGTCTGGGGCCACTTCACCGGGATAATCGACACGCCGGAGAAATACGCCGCCCACGCTCCCGCGATGAAGGAGCGGGAAATAAACCGCCTAAAGGCGAATGATTCACAGGAGTGTCGCAACTGTCACGACACGGGACGCATGATGTTGGCCCTGCAAAGCACCAGGGCGCAGAAATTTCACCAGAAAATGCTCAGCGGGGAGCGGACCTGTATCGACTGCCATTCCGGGATCGCCCACCCGGACAATAGCGGCGGCTAACATAACAGAAACAGCTGGCGGCCCACCGGGGGCAGAGCTGGTCATATCACATGGAAGTACGGCATGAGATCGCTTGCAAAAATCGCGGCTGCCCTGTTGCTGGCAGCTACAGCCATTTCGGGGTGGGCGGAGACCGGCACCCCGCCTGGCGATGCGGCCCTGTGCCTGGGCTGCCATGATTACGGCCCCGACTCGCCGGTGCACCAGGTACAGGCTGGCTCCCACGGCATCGGCGAGGACCCGGAAGACATGGGCGAGCGTCGCGGTTGCCAGGACTGTCATGGCACCAGCGCACAACACGCCAGGGCACCTACCCAGGTATCCCCGGAGGTCAGTTTCGGCCCGCGCTGGACCGCCACCAGCGCCGCCCAGGACGGACAGTGCCTGGCCTGCCATGAAACCGACCAGGCCGTGCACTGGCCCGATGCCCTGCACATGCTCAACAACCTGACCTGTGTCACCTGCCATGATATTCACGCCGAGCAGGACAAGGTCCTGTTTCCCGACCAACAGGCACAGGTCTGCACCACCTGCCACAAGGCCCAGAAAAAGGGGATTCACGGGCTGGAGGACTTCGTCGACCTCAACCCGCCCTGCACCAGCTGCCACAATCCCCACGATCACGAATCGGCCCAGGGCCGTATGCTCGAAAATGGCTCCGAGGGCTGTCGCAGCTGCCATAACCTGGAGCGGATGGAACGCAGCAACAACATACCGGACCGGATTAAAGGTTTTCACCGCAGTATGAGCAATCCCGACAATACCTGCCTGGACTGCCATGACGACGTTGCCCACGCCGAGCCCGACGCAATCACGAGCCTGGTACCCCTGCCACTCAGTGCCAGGGAGGTCACCCTGTTCTACCCCGGCATGGCGGACAGTGGCTGGCTCACTCGGGATCACCCCGGATCCCAGCCCCTGCGCCAGGGCAGGAACTGCCAGCAATGCCATCGGGGGGAGGAAGCCAGCATGGGGCAGGCCCAGGCCGGCGATAGTTCAACCCCGGCGCGGGAGGTGACAGTCGCGTTTGCCCGTGACGACCGGGAACTGGACATCACCCTGCAATGGACGGGGCCGGAGAACGATAGCGCCATTTCATTGATGTGGGACGATGGCGGCAGTGAGGCCTTCCGGCGCGGCGGATGCTTTGCCGCGTGTCACAGCGACCTGCCGGGGATGTCCCGCGACCGCGGCCAGGGAACCGCCAAATACCTGGGATCGTCCAGGGCGCAGCGCGAACGCCTTGGCCAGCCCTCGCTGCTCAAGTCACCCGAGGAACTGGCGGAACAGCTGGCAGCCGGCGACTTCGTCGAGATGTGGCACGTCCAACTGGCCGATGGCACCCTCAAAACGGCTAAAGTACTGGCGAACGTCAGCTGGAAAGCCACTAACTTGATACAGATCAATAAGACCTACTCCAACGGGCAATGGACAGTGGCTTTGACCGTTCCCCTGAATAATACTAATTCACCAAAGCCTTTTACCCCGGATGGGAAGTATACTTTTGGTATCGCTCTCCATGGGGCGGTCAATTCTGGCGGTAGACACTGGGTGTCCCTGCCACTGACCATGAGCTTTGGTGGCGACGAAACCGACTTCAAGGTGGAGCAACGATAAGAAATGGCCGGAAACCATCGCAAACTCACCCTCGTCTGCTGCGGGCTCCTCCTTTCCATTGCGGGCATGCTGGCCAATGCCCAGCGGCCGGAACGCCAGTGCCTGGATTGCCACGACGAAGACGACGCTATCCACGCGATAGCCGGCACCGTGCACGGATCGCTCGCCGGAGGCGGCAGCGAGAGCTGTACCACCTGCCACGGTGTGAGCACCCTCCACAAGGAAAAACCCGCCGCGAACCCCCCCGATGTCAGCTTCGGACCCGAGTGGCCATCGGATCCAGAGGTACGCAGTGCCAGTTGCCAGACCTGCCACAACACCGGCGAACATGCCACCTGGATTGGCAGCGCGCACCAGCAGGAGAACCTGGCTTGCGACAGCTGCCACAATTCCCACCAGCAAAAAGACCTCATTCTGGGCGATGTGCAAGCGCAGGATGTATGCCTGGACTGCCATACCCAGGTGCGCTCGCAACTGCACCTGCCCTCGCGGCATCCCATCGCGGAGGGCAAAACCAGTTGCACCGACTGCCACAACCCCCACGGCGGCCTGGGTGATTCTGCCCTTAAACAGGTGTCGCTCAACGACAACTGCTTCAGCTGCCACGCGGATAAACGAGGTCCTTTCCTGTGGGAGCACCCCCCGGCGGCTGAAGATTGCGCCCTGTGTCACCGGCCACATGGTTCTGTCAACGAACCCCTGCTGACTGCGCGTGGCCCGGCCCTGTGCCAGCAGTGCCATGCAGCGGCCTTCCACCCCAGCCAGCCCTACGGCAGCGAGGGTCTGCCGCGCGGTTCGGCCAACCAGAATTTGTTGGGTAAGAATTGCCTTAACTGCCACAGCCAGATTCATGGCTCCAACCATCCGTCGGGAGCGCGCTTGACACGATGAAGAGCATTCACCGCATCCCCTGCCACCTCGGAGCCGCCAGCAGTCTGGTGCTGGCAGCATGCGGCGTGGTGGCTCAGGAATCGACCCCGTATACCCCGATAGCCCTGGAGAACAGGCCGCCGCTGAAGAGTGCCTGGCAATCGGGTGCTCCCCTCACCGCCCAGCTGGGCGCGGCGTATACCAGTGACGACAACTACATGTTCGGCGAATACAACGGGCTGAACGATGACGGCGCCACCCTGATTGGCAACCTGCAGTGGCAGGACTTCAGCAGTGGCGGCAATTTCTGGCAGGGCTACATGTCCAACGTGGGGCTCGATACCCGCGAGGGTGAGCTGACCTGGGGCAAGGCGGGCGGGCTCTCCATCACCGCAGGCTTTGATTCGCAGCTGCAGGTAAGCAGTGACGAGGGTCGCACACCCTTCAGCGGCAGCTCCAGGCTGTCACTTCCGGATGACTGGGTGAGCGGGCTCACCACATCGGACTGGACCCAGTTGAACCAGTCCCTGCATGGCTTTGACCAGGAGCTGAAGCGGGAGAAGATATATCTCAAGGCGGAAACGAAGCTGGGCCGGAACTGGGCGCTGGACAGCAACCTGTCCTACGAGGAAAAATCGGGTAATACCGATGTGGGCGCCGGGATCTATATCGATGGCTCCACTGCCGATGCCGTTTTGCTCAGACAACCGGTGGACTACGAAACTACCGAGTTTGATATAGGACTCAGCTACAGCGACAGCAAGCTGAGCCTGGAAGGCCGCCTCAACTACTCGGAATTCGACAACCAGCACGACGAGCTGGTCTGGCAGAACCCCTACAGTTCCTACGGCCCCAATGTACGCTATCCCGAGGGCATTGGCGGGCTGGGAGAAGCACCTGACAATGATCAGATAGGTGGACGCCTGATTGGCCAGTACGTATTTACACCAAAGATCCGGCTACAGGTGGACGGCAGCTACGCGGTCGCATCACAAGACCAGGATTTCCTGGATTACAGTGTCAACCCCGCGCTGGCGGTCACCGTACCGCTGCCGACAAACAATTACGACGGTGAGGTCGACAACAGTACCTTCAACACCCGCCTGCTGCTGAACCCCCTGCCCAAGCTGAACGCAGAGATCTATTACAAGTACCGCAACCGGGATTATGACGCCAAGCGCAGTGGCTACCAGTATATTCGCGGTGATGGCGGCAACCAGCCTGGCAGTGCAGCGACGGTTTACAACACCAATCACGATTACCGCTCTGAAGTCCCGGGGATAGAGGTCAGTTATCGCCTGCCCCTGCGCAGCAAACTGAGTTTCGATTACGAGTACGAGAAAGTTACCCGTGAGAATGCCCCGGTAGAGGAAACCGAACAGGACCGCTACACGCTGGCCTACCGTATCCAGCCCTGGTCGAATTTCACCGCCCGCCTGGAAGCAAGTTATGCCGACCGCTCTGCCGATACCTATGAGTGGGCCCAGGACTACTACGCACTGCTCGATACCGAGCTTATCAACGCCACCCCGGACGCCGAGCGCTACATCAACCACCCGGAGTTGATGAAATATTACATGGCAAACCGGGAACAGTGGCAGACCAGCGCGGATTTCAACTTTCTGCCGGGCGACCAGTGGAACCTGGGGCTCAACCTGCAGTGGATCGACAATGATTACGATGCCAGCCAGCTGGGCCTGACCGAGGACGAGTGGTACCGCGGCCACATCAGCGCCAGTTATTTCGCCAGCGACACACTGTCCGCCAGTGTGTATGCCGGGTACGACTACTACAAGACTGACCAGAGCAGCCGCGCCTTCCGTGGTGGCTCAGAAAAAAACGCCTTCGTCATCTACCCCCCGCTACCCCAGGCCAGCGACCCCAACCAGAACTGGTCGGGCGAGGGAGAGGACACCAGCATCACGGTGGGTACCAACGTGCAGTGGCAGGCTACCAAGGACCTGGAAATCACCTTTGATTACAATTATGTCGATACCCAGGCCGAACAGGACCTGGGGGCCAGTGCCAGCAGCGGCCTTGACGCAGGCGACCTGCCCAGCGTCGATACGCGCCTGCACAATGTAAAGCTGAGCGGAATCTGGCGCCTGCAAGAGCACCTGTTACTGCAACTGGATTACCAGTACTACCGCTACAAGAGCGACGACTGGGCCCTGAAAGGCGTGCAGCCCAACACCATCGACAAGGTACTGACCTTTGGCCAGGGCAACCCGAACGAAACCATTAATTATGTCGGCGCATCAGTGATTTATCACTGGGAATAAACACCGGGAGATAGCGAACATGTTTACACACACACGCAACTGGATCATGGCTGGAACAATCGGCCTGCTCGTCGCCTGTGGCGGCGGTGGTGGCGGCAACAGCGCCCCCGGCGTGGAACCCGGACCCCCGCCTCCCGGCCAGCCGATTCCACCGGACCCGATTCCACCCGCACCGTCGGCCAATCCCTACGCCGAGCAGGAGGTACTGAACGCCTTTATCACCAGTGCCGCGCTGAACGGGGACAACCAGCCGGTTATCCAATTCCAGCTCAGCGACGTCAACAACGTGGCCATTACCGACCTGACATCCGAGGATGTACGCTTTGTTGTGTCCAAACTGCAAACAAGCTCCCTGGGCGGAATGACCGGCGCCTGGCAAGCCTATGTCAACACGGTCGCCGATCCGGTGTATGGCCCCGGCACCATTGCCAAGCTTCAGGCCAACTACGAGCGCGATGACGAAGATCACGACTTCGGCGAATTTACCAATAACGGTGACGGCACCTATACCTACCGATTCGCCACCGACCTGACGAACCTGCCACAGGACATCCTGGACCAGGCCGCCGAAGAGGGTCTCGACCTAAGCTACGACCCCAACCTCACCCACAGAGTGTCCATGCAGTTCGACGGCGCGCCCGGCAAGGCCAACCCCCATTATGACTGGGTTCCCGCCACTGGCGCGACCAGCAGCATCTTCACCATGGATATCGCCGCCACGGCCACCTGTAACCGCTGCCACGATCCACTGGCCTTCCATGGCGGTGGTCGTCGAGAAATACAATACTGCGTCACCTGCCACAACCCCGGCACGATAGACCCGGACAGCGGCAATACCGTGGATATGAAAGTGATGATCCACAAAATACATATGGGCGCCAATCTGCCCAGTGTGCAGGCGGGTGAGCCCTATTTCATCGTTGGCTTCCGCGGCAGCGTGAACGACTATTCAAACCTGCACTACCCCCAGGACATCCGCAACTGTGTGAACTGTCACGCGGGCAGTGCAACCGGCAATGGCCTGACCTACCCCGACGGTACTGAATACGAGGTGACCCTCACCTCCCAGGGTGACAACTGGGCCAATTACCCCAGCCAGGCCGCCTGCGGCAGCTGCCACGATGCGCTGGATTTCACGCGACATGCCGGCGGGCAGCCTGATGACAGCAATTGCGCCAGTTGCCACTCCACCGGCGGCGTTGCAGGCAGCATTCAGGAAAGCCATGTGATTCCCACAGATGAGGCGCGCAAGAACTTCGCGGCGGAAATCGTGTCAGTGAGCAACACCGGCCAGGGTGAATTCCCGAAAGTGCAGTACAAGGTGTTCAACCCGAGCAATGGTGATGAGCCCTACGACCTGGCGAACGACCCGGTCTGGACCCAGGTGGACACTGGCGCCAGCCGGCTCGCAATCGATCTGGCCTGGAGCACCACTGACTACACCAATACCGGCAATGATTCGGACGCCGCCAGCGCGGTCAGCCTGGACGCGCTGCAGGGCACGCCGGTGGGCGATGGCAGCTACATCGTGGAATCCACCGTTGCCATTCCGGATGGCAGCAAGCGGCCCTTTATTCCCGCTGAAGGCAGCGGCGTCGCGGGCATCGAAGGGCACCCCGCGGTTAACATCGGCACCGAAGAGGAGCCGGACGAGCAGCGCATCGCCTTCACCAACGCGCATCAGTTCTTCAGCATCAATGAAGCGGATGGCCAGGCTGTCGAGCGCCGGGAACCAGTGGAGTTCGAGAGCTGCCAGGGTTGTCACCAGAGCCTGAGCCTGCACGGCAGCAACCGCACCGACGACCTCCAGGTCTGCGTGGCCTGTCACAACCCGCGCAACACGGATCGCGAGGTGCGTGAGATCGCCAGCAACCCGCCGACCGATGGCAAGGATGAGGAGTCTCTGGACTTCGCCTCGATGGTTCACGGCATCCACGCGGCCGGCATACGGGAGAACCCGCTGCAGATCGTGGGCTTCGAGGGTCGCACCACCTACATCTACGATGAAGAGACGGTGCATTACCCGGGCAATATCGGCAACTGCCTGGGCTGTCACAACGACAGCGGCTACACCCTGCCCCTGCCCTCAGGCGTGCTGGGTGTCACTGTCGATACCGGCGAAGACCACCAGAGCCCGATTGACGATACCGTGGTCACGCCGACCACTTCGGCCTGTTCCAGCTGTCACGACGGTGAGGAAGCCGGCGCGCACATGACCTCAAACGGCGGTAGCTTCAACACCAGCCAGGCAGCGATCAATAGCGGTGAGGTGGTGGAACAGTGCTCTGTCTGCCATGGCTCGGGCCGGACCTCCGACGTCAGCGTGGTACACCCGGTCGGCGACTAGCGCGCCCGGGCTGGCGCGGGCTTATCCGTGCCAGCCATCCAACAGCCTGTCCCCTGCGTACCTGCACCCGATTGCTTGGCATCGGGTTCAGGCATACGTATATTGAGCCACCATGAAATATATCGGCAGTAAAAACTTCGACCACGGCCAGACACCCCGCGTCGGTGTTCTCCTTACCAATCTGGGCACCCCGGAGGCGCCGGACAGTAAGGCCCTGCGCAAGTACCTGCGGCAATTCCTGTGGGACCCCAGGGTGGTGGAGATTCCCAGGCCGCTCTGGTGGCTCATTCTGCACGGCATCATCCTGCGCATCCGGCCCTCGCGTTCGGCCGCCAGCTATAGCAAGGTCTGGACAGAGCGAGGCTCGCCCCTGATGTTTCACACCAGCGACCAGGCGCAGGCCCTGGGAAAGGTAATGCAAGCGCGCTTCGGTGAGCAGGTGCTGGTCGATTTCGCCATGCGCTACGGCCAACCGGACATTGCCGGCACCGTGCAGGGCATGATCGAGAAGGGCGTGACCCGGTTGCTGGTACTGCCCCTTTACCCGCAGTACAGCGGCGCCACGACAGGCTCTACCTTCGACGCGCTGGCCGCTGACTTTACCCGCCGCCGCTGGCTGCCTGAAACACGGTTTGTCAGCCAGTATCACGATCACAATGCCTATATCGAGGCCATTGCCAACAGTATTCGCGACTACCGCGAGCAACACGGTAGCGCCGACAAGCTACTGTTTTCCTATCATGGTGAGCCCCGTCGCTATCTGGACCAGGGCGACCCCTACCATTGCCAGTGCCACAAGACGACCCGCCTGGTAGCCGAAAAGCTGGGGCTGCCCGAATCCGACTACCTGACCACATTCCAGTCCCGTTTTGGCAAGGCGGAGTGGCTGCAGCCCTACACCGATGCGACGCTCAAGGCACTGCCGGGCCAGGGCGTGAAAAACGTGCAGGTCGTCTGCCCGGGTTTCGCCGCTGACTGCCTCGAGACCATCGAGGAGATCGGGGACGAGAACCGTGGCTATTTCATGGAAGCCGGTGGCACAGGGTTCGATTACATCCCCTGCCTTAACAGCGAACCAGGCCACATTGACGCCCTGGCCTCCATCGTGGAAGAACAATTGGCCGGCTGGCTGAACACCCCGCAAGACAGCGCTGCGGCTGCTCAAACGAAAGCCCGAGCCATCGCACTCGGTGCCACCAATTAAAGAGGCTGTAGCATGAGTAGACTTACTGCAATCTGTTTCCTGCTGGTCGTCATCGCAGCGGGCATGGCCACGCGTGCCGAACCGCCGGTAAACCTGCCTGTCGAGCTGCCTGCTGATGCAGTTTGGATAGATGTACGCACCCCTGCCGAGTACGAACAGGGCCACCTGGAACAGGCCCGCCTGATACCGTTTGACGGCATCCAGGCCGGTGTCGCCGGTATGCAGCTTGCCAAGGACACCCCTATCTTCCTCTACTGTGCTGTCGGCGGGCGCGCCGAAAAGGCCCGGCAAAGCCTCTTGGCGCAAGGTTACACCAACGTGGTCAACGTCGGAGGCCTGGACGACGCCAGGGCACTGCTTGCCCGATAGTCACGGCTTACCACTCGATAGAAGACCCGTCCCAGGCCAGGTATGACAACTCAGCGTCTGGCACTGCCTGGTCCAGCAACGCGGCCAACTTGCCCGCAACGAAAGCCGGCGTGAACAGACTGCCGGGCGCCACCCCGCGCTGAAAGGGCTTTGACAAGCCGGTATCGGTGGTCCCGGGATGGAAGGCGACCAACTTCACCTGTGGCAAACGCCGCGCATACTCTATTGCCGCCGATTTCAGCACCATATTGAGCGCTGCTTTTGACGCGCGGTAGCTGTACCATCCGCCCAGCCGGTTATCGGAGATACTGCCGACCCGGGCACTCAGCACGGCAATGACGCAATCGCACCCCCCGCGCAGCACCCTCGATAGTGCGGCTACCCAGAGCGCAGGTACCACGGTATTGGCATGAAGCACCTCCTGCATCGCCGCCTCGTCGAGCTTGAGCAGAGACTTTTCCGGGGCCACCGTCTCGCTGTGCAGTATGCCGTTGCAGATGATGATCCTGCTGAGCTGGCGGTGCACATCGCCCACGGACCGCAGCGCCTGCTCGATCGCAGCCTGCGAACTATCACAGACCAGCCAGCGCAGCCTAGCGCCATGGCAGGCAAGCTCCTCGGGTTGTGGTGAACGACTGACCGCGATCACCTGGGCACATTGCGCACTCCCGAGGTACTGCTCCACCACGGCCCGCCCAATTCCTCCCGAAGCACCCACGATGAGCGCAACGCCTGAGCTCCCTGTTTTATCCCGCATGTCCAACGTCCCTCGCCAAGTCCCTCTCTTTACGTCCAGCGGCTACCAGTGGATTGGCGCACCTCTGCGCAGGGCCGCGGTTTGAACCAAACAGCGATGGCGGGCGTATGTACCCACGACAATCAACCAGCTGAGCAACCACATCATGCCCTACCAGCCGCCCGTCAATGACATCAAGTTTGTTCTGTTCGACGTCCTGGGTCTCGACCAGCTCCAGACCCTGGAAAAATACGCCGACGCGACCCCCGACATCATCTGCGCGGTGATCGAGGAAGCAGGCAAGCTCGCAGCGGAGGTGCTCCAGCCGGTGAACAAGGTCGGCGATGAGCAAGGGTGCACCTATGACCCCCAAACCCATGCCGTCAAGACGCCGGACGGCTTCATCGATGCCTACCGGCAATTCACCGAGGCGGGATGGGCATCACTGGATGCACCGGTGGAATACGGTGGACAGGGCCTGCCACACACCCTGAAATTTATCGTCGATGAGATGGTCTGCTCCAGTAATCTGTCGCTGGGCATGTACCCCGGGCTGACTCATGGCGCGATCAGCGCAGTACACGCGCATGGCTCACAGGCGCTGAAGGATACCTACCTGGAAAACCTGGTCAGCGGCCAGTGGACCGGGACCATGTGCCTGACGGAGCCCCAATGTGGCACGGATCTGGGC
>Ga0316197_10001095_pt1 | contig 19282 bp, 14 predicted proteins | sample OudBiesiAoxic_MG_FD_204939 | JGI IMG/M metagenome (GOLD analysis project Ga0316197, IMG submission 204939) | Coastal sediment microbial communities from Oude Bieten Haven, Netherlands - site A oxic | ecosystem: Environmental > Aquatic > Marine > Coastal > Sediment | place: Netherlands... | reverse complement strand
CGGTCGCGAGATCATCCATGATCCAGTAGGTGTGGTCGCGGTTGTCTTCGACGCCGTTGTTCCAGCGGAAAGTTTCGGTGACGTAGAGTCGCCCGAAGTCGTCGAAACAGATCGCTGTGGCGTTCTGTACCTTATCGGAAAATACTTCGACCTGGAATTCCGGCGGTGCCGCATGGCCCATGCCAGGCAGCAGCAGGCTGGCGACGACGATCTGGGACAGGAGCATCGGGAAGGGGCGCGGCTTGGAAAGCATCGCGAAATCTCGCCGGATTCGTGAATTTGTCGACCCCCGATGCCCTCTCTCTCTGCGATTGATTTCTGCGCTGGTTGGGGCTTGGGTAGGCGGACAAACCCCATGACTCCCAAGACCCTCATCCCCCACCGATTTTCCCAGCGCGGCCTCGCCGCGGTCGCTACTACTGCCGCCTGCCTAGGGCTCGCCACCGGCGCCATCGCCCAGCAGGAGAACGATCGTTATGTTATCTTGATTAGTTGTGACGGCTTGCGCCCAGACGCGGTCGAGAAACTTGGGGCGGAGGCGATGCCGAATCTTTTCCGAATGATCGAGGAGGGGGCGTCGACGCAGAATGCGCGGACCGACAAGACCCACACGGTCACGCTACCGAATCATACCAGTATGGTCACCGGCCGGCCGGTCGCTGGCGCCGCAGGCCATAACTGGACGGAGAACGGCACTCCCGGGCTCGGCCAGATGCTGCACCGCAAGAAAAAGTCGTATCTGCGCAGTATGTTCGGCGTGGCGCACGACCACGGGATGCGCACCTGCCTTTTCAGCAGCAAGACGAAGTTTATCCTCTACGATCGGAGCTATGATGAGAGGACAGGCAAGCCAGACATGGTCGGTGAAGACAACGGCAAAGATAAGATCGATACCTTCGTGTTCGATGAGGACATCGAGGTGCTGATGGGGCGCTACCTCAAGGCGATGGGCGAGAAGCCATTCCAGTTAAGCATGCTCCACCTGCGCGATACCGATACGGCTGGGCACGCGTCCGGTTGGGACCTCAGCGATGGCTCGCCCTACATGAAGGCCGCGATGCGGATCGATGGGGAGGTCGGAAAATTGTTGCAGCTGATCGATAGCGACGAGCGATTCAAGGGCAAGACCACGATCATCCTGACCGCCGATCACGGCGGGCGGATGGAGACGAAGACCCACCTCGCTGCGGACGACTGGCGCAACTTCACCATCCCGTTCATCGTCTGGGGGCCCGGCGTGCAGGCCGGCGCCGAACTCTACGAGATCAATTCGCAGCGCCGCAAGGACCCCGGAAATGACAACCCTGCCTACGACGCGGCGGGTGCAGCGCCGATCCGCAACGGCGACGCCGGCAACCTGGCGTTGATGCTGCTCGGCCTCCCCCCGATCGAGGGTTCGAGCATCAATGCTAGCCAGGATTTGAAGGTGGCCCCCGAACCATCTCCGGCCGCCGCGCAGCCAGCCGATCCCAAAAGCTGACGCTGATGCTCTTTCCGATCAGCGACGACGACCGGAGGCTCACCAAGCCCGCCTATGTGACCTGGTTCTTGCTCGCCGGGAACGTTGCCCTTTTCATCGTCCAGATGACGAACCCGATGTTCACTTACGGTTGGAGCGTCATCCCCTTGGAGATCGTCAAAGGGATTGATCTCACCGACCCGGTGCTTGTAGATCTCGGTGGCGGGCAGGCTGGCGAGATCCCGCAGGCGCCCGGCCCATCCCCGATCTTCCTCACGCTCTTCTCGTCGATGTTCATGCACGGCGGCTTCGGGCACATCGCGGGAAACATGCTCTACCTGTGGATCTTCGGAGACAACGTCGAGCACCGTTTCGGACACCTGCGTTTCCTGGTGTTCTACCTCGCCAGCGGGCTCGCCGCGAGTGCCGCGCAGATCGCCACCGACCCCGCTAGCGTCATTCCCAACCTCGGGGCATCGGGCGCGATTTCGGGCGTCCTCGGAGCCTACATCGTCCTGTTCCCGCGCAACCGGGTCAACGCGGTGTTCTTCGTGCGCATCATCACCGTGCCCGCGGTCCTCGTGATCGGGATGTGGGCGGTGATGCAGTTTATTAGCGGCGCCGGATCGATCGGTCAGGCAGGCCAGACTGGAGGCGTGGCATACGCTGCCCATATTGGGGGATTTGTCGCCGGAGTCCTCATGGGCTTGGTGAGCCGGAAATTCCTCGCCGAGGAGCCCGACTCCGTGCTCTACCGGCAGTACCGCGAGGATCCGCGCGCCCGCCGGCTCTGGTAGCGGCGCGCGAACTCTGGCTTGACCCTCTGGTCGCTGGAGCGTCATAATCAGTCCACTGCCGGTTTGCCAATCCTCAGGCTTCACCGGGCTCGCCAGATGAAAATCCGCACGAAATTCCGACTCGTCAGCCTGTGCATCGTGCTGATTGTGGTGGGCGTGGTGGCGGCGGTCTACCTGGTCGCGCGCAATGAGGTGACGAAGAAGATCGAGAACCACCTCGAACTCGTCGCCGACCTGCAGCTCGATCGTGTGCGCGATGTCGTCGGGCGCAACTTTGAACGCCTCGAGCAGGTCTCGTCGCGGCTACCACTGCAGAAGAGCGTGGAGATCTATCTCGATTCATCGGCCGAGGACGAGCGAGATTTCATCAACCGGATACTTGGTGATGCGGAGCAGGCGGTGGAGGAGTTCAGCGAGGTCAGTATCATTGATCTTGAAGGGAGGGTCATCGGCTCCTCCGATCTGGATCGCATCGATGCCAGCCTGGGAAAGGAGGCCTTCTTCCTCGAGCGTGAAGAGTTCCGGGAACGGGTCGAGAATGATGCCGGCCGGTCGGTCACCTTCGGTGTCGAGGAGGGGAATCTGGAGGTTGTCCTCTCCGAGCCATTCATGGATGAGGTCGGGTTCATCGTCATCCGCATGAAGGGTGAGAACCTCGATGACGCGACCCTCGGGAAAGATGAGCGGGTGCAGACGATGCTGCTCAAAAAGGAGGGCGATGGGAACATCCTCATCCTGACCCCGCCGGAACGTGCCGGTTTTGTCCGAGACGCCCCGCCGGACGGCCCGCTGATGATGGCGGCGAACAACCGCCCGTCCTTCATGCCGGACGTGCGCGACTCGTTCCGGGACGTGCCGGTTCTCGCCGTGACCCGCAACCTCGGATCCCAGGGGCTCGGGCTCGGATTCGTCGCCACGATGGATCGCTCGGTCGCCTTCGAAGGTCTGCGCAAGATCGGTTTCTACTCGCTCGTCCTGCTCGGGCTCGCGCTCCTCGCGATGGAGATCGCTCTACGCGGAATCAGCAAGGGCATCCTCCAGCCGATCCAGCGCCTCGCCGAGACAGCCAACGAGATCAGCGGCGGCGACCTCTCGAGGCGCGTCGAGGTTTCGGGAGGGGACGAGATCGGCGAGCTCGGGCGCGACTTCAACCAGATGACCGAGCGCCTGATCGAGGCCAACTCGGGGCTCGAGCGCAAGGTCGAGGAACGCACTGCGGAACTCGAACAGTCGAACGCCGACCTCGCGCAGTTCGCCTACGTGGCCTCGCACGACCTCAAGGAGCCGCTGCGCATGGTCACCAGTTATGTGCAACTGTTAGAAAGGCGGCTCGGCAAGGATATCGACGCGGAGGCGAAGGAGTTCATGGGCTTCGCGGTCGATGGGGCGATGCGCATGCGCGGGCTGATCGACGACCTCCTCGCCTACTCTCGGGTCGGGACCAAGCGCAAGCCATTCGAGACGGTCAGCATGCAGAAGGTCATCGACGCATCGCTGATGAACCTCAAGGTCGCCATCGATGAGAGCGGGGCGCAGGTTCAGGTCGGGGAGATGCCGGAGCTGATGGCCGACCCGACCCAGCTAACCCAGCTGTTTCAGAACCTGATCGCCAACGCGATCAAGTTCCGCGGTGACAGGAAGCCCGTGATCTCGGTGACGGCGGAGCGTGAGGGGAAGCATTGGAATTTCGAGGTGAGCGACAACGGGATCGGTATCGCGAAGGAGTACCTCGACCAGATCTTCCTGATCTTCCAGCGCTTGCACAACCGGAGCGAATACGAGGGGACCGGTATCGGCCTTGCCGTCTGCAAGAAGATTGTCGAGCGCCACGGGGGGAGGATCGGGGTCCGTTCCGAGCCCGGAGCTGGTTCCACCTTCTTCTTCAGCCTCCAGGAATCTGCAGCGCCCGCCGATGGCAGCTCCTAGATGGATCGGGCTAGAGCCTGGCCATCTGGCGCAGATTGTTGATCGATTCGCACTCGGCCGCCAGGGGGGCGCTTGTGCTCCGGTGAGGTTCGATCCCCTCCTGCTTGGCCACATCAATCAGAGTATCATCGTCACCACGGTGGGCGCTGGGCGGTTCTTGCTGCAGAAGATCAATCGCGAGATCTTCCGCGATATTGCTGCCCTGATGGAGAACTTGCAGCGCGTCACCGAGCACCTGCGTGGTAGCGGGGTGGCGAGCTTGCGGCTTATGCCGACCAAGGATGGTGGGCGATTCTATCGCGAAGCTGTGAGTGGCGACTGTTGGCGGATGTTTCCCTTCATCGAGGGGTCGAGTTGCACGAGCCACCCCAGATCTCCTGTGCAGGCGGAACGGACCGCCGCGGCCTTCGGCGACTTTTCGAGGCGGCTTGCAGATTTGCCCGCACCGCCCCTGCACGTGACGATCCCCGATTTCCACAACCCGCCCAAGCGGATCGCCGACCTCGTGGCTACAGTCGAGCAGGATCCTGTGGGTCGCGCCGCCGGTGCAGGCAGCGAGATCGACGCGGCGATGGCGGCTGCAAGCTGGGCTGAGGATCTTGTTGCCGGAGGCGGGCGCGGCCAAGAAGCTCCCCCGGAACGCGTCGCGCACAATGACGCCAAGATTGAGAACGTCCTGTTTGATCGCACGGGGAGCAGGGTGCTGTGCATTGTCGATCTCGACACGGTCATGCCGGGCTCGCTGCTGCACGACTTCGGTGACCTCGTCCGCAGCTGCGCCGCAACGGCCGGGGAGGAGGAGCGCGATCTCGAACGGATCGGTGCCTCGATGCAGATGTTCACTGCCCTCGCGCGTGGATTCATCGCGGCTTGCGGGGATAGCATGACCGGGGCGGAGCGCGCCGGGCTTCCTCTCGCTGGGAGGCTCCTCGCCTACGAGCAGGCGCTGCGCTTTCTCACAGACCACCTCAATGGCGACTCGTATTATCGGATCCAGCGCGGGGGACAGAACCTCGACCGGGCGCGCAACCAACTAGCTCTCGCCGCGGCCCTCACCAGGGAGGAACCCGCGTTGATCGAGATCTGCGAGCGGGCATTCGATACCATCTAGCTCGACAATGCGGAATGTGAAATATTCCCGCCTGCGGAATATCTGATGCCTACTCAACCTCCTTGTGTCGACTGGCAGTCCGAGTGCTGGATTGCCTCAAGGCAGCCGGGCTTCGACAGGCGGCCGTCCAGCCACTTGCTTGCATACCTAGTCTCCGGGGCTCTCTCCAACGGGTGCTATCCCCGCTAGGATAGGATCTTGTGGATCAGTTCGCCGTGGACATCTGTCAGGCGGAACTGGCGGCCTTGGAACTTGTAGGTCAGGCGCTCGTGGTCTAGCCCGAGCAGGTGGAGGATGGTCGCGTTGAGGTCGTGCACGTGCACCGGGTCCTCGGTGATGTTGTAGCAGTAATCGTCGGTGGCGCCGATGCTCATGCCAGGCTTGATGCCTGCTCCGGCCAGCCACATCGTGAACGCCCGCGGGTGGTGATCACGCCCGTAATTGGTCTCTGTTAGGGAGCCCTGGGAGTAGATCGTGCGTCCGAACTCGCCGCCCCACACGAGTAGCGTGTCCTCGAGCAGGCCCCGCTGTTTGAGGTCCAGCAGGAGCCCGGCGGTCGGGTGATCCGTATCTGAGCACTGCCCCTTGAGCGCCTTCGGCAGTCCGCCGTGGTGGTCCCAGCCCATGTGGAAGAGCTGGATGAAGCGCACGTCGCGCTCGGCGAGGCGGCGCGCGAGGAGGCAGTTGGAGGCGTAGGTGCCGGGGATTTTGACCTCGGGGCCGTAGAGGTCGAGGACCGCCTGTGGTTCGCTTGAGGTGTCGGTGAGTTCGGGGACGCTGCTCTGCATCCGGAATGCCATCTCATACTGGGCGATGCGCGCCTGGATCTCCGGGTCGCCGATGGCGCTGTGCTTCTGTGTGTTGAGTTCGGCGAGGTCATCGAGCATGTCGCGGCGCAGACTACGGTCGATCCCCTTTGGGTTCGACAGGAACAGGACGGGGTCGCCAGCGTTGCGGAATTTGACTCCCTGGTGCTGGTTGGGGAGGAAGCCGGCACCCCACAGCCGGTCGTAGAGCGGCTGGTCGTTCGGGCGCCCGGTGCCGCGCGAGGTCAGGACCACGTAGTTGGGCAGGTCCTGGTTGTTGCTGCCGAGCCCGTAGCTGACCCACGAGCCGATCGAAGGTCGGCCCGCGAGCTGGAACCCGGTCTGGAAGAAGGTGATTGCCGGATCGTGGTTGATCGCCTCGGTGTGCATCGATTTGATGATGCAGATGTCATCGGCGATTTTTGCAGTCTGGGGGAGGAGTTCGCTGAGCCACTGGCCGCTCTGGCCGTGCTGGGCGAAATTGAAGATCGACGGTGCGACCGGGAGAGTCTTCTGCCCCGAGGTCATGGTGGTGATCCGTTGGCCTTTGCGGATGCTGTCGGGGAGGTCTTCGCCGCGGTGGGCGGCCAGCCCAGGCTTCGGGTCGAAGAGGTCCATCTGCGATGGGGCGCCCGACTGGAAGAGGTAGATGATGCGCTTGGCTTTAGGCGCGAGGTGGAAGCCGCCTGCCCCTGCGATCGATGTGCCGGGGAGCATCGAGCCGAGTGCGGCTAGGCCGATGCCGTTTGCCGAGTGCTTGAGAAATGTGCGGCGGTTGAGTGCGTCTTGCAGGTCGAGCATGGTGTGGGCGTGGTTTACTCCTTGGTGATCGTCTCGTCGAGGTTGAGGAGGATACTGGCGGTGGTGGTGGTGGTCGCGAGCTGGATAAGGTCGAGGGCTCGATCAGGCTTCGACTCGCCCTGATTGACGAGTTGCTCGGCGGCGTCCGGATTGGCTCTGTAGTGGGCGAGGCGGCGGTGGTATCCGTTTGTTAGGGTTGCGAGTTCGGCCTCCGAGGGCTGGCGGCAGGTGGCTTTGAGGAACCCGTGGGCTATCTGTTCATCCGGCGTGTCACCACCGTTCTTGATCATGTCCTCGGCGAGTGCCCGGGCGGCTTCGACGTAGGTGATCTCGTTGAGCAGGGCGAGCGCCTGTAGCGGGGTGTTGGTGCGCGAGCGTTTGACCGTGCAGGTCTCGCGGCTGGGCATGTCGAACAGCGTCATCCCGGGAGGCGCGGCAGTGCGCTTCCAGATCGTGTAGAGACTGCGGCGGTAGAGGCCATCACCTTTGTCGTGTTTGTAATTGCGCAGGTTGCCGTAGAAGTTGAACTCGTTCCAGATCCCGTCGGGCTGGTAGGGGCGGACGCTCGGGCCGCCCAGCGTCTCTTTGAGCAGGCCGGAGACGTAGAGCGCCTGGTCGCGCACCACCTCCGCCTGGATGCGGAAGCGCGGGCCGCGGGAGAGCAGGCGGTTGTAGGGGTCCACTTCGAGTTCCTCCGCGCTCGTCTCCGACCCCTGTTGGTAGGTTCTGCTCATGACGATGGCTTTGAGGAGCGCTTTGGTGTCCCAGCCGAGACGCATGTATTCGGTGGCGAGCCAGTCGAGTAGCTCCGGGTGGCTCGGCCACTCGGCCTGGGTACCGAAGTTCTCGCTGCTGGCGACAAGGCCGGTGCCGAACAGCATTTCCCAGTAGCGGTTGACCTGGACACGGGCGGTCAGCGGGTTGTCCGGCGAGGTGATCCAGCGGGCGAGACCGAGCCGGTTCATCGGCTGTCCCTCGGGCATCGGCGGGAACGCGGCGGGGAGCGCGGCACTGACTTTCTCGGTCGGTTTGTCGTACTCGCCGCGGTCTAGGATGAACGTGTCGCGTGGCTGCGGCATCTCCCGCATGACCATCACCGTGGCACCGGCTGAGAGGATGGCCGATTTCTCGGCGTCGAGTTTGGCCAAGCGATCACGGAGCCTTTTGATCTCCGGGTGGATGGGGATCGAGCCAGGAATGGTAGGCGATTCGGCGCTGGTTGCATAGATCTTCACGCGTCCGGCGATGTGGGCGTCGAGCGCCTGGAACTCGAGCTGGAATTCGAGTGGGGCATTGGCAGGTTCTGCTAGTGTGAAGACGGCCTGCTTCGTCTCCTTCTTCGCGTGGCCGTCGACCGCCCATCCGGTACTGGCCTTGCCGTCGAGGGCGTTCTTGATCGGCCAACCTTTCTGCTCGTAGCTGGCGGCGGCGCTGGCGAACTTCAGCTGCTTGCTGCTGATTCCGCTGAGGACGAAGTTGCCGTTGCTCGAGCGCGCGAGCCCCTTGGCGGTGAGGCTGTCATGCGGGAGCGCCTCGATCATGATGGCGGTGATCTCTTTCGAGCTCTCCTCAAATTTGATCTTGTAGGTGTCTTTGCTAGGGTTCTTTCCGGTGGCGAGGAAAGAACCGTCGGCGAGACGTTTCATGGTCGCGCCGCCTGTCGATGTGATGGAGACCTTGCCGACTGGGAACCACTCGGGCCGTGGAGCTGGCAGCTTGGAGAGCTTCTCTTCGGCCGAGGCGAGCGCGGTGTTGGCGGCGCGGATCTTCTCCTCCACGGCGGCAATCTTTGCCTCCTCATCGGGGCTGGGGATGCGGATGACAGGGTCGAAGTTCCCCTGTTTCCCCGGACCGGTTCCACCCTCCGGGACATTGTGGAAGAACGAGAAGAACTGGTAGAATTCCTTCTGCGAGATCGGGTCGTATTTGTGATCATGGCACCTTGCACAACCGAAAGTGAGCCCGAGCCACACCGCGCTGGTCGTCTCGACGCGATCGATGGTGTTTTCGATCAGCCACTCGGCGGCGATCGATCCGCCCTCGGTGTTGATGCGGTGGTTGCGGTTGAAGCCGGTGGCGACGATCTGCTTGGTGGTAGCGTTAGGGAGCAGGTCGCCGGCGAGCTGTTCGACCGTGAACTGGTCGAAGGGCATGTTGTCGTTGTAGGCGGCGATGACCCAGTCGCGCCACGGCCACTGGTAGCGTTCCCAGTCGGCCTGGTAGCCGTGGCTGTCGGCGTAGCGGGCGCCATCGAGCCAGCGCATGGCCATGCGTTCGCCGTAGCGGGGGGAGGCGAGGAGGCGGTCGACCAGTTTCGGGTAGGCGTCCGGTGAGGGGTCGCTGACAAACTCGGCGACCTCATCGGGTGTCGGCGGGAGGCCGTTGAGGTCGAGGCTGAGTCGGCGGATCAGTGTCGCTCGACTCGCGGGCGGGTTGGGTTTGAGCCCGGCCTGGCGGAGTCCTGCGGCGATGAAGGAATCGATCCCATGTTTGACCTCCGCGCGCTGCGGCTTGAGGAAGGCCCAGTGGCCCTTGTATTCGGCGCCCTGCTCGATCCATCGTTTGAGGATCGCCCGCTCGTGCTCGTCGGGCTGGTGTGCATGATCTGGTGGTGGCATCTGTTCCTCCGGGTCGGTGGAGAAGATGCGCGCGATCAGTTCGGACTCGGCGGGTTTGCCGGGGACGATCGGGATGATGCCGCCCTTGCGCTCGGCCACGGCGCCCGCGGCGGTGTCGAGGCGTAGTTTCGCCTTGCGCGACTTGGCGTCAGCCCCGTGGCAATTGAAGCAGCTCTTGGCCAGGATCGGCTGGACATCGCGGTTGTAATCAAGTGTGTCCGCAGCAGCGATGGCCGGAAAACAGCTGATGAGGGCGAGGATGTGTAGCGGGCGAAACATGGGCATGTCTTTGGGCTACTCCCGCCCTGAGCTAATTTGGTGGAGGAATTGCTGCCAGGTCCAGGATCCGGAAGAATTCGCCTCGTATTTCCCATACCTACTTGTGATAGTCTCTGTCGATGGACGAGCCAAGTGCCACAAGTGATATCCGGACACCAACCCGCCTGCTGATTTCCCTGGCGGTCGGCTTCGGTATCTTTCATGCGCTCACGCTGCTACTGGCGATCCTGCCGCATGATTGGGCGATCAACCGGGTGCTGGCGCCCTACCGGCAGCTGACCGGGACCGGGCAGGAGTGGGGGATGTTCTACACGATCCCGACGATGCAGGAGAATGCGATCGCGGTCGACGTGGGCCTGAGATCGGGGGAGTCGGTCGAGCGCGGACCGATCCTCCCTGGCTTGAAGCCTTACCGGACGCACTCGCAGATCCGGTATTACTATCTGCTCAATAGTCTGACAGACGCGGGGCAGCCCTATCTCGGCGCCTATGTGAGACGCTTGGGGGAGGCGGTGCTCGAGGAGTCTGAGGGGCGGGCTGCCGAGTTTGCGATCCGGATGGATAGCCATTTCATCCGCCTGCTCGAGCGCATCGATGAGGACGGCGAGATGACCTTACTCAAGTCCGAGACCCTCGGGCCATTCTTACTTGAGGGGCGATGAGCAGGCTGCCGGGTGGTGGCGACGGCGCCAGCGAATACGAATACGAATACGAATACGAATACGATGACGAGGGTCGGGGCTGGCGGCGGCTGCTGCGCGACCCCTGGTGTGAGCTGGTCGACGATCGCGCCTACGCGGCGTTCCGGATCGCCTTCTCGATCGTGGCACTCGCCAACCTCATCAACCTGTGGTTCTACCGGGACGCCTTCTTTACTTCGGATGGGATGATCCCGAGCGAGGTGATCGGGGAGGCAGGTTGGTATACGCAGCTTTCGGTTTTTAATCTGATCACGAGCAGCTGGGCGGTGTCGCTCTACTTCGCGGTCTCTGCGGGTGCGATCATCTGTCTCGGGCTCGGTGTCTCACCGCGGCTGGCGGCAGTGCTGGTGTTCATCTGGCATCTCTCATTCACCTACCGGGCGATCCCCGGCTGCACCGGGTGGGATCACGTGCTGCGCGCCTACTCGTTCCTGGTGATGGTCTCCCCGCTGGGGGTCAGCTGGTCGCTGCGCCGCTTCAGCCCGCCGCGCTCGGTTCCAAACTATGGGATCAGCCTGATGCGGCTTCAGGTGGCGGTGATCTACTGGCAGGGGATCGTCGTCAAGCTGGGCGACAAATACTGGCAGGATGGCGAGTTCCTCTCCTACTTCCTGCTCTCGGTGCATGCGCGCTGGCCACACCGGAGGGTGGCTGAGTGGAACGACCTCTTCATCCCGGCGACCTACATCGCAATCCTGATCGAGATTGCGATCCCGATCCTGCTGTTCATCCCGCGGACGAGGAAGTTCGGTTTCCTGCTCGGGTTCTCGTTCCACCTCCTGATCGCGATCATGAGCCGGCACATCATCTTCTTCTCGCTGACGATGTGGATGACCTACGTCGCCTTTATCGATGTGCGCACGCTCGACCGGATCGAGTTCGCCGTCCGCTCGCGCTTGCGCCGCGGGCGCGATGCTACTTCACTTTGATGCCCATCCTCTTGTAGGCCTCCTTCAGCTCGGTCTCCAACTTTTCGATACTGCGTCCCTGCAGGAAGATCTCGCGGCATTTCGCCTCCCATTCATCTCCATCCAAGTACGGGGCGAGGTGTCCGGGCAGCTCTGGCCGCGCCGGTGGTTTGGTGAGCTTCCCAGCCTTCAGGCCAGCCTCGAATTGCTCCCGCTCCGCGTAGTAGGCTTCGAATTTTGCCCGGTAGGGGGCGAGCACCCGGCGGCGTTCGCCGATCTTGTCGATGTAGGAGATGATCCCGCGACCCTGGCCGCGGTCATCGACGTGCATGAGGTAGTAGGTGAAGATGAGCGAAGAGTAATACGCGCGGATCGCTTCGGCCTGGCCCAGGGTGGCACCGCGGGTCTGGAATTCCCGGGCGCTCATCGGGATCAGCTCCTCGAGAGGGATCATGTCGATCTCGCGTGATTTCTCTTTCATGCCGCGGCTGCGGGCAATCATATTCGAGTAGCGCAGGCTGTTCTGGATGTATTCCCGTGCGCCGCGTTTGGCGTTGGCCACGTTGAAGCGCCCTCCCCGATAGGGGATCGTCGAGACGTATTCGGCGGCACCCTCCGCGAGCCACATCGGGATGTCCGGCAACCACTCGTGCATGACCTGGTGGGTGATCTCGTGGACGAGGGTCGTGACATCGTAGACGTCGCGGATCTTCTTGTATTCGCCGCGCTCCTTTTTGATCCCGAATGACGCCGCCGGAATCATGATGCGGCGGCTGCGCAGCATGTAGATGCCGGCTGAGCTAGGCGAGCCACCCGCCTTGATGTAGTCGCTACGGTTCGCGTAGACGTAGGTCTTGAAGAGATCCTCGGGAGCCTCGGGGTTGATATTCCATGGGATCTCCGAGACGGTCTTGAAGGTCGCTTCGAAGACGTAGGCCCAGTCCTTGATCAGCAGCTTGTTGAGTTTGAAGTCGAGGTGGAACTCGAAGTGCTCCGAGCGGTAGATATATTCCTTCTCCGCGGCGTCCTCTTTGACTGGGGTGATCTCGACCTGGTTGTCCACCGAGACCTCGCGCGGCCAACTGCCAATATTCTTCAGCAGGCTCGTGTCGAAGGTCGGGTTGCTTTGCCAGTCCGTGATGAACTGATTATCGTCTGCCGACAGCTTCTCCAGGTCGTAGCGGAAGCGCTTGCCGTTCTCGAGTTCCAGCACGGCATTGCGCCCCTCGACGGTGATGAGTTTGGCGTCGATCTTGCGCCCTTTGACATCGACCCACTGGCGCATCTGCGGCTCGGCGGCGATGCCGCTTGGGGTGCTTAGCAGGTGCACGGACAGTATGAGTGCCAGTGCGAAGGGGGTGCTGCCGATGGGTCGCATGCCTCTCATTTCAGCGGTGCTCAGGAGCGGCTAGAGCTCGATTCTTACCGGGCATACCTTCAGCTCTGCGGTCTGGGTGACGGGGTCGTAGCCACCTCCGGTGAGGATATTGACCGGGACACTGGCGAAGCTGAAGCTGGTGAAGACGGTGCCGCGCGGCGAGACGTCGGTGACGCGCGCCTTGATCTCGATCTCGCCCCGGCGGCTACTCATCTTGACGATCTGCCCGTCGCGGATGCCCCAGTCCTCGGCGTCGGCCGGATGGATCTCAAGCGTCTCCTCGTCGAGCAGGTAGTCGATGCCGCTGGAGCGGCCTGTCTGGGTGCGGGTGTGGTAGGCCTGCAGGCGTCGTCCGGTGGTCAGCCAGACCGGGAACTCGGCATCGATGACCTCGGCCGGATCGCGGTAGCCAACGATTTTGAACAGGCCGCGCCCGTTCTTGAATTCTTTCTCGTGCAGGCGAGGGGTCCCCGGATGGGTCCTCTCGGGCACCGGCCACTGGTATTCGCTGTTCTCGATGCGATCCCAGTCGAGCCCCTTGTAGATCGGGCTGAGTTCGCAGAGTTCGTTGAACACGTCCTTGGCCGACTCGAACTTGTCGAAGCCGGGCGACCCCATGCGCCTGGCGATCTGCGTGATGATCCACCAGTCGGGTTTCGCCTCTCCGGGTGGTGGGACGGCGGCGCGCAAGCGTTGCACCCGACGTTCGGTGTTGGTCTGGACGCCATCGGTTTCGGCGAAGCCCGTGGCCGGCAGCACGATGTCGGCGAGTTGCGCGGTCTCGGTCAGGAAGAGGTCGATCACCACGAGGTGGTCGAGACTCTTGAGGGCGTGCTCGCAGTGGTTTTTGTCAGGGTCGGTGACCACGGTGTTCTCGCCGTCGATGAGGATGGCGTGGATCCCGTTCTCCTCCTTGCCGCAGAGGTCGAGGGCAGTGACTTTGGTGATGCCGCGGACGGCTTCGATCTTGCGACCGTAGGCGGTCGAGATCTTCTCGGCTGCGGCGGGGTCGTCGCAGGGTTGGAAGCCGACGAAGTTGTTCGGCACGGCGCCGCTGTCGCCGGCGCCCTGGATGTTGTTCTGCCCGCGCATCGGGTTGATCCCGCCGCCGACGAGCCCGAGGTTGCCGGTCATGAGGGCGAGGTTGCATAGCGACTGGACGTTGTCGACGCCGCAGATGTGTTCGGTGATGCCGAGCGTGTAGTAGATCGCCGACGGGGAACCGCCGCCGTACCACAGCCCGGCCTTCTCGATGTCGGCTGCGGGAACCTCACAGATGCCGGCTGCCCACTCGGGGGTGAATTCGCGGACGTGTTCGAGGAACTCGTCACCGTGCGCGGTGCGCGCATCGATGAATTCGCGGTCGATGAGACCTTCGCGCGCGATGACGTGCGCCATCGCCAGCAGCAGCGCCACATCCGAGCCGACGCGGATCGGAAGGTGGAGGTCGGCGATCTGCGCCAGGCGGATCTCGCGTGGGTCGGCGACGATCATCTTCGCGCCGCGGGCGAGCGCCTTCTTGAGGCGTGTCGCGGCGACCGGGTGGCACTCGGTCATGTTCGTCCCGATGGCGAAGATGACGTCCGGCAGCTCCATGTCTGCGAGAGGGTTGCTCATCGCGCCGCGTCCGATCGTGGCTGCCAGACCGGCAACCGTGGGGGCGTGTCAGGCTCGACTACAGTTGTCTATGTAGTTCGTCCCGTAGCCGGCGCGGATAAATTTCTGCATCGAATAAGCGGCCTCGTGCGGGGCGCGCCCGGAGGCGATGCCATAGGTCGCGTGGTCGCCGTATTTTTCCTTCACCTTCACGAAGCCGGCGGCGGCGGCGTCGAGCGCCTCGTCCCACTCGACCTCTTTGAAACTGCCGTCGGCCTGTTTGATCAATGGTTTGGTGAGCCGGTCTGGGTGGTGGACGAAATCGAACGCGAACTGCCCCTTGATGCAGAGGGCGCCGAGGTTCGATGGGCCGTCCATCGCGGGCTGGATGCCGACGACGCGATCTTCCTTAGTCAGGATGTCGACCGAGCAACCGACGCCGCAATACGGGCAGACCGAGCGCGTCTTCTGAATCTCTCCTGGCATCTCCTTGGCACGGATCGCCTTCTTGTCGGTGAGGGCGCCGGTCGGGCAGGTCTGCACGCACTGGCCGCAGAAGGTGCACTGTGAGTCGCGCAGGTCGTTGCCGAACTCCGCCGTGATCTGCGTGTCGAAGCCGCGGTTCATCACTGAGATCGCGTAGTCCCCCTCCTGCTCGGCGCAGACCCGCACGCAGCGGTAGCAGGAGATGCAGTTGTCGTAGTCGCGCAGGATGAATGGGTTTTCGTCGTCGTGGTTCGAGGTGCCTGATTGCTTCCCTTGGAAGCGCCTGCCGGGCTCGACCCGGTAGCGCTCAAGCAGGTCGCCGAGCTCTTGCGAGGCGTAGCCCGCGAGCTGGTCGATATCGCCGACGTTGCGATTCTCCGAGGCGACGAGTTCCAGCAGAGTTTTGCGGTGTTTTTCGACCTCGTCTGTCTTGGTCTTGACGACCATCTCCGGGACCGCCTGCGTCGTGCAGGAGGCGACCGGGTTTTTGATTCCCTCGACTTCGACGACACACAGCCGGCAGGCGCCGAAGGCCTCGAGGCGAGGGTCGTAACAGAGGGTCGGGACCTCGCTGCGACAGCGCTCGGCCACCTGGTAGATGGTTTCACCGTCCGCGAAATCGACGATTTGCCCATCGATCGTCATCGTGTGGACTCTGGCATCTGCTCGGGCATCTCTGGGGGCGATCATCGCGGGAATTATAAGGGCTCCGCTGCTTGGATCAAGGATTCTTAGGTCGGCGCCAGGGTCGAGAACTTGACAGATGCGTGCGTAATCGCTTTGCAAATCGACTCGGATCTGTAGAATGCTGCGCATTACTCACGTGAATGTCTGAGAGCCAGGGAAAGAGAATGAGGTCGGGGAAGCTCCGCGCGCGCTCCCGCTTGGGGAAATACCGCATCGAGGCGTGTCTCGCTGGGGGCGCGCCCCCGAACGTTTTCCGCGCCCTCGACAGCTTCCGCAAGCAGGCCGGGACAGGATTTGTCACCATCGGGCGGCGGTGCCTGTGGGTCGATCCGAAGCAGTGCTTTCACGACGGTGTCATACTCTCCAAACCGTTATGCGCGATGAGGCGCCAACCAGTCGAGCTAGCGAAGAACTGAACCCGTGCAGATCCCAACAACAGAGGGTGCCGTGCCCGCCTCGATCAATCTCTACATCCAGCAGAGCATGGAGCTCCCCCAAGTGCTGGAACTCCCTTCCGGGATCGCGGTCGTCTTGACCATCGCGCGCAACCGGGAGCTGAAGCCGAACGAGGATGCTGCTGGAGTCGCCCGGGTCGGCGATGATGGTGCTCTGCTGGTGGTGGCTGACGGGATGGGCGGGACGCGCGATGGCTGTGCGGCGGCGGCCGCGGTGATCGAGCACCTGGCGACACACGTGCCACGTGCCGACGACAGCGAGAGCCGGATGCGCACCGCAATCCTCGACGGGATCGAGGCAGCCAACCAGCACATCTTGAACGCGATCCCGGAAGGCGGGACGACGCTCGCTGCGGTCGAGTTGCGCGGGCACACGCTGCGACCATACCATGTCGGCGATTCGTCGATCCTCGTCACCGGCCAGCGCGGCAAGCTGAAACTCAACACCGTCGCTCACTCGCCGGTCGGCTTCGCGGTCGAGGCAGGGCTGCTGGATGAGGACGAGGCGATGCGCCACGTCCACCGCCACGTCATCTCCAACGCTCTCGGTTTCCCCGAGATGCGCATCGAACTCGGCGAACCTCTCGAGCTAGCGCGCCACGACACGCTGGTGATCCTCTCCGATGGCGTGACCGACAACCTCTTCATCAACGATATCATCGAGCGCGTGTGCAATGGGCCGCTCGAAGACGCGGTGATTTCCCTGGCTAGTCTTGCCCGCATGCGCATGCGGACGCCACAGCTCGAGACCCCGACGAAGCCAGACGACCTGACGGTGATCGCCTACCGCCGGACGAGGTAGTCGAGCGGCCTCCCGCGCGGTTGCGGGCTCTTCAGTTGTGCAGGGCGAGCAGCTCCTTGCGCAGCTGGTTTCGCTCCCAGCGGAAGTCGCGCCAGTCCTCCTCCTCGGCGTCCTGTTGTTCCTGGTCGACGATCCATGCCAGGGCCTCTGCCGCGTCCTCTCTTTCCCTCCGGCTCAGCCTGGCGGCGCTCGCCTCGCGCAGGGTCGGCCACGCGCTCGGGCCGAGCTCGGTCAGGTAGTAGACGTCGAGCGACTTCCCCTCGTCCTCGAGCGCTCGCCCGAGATTGTATTCGGCGACGAATCTCCTCGTGTCCCAGAACTGGATCGAGGCGAAAAGGACGAACGCGGCGGCGAGGTTGGCACGGATGAGCCAGCCGAGCGACTTGTGGCCAAGGATGCGGATCGCGAGCAGCGCGAATCCGACGCAGACGAGACCGAGGAACAGGATGAGGTGGAGGCGCAGCACGCTCAGGTGGTAGTCGTTGATGTAGATCCCCACCCTCCTGGCGACATTGACGATGAGGAGGATGTTCTGGGCGATCCAGAGGGCGGCGAGGCCGCGGATCGCTCTCGACGAGGTGACCGACCCGTCCTGCTGGAAGAGCAGGCCGAGCACGATTGCTGCGATGATGGCGCTGGCGATGAGCGAGTTGGTGCCCTGGTGGACGAATTCGGAATAGGTCAGGTGTCGGGGGAGTTCCAGGTCGGAGCCGATGTAGGTGAGATCGATCGAGTTCGAGACGAAGAACAGGACGTTGACCCCGACCAAGATGAGGATCGTGCGCCAGCGGGCGACGAAGTGATCACTTGGTGCTGGGGCTGTCTTACAGAACTTGCCCAGGATCCGGTCGAGCGCAGTGCTCGGGCTGCTGCGCCAGAGGATGCCGAGCAGCGCCGTCGCCATCACCGCGATGAAGAAGATGCGGGCCGGCGATGGTGGCGCGACCCTGGTGAGGCCATCGAGGAAGTCGGTGAGGAGGTTCGAGATGAACTGTCCGAGGATGCTGTTGCCGTTCCCCAGCAGGATCGCGAATGGGAGGATGAGGGCGGCAGCAGGGACGACGATCTGGAGCGCGCGCGAGAGGGATTTCGGACCGGGGATTCTGGTGGCGATGGCTGGTGCATGAGCGATCCCATCTCGCGCGACGAGCTGTGATGCCTGCAGCCAGCGCATCGGCGAGAGCAGGAGCTTGCGCAGCGCCTCGATGAGTTTGCGAGCGGCTGAGGTCTTGGTGGTGGCATCTTGTAGGAAGTGGGCCGAGGCGATCAGGGTGAGGGTGAACAACACGATCGCGTTCGAGAGCGATGGGCGGATGATCATCTGGACCGCGCTGATTGCGAGCAGGGCACCGAGGGCAAGTTCGATCCTGCGCGGCCTCCCGGAATGGCGCCGGTTGATGAAGATGCCTGTGGCGAGCAGGAGGAAGAACAGCGCCCACCCCGCCCCGGGGCCGCGGCTGTAGATGAGATAGTTGGCGGCGGCGGTGAGGGCTGTCCCGGTGATCAGCGCCCCCCAGATCCAGGAGCCGGAAGGCGCTGGGGGTGGGACTGCTTGGCCCGGGGTGCTCTCTTGTCCAGATTCGGCTTCGTTGCTCATGCCTAGAATGGAGCTTCCGGAGATGAAGATCGCTTGAACCTGACGTGAAGATTGGGTGAAATCGCAAACTGTGATGCGCAGCGTTAGCGTCAGTCATACTGCCAATCCGGTTTTTGGGCAGTCCTCGATGGCACCGATCCAAGCGCAGCCCTGTTGCCTCATTGAAGAAGGACACCGTAGCGACTGAATTTTAGACTTGTCGGCTGCCCCCCGGTATTTAGGCTCGTTGGCATGGCAGGAGAATACCGGTTCCCGAAGGTGTTGGCGATCGCGGCGCTGTGCGGCCTGTGGGTTCTTGCTGGGGCCGGGAGTATTTCAGCGCAGGAGTTCGAGGCGGGTCTACTTGACGTGTCCCAGGGGGGCGCGGGCGACTGGCACGAAGTGCGCTTCAACCGCCAGTTCAGCAGCGTTCCAGTGGTAGTGCTCGGGCCGCTGTCGGCGAACCACGCCCACGGCGCGACGCTGCGGGTGCGCGGGGTGGCGACGACCGGCTTCGAGTTCCAGGTCGACGAGTGGGACTACCTCGACGGCGCCCACCCGGTCGAGCAGATCAGTTTCCTGGCACTGGAGGAGGGCAACCACAACATCGGCGGGCTGCGCTGGGAGGCGGCGCGGCTGCCTGGGGTCAACCGCGGCGGCACGGCGGCCAGCTTCCAGGCTTCCTTTACGTCCGCGCCGCTGGTGCTGGCGCAGATCGAGGGCGAGGCGAACGCGCACGCGCTCTCCGCGCGTGTGCGGGGCGTGGATCCGGGCGGCTTCGAGGCGCTTGTGCAATCGGAGGAGGCGGGCGCAGCCCTAACATTGGCCGACGAGATGCTCGGCACCATCGCGGTCGAGACCGGCAGCGGAGCGCTCGGCGACCTGGCCTTCGAGGT
>Ga0316197_10001094_pt1 | contig 19291 bp, 18 predicted proteins | sample OudBiesiAoxic_MG_FD_204939 | JGI IMG/M metagenome (GOLD analysis project Ga0316197, IMG submission 204939) | Coastal sediment microbial communities from Oude Bieten Haven, Netherlands - site A oxic | ecosystem: Environmental > Aquatic > Marine > Coastal > Sediment | place: Netherlands... | reverse complement strand
CTCTTCTTCCGCGATCCAGACCTGATGGAGTGCGAGGTGCTCGTGGACAACCCGGCGCCGGGCACGCGCCCGGTCGGCTCCGCAGTCGCCGAGTACGAGGCGCGTCCCCTCCAGTGAGTCTCAGGGCGTCGATCGATCAGGCGCTTCGCTCGTCGCGGCGCCCGATGCGGAACGCGCCGCTCCGCCACGGGTAGCGGCGAGGCACCTCCATGCGCGGCGGCGGTGGAATGTAGGCGCCCGACCACATCTCGCGGGCGAGGAATGCATCGATCGCTTCGGACATCACGTCCTGACGTGTGACGCCGCGACGCGCCGCGGACTGATCGAGTCGTTCGACGTCGACTGCCCGGAGCGCTACTTCGAGAACCGAATCGCGACCGGTCTCGTCGGATGCTTCGTTGGGCGAGTTGGCCATGGGATCGACGGTAGCGGCTCCCGATGGCTTGGTCTCGGCTCGGTATCGTCTCGGCCGTGGACGACATCGAACAGCGGGTCAGAAGAACCGTCGGCGGACTCGGATCGGGTGCCGAGGTGATCGACTGCGACCCCGAACTCGCTGACACGGCCCAGTTCGTCGAGGCCTACGGCTACGAACTCCATGACTCAGCGAACACGATCCTCGTGATCGGCAAGTCCGACCCGCCCGTCTTCGTGGCATGTGTCGTGCTCGCCCACACCCGCCTCGACGTCAATCGCGCCGTTCGGAAACGGCTCGGGGTGAAGAAGTGCTCGTTCGCCTCCGCCGACGACACCCGCACGGTGACCGGCATGGAGATCGGGGGTGTGACGCCGTTCGCTCTGCCCGTCGACCTGGCAATCCTGGTCGACGCCAGGGTGATGGAGCGCGCGCAGATCGTGGTGGGCGGCGGGAGCCGATCGTGCAAGGTGGTCGGCCCGCCCTCGATGTTGTCGTCGCTCTCGAACGTCGAGATCGTCGACGACCTCGCGAAACCGATCGAGCCCGCCTGACCGTACGGGACCGGTCGTCAGGCCCCGTCCGTCGGAAGGCCGAGCCGTCGGCAGATCTCGACGAAGACGTCCTGCTTCGAACTGGTCGCGTCCACCTCCACGACGACCTCCTTGCGCTGGAAGATCTCGATCACCGGCGCGGTCTTGTCGTAGTAGTCGCGAAGGCGTGACGCCAGGGCCGCCGGCGTGTCGTCGGCACGGCTGACGAGCTGTCCGCCGCACACGTCGCACACGTCGTCGACCGCCGGCCGATGTGCCATCAGGTTGTAGTCGAGACCGCACTGCGAACACAGGCGTCGGGAGAGAACCCGCCGCTCGACCTCGTCGTCCGGAAGCTCGAGGTTGATCACTGCGTCGATGTCGAAGCTCTCCAGGAAGAACTCCGCCTGGCGAGCGTTCCGCGGGAACCCGTCGATCACGAATCCGTGGTTCCAGTCGTGCTCGTCGAGGCGCCGCCGCACGATCGACTCGACCAGGTCGTCGCTCACCAGCTCACCGGCATGGATCGTGCGGCGAACCGTGGCACCCAACTTGGTGTGGTGCTGCACGTTCCAGCGGAAGATGTCGCCGACCCCGATCGGCTCCAAGTCGAAGCGTTCGCACAGCAACGCCGCCTGTGTCCCCTTGCCGCTTCCCTGCACACCCATGATCACGTACTTGCGCACGGATCCATCCTGCCACCCCGGGCTCCATCGCCTCGACTGGCCGGGTCGGCTCGTCGGAGTCCTGGCCGCACGCGTACGGTCTCATCATGCGAATTTGGCGACTGCAGGAACTCGGCGATCCAGCGGAACAGCTTCACCTGGTGGACGAGGATGCTCCCGTGGCACAGGCGGGGGAGGTGCTGGTCGACGTCGAGGCGGTCGGCCTCGCGTTCCCCGACGTGCTGCAGTGTCGGGGCAAGTATCAGGTCAAGACCGGGCCCGGCTTCACCCCTGGAGGCGAACTGGCCGGCACCGTGTCGGCGCTCGGTGAGGGTGTGTCCAACGTCGAGGTCGGCCAACGGGTCGTGTTCCTCGGCAACGGTGGCCTGGCCGAGCAGGTCGTCCATCCGGCTGCCGGTGTGTTCCCGGTGCCCGAGGGGGTCTCGGCGCAGACCGCTGCCGCGATACCGATCAACTACTGCACCACGCTGTACGCGCTCCACGACCGCGGGCGCTTGGAGGCGGGTGAGTGGGTGCTCGTCACCGGCGCCGCCGGCGGCACCGGTACCGCCGCGATCCAGCTCAGCAAGGCCGCAGGAGCCAACGTCGTTGCGATCGCCGGAGGCGAGGAGAAGGCCGAGCTCGCCCGGAGTGTCGGCGCCGACGTCGTGATCGATCACCAGGTCACACCCGACTGGGTCGATGCCGTCCGCGAGGCAACAGGTGGCGGCGTCGATGTCGCCTACGACCCCGTCGGTGGAGACACGTTCCACCAGGTTCGGCGTTGTATGGGCTGGGATGGGCGACTGCTCGTGATCGGCTTCGTGGCGGGCATTCCCGAGGTGGCCACGAACCATGCGCTGCTGAAGAGCTACTCGATCGTCGGGGTCCACTGGGGTGCGTCACTCGGCCGTTTCCCCGACTCGCTCGGCGAACAGATGACGACGCTGCTCGATCTGGCCACGACGGGTGCCGTCGATCCGCCGCTGTACCCGCCGTACACGTTCGAGGACGCGGCGAGTGCGCTGCAGGATCTGGCGGATCGCAAGACCTACGGCAAGGTCGTCGTCACGGTCTGAGCGGTAGCCGGAGCCGCGCCAACCGGCCGCACCGGCTGGGGAGACCTACGCTGCACGATGTGAGGATCCGGCTGTTCGACCCCGCGGTGCACCCGCGGTTCGATGACCTGCCATGGGACGTCGATCTCGCCGACTGGAACCATCCGAACCTCGTCGACCTCCCCGTCGGGTTGCACCGACACGTCGTTCGCTTCCTCGACCTCGACGGGCAGTACTACGCGCTCAAGGAGCTGCCGGAACGTCTTGCCGCGCGTGAGTACCGGTTGCTGCGGACGATGAACGATCGCGGACTGCCGGTGGTGGCAGCGGTGGCGGTGGTCGACGACCGGTCGAGTGGCCAGGGTGTCATCGTCACCCGATACCTGAACTACGCGCTCCCGTACCGGCAACTGTTCCGATCCGACGACTCTGTCCAGGTGTCGACCGTGTTGGTCGAGTCGCTCGCCACGCTGCTGGCACGACTGCACAACGCCGGATTCTTCTGGGGTGATGCGTCCCTCTCGAACGCGTTGTTCCGACGCGACGGTGACTACCTCTCGGCGTTTGCTCTCGACACCGAGACCGGCGAACTCCACGGGAGTCTCACGTCCGGGCAGCGAGCGCTCGACCTCGACACGGCAGTGGTCAACGTCGCTGGCGGGCTCTGTGATCTGGCAGCCGCCGGCGAGCTGCCCGATCACGTCGACCCGTTCGACACCGCTGACCAGCTCGCTGTTTCGTACCACCGGATCTGGAACGAGATCCATGGCCCGTCCACCTACGATCCAACGGATCCGGCTGACCTCGAACAACGCCTCGATCGTTTGCACGACATGGGGTTCGACGTCCGTGAGGCGGTGATCACCTCCGAGTCCGGCGGTGACGGCCTCGTGTTCGAACCATCGGCCATCGAGGACGGCTACCACCGTCGTCAACTACTCCAGGTCACCGGTATCACGGCTCGAGAGCATCAGGCGAGGCGCTTGCTCGATCTCGTGACGTCGTATCGATCCGACGTCGAGGGGTCGCAACGTCGACGTGTGTCGCTCGACGAGGCGGGTCATCGGTGGCGAACCGAGGTGTTCGACCCAGCGCTCGCGGCAGTCCCGCGAGATCGAGTGGGAAAGCTCGAACGGGCGCAGCTCTTCCTGGAGCTGGTCGACTTCAGCGACCTGCAGGGTCGTCGCGGTGATCTCGTCGATGCCGCGGGCGGCTACTCGGCGACCGTGCTCGCCGATCGCCTCGACGAGCGGCATGTCACGGGTGGACCGGCCACGCCCTGACGTCGATGGTGCGGCCGTGGTGGGGCCGGGTCTGGGATGATCGGTCCATGTATGCCGTCGCCACGTTCCTCGTCGTCGCCGTGATCACGACTGCGTTCACCAAACTCGCAACCGGGGCGCTGATCGCCACCGGCGTTCCGCCCGAGAGTGCTGCGTTCCAGGCTCGCTCCGCATTCAGCGGGGCCGGATTCACCACGGTGGAGGCAGAGAACGTCGTCAACCATCCAGTCAGGCGGCGAATCATCGGCACCACGATGTTCGTCGGCAGCCTCGGTACACCGACGTTGGTGGTCACCGTGCTCGTCGGCTTCATCGCCCCTGGCCCCGGTTCGACGGTCGAGCGGACGCTGGTCACGGTGTCGGGGGTGCTGCTCATCGCGATGATGGTGTTCAACAAGCCGTATCAGCGCTGGCTCCAGGGCATCGGCATCCGGTATGTGCGCCGTCGGCTCGAACCCGCCCTGTCAGCGGAACCAGCCGAACTGCTCGTCCTGTCCGACACGATGGCGGTGCAGTCGATCCGACTGGGCGAGACCCCGCCCGATGGGCCGCGCAGCCTCCGGGCCCTGGCCAACGCTCTGCCGGAGGTCGTCGTGCTGGGGATTCGCCGGGGAAGTGACTACATCGGCGAGCCACCGGTCGATGTCGAGCTGCATGCCGGCGACGAACTGATCGTGTACGGCCACCGGTCGGCGTTCGAGGGCTCGTCCGGCGACGGTTGACCGATCGCCAGCCCGGGAGCTCGGTCAGCCGAAGATCGGTGGACGGCGGTCGGCCCACGGAGCTGCCGCCTCGATCTGCGACGCGACGCGGATCAGGAGTGGCTCGCTGTCGATCGCCCCGACGAACTGCACCCCGACGGGGAGACCATCGGGTGTCCAATGCAGGGGGAGCGACATGGCCGGTTGGCCGCTGATGTTGAACTGTGCGGTGAACTGCAGGATCTCCGTCAGTCGCTGGCCGCCGAGTTCGGGGTCGCGAAGCCATCCGATCGGAGGCGGAGGAACGGCGATCACGGGGGTGACCAGCAGGTCGAATTCGGTCCACCACGCCTGGAGCCGACGTGACCATGCCTGCGTCCAATCGACAGCGGTGAGATAGTCGGCAGCCGTCAGCGAGGCACCGATCTGCGACATCACCCAGTTGTCGTGTTCGACGTCGTTCTCGGTCAGGTCCCGCCCGAGCACGCCGGCGAGCGCAGCGAAGTCGTTCGCCGTCGCGGCGGCCACGATCATCAGGAAGTGCTGGGGAAACGCCTCGTCGTAGAAGGCATCGGGCATCGTCGGCTCGACGCGGTGGCCGAGTTGCTCGAGAAGGGTGCCGGCGGCCTCGACCGCGGCGACGCATTCCGGGTCGGTCTGGACGCCGGGGTGCGTCGGTGCGAGGCCGATGCGCAGCGAGCCGGGATCGACGCCGTCCTCGTGTGCGAACGGCCGTACTGGGGGAGTGGCGACGTACGGGTCGCCGACGCGCCGACCGCTGATCACGTCGAGCATCGCTGCGGTGTCGCGCACCGATCTGGAGACCACCCCGTCGATCGTGGCGCCGGCCCAGGCGTCGCCGATGAGCGGGCCGTGCGAGACCCGGCCCTTGCTCGGCTTGAGGCCGACCAACCCGCACTCGCTCGCAGGGACCCGAATCGAGCCGCCGCCGTCGCTGGCGTGGGCCATCGGAACCATCCCGGAGGCCACGGCCGCCGCCGATCCGCCCGACGAGCCGCCAGTGGAGTGCTCTGTGTTCCAGGGGTTGCGGGTCGGTCCGAACGCAACGGGTTCGGTCGTGACCGTGCTGCCGAACTCGGGGGTGTTCGTGCGGCCAAGGGTGATGAACCCGGCATCCCGGATCGACTGATAGAGGAACGAGTCGACCGGCGCTCGCACGTCGGCGTCCTTCAGGCCGCGGCACCCGAGCGTCAGTGGTTCGCCTGCCATCTCGCACCCCAGGTCCTTGGCGAGGAACGGGACACCGCGGAACGGACCATCGGGCAGCTCGCCGCCCGCTTCGGAGCGTGCAGCGTCGAAGCGTCGGTGGATCACGGCGTTGATCGTCGGATCGAGCCGTTCGATGCGCTCGATCGCTTCGTCGACGAGTTCGCCCGGCGATGCCTCGCCGGAGGCGACGAGAGCGGCAAGGGCGGTGGCATCCAGGTCTGGCGCAGTCATGCGCGCACCGTAGTCGGAGCGATGGCGTGCGTTCTTCAGCGGCCGACGGCCCGTGCGACGTCAGGTGGTCTGTACGACGAGCACCGACGTGTCGGCGTGGTGGGCGCACCTGCTCGACACGCTGCCGAGCAGGAAACGTCGAGCGCCGTGCATGCCGCGGTTGCCGACCACGAGCAGGTCTGCGTCGGTCTCCTCGCACACGTCGAGCAGCTGGTCGGCTGGATCGCCACCCCGCAGGTGCGGAGTCACCTCGGCGCCGAGCCCGCGCGCGATCTCCGCCGCGTCGTCCAATGATTGTTTCGCCGCAGCGTCGGCGGCGTCGCTCCACTGTGCCGCCGCCACCATCATGTCGGGCGCAGCGATCACCGGGATGCCAGGGGTGACCATCACGACGTGCAGCTGTGCGCCTGCAAGCGTCGCCAGCGACGCGGCATGACGCACCGCCTCGTTTGCCGACGGCGATCCGTCGGTGCCCACCACGATCGAGTCGTACATGTCGCCCCCTCAGTCATCTGTGACGTCTCGACCGTAGCAAGACGCAACGGCGGTCAGCGCGGCTCGCGGGGCAGCCCGAGGACGCGCTCTCCGAGAATGTTGCGCATGATGTTCGACGTGCCGCCCATGATCGTGTAGCCGGGGGCATAGACGAGCCCTTGGGTGACGTCGTTCCACAGGGTCGCCTCGGCGCCGAGCACGCGGGCGACGAACTCGGCCACCCTGATCTCGTGCTCGGTGCAGAAGCACTTCGTGGCCGCAGAGAATCCCGTCGGCGCTTGCCGAAGCACTTCGCGCGTCACCAGGATTCGGCCGATGCGGTAGCCGGTCTCGATCGCCGCAATCTCCTGGCGGATCCTGGGATCGCTTCGGTCGGCGCGCTCGATGGCGATTGCGTACAGCGCCTGATTCGAGACGAGCCGGTCGATGCCACCACGCTCGTGCTCGAGCTGTGCCATCGTCTGCTTGAACGCGTTCCCCTCGACGCCGACGAGGTTCGCGACGGGGACGCGCGCATCGCTGAACCACACCTCGCAGAAGTGGCGGTTCGTGGTCATGTCGGTGATGGGGCGCACCTCGATACCTGGTGTGTCCATCGGGACGATGATCTCGCTGATGCCCTTGTGCGGGGGTCCGTCCTGGTCGGTTCGGCAGATGAGGTAGCAGTAGTCGGCGAGCTCTCCGAAGCTGGTCCAGATCTTCTGGCCGTTGATGACGAAGTCGTCTCCGTCGCGCACGGCGCTCGTGGAGAGCGACGCCAGGTCCGAGCCCGAATCGGGTTCGGACATCCCGATGCACCACGTGGTCTCACCCGAGAGGATTCCCGGCAGGAACTCGGCCTGCTGGTCGGCGGTGCCGTAGTGGATCAGCGTGGGCCCCATCTGCCGATCGGCGAACCACATCGCGGCGATGGGTGCGCCGGCAGCGATCAGTTCCTCGCCGACGATCAACCGGTTGATCGGTGGTTGGCCCCCGCCGCCGAACTCCTCCGGCCACGTCATCCCGATCCAGCCGTGGGCGGCCAGCTCCTTCGCGAAATCCTTGGAGAAACCGTTGATCCACGAGTCGTTGTGGCGGCCGTAGCGCGCGACTGCCTCGAACGCGACCTTGCGGGCCTGCTCGCGGAGCTCGTCCTGCTCGGGGGTCCATGAGAAGTCCATCGCCTGCGATGGTACGAGTTTTCGTCGCCGCGTGCCGTGCCGAGTCAACGTGGGACCCCGAGTGCGTTGCCGCCACCCGTGGGGGCGGCGCCGCCGACTTGCTACAGTCGAACAAGACAAGTTGTAGACAAGTCTCGTCTCGCCCGACCGACGCAAGGAATCCCGATGCCCGACACCCCCACCGCCTCCACGATCATCTACACGTTCACCGACGAGGCGCCGGCGCTCGCCACGTACTCGTTCCTGCCGATCATCGAGGCATTCGCCGGGACTGCAGGTATCGACGTCGAGACCCGCGACATCTCGTTGGCAGGTCGAATCGTGGCCACGTTCCCCGAGCGGTTGAGCGAGGGCCAACGCATCGGCGATGCACTCGCCGAACTCGGTGAACTCGCTCTCACGCCGTCGGCCAACATCATCAAGCTGCCGAACATCAGCGCATCCGTACCGCAGATGAAGGCGGCGATCGCCGAACTGCAGGCGCAGGGCTACGACGTGCCCGACTTCCCCGATGAACCGTCGACGCCCGAGGAAGCCGAGATTCGGGCGCGCTACGGGTCGGTGATGGGGTCGGCCGTCAACCCGGTCCTGCGGCAGGGCAACTCCGACCGTCGGGCGCCGAAGGCCGTGAAGGACTACGCCAAGAGCCATCCCCACTCGATGGGTGCATGGTCCGCCGACTCGAAGACCCACGTCGCCACGATGGGCGACGGTGACTTCCGGTCGAACGAGCAGTCGCTCACGGCTCCGACGGCGGGCACCGCCCGGATCGAGCACGTCGCCGACGACGGCACCGTCACCGTGCTCAAGGAGTCCGTTCCGGTGCTGGCCGGCGAGGTGATCGATTCGACCGTGATGGACGTCGCCGCGCTGCGTGCGTTCCTCGCAGAGCAGATCAGCGATGCGAAGGACCTCGGAGTGCTGTTCTCGCTCCACCTGAAGGCCACGATGATGAAGGTCTCCGACCCGATCATCTTCGGTCACGCGGTCGAGACCTATTTCGCTGACGTGTTCGCCGAGCACCGTGACGTGTTGGAGGCAGCGGGTGCCGATGCCAACAACGGGTGGGCCGACGTGCTCCGCGCCGTCGAATCGCTGCCCGCCGATCAGCGTGCGGCGATCGAGGCCGACATCGCCACGGCGTCAGCTGCTGGGCCCGACTTGGCCATGGTCGATTCCGACAACGGCATCACCAACCTCCACGTGCCCAGCGACGTCATCGTCGACGCATCGATGCCGGCGATGATCCGCACCTCGGGCCAGATGTGGAACGCCGCAGGCGAGCTGCAGGATGCCAAGGCGGTCATCCCCGACAGCAGCTACGCCGGCGTGTACCAGGCCGTGATCGACGACTGCATCGCCAACGGTGCCTTCGATCCTGCCGTGATGGGAACCGTGCCCAACGTCGGGCTCATGGCGCAGAAGGCCGAGGAGTACGGCAGCCACGACAAGACGTTCGAAGCGTCGGGGCCCGGCACGATCCGGGTGGTCGATGCTGCGAGCGGCGACACGTTGATGGAGCATTCGGTCGGCACCGGCGACATCTTCCGGATGTGCCAGGTGAAGGACGAGCCGATCCGCGATTGGGTGCGGCTCGCCGTGGAACGGGCTCGTGCCACCGGAGCGCCGGCCGTGTTCTGGCTCGACCGGAGTCGTGCCCACGATGCCCAGTTGATCGTCAAGGTGGAGCAGTACCTCGCCGACCATGACACCGACGGTCTGCAGATCGAGATCATGTCGCCAGTCGACGCGACCAGGTTCTCCGTCGAGCGTGCCCGTCGGGGCGAGGACACCATCTCGGTCACCGGCAACGTGCTGCGTGACTACCTCACCGACTTGTTTCCGATCCTCGAACTCGGCACGAGCGCAAAGATGCTCTCGGTCGTGCCGTTGCTCAACGGCGGTGGTCTGTTCGAGACCGGCGCCGGTGGCTCGGCGCCGAAGCACGTGCAACAGCTCGTGAAGGAGAACTACCTGCGATGGGACTCGCTCGGCGAGTTCCTCGCCCTTGCGGTGTCGTTCGAACACCTGGCCAAGGTGACGGGCAATGCACGGGCGCAGATCCTCGCCGACACGCTCGACGCCGCAACCGGTCAGCTGCTCGAGAACGGTAGGTCACCCGCGCGGCGCCTCGGCCAGATCGACAACCGCGGCAGCCACTTCTACCTCGCCCTGTACTGGGCGCAGGCGCTGGCCGCTCAGACCGACGACGCTGACCTTGCTGCGCTGTTCACGCCGATCGCCGAGAACCTCTCGAGCGGCGAGGACGCGATCGTCGCCGAGCTGCTCGGCGTGCAAGGCCAACCGGCCGACATCGGCGGCTACTACTCCCCGGACGCGGTCAAGGCCACCGCCGTGATGCGTCCCAGCTCCACGTTCAACCAGATCATCGACGCGCTGCGCTGACCCTTGTAACGCTGGTGTCTGACACCAGCGTTACGTTCAGCGGTTGGCGATCGGGGTGTACTCGCGTTCGGCCGGGCCGTCGTACCACTGGCGGGGACGTGAGATCTTCTGGGCCGGGTCGTTGAGCAGCTCCTGCCAGTGCGCCAACCAGCCCGACATGCGAGGGATGGCGAACAGCACGGTGAACATGTCCACCGGGAAGCCCATGGCCTGGTAGATCAGCCCGGAGTAGAAGTCGACGTTCGGGTAGAGCTTGCGGTCGACGAAGTAGGGGTCGGACAGCGCCGCCTCCTCGAGCTTCAACGCGATGTCGAGCAGCGGATTCTTGCCCGTCACCTCGAACACGTCGTAGGCGGCCTGCTTGATGATGCGGGCGCGAGGGTCGTAGTTCTTGTAGACACGGTGGCCGAAGCCCATCAGGCGGCCTTCGCCGGCCTTCACCGATTCGACGAATGCGGGAACGTTGTCGATCGAGCCGATCTCGGTGAGCATGCGAACCACGGCCTCGTTGGCGCCGCCGTGCAGCGACCCGTAGAGAGCAGCGGATGCGCCGGCTGCCGATGAGTACGGATCGGCGTGGCTCGAACCGATGACGCGCATCGCCGTCGTGCCGCAGTTCTGCTCGTGGTCGGCGTGGAGGATGAACAGGATCTCCATCGCCCGCTCGAGGACCGGATCGACCTCGTAGTCGCCGATCTTCCACATCATGTTCAGGAAGTTGGCCGGATACGACAGGTCGTTGTTCGGCTGGTTGAAGGGAAGGCCGACGGAGAACCGGTGGCACATTGCAGCGATGGTCGGGGCCTTGGCGATCAGACGCAGGATCTGACGGTCACGCTGAGCCGGGTCGTCGATGTCCTTGGCGCCTTCGTAGAACGTGCCGAGCGCGGCCACGGCGGAGGTGAACATGCCCATCGGGTGGGCGTTGTAGTGGAACCCGTCGACGAACCGCTTGCGCATGTTCTCGTGGATGAACGTGTGGTTGGTGACGTCGTGCACCCAGGTGTCGTGCTGTTGTTGGTCGGGCAACTCGCCGTTGAGCAGCAGGTAGGCGACTTCCAGATACGTGGACTGCTCGGCGAGCTGCTCGATCGGATAGCCGCCGTACCGCAGGATCCCGGCCTCACCGTCGAGGTAGGTGATCGCCGACTTGCACGACGCCGTCGACAAGAACGCGGGGTCGTAGCAGTACAGCGTCGGGTCGAGTTCGCGCAGCGCTGACGACGGGAACACGCCACCTTCGATCGGAACGGTGACGGTCTTTCCGGTGCGGTCGTCGGTGATGGTGATGGTGTCGGGCACGTGGCTTCCTCTCGTGGCGCGAACTCGTGGTCGGCGCGGTCGGAGGGTCCTCCCCGGCCGCGACGCCACATTAGTTCCGATCAGGGGGCGACCTCCCAACCGCGCGGGTCTGTGCGGCACCGATGACGGTCAGCGGTGCCGGCCGGCGCGACCGGATGGGGGAGAGGCCGTCAGAGCGGCGAGTTGCCGTGCTTGCGGCCGGCGAGCACCTCGCGCTTGTCGGCGAGTACCTCGAGTGCGGCAGCGATCTCCGCGCGGGTGTCGGCCGGGTCGATCACCGCGTCGACGAGCCCTCGTTCGGCCGCGACGTACGGGTTGAGCAAGCGTTCGGCGTAGTCGGCCTCGAAGTCGGCCCGCTCCTCGGCGGAGGCTCGACGCTGGAGGATGGCAGCGGCCTGGCCTGCCCCCATGACGGCGAGCTCCGCCCAGGGCCAGGCGAGACACAGGTCGTTGCCCATCGTCTTGGAATCCATGACGATGTACGCGCCGCCGTAGCTCTTGCGCAGGATCACGCAGATCCGTGGCACCGTGGCGCGGGCATAGGCGTACACCAGCTGTGCCCCGTGCCGGATCATGCCCCGCCATTCGAGATCCTTGCCGGGGTAGAAGCCGGGCGTGTCGACGAGCGTGACGATCGGGAGGTTGAAGGCGTCGCACAGGGCGACGAAGCTCGCAGCTTTCTGCGACGCCGGGATGTCGAGCGTGCCGGCGAGGGTGATCGGCTGGTTCGCGACCACGCCGACGGGCCGACCGTCGATCGTGGCGAACGCGGTCACGATGTTGCTCGCCCACCGTGGCCGCAGCTCGACGAGCGACCCGTCGTCGGTGATCGCTTCGGCCACCTTGCGAACGTCGTAGCTGCCCGTCGACGTCGGTGGGATCAGTTCGCCGGCCTCGGGGCACGGACGGTCGGCGGGGTCATCGACGTCGAAGACATTCGGTTCCGCGTCGACGTGGTCGGGGAGGTACGACAGGAACTCGGCGGCCGCATCGAGTGCGGCTGCCCGGTCACCGACCACGGTCGTTGCGACCCCGGTGGAGCGAGCGTGGTTCCCGGCGCCGCCGAGTTCGTCGACGTCGATACCGATCCCGGTGAACTGCTCGATCATCACCGGACCGTTCACGAAGGCGTAGCTCTCCTCGGTCATCACGGTGATGTCGGCAACGCCGAGCAGGAGCGCAGGACCCGACACGGCCGGCCCATCGACCACGACGACGATCGGCACCACACCCGAACAGGCCACCATCGCAGCAGCCACGCGTCCCCACGCATCGAGCGATGGCGCGCCCTCGGTGATGTCGGCTCCCGCGGTGGACAGCACCAGCACCAGCGGAAGGCGACGATCGAGGGCCAATTCCGCGGCAGCGGCGAGTTGGGCCGATGTCCCCGACGTCAACCGCAGCCCGTCGCTGCCGCCCGGCAGCTCGGCGAGCACGACCGAGCGATCGTCGCCGTCGTCGACGAGTGGCCCGACCACGACCCGCACCTCGCCGGCGGTGAGGGACGACACCCTGAGTCCGTTGCTGGTGAGGTCGCTCACGGTCGTGACAGTACCGGGCCGACGTCAGCTGGGACGTGCGAACGGGATTGCCGCGGCGTCTGGATGGACGCCGTGCTGGCGAGAACCCTCGTCCCGGGCGACGGCGCGCAGTGTGTCGAGTGCGGCCTGCGTGGGCGCCGTCGGGCTCGGTCGGCGCCGACGCGCGAACGCGACGACGCGGCGGGGGAGTTCGGGAACGGTGATCCGGTGGAACGATCCCTGGAGCCAGGTGGGTACCGCGGTCGCTGGCACGATCGCCGCGCCGAAACCGTCGAAGGCGAGCGATGCGAGCAGCCGGACGCCGTCGACTTCGGCCTGTGCGCGCAGCGTCATGTCGGCGCTGGCGGCCGCTCGCTCGAGCACGCGTCGAAGGGCCGAACCGGGCGGGGGAAGCAGCAGTGGGATCTCGTGGAGCTCGGCGAGCGGGATCGTGTCGCGCTCGGCCAGGGGGTGTCCGTCGGCTGCGAGCAGGAGAAGGTCTTCCGCGAAGAGCGGCTCGATCACGAGTTCGGGGTCATCGACCGGCAGGTGGACCACGGCGCCGTTGAGCTGTCCGCTCAGCACGTTCGGGACGAGCGACGACGTTGCGCCTTCCTGCACGATCACTCGAACGCCGGGGTGCTCGTCGCCGAGGCGGGCGAGGAAGCGAGGGATGAGCCAGCGAGCCGTGGTGCCGATCACGCCGAGCCGGGTCTGGCCGGACACGTCCTCGTTGCGACTCGACATGTCGGCGCTGATGTCGTCGATCTCGTTCAGGATCCGACGGGCTCGTTCGACGACCCGGATGCCCTCGTCGGTCAAACCGCCCTGCGCCCGATCGACGAGGGTGACGCCGAGCTCCTTCTCGAGGCGCGCGATGTGGCTCGAGACGTTGGACTGCACGGTGTAGAGGGCTCGCGCCGCCGCCGAGAACGTGCCATGGTCGGCGATGGCGACGAGCGTGGAGAGCTGACGGACGTCCATCTCCAAAAACGATAGCAGGTATCGTTTTGTTCTACTTGCACGATCGCTTGTTCACGTGCATACTTTCACAAACATATCGACGTGAGAACACCCCCCATGTTCCACTCGGAGGGAAGCCCATCATCCGATCCCCCATCGGAGGGTATTCCTAGGTAGAGAGACCCGGATCCCCCATCCGGGTCTTTCCCGTTTTCCGGCGTCGCGTGCGGCCCCGTCGGCTGGCCCGCGGCACGCCGCATCTAGGCTGGTGCCGTGACCAGCCGCGGCGCCGCCTTCTTCGACCTCGATCGGACGCTGCTCGCAGGCGCGTCGGGGGAAGTGTTCGCCGAGGCGATGCGTGCAGCGGGCCTCACGGGGCCCAATCCGATCCCCGGCGAGCGACTCCTGTTCAGCCTGTTCAACACGATCGGCGAAACCCTCCCGTCGATGGCCCTGGCGCGCCAGGGCGTCGCGCTCGCCAGAGGTCGCTCCCAGTCGGCGGTCGCCGCTGCAGCCGATTCGGTCACCGATGAGCTCTGCGCGCTCGTCCAACCGTTCGCCGAGACCGCGTTCGCAGCCCACCGCGATGCAGGCCGGCCGATCGTGCTGGCGACCACGACGCCGTACGACCTGGTGAAGCCGTTCGCCGACCGTCTCGGACTCGACGACGTCGTGGCGACGAAATACGCCGTGGCCGACGACGGCACCTACGACGGCACGCTCGAGGGGCCCTTCGTGTGGTCGGCGGGCAAGTTGGCGGCGATCACCGATTGGGCCGAGCAGCACGACATCGACCTCGCCGAGAGCTACGCGTACTCCGACAGCGTGTACGACACGCCGATGCTGGCGGCGGTCGGGCACCCGGTCGTGGTCAACCCTGACCCGCGGATGATGCTGGTGGCCGCAGCTCGCCGGTGGCCCACCCTCAACCTCGATGTCTCACCCGGGGTCGTCAAGATCCCGGTGATCGGGCTCGAGGTGCAACAGCTTGCGCTGCGTCTGGCTCGACCGGCGGCCTACCCGTACGCGCGCTTCGACATCGACGGTGTCGAACACATCCCTGAACGGGGTGCCGCGATCTTGTGCGCGAACCACCGCAGCTACTTCGACGTGTCCGCCATGTCGCTCACGATCGCCAAGGCGGGCCGTCCCGCCCGCTTCCTGGGCAAGAAGGAAGTGTTCGACGCGCCGGTGGTCGGGTCGATCGCCGCAGCGATGGGAGGCATCCGCGTCGACCGGGGTACCGGCGGCGACGAGCCGCTCGAAGCCGCTGCCGAAGCACTCGCCGGTGGCGAGATGGTGTCGATGATGCCGGAGGGCACGATCCCGCGTGGGCCGGCGTTCTTCCGACGGCCGACGGGGCGCTGGGGCGCCGCCCGCCTCGCTCAGCTCAGTGGAGCACCTGTCATTCCGATCGGGATCTGGGGGACTGAGCAGGTCTGGCCGAGGTCGAGCCGCCTGCCGAACATGCTCAACCTCACCGATCCGCCCACGGTACGAATCCGTGTCGGCGGTGCCGTCGAGCTGAAGGGCCGGTCGCTCGACGCCGACACGAAGCGGATCATGTCGGCGATCGTCGAACTCCTGCCCGACGATGCCTACACCCGTCGCAGGCCCACTGCCGACGAGCTGGCGGCGACCTATCCGCCCGGCTACCAGGGCGATCCGGAGCGCGAAGCCACACGCCGACCCGGCACCGATTGAGTCCTCGCCGGCGATTCTGACCGTGGCGCGCCGCGGCGCCCACCGACTCGTCAACACACAGGATTCGAGAAATCTCAGATTCTCGTCATCCGGATCCGGGCTGGGTACGAACATCTCGTAACTCCGCATCACGGCACCGCCGCAGCGGCGTGAACAACCCCCCATCAGATCCACCGGATCCACCTCTGATCCAGCAAAGGAACCGACATGCGCAAGACCCCCACCCGCCTCGTCGCCGTCGGCGCCGTCGCCGGCCTGCTCGCTCTCTCCGCGTGCGGCAGCGACGGCAACGACGAAGCCGACACCACCGAGACCACCGAGGCATCCGCCGAGGCCACCGAGAACGGAACCATCGTCGAGGTGGCCGTTGCCGCAGGCGACTTCAGTACGCTCGTTGCAGCGGTCGGCGCCGCCGATCTCGCCGACACGCTGTCGGGTGAAGGCCCCTTCACGGTGTTCGCGCCGACCGACGAGGCGTTCGCCGCGCTGCCCGAGGGCATCGTCGACGCCCTGCTGCTTCCTGAGAACAAGGACGCTCTGACGTCGATCCTGACCTACCACGTGGTGTCCGGCGAAGTCCTCTCGACCGACCTCGCCGAGGGCGACGTCGCAACGGTGGAGGGCCAGTCGGTCACCATCGGGCTCGAAGGCGGCGTGACCGTCAATGACGCCAACGTCATCATCGCCGACGTGCCCGCCAGCAATGGTGTGATCCATGCGATCGACGCCGTGCTGTTGCCGCCGGACGTGGACGCTGCTGCGCTCCTCGAGGCCGAGGATGACATGGCCGAGGAAGAAGCAGCCGAGGACGACATGGCAGAAGACGACATGGCAGAGGACGAGATGGCCGAAGGCGCCACGATCGTCGATGTTGCGGTCGAGGCCGGCACGTTCACCACGCTCGTCGCTGCCGTCGAGGCCGCGGGCCTGGTCGACACGCTCACCGGTGAGGGCCCGTTCACGGTGTTCGCCCCGACCGACGAGGCGTTCGCTGCGCTTCCCGAGGGCCTCGTGGAGGCGCTGTTGCTGCCCGAGAACGAGCAGCTGCTCGTCGACATCCTGACCTACCACGTCGTGTCGGGTGCCGTGCTCTCGACCGACCTGGCCGAGGGTGACGTCGAGACCGTCGAAGGTCAGACGGTCGCCGTCAGCCTCGATGGCGGTGTCTTCATCAACGAAGCCGAGGTCGTGACCGCCGACGTCGAAGCCGACAACGGTGTGATCCACGTCATCGACGCAGTCCTGCTGCCGCCGGACGTCGATCCGTCGGCCCTGCTCGGCTGATCAGGCTGATGTGGCGCTCTGCGCCGACGTGACGACAACAAGATCCCCTTCGGGAGCGGGGTCGGTCCTTCGGGACCGGCCCCGCTTTCGCGTACGGTCGTCTCCGTGCCGACCGAGGAGGCGAGTTGCGAACTGTGTGAGGCGGTGCCGTTCACCGAATGGTTCCACAGCGACGACCTGTGCTGGGTGGCCGAATGCGAGTCGTGCTCGGTGCCGATGGTGGTGTGGCGTGTGCATGATCCTGCGCCGCCCGACGAGGTCCGCAACGTCTTGCGCGAGCGGCTGCTGCGGGTGATCGACTCGCACTTCGCCGACGATGTGTGGATCGACGAGAACATGCGGTCGGTCCCGACGCACTATCACGCTCATGCACGACGGAAGCACGGCTTTCCGAACGAGCCGTTGCGGCGACATCCGAGCGGTGCCGTCGACGCCGCCCCCGATTCCACCGAGGAGACCTGATGACCCTGCCCCGACCCGCCGAACTGTTGCCACATCGTCCACCGTTTCTGTTCGTCGATGAGATGCTGTCGATTGTTCCCGGCGAGTCGGCGAGCGGTGTGTGGCGGCTGTCGGGGGAGGAGTGGTTCTTCTCCGGCCACTTTCCCGGCCGGCCCACGCTGCCCGGTGTGCTGATGTGTGAGGCGATCGCCCAAGTGGGCGCCGCCGCCGTGCTGTCCGATCCGGCATTCGCCGGCAAGCTGCCGCTCTTCGGCGGGTTGGACGCCGCGAGATTCCGTCGCCAGGTGGTGCCCGGCGACGAGTTGATCCTCGAGGTCGAGCTCGGGCGCATGTCGGCGCGCGCCGGCAAGGGGTCTGGACGTGCGCGAGTCGGCGATCAGGTCGCGTGTTCCTGCGATCTGCTCTTCGTGATCGCCGACGCCTAGCCCCACCCACCCCGAAAAATGCCGCCGTTCGTACTCCTGGGGTACGTCCCGCGCCATTTTACGGTGCCGAGGCAACTCGCCCCCGAAATGTGCCGCCGTTCGTACTCCTGGCGCGCGTCCGGCACCAGATTTCGGAGGGGTTGGCTCGTCAGTGCGTGGGGGTGGTCAGGTGGGTGGCGCAATCACGACGGAGCCGTTGTGGCCGCCGAAGCCGAAGTTGTTCGAGATCACCGGCGCTGGTGTCCAAGCTCTCGGTGCACCCACCACGAGGTCGATCGACATGTCGGGATCCGGGGCCACCGTGTTCGCGGTGGGCGGAATCTGGGCATGGCGAATCGACAACAGTGAGGCCGCGGCCTCGAGCGCGCCCGCCGCCCCGAGCGCATGACCGGTCACACCCTTGGTGGAGACCACCGGCACCGCTCCGGGCCCGAACACCTCGGTGATCGCGTCGGCTTCAGCGGCATCGTTGAGGGGTGTCGACGTGCCGTGGGCGTTGACCTGGCCGATGTCTGTGGGAGCGAGCCCGGCCCGATCGATCGCATCGCGCATGCAGGCGATGGCGCCGACCCCGCCCGGTGCAGGTGCGGTGATGTGGTGTGCGTCGGCATTGCTGGCGCTGCCGAGGATCTCGCCGAGGATGTCGGCGCCGCGTGCTTCGGCGTTCGCCCACTCCTCGAGGATGAGCACCGCCGCGCCCTCGCCCATCACGAACCCGTCGCGTTCAGCTGCGAACGGCATGCTGACCCCCGTGGAGGAGAGCGCGGTCATGTTGCGGAAACCTGCGAGCGCGGTTTCGGTGGTGGCGCATTCGGCCCCACCGGTGGCGACCGCGTCGACCAGACCCCACTCGATCAGCCGTGCGGCATATCCGATGGCGTGGGTGCCGGCTGCGCACGCGGTGCAGATCGTCTCGTTCGGCCCCTGAAGGCCGTAACGCATCGAGATCGCCGCACCCGACGCGTTCACCATCATCATCGGAACGAGGAACGGGGAGACCCGACGGTCGCCCTTCTCGGCGTGCACCAGGACCTGCTCCTCGAGCGTGCGGAGGCCACCGATACCGCTCGCGAAGATCGTGCCGAAGCGGGAGTGGTCGACCCCGATCGCATCGAATCCGCCGGCGGCGTCGAACGCCTCCCCCGCAGCAGCGAGCGCAAATTGTTCGACGCGGTCGGCGCGCCGGGCGAGCTTCGCATTCTCGAAGTAAGGGGTCGGGTCCCAGTCGGGGATCTGTGTCGACTGGCTGCCGGTGAGACCGGGCCCGAGCAACCCCGCCCAGAAGGCGTCGACTCCGATGCCTGCCGGGGCGACGACGCCGAGCCCGGTGACGGCGACCCGGCGGCCGCCGCCGTTCACAGCTTCGCGGCGACGATGTCGTACGCCTGCTGGACCGTCTCGACGCCCTCGAGCTCTTCCTCGGGAACGGCGATGTCGAACTCTTCTTCGAGCGC
>Ga0316197_10001093_pt1 | contig 19291 bp, 16 predicted proteins | sample OudBiesiAoxic_MG_FD_204939 | JGI IMG/M metagenome (GOLD analysis project Ga0316197, IMG submission 204939) | Coastal sediment microbial communities from Oude Bieten Haven, Netherlands - site A oxic | ecosystem: Environmental > Aquatic > Marine > Coastal > Sediment | place: Netherlands... | reverse complement strand
ATTTGTGAAATCCTCAACCAATTCTCCCATCAAATAAACTTTTGTTTTCATTTTCTTTAAACTTTGAATATACTCTTCACCTGTCATTAATGCCATTTTTAAACCCCTCCTAATAAAATTAGTACTACAATAAAAAATTAACGCGTTATCTTTTAAGTTTTTTTTAATTAATATTAATTATTTCTTTGTGAAGTTTTTACCTTTTCTTAATAGAGGTTTACTACATAAAATTTAAAATATCAAATTTTTATTTCTAAATTATTGAATTAAATAGAAAAAAAAGACCCCTGAGAATAAACTCAAGGGCATTTTGTATCTTCTATTTTAGTTTTTGGTTTCTTTTAAAAGTTTAATAGTATGAGAGAATATTTAAATATTCTCTCATACTATTAAGAACTACTCCTCTGAATGAATATAGGGTCTAATAAAATATTTTTATTATCTTTATTTTTTATAACTTCATCAAAAGCTAATTTAGCCATTTCTTCGATAGGCTGTTTTATCGTAGATAACTCTACTCCTAAAATCCTAGAGATTGGACTGTCATCGAATCCAATAACAGCTACATCTTCTGGAACTCTTATATTTAATTCTTTTAATCTTTTTATAGCTCCCATTGCAATAATGTCATTAAAAGCAATAATTGAATCAAATTTAATTTGTTTCTTTAAAAGTTCTTCGACTAATAAGTAACCATCTTTTCTAATTTCATGGGAGTTTTCCACAAGTTTAGGATTAAAGAGATCATTATTTTGTAAAATATTTTTAAAAGCAGAAAATCTTTCTTCATTGGCAAAAAGTTCTTTTCCACCTCCAAGGTAAGCTATATTTTTTTTATTTTTCGCTAAAAGATGGAAAATTGCTATTTTTATAGCTTTATAATTATCTACCTGGATAGATGTCACATTTATTGTTTTTAAATTAGAACCTATAAATATAATTCGGGTATCATATTTTAAAGCTGCTTCTAAAAAGCTAATATCGTTGGATGTTGGGATCATTATTATCCCATCTACTCTTCTTTCTATTAATTTTTTTACATAATCTCTTGTTCGTTCTTTACTCCAGTTAGTGTTGCATAAAAATATTGTATACCCTGCACGGCTAGAAACAATTTCAATTTCTTTTGCTAATTCTGCCATAAAACCATCGGTTATATCAGGAAGAATAAGTCCAAGAGTTTTTGTTTTTTTCATAACTAATCCTTGTGCTATTGAATTAGGGACATATCCCATAGAATCGGCAGTTTCTTTTACTAACTTTCTGGTAGAAGGTTTTATTTCTTTGTGATTATTTAAAGCTCTGGATACCGTAGTATAAGACAAACCTAACTGACTAGCGATATTTTTAAGTGTAACTCCCATTGTGTTCGCCTCCAAATAATTTATATGAATAGTCTTTATTCTAATATTATAACTTAAAACGTTTTAAATTTCAATTCATTGTTAAAAAAATAACTTTCAATAATAATTAAAGATTACTTAAAATCAATTTTCACTATAAAAAACAAGGTTTTTATAGGTATTTATGCCCTTTATTAAACTTTTTTGTTCTGAAAATGAGAATTTTTTATTTGACAAAAAAGAAAGAAAGGAGTATTTATATAATAGAAACTTTTTTAAAACGTTTTAAATTTTATAGTTAATTTTTAGGGGGCTAGGAAATGAAGAAAATTAAGTTTGGAATGGTTGGTCTTGGAAGGCTTGGAATTCAACATGCTGAAAATATTGCTTTTAAAATTCCTGAAGCAGAATTGACTGCTATTTGTGCAATTGAAGAGGAAAGGGTAGATGAAATTAAAAAAAAATGGGATGTTCCATATGGATATACTGATTTTGATGAAATGATTAAAAATAATGAGTTAGATGCTTTATTTTTATGCTCTCCATCACATTTACACTGTGATCAAATTGAGAAAGCATTAAAGGCAGGGTTACATGTTTTTTCTGAGAAGCCATTAGGAACAACATTAGAAGAATGTAAGAGGGCAGAAAAAGCAATTGAAAGTCATCCAGACAAAGTATTTATGCTAGGATTTATGAGACGTTATGACCCTTCATATGTATATGCTAAAAAAATGATAGATCAAGGGAAAATAGGAAAACCATTTTTATTTAGAGGATACAGTCAGGATCCTGAATCTGCAATAGCTGGAGCAATTGCTTATGCTGGTCATTCCGGGGGGCAATTTATTGATATGGCAGTGCATGATATAGATCTTTCTAGATGGCTTTTAGATTCTGAACCCATCCAAACATGGGGAATAGGTGGTTGTTATAAGCATGATGAGTTTGGAAAACATAAAGATGGAGATAATGTATCTGCACTTTTAAAATTTAAAAATGATGCCATGGCATTTATTTTTGCCGGAAGAACAGCTCCCCACGGATATAATGTTGAAACTGAAATAATTGGAACTGAAGGAATACTTAGAATTGCCAATGTACCTCAGAAAAATTTAGTAGAAGTTTTGGATTCCAGTGGTGTGAGAAAAGAATGTTCACAAGACTTCTTGGAAAGATTTGAAACCGCATATGTAGATGAATTAAAAGAATTTGTAGATTGTATTATAAAAAAAAGAAAACCAGATGTAACTGTCTATGATGGTACAAAAACTACAATTATAGCTTATGCTTGCAAGGAATCATTTGAGACAGGAAAATTAATAGATATAAAATAATTTGTAAATTTAGGAGGGGAATAGAATGATTAAGTATCAACCTGCAAATAAATTAGTAAATGGGTTTAATACAGTTACTAGAGAAGAAGATTATACTCAAAATATGTTGATGGATTTTGATGTATACGTTGGGGAAAAAGGAGAAAAATTAATAATTCATAATTTTACCAAAGAAATAGCTGTTATATTATTTCAAGGTAAAATGAAATTTAACTGGGAGAAAAAAGAAGTTGCAGCGGAAAGAGAAAATGTATTTGATTTTGGACCATATGTGTTACACGTATGCAAAGATAAAGAGATAGTTATAGAATTTTTGGAAAAGACTGAGATAGGAATTCAAAAAGCAACAAATAAAAATGTATTTGAATCAAAGCTATATTTTCCTAAAGATTGTGTAGATCATATCTTTGGAAAAGAAGGGATGGATGGAACAGCGAGAAGATTGGTAAGAGATGTATTTAAATATGAAAATGCACCTTATTCTAATATGGTCATGGGAGAAGTTATCACTTTCCCTGGGAAATGGTCTAGTTATCCATCTCATTCTCATCCACAACCAGAAGTGTATTTTTATAAATTCACCAAACCGCAAGGATTTGGAGCAGGATTTGTAGGAGAGAACGTATTTAAAATAAAGGATAATTCTTCTCTATTAATAACTGGAGGATTGACACATCCACAAACATCTGCACCAGGATATGGGATGTATTATTGTTGGATGATAAGAAATTTAGAAGGGAATCCTTGGACTAAAAGAATAGATGATAAGGCACATACTTGGTTATTTGATATCAATGCTAAAATCTGGCCGAATAATAAATAACGGACATATTATGATATCAAATAAAGTATAGAATATATTAGGAGGGGTAGTTTTGTTTGCATTAATTTCATTTTTATTTTTTACATTATTAGTAGCATTTTTTTCATACCGTATTTGTAAAGGCGAGGACACTAAAACAAATGATGGATATTTTTTAGGAGGACGTGATTTATCAGGGATTTTTATAGCTGGTTCTTTGATGTTAACTAACTTGTCTTCAGAACAAATAATAGGTCAGAATGGAATATCTTATTCAGGAACTATTACAGTTATCGCTTATGAAATAGGAGCAGCTATTACACTTGTGCTTTTTGCTTTAGTATTTTTACCTAAATACTTAAGAGCAGGGATTACAACAGTACCTGATTTTTTAGAGGAAAGATTTGATTGTGGATTAAGAAAAATAATTTCAATAGTATTTGTTGTGAGTTATATTTTAACTTATTTACCAACAGTTCTTTATAGTGGAGCAATAGTATTCAATCAGTTATTTAATATACAAGAAATCACAGGATTAAATTATTTTGCAACTATAGCATTAATAGTTGCAGTAATAGCAATAGTTGGAGCTATTTATGCAGTAAAAGGTGGACTTAAAGCAGTTGCAGTATCAGATACATTAAATGGAGCCGGTTTGTTAATCGGAGGATTATTAATTCCTATTTTAGCTTTATTAAAATTAGGACATGGAAATATAGCTACTGGTGTTACAGAATTGTTTGTTAATCATCCTGAAAAGTTAAATGCAGTAGGAGATAAACATTCAGCAGTTCCATTTGCGGTAATATTTACAGGGATGTTATTTAATAATTTATATTATTGGTGTACAAATCAAATGATTATTCAAAGAACGTTTGCAGCAAAAAATTTGAAAGAAGGTCAAAAGGGTGTTCTTTATGCAGGATGTTTAAAGTTATTAGGACCATTTATATTAGTATTTCCAGGAGTTATAGCATTTCATCTAATTCCTGGATTATCCAATGGAGATCTTGCTTATCCGGCGTTAGTTAGTTTAGTTTTACCAAAACCAATGGTAGGGTTCTTTGCGGCTGTATTATTTGGAGCAATATTGAGTTCATTTAATTCAGCATTGAATAGTACATCTACAATATTTGCATTAAACCTTTATAAACCAAGATTAGAGAAAAAAGGGGAAGTTGCAAGTGATGAAAAGGTAATTAAAATGGGTAAAAGAGTTGGGATAGCACTAACGGTAGTATCAATTTGTGTAGCGCCTTTCATTATGTATTTTAAAGGTGGATTATATGGATTCTTGCAAGAGATGAATGGATTTTATTCAGCACCATTATTTGCAGTAGTTTTAGTAGGTTTCTTTACTAAAAGAGCAACAGCAAAAGCAGCAAAAGCAGCAATGTTAGTTCACATAGTTTTTTATGGATTATACGAAATAATTAAACCGGATATGAATTTCTTACATATTTTAGGTATTATGCTTCCAATAGAGATATTAGTAATGGTATGGATGACTAAAAGAAATCCAAGACCTATACCTTATACCTTCAAAAGAAAAGAAGCTCCAGTTGAAATGACACCTTGGAAATATAGGTATCACTTATCGACATTAATTTGTGTAGTGTTTGTTTTATATTATGTTTTGTTTTCAAGGATTGGATTATTACATTATTAATAAATTAAACTTTAGAAAGTATTATAATGGTTGAGGAGATGGCATTTATGAATGAAAAATCAACAAGTAAAGATTTTGAAAATATTAATATGGTGGCAGAATTAACAGATGGAGATTTAAAAAATATTAATAGAAATAAAGAATTAACTAAAGAAGATTTTAAAAATATTAATACCATGGGGAAAATTGCAGTCTTTTGGTTAGTACTAGAAATAGTTTTACTAGCATTAGGAGGATAGTATAAAAATTAAATCTAAAAATATAATTATTAGTGAGGAAAAAATATGAAGATAATAAAATTGACAATGGCGCAAGCCTTAGTAAAGTTTTTAGATAATCAATATGTTGAATTTGATGGGAAAGAGAATAAATTTATAGAAGGTATTTTTACGATATTTGGACATGGAAATGTTCTAGGATTAGGGCAAGCATTAGAAGAAGTAGATCATAGTTTAAAAGTTTATCAAGGAAGAAACGAGCAAGGAATGGCACATGCAGCTACGGCTTTTGCAAAGCAAAATAATAGAAAAAAAATAATAGCATGTAGTAGTTCTGTAGGTCCAGGAGCTGCCAATATGGCCACTGCTGCAGCTACTGCTACTGCCAATAGAATACCTCTTCTCCTTTTCCCAGGGGATGTGTTTGCAAGTAGACAGCCAGATCCTGTGTTACAGCAAATTGAACAATTTCACAGTTTAGCAATATCTACAAATGATATTTTTAAACCTATATCTAAATATTGGGACAGGATAAATAGACCTGATCAACTTATGAGTGCAATGCTAAATGCAATGAGAGTATTAACTGATCCAGTTAATACAGGAGCTGTTACAATAGCATTACCTCAAGATGTACAGGGTGAGAGTTATGAATATCCATATGAATTTTTTAAAAAAAGAATTCATAGAATAGAAAGAATAATTCCTACAGATTTCATGATTAAAGATGCAATAGAGGCTATTGAAAGTTCTAAAAATCCTATGTTAATATGTGGAGGAGGAGTTAAATATTCTGAAGCAGAAGAAAACTTTAAAAAATTTAGTGAAATATTAAATATTCCTTTTGGTGAAACTCAAGCAGGGAAAGGTGCTATTTCATCAGATCATAGTATGAATTTAGGGGGACTGGGAACGACTGGAAATTTAGCAGCTAATAGAATAGCTAAGAATGCTGATTTAGTAATAGGAGTGGGGACTAGATATACTGATTTTACAACTGCGTCTAAATGGATCTTTCAAAATAAAGATGTGAAATTTTTAAATATTAATATTGCAGGTTTTGATTCACAAAAGCTAGAAGGAATTAAAATTACAGCTGATGCTGGAAAAACACTAGAAAAGCTGATAAATGAATTAAAAGAAAGCTATAAATCAGAATATAAAAGTGAAATTAAAGATGTTAAGGAACTCTGGGAAAAGGAGTGGAATAGATTAACAAACATAACTTATAATGATAATTTCATACCAGAAGTAAGAGGTTTAGATCATGTATTGGAAGAATTTAAAAAAGATACTAGTTCATCTTTAACTCAGACTAATGTTTTGGGGATATTAAATAAAAGTTTAAAAAATTCTATAGTTGTAGGAGCTGCAGGAAGTTTACCTGGAGACATGCAGAGAATGTGGAAAACTAGAGGAGAAAATGATTATCATGTAGAATATGGTTATTCTTGTATGGGATATGAAATTAGTGGAGCTCTAGGAGTTAAAATAGCAGAACCAGATAAGGAAGTCTATGCTTTAGTTGGAGATGGATCATATCAGATGCTCCATTCTGAATTAGTTACATCTATCCAAGAAAAACAAAAAATAAACATAATTTTATTGGATAATATGGCATTTGGTTGTATTAATAATCTTCAAATTGGAAACGGAATGGGAAGTTTTGGGACTGAATTCAGATATAGAAATGAAAGAACAGGAAATTTAGATGGAGAATTAATCCCAATTGATTTTGCTATGAATGCTAGGTCTTATGGATGTAAAACGTATAGTGTAAAAAATGAAAAAGAATTACTAGAAGCAATAGAAAATGGTAAAAAACAAAATGTATCAACATTAATAGATATAAAAGTATTACCTAAAACAATGACAGATGGATATGATTCATGGTGGCATGTGGGAAATGCTTCAGTATCTGATAATAAAAAAATAAATAAAGCATATGAGGCGTCAAAAAAAGAAGAGAAAAAAATAAAAAAATATTAATGGAGGAATAAAATGGATTCTAAAAAAGTAAAATTAGGAATAGCACCAATTGCTTGGACAAACGATGATCTGCCTGAGCTAGGAAGTGGAAATACTTTCGAGCAGTGTGTATCTGAGATGGCATTAGCTGGATTTACTGGTAGTGAAGTAGGAAATAAATATCCTAAAGATACTGATCTCTTAAAAGAAAAGTTAGATATTAGAGGAATTCAAATTTGTAATGCATGGTTTAGTACTTTCTTTGCTCTAGGAAAAGAAGAAGAAACTATTACTGAATTTATTAAACACAGAGATTTTTTATATACTATGGGAGCTAAGGTTATAGGGTGTTCTGAGCAGTCTCATAGCATTCAGGGATTAGATAAATCAATTTTTAATGAAAAACCTATTTTTACAGATGAAGAATGGGACCAAGTTGCTATTGGATATAATAAATTAGCTCTCTTAGCTGAAGAAAAAGGAATGAAAGTATCACTTCATCACCATATGGGAACAGGAATTCAAACTCCAGAAGAAGTAGATAAATTTATGAAAATAACAAATAATAATGTTTATTTATTATTTGATTCAGGTCATTTGTATTATTCTGAAGGGACTCAATCTTCGGTTGAAAATGTTTTAAACAAATATATAGATCGAATTGCTCATGTTCATTTAAAAGATGTGAGAAAAAATATATTAGGAGAAGTTAAAGAAAACAACCTTTCTTTTTTAACAGGGGTTAAAAAAGGTGCATTCACTATTCCTGGTGATGGAGTAATTAATTTTGAACCTATATTTAAAACATTAAAAGATGCTAATTATACTGGTTGGATGGTTGTAGAGGCAGAACAAGATCCTGCACTTGCTAATCCATTTGAATATGCTGTAAGGGCTAGAAAATTTATCGCTGAAAAAACAGGTCTTTAATAAGGGGGAAATAAAAGATGTTAAAATTAGGAATTATAGGAGCTGGAAGAATCGGGCGAGTCCATGCAACAAGTATTACCAACAATGTAAAAAATGCTACAGTACATATGATTGCAGATCCATTTATGAATAAGGATAAAATAAAGTGGATATCTGAACTTGGAATAAACAATACAACTACTGATTATAAAGAAATATTGGAAAATAAAGATATTGATGCTGTTTTAATCTGTTCATCAACAGATACTCATTCATCTATATCAATAGAGGCGGCAAAAGCCAATAAGCATATTTTCTGTGAAAAACCAATCGATCATGATCTAGGAAAAATACAAATGGTTTTAGAAGAAGTAGAAAAAGCTGGAATAAAGTATCAGGTTGGATTTAACAGAAGATTTGATAATAACTTTAAGGCTATAAAAAATGCTGTAATGGAAGGGAAAATAGGGACACCTCATATTATAAAGGTAACTTCTAGAGATCCCGAAGCACCAGGGATAGACTATGTTAAGGTATCTGGTGGAATGTTTTTAGATATGACTATCCATGATTTTGATATGGTAAGACACTTATCTGGAAGTGAAGTTGAGGAAGTATATGCTATAGGAGGAGCCCTTATAAATACTGAAATTGGAGAAGCTGGGGATATAGATACCGCGATAATAACATTAAAATTAAAAAATGGAGCTCTAGGTGTAATAGACAACTCTAGAGAGGCAGCTTATGGATATGATCAGAGAGCAGAAGTATTTGGTTCACTTGGTTCCGTAGCTATATCAAATGATAGTGGATCAAAGGCTGTTATTTCTACAAAAGATGGTATTGTATCTGAAAAACCGCTTTATTTTTTCTTAGAAAGATATATGCAATCATTCAGTGAAGAAGTAAATCAATTTGTAGAAGCAATAGTCAATGATAAAGATGTTCCTGTTAATGCAAATGATGGGTTACAACCTGTATTAATCGGTTTAGCGGCAAAGAAATCTTTGGAAGAAAGAAGACCAGTAAAAATTTCAGAAATACTTTAGGAGGATAACATGAAATATAACGAAATTAAAAATTATTTAAACGGTGAATTTGTATCAGGTAAGGGAGAGAAGTATGATATCCATGCTCCTATTAATGGAAAAATTATTGGTGAGTTTAAAGCCGCTACCAAAACTCAATTAGACGAAGTTGTAGCTAAAGCTAAGGTTGCACAGGCATCTTGGGCGGGTTTGACTGCAAAATCTAGATCAAAAGTTATTTATAAATATAGAGAGTTACTTATGAAATATAGAGAAGAGTTATCTGTGGTTAACTGTGAAGAGAATGGGAAATCAATGGAAGAGGCTTATGCTGGTGTGGATAAAGCCATTGAATTAACAGAATTTGCATGCTCTATTCCACAACTTATATCAGGAAAATCTCAAGATGTTAGTAGAGGAATAAATTGTAAAGAAGAGAGAAGAGCTATAGGGGTTGTAGCTTCTATTACACCATTTAACTTTCCTGTAATGGTTCCACATTGGACTGTTCCAAATGCTATTGCCATTGGGAATGCAATGATATTAAAGCCATCTGAATTAACACCTATCTCAGCTACAAAAATGGCTGAATTATGGTCTGAAGCTGGATTACCTGAAGGAATTTTCAATGTAGTTAATGGTGGAAAAGAGATTGTTGAAGGTATTTGTGACAATAAAGATATCGTTGCTGTATCATTTGTAGGATCAACTCCTGTGGCAAAAATAGTACATGGGAGATCATCTGCCAATGGAAAGAGAGTTTTAGCTCTTGGTGGAGCGAAGAACCATATTGTTGTTATGCCTGATGCTAATGCTGAAGCTGGTAGTAGAGATATAATCTCATCTGCTTTTGGAATGTCTGGTCAAAGATGTATGGCTGTATCTGTACTTATTGGAGTTGGAAATATCCAAAAAGTTTATTCAGAGGTTGTAAGAAAATCTAAAGAAATGGTAGTAGGAGTAGATATTCCACCTGTTATTACATCTGCTGCTATTCAAAAAATTAGTGATTATTTAGATGTTGCAAAGGAAGCTGGAGCTGAAATTGTTTTAGATGGAAGAGAAGCTTTAACAGATAAAGGATATTTTATAGGTCCTTCTATAATTGATTGGAAAGATATCAATAAAATGAGTGATGAAGAAATATTTGGTCCTGTTTTAGAAATTAGACATGCTAATACAATAGCAGAAGCTGCTATGATTCAAAATAAATCTCCATATGGAAATGCTGCTGCTATCTTTACTCAAAATGGAAGATATGTAGATGAAGCTATAAGAGAATTTCAAGCAGGAATGTTAGGAGTTAATATCGGAGTTCCTGTTCCCAGAGAGCCATTCTCATTTGGAGGAATCAAAGATTCTAAGTTTGGATACGGAGATATTACAGGAGTTTCTTCCATAGATTTTTGGACAAATTTAATAAAAATAACTACAAAATGGAACCCTGAGCATAAAGTAGATTGGATGAGCTAGTTTGATTAACTAGATAGAATCAAATATATATATTACTAGTATAAATGAATGGAGGCAAGTTATGTTAAAATTTAATTTAGATAGACCTATGGATATTATCCCTATTGGAAGAGTTGCAATAGATTTTAATCCAACAGATATACATAAACCATTAGAAGAAAGTAAGAATTTTAATAAATATGTAGGAGGTTCCCCTGCAAATATTGCAGTGGGGCTGTCTAGACTGGGAAAAAAAGTTGGATTTATAGGAAAAGTTTCTGATGATAGTTTTGGAAAATATGTAGTAGATTATTTTAAAGAAAATAATATAGATACGAATGGTGTAGCAATTTGTAGTAATGGAGAATCTTTGGGGTTGACATTTACAGAGATAAAAAGTCCAACTGAAAGTTCTATTCTTATGTATAGAAATGGAATTGCAGATCTTATGTTAGATCCTTCTGATGTTTCAGAAGAATATATTAAAAATACAAAAGCAATTGTTATATCAGGGACTGCTCTTTCTGCAAGTCCATCTAGAGAAGCTTGTTTTACAGCCATTGAATATGCTAAAAAACATGGGACAGTAATTATATTTGATATTGATTATAGAGGATATACTTGGAAATCAAAAGAAGAAATTGCTATTTATTACTCTCTTGTAGGAAGATTTAGTGATATAATCATCGGTTCTTTAGAAGAATTTGAACTTATGGAAGGAATAGCTAACTTTGAAGACCGAACAGACGAAGGAATATCTAAAAGATGGTTAGATAATGGAAATAAAATAGTTATAATAAAACATGGAAAAGATGGATCATCTGCATATACTAATAATTCATCTTATTCAATAAAACCATTTCCTGTAAAACTTCTTAAATCTTTTGGTGGTGGTGATGCTTATGCTTCTGCATTGATTTATGGTCTTTTAGAAGGATGGGATATTCTTGACTCGTTAGAATTTGGAAGTGCTTCTGCTGCAATGTTAGTTGCAAGCCATAGCTGTTCTGAAGATATGCCAACGGTAGATGAAATTAAAGAGTTTATATCTCAAAAAAAAGAAGAGTTTGGAGAGATGGTAGCTAAAGGATAGGAGGGAACATGTTAGTTAATTTAAATAAAATAGTAACAAAATTAGATCAAAATCAAGCTATTCCAGCTTTTAATGTATATGGTTATGAAGATACCAAGGTTATATTGGAGATTGCAGAATCATTAGGTGCACCTGCGGTTCTTATGACTAATAGAGACGCAGTTGTACATATGGGAACTAGAAATTTATGTAACTTATTAAAATCTATAAGTGAAGATTATTCTATTCCTGTCTGCATTCACTTAGATCATGCAAAATCTATGGAAGAGATAAAAGAAGCTATCAAATCAGGGTATACATCTGTTATGTATGATGGTTCTTCTCTGCCTTTAGAAAAAAATATATCAAATACTTTAGATGTTGTTGCTCTTGCTAAAAATTATGATGTAAGTGTAGAGGCTGAGATTGGATCAGTAGGATACAGTGATCCAAATCTGGGTTCTAAGGGTAAATATACTGAACTTTTAGAAGCTAAAGAATTTTATGACAAAACAAAAGTAGATCTTTTAGCAGTAGCAGTAGGAACTTTTCATAGAATGACAGGTCAAGATGCAACTATAAACTATGAATTACTTAATGAATTAGAATTAGAGTTAGATGTTCCACTTGTAATTCATGGATCTACTGGAGTTAAAGATCACGATTTAACTAAGTTATCTCATACATCTGTAAAAAAAGTGAATATAGGTACAGCCATTCGAATGAAATTTGGCGAAAGTTTAAAATCTCAATTTGAAACAGATGAATTTGACAGAATAAAGTTATTTAAAAAACCTATGAAAGACATAGAAAATGTTATTTTAGAAAAATATAAATTATTGGGGTTTTAAAAGCTTAGTAAAAAATCAAATCTATCCATTTAATTTGCACTGAATTGACAATGGGAATGTAATGATTTTTCATCCATTAATTTGTTTTTTGATTATTATATTGTTATCAAAATAATTTTACCCAAACATTCATAGGGAATCGTTGAATCTTTTATTTTTTTTAATATGAAAATTTTCTATCAAAATAATTTTGATTACAAAAAAGCACAATCTAATGGATATTATTTTTATTCAAGAGAGTGTCATAAAAGCTAAATTCAACAATTAACGCGGACAAAAAAATAATGATATCGCAAATAAAATGTTAAAAAGTAGTAAATAAAAGGATACTCAGATTAAACTATACCCTTTGTCAAGGACACTTTGAAAAAAGGTGTGGCTAACATACTGATAAAAGATGATTTCTGTATTTTACAGGAGTCATTTTTTTTAGATTGATTTTCTTTTCTCTAATTCTAGAGGTTCACATTTAAAATCAAGTTTTGTTTATACTTTATTTTAGTAATCGTAATAATTTTATAATAAAGGAGTCTAAATCTCTAAACAGTATAAATAAATACAAAACTAAACTTTTCCTTATGATTTACTTCTACAATAGAAGATTTATCTTGCTTAATATGGTAAGATAAAAAATAGAGTTTAAAATTAGGAGGAAAGATATGAAAAAATTAATTTTAGTTGTTTTTATTTTATTATCTATACTGAGTTTTTCAGATGGTGAGAGAGTAACAAAGGAATCGGAGTCGAAATATAAATTTTCTTTAGGATTTATGGCAGGACACGGGAGTAAACTTTATCGTGTAGAGGAAAAATCGTTGAACTATATACCGTTTATAACTTTTGAAAGGGAAAATATTTATATTAAAGGAACTGAATTAGGCTATAAGTATAAGGTGAATCCAAAACTAACTTTGACTGGATTTTCACAGCTTTTTGGTGGGATAACACTCCAAGGTGTCGGAGGAGCAATAGGGGCAACTCAATTGAAAAATTCCGATATGGAAGAGGGATACCAAGGAATACATAGTAGAAAAACTCAAGTTGAATTAGGGTTAAGAATGGATTATAATACTGATTTTCAAAAGGTAAAACTTGTAGGAGAAATAAGAGGAGGAGAAAGAGGTGGATCAGGAAAAATATCCGCTGTTAGACCTTTTATAATAACACGTAAATTGTTTATCATTCCGCAAATAAACTTTACTTTAGTGGATAGAAATATGGTAGATTATTATTTTGGAGTGACTGAAGATGAGGTAAATGACTCTAGAAATACTAAATTAGATAAGGTTTATGATCCAAATAAATTTGCATATGCCTCTGGAATAGGAGCAGTAGTTACTTATAAACTTACTCCTAAAATTTCGATATTTAATTTGTCAGAGATCCAGTATGTAGGTAATGAAATAGGAGATTCACCTATTGTAGGGAATAGAGCAAATTATTTTGTAAGTTTAGGTATGAGATATGATTTTTAAAAAATAAATATGGTCATTTTAAATGAACCGTGGCAGTTGTTTGTCACGGTTTTTAAAATTGAAAAAATGCAGATGTGATGTTATACTAATGGTACATAAAAAATGTGATTCATGGGAGGAAAAATGGTTGGAAAAACTAGATTAGTAAGTATTTTAGATAAATTTAAAGATATGACAATAGCAGTAATAGGGGATATGATGTTAGATGATTATATCATAGGAGAAGTTACAAGAATATCTCCAGAAGCACCAGTACCAGTAGTGAATGTAAAGGAAGAAAGGTTTGTTTTAGGTGGAGGAGCCAATGTCTTAAACAACTTAGCTACCCTTTCGTGTAATTGTCATTCTTTTGGAGTAATAGGCGATGATGGAAATGGAGCAAGATTGTTAAATGAATTAAAGAGAGAAAATATAAATACAGTTGGGATGGTAACTGCAGAGGACAGACCTACCATAGTAAAGAGGAGAATAATCGCTCAACACCAACAACTATTAAGATTGGACTGGGAAGATAAAAAAGATATAACTCCATACCATGAGGAACTTATTATTGAAAATTTAAAGCCTCATTTAAATAAATTAGATGCTATAATCTTATCGGATTATGACAAGGGAGTACTTACTCCTACTTTAGCAAAAAGAATTATTAAAATAGCACGTGAAAACAATATAATAGTAACTGTAGATCCAAAACCAAGTAATGCCATAAACTATCTAGGAGCTACATCTATGACTCCTAATAGAAAGGAAGCTATGGAATGTATGGGATTATCTAAGATAGAAGATGCTGAGAAATTAGGTGTAGAATTAAAAGCTAAATTAAATTTAGATAACTTACTTCTTACTAGAAGTGAGGAAGGAATGAGTATATTCCTAGATGATGAAATTATAAATATCCCTACTTTTGCCAAGGAAGTTTATGACGTAACTGGAGCAGGAGATACTGTAATTTCTGTATTTACACTGGCAGCAGCAGCAGGAGCATCTTGGCATGAGGCAGCAAAAATAGCCAATGTAGCAGCAGGAGTAGTAGTTGGAAGGATGGGAACATCTACTGTAACTAAAGAAGAAATAATAGAATTTTATGAAAAAATTTATCATGAAGGGAAGTAACAGGTGCAAAGCACCTGAATTGAAAATGAATAATGGAGAATTAAGAAATTAATTTTCCTTTATCAATTGTAAATTATTAATTTTACCGTAGTTTACGGAGGTAAGATCGTGTATAGAATAGGAAATGGATATGATGTTCATAGATTGGTAGAGGGAAGAAAATTAATCTTAGGCGGTATAGAAATACCATTTGAAAAAGGATTATTAGGTCACTCAGATGCAGATGTGTTGATTCATGCTATCATGGATGGATTATTAGGAGCTTTAGCTTTGGGAGATATAGGACAGCATTTTCCAGATACAGATGAGACTTATAAGGGAATATCTAGTATAAAATTATTAAATCATGTAAAAAAACTTATAGATGATAGAGGGTTTGAGATAGTGAATATTGATTCTCAAATAGTAATGCAGCAGCCTAAATTAAAGCCTTATATTGTTGAAATGAGAAAAAATTTAGCAAAAGAATTAGGTTTAGAATTAAATAGGGTTAGTGTAAAGGCTACAACTGAGGAAAAATTAGGATTTACTGGTGAAGAAATAGGGGTAAAATCCTACGCAGTAGTTCTCTTGAAAGAGAAAATTAAGTAGATTAAAAAGGTTTTTGGAATTATTCCAAAAACCTTTTTTGATATCTTACATTGTAAAAAAAAGTCATTAGAAATTTACTTAAAGAGCTGTTATTCGTATTGTTTTAGTATAAATATAAAAAAGAAACTTGTTTTTTAAGAAAAATTAAGTTATATACAATACTGATTAAATACTTATATTCTCTTTTGAATAAAATTTTTACAATGCATTGTTAAAAAAATCACGATATTTACGAATTAGAAGGAGGTATTTTGTGATTTACCATGACAAGGAGTTGATGCTGTTTTCATTGATATACTCAGATATTTCAGAGGGAGGTTATCCTGTTCCAAAGTTAAGCCATGACCTTTTGTATAAGTTATTTTTTTATTCTGTAGATAGAAAACAAAATATATTCAAAATGGATAGAAATTTTTTAAGAAAGATAATTTTAGAAGCAGTGCATATATTAAAACTAGAAAACCCTAGGATAAAGGCTGAAAAAAGAGTAAAAAATGCACTCTTATATTTTTTATCAAAATATGGGATTTTAAACTTAGAAAGATTAGAATTGAGGGTAGGTGATGAATTTAAAGTTTGTGAAAGAGAAAAAATAAAATATATAGGATATTTTTCTAAAGACTATCCTAAAAAATTAAAGGAATTGAAAGATCCTCCATTTATGATATTTTATAGGGGCTATTTTCCTAGTGAGAGTGAGTTAGAAAAATCCTTGGCAATAATAGGCAGTCGAAAACCAGAGAAAAAATATGGCCGTGAAGTGGCTAAAAGGATGGGAATCTTGCTAGCTCAAAATAATTGGTGGAATATTAGTGGATTAGCTCTTGGGTGTGACGAGTATGGTCATCTAGGAAGCCTTGAAGGAGAAGGTCAGACAGGGGCAATACTAGGTCAAGGTCTGGCAATCCCTATATATCCTAAAGAAAATAGGATGTTGTCTGAAAAAATATTGGAAAAAAATGGATTTCTGATGTCGGAACTCCCTCCGACAACTTCTAACTTATCTATATTCTTCATCTTGAGAAACCGTCTTCAATCTGGGATGACTTGTGGGGTATTTGTGGTACAGACAGGTAAATCTGGAGGGACACTTCATACTATCAAGTATTCATTGGAACAAGAAAGAAGAACAATTCTTTGGGATCCTAGTCATATAGAGGAATTGGAGGAGGTCAGTGAGGTTTTAGGAAATAAAATCCTGATTGAGAATAGAAAAGATAAATTAGGAGTTTCTATAGGAGGAGATTTAAGAAAAAATATATTAAAGATAAAACAAGCCAAAGAAATTTATGAAATATTGAATAAAAAAAGTCTAAAAAAACATATAACATTTCATAATAAAACCTTATTTTAGGGTGAGAAAATATGTATAGCCATAGTTAACACTTTTATAAGAAAAAACGTTATTTTGGATCTCAAAGGATAAAAATAATTAATTCACAACACTAATTGTGGTATTAGTGAACGAATTGTGGTAAAATTAAGAGCAAAATTCGAAAAAAATAATTAAATATAAATTAACAAAAAGGAGTGTTTTGTAGATGAAACTGTTTACGTTCAAAGGCGGGGTACACCCTTCTGACAACAAGGTACAGACTGAAAATGAAGCTATTCAAACTTTTGACGCACCAAAAATGATACATGTAGCATTATTGCAACATATTGGTGCACAACTAAATGCCTTAGTTAAACCTGGGGATAGAGTTTTAAAAGGTCAAAAAATTGCAGATAGTGAAGCTTTTATGTCAGCACCGGTTCATTCACCAGTGAGTGGGCAAGTTAAAAAGATCGAATTTTTACCATTTCCATTGAGTGGAAAGGTAAATACAATTATCATTGAAAATGACGGGAAAGAAGAATTAGCAGAATTAACAACGATAAAAGATTGGAAAACTGCATCAAAAGAAGACTTACTTGCAATGATTAGAGAAAAAGGAGTAGTAGGAGTAGGAGGAGCGTGTTTCCCAACTCATATTAAACTTAATCCACCAAAAGATGTAACTATCGATACTTTAGTAATGAATGGAGCAGAATGTGAACCGTATCTGAATGCAGATAACAGACTTATGTTAGAAGACCCTAAATCAATTATTGAAGGGGTAAAGATAATCATGCATGTCTTAGGAGTTAAGGATGCTAAGATCGGGATTGAAAATAATAAGCCAGAAGCTATAGCATCTATGATAAAAGCTAGTGAAGGGGATAATGGAATTGAAATTTGCCCTCTTAAAACTCAATACCCACAAGGTGGAGAAAAGCAACTTATTAAAGCTATCTTAGATAGAGAGGTTCCAAGTGGAAAATTACCTTCTGCTGTAGGAGTAGTAGTACAAAATACTGCAACGGCAGCTTTAGTATATGAAGGAATTGTTAAAGGAATGCCACTTATTGAAAAAGTAGTAACTATTTCAGGAAAAGCAATCAAAAGACCTATGAACTTAAAAGTTAGAATAGGAACTATGTTTAGAGATATGTTAGATTATGCAGGTGTAGAGAGAGACGAGGTAGACAAACTTGTTATGGGTGGACCTATGATGGGAATGGCTCAACATACTGAAGATGTACCGGTAGTTAAAGGAACATCTGGATTATTAGCACTTACAACGGCAGAAACAAATCCTTGTAAGTCTAAAAACTGTATTCTTTGTGGAAAATGTATAGGAGCCTGTCCAATGGGATTAGAGCCTCTTATGTATGCTAAATTAGCTAAATTTAATCAATGGGAAGAGATGGGTAAATATAAATTAATGGATTGTATCTCGTGTGGATCATGTGCTTATATTTGTCCAGCAAATAGACCGTTGACAGAAGCTATCAATATTGGAAAAGCTAAGTTAAGAGCTATGCCAAGAAAATAATTCTTCTTTACTTATGGAATTTCACAATTATTAAAATTAAAATGTGAACTTGATTTGTGGATATTAAAATTAATTTTATAGTAAAATAAACTTTAATATTGGAGAAAACCAAGGTGTAAATATGAAGAATAAATTTAATTGAAATTAGGAGGCAAAAAAGTGGCGAAATTGTTAAAGATGGGACCTTCACCACATGTAAGAACTAGTGAGACAGTAGAAAAAGTAATGTACGACGTAATAATAGCTTTATTACCAGCATTACTTATGGCAGTTTATGTATTTGGAATACAAGCACTGACTACTACCTTGATCGCAGTTGGAACATGTATGGCAACTGAAGGAATTATGCAAAAAATAATGGGTAAAGATATAGATATAAAAGATGGAAGTGCAGTTATAACAGGTATATTATTTGCATTTGTTGTTCCAGTAACTATGGCATATTGGATAGTTATAGTTGGATCTGCAGTTTCTATTCTATTAGGAAAGATGTTATTTGGTGGATTAGGACATAATATATTCAATCCAGCATTGGTTGGAAGAGCGTTTGTTCAAGCGTCTTGGCCAGTAGCTATAACAACATTTGTATTAGATGGTCAAGCAGG